>Ga0210044_10000581_pt1 | contig 55533 bp, 45 predicted proteins | sample CryGey13umfilter_2_FD_183959 | JGI IMG/M metagenome (GOLD analysis project Ga0210044, IMG submission 183959) | Groundwater microbial communities from aquifer in Utah, USA - Crystal Geyser 4/9/14 3 um filter (SPAdes) (version 2) | ecosystem: Environmental > Aquatic > Deep subsurface >...
GACCGAGAAGCGGTAGCAATTGCTGCCCGAACTCTGCTCGACAGGGTCAGGACGGGTTGATCCAGCTCGCGTGTGACCGTCCGAGCAAGGTCAAGGTTGGCCGTGTCCTGCGGGCCAAGGATGCCTTGGGCTGGACTCTCAGCCCCATATTCGAGAACCAAGAAGGAACTTCGGATCCGCGGTAGTAGTCTAGAGGCTGTCCGTGGTTCCAGGTGACCAGATCCGTGGAGCCGGCGACTGGGATGTGCCATGACTGGGTTCCACCGGGCACGACGTTCGCTGTTTGCAAGACTTCCGAGGTATGGCATCCTCGTAGGGTCTATAGGCCCGTGTCCACGTGAGTGACGAACCCCCAAAACCAGGTGAATCATCGGACGCCCTGAGGCGATACCAGCGCCGCGGGGGTAGCGCGCGCAAGGACGAACCCCGGCCCGGGCTGTGGGGGCGCGTACGCGAATGGGTCGGCAGCGAGAGCCGTCGGGAGGAGGACGAGGAGATCGTCCGGATCCAGCCATCCAGCTCGCGCACGCCGTTTTCGGCCTCTCAGTCCATTGATCCAGGTGTCCCGGAGCCACTCCAACCGGAACAACCAGAACAACCGCAACAGCGGGAACAACCGCAACCACCTGAGCCCGGCGAACGGCGCGCCCCCCACCGATCCACCCCGGAGCGGCTGGCCGTGGAGCTGGTGCTGCCGGGCGGACAGCGGCTGGTGCTGCTGGTGACGGCCCCCCAGGGGCGTGACGGGGGCCTGCTGCAGCTGCAGGTCGAACCCGCGCCGGCAAACGACCCGCGGACGATCAGCGCGCTGATCAATGCGGGGCGCGGCGGGGAGGAGGCCGAGGAGGCGCACGACCCACGACGGCTGCCTCTGACGGAGGAGTCACGCCCACACCGCACCTCTGCCGAGAGCGCGACGGTCGATGCTGCCATGCTCGGCGGCTCACCCGAGAGCGAGCAGCCACCCACCCGCGAAGCGGATACGTCCTGGAGTGCGGAGCCAGACACACACGACATGACGGCGCAAGATGTGTCCGCCGGCGCCGCCCGGACGGCGCACGACGCCGAGGATGCGCACCGAAGAGCACAGCCCAGCGCACCGCACATCCCCCAGCGACCCGCTCCTCCGATGGATGTGCCGCCTCGTATGCGGCTCCCCACGGGCCCTCACCTGCCCCATCCGGCCGAGCCGTCAACAACCAGACGCGGGGAAATCTCGTCGCGTGACACGGGCCACATGCCGCCCGCTACCGACGTGGAGCTGCCCCCACCGCAGTTCAGGGACGCCAAGCCACGAGATACGCTGCCCATGTCCGGCGTCCCCGCGGAGCCATCCGCGGCGCCAACTGAGGCCGCTGAACCGCGACGCCGGAAGCTGGTCCCGGCGGCTTCCCGGGGTGGAGCGGCAGCGGCGATGTTCCGCGGTGACGATCCGAGCCATGAGTCCGAACCACCCGCCAGACCGCCAGCGCATCCGCCAGCACATCCACCTGCGCAGACGCCACCGCATCCCCCGGCGCAGAAGCCACAGGCGCCCATGGCGACGTCGCAGTGGGAGAAGCCGCCTCCCACGGCGCCCCAGCGCCCGATGCACGGTGAACGGGGCGGAAGAACCTCCCCCGATCGTGGAGCGGAGCGCGCAGGACAGCACGGGGGAGAGTATCCTCCCCCCCGAATCGACGCCCAGCGACCGTCACACCGCGAGCAAGCGGGCGGCGGTGCCCAGGACGAACAGTCGTGGCATGAGAGACCGACCGGCGACGCCCCGCTGTTTCCGCCCAGCGATGAGCAGCAAGGCCAGGCGCAGTCGAGCTCGCAGCAATCGAGCTCACCGTCCAACGATCCGCAAGAGGACAAGGAGTACCATCGTCCCGCGCTACGAAGCAGCCAGCTCCCCATCGTGGGCATCGACTTCGGCACGTCCTACTCGTCCATCGCGCTGATGCGCGCCGGGCTCGAGGTGATTCCCGACGAGAACGGAGAGATTTTGCTGCCCTCGGTGATCTCGTTCCCCAATCCGGGGCAGACACTGATCGGATGGGAAGCGCGCAAGCGCATGGGCGGCGAGGCGCAGTTCACCATCGTGTCTCCCAAGCGCCTGCTGGGCCGACTGTACAAGGACCCACAGGTGGCCCAGTTGCTGGGTGGCCTGGCGTTCCGCACCTTCGCCGGCACCGACAAGTTCGTGCGCTTCGAGGCGCATGGTGAGATCTACTCGGTGACGGACATCTGCGCCATGATCCTCGGCCGCCTGCGAGAGCGGGCGTGCCGTTACCTCGACGCGGAGGTGTCCAAGGCGGTGTTCGCCGTCCCCGTCGGCTTCGGTACTCTACAGCGCTCGGCGCTCGAGGTGGCAGCGCGCAAGGCCGGCCTCGAGCCCGTGGGGCTGGTGACAGAGCCCAGCGCTGCGGTGCTGGCCCACGGGTTTCGCAGCCAGCGCGGGATGGTCGCGGTCTATGACTTTGGCGGTGGCACCTTCGACTTCAGCATCCTGGAGGTGAGCGAGACGGCGTTCCAGGTGCTGTGCGCCGGCGGCGACTCGTGGCTCGGCGGCGACGATCTGGACAACGCCATGGCCTCCGATCTGGCTGACCGGTTCTGGAACGAGACGGGGGTGGATCTGCGCAACCGGGCGGTGGAGTGGCAGGCCCTGCTCTTCGCCTGTGAACAGGCGAAGCGCATCCTGTCGGAGAAATCCGCCGCCGAGGTGCGCGTGGACAACCTGCTGCACACCGCGAAGGGCTCCAAGGGGCTGCGGTACAAGCTGCTGCGCAAGGACGTGATCAAGCTGTTCCAGCCGCTGGTGGACAAGTCCATCGCGATCGCCGAGAAGGTGATGTCGCAGGCCGGCATCTCCCCCAGGCAGGTGGACGCCGTGGTGCTCACCGGCGGAACCTCGCTGATCCCCACCGTACGCGAGGCCGCGTCGAAGTTCTTCGGGCGCAAGCCCATCGAGGGCGATCCCGATCTGGCGGTGGTCCGCGGCGCCTCGCTGCGAGCGGCCGAGCTCAAGGGCGAGGCCGTGGCAGAGACATCCATGGGGGGACGCACGCTGAAGGAGGTCGCGGGGCGGACCATCGGCGCCGGGCCCAAGGGTTGCCGCGTGGTCACGCTGTTCGAGCGCGACACGCCGCTGCCGGCCGAAGTGTTCAAGGCGTTCTACACCCAGTCCGACGATCAGACCGAGATGGTGATCGGGCTGTATGAGGAGTCCAAGTCACGCATTGACGAGAGCCGGACCATCGGCCATCTGCGGTACAAGGGCCTGTCCCCGGCTCCTGCCGGCCAGTCACGCATCGACTTCACGTTCTATCTCGACGAGGACGGCATCCTCCACGTGACCGCCGTGGTGGAAGGCAAGGAGTACACCAAGTCGATCCGCCTGGAGTAGCTGCGCCAGGCAGCGGTCCCGGCCCGGGAGCCTGGCGCCTGAGCCGTGGGCTCATCCGTCGACCAGGTCGTCTCGCACATGGCCGTCGTTCAACGCCATGTGGTGCAGCTTCTCGTCCAGCTCACCCACCAGCTGACGCATGACGTCGTGATCGATGGCCCCGTCCAGCGACGCCTGGCGCAGGGACTCCTTGCGCACCAGCAGCAGCTTGCGTCGAAGGGCCAGGAGCTCCTCGCTGCGCACCTGCTCCAACATGTCCCGGGCCTGCTCCTGCTCGGCCTTCAGCCGTTTTGCTTCCTCGCCCAGCTCGTGCTGCAGTTCGTCGTACACCGCCGCGGGGATCACGCCCAGCTCTCGCTGACGCTCGAGGTAGCTCAGCGCCGCCTGCAACGCCCGGAGCCGGCCTCGCATGCGCTCCACCTGCTCGAAGGCCCGACGGTCCTGGGCCAAGCCGAGGCGCTTCAGCAGCCAATCCATCGTCGTGGACTGCACCAGAATCGTGAGCAGCGAGGCGCCGAAGATGCAGTTCAGCGCCAGCGAGCGATGATCGAACTCGCGCGGGATCGACAGCGCGAGCACCATGGCGATTCCGCCGCGCACGCCGCCCCACACCACCACGGTGCCGAAGCCTTTGGGCAATCCGCCCTCCAGCTGTGCGATCTGGGGCAGGGTGAGGTAGACGAAGGCCCCCCGGGCCACCAGCATCCCGACCCAGGTGACGGCGATGGCGGGCCAGTCGCTCAGCATCTGACCCGGATCGACGTCGAGCCCGATGAGCAGGAAGATGATGGAGTTGGCCACGAACGTGGCGTACTCCCAGAACGACACCACCGCCACCCGCGTGGAGGCGCTCATGCCGTAGGTCGCGCCGAAGTTGCCGGCCAGCATGCCGGCCAGCAAGCACGCGATCACGCCGGAGGCATGGACCTTCTCCGCCAGGAGGAAGCTGCCAAACGCCCCGATGGTGGAGAGCGTGATCTCGATCAGGTGGTCGTCCACCTGCGCCGTGAGCCAGGCCAGAAAGAACCCGACGCCGCCGCCCAGCAGCCCCGCGCCCAGGATCTCCCAGCTGAGAAACTTCAGCAGCCAGGAGGTGGTCACCTGCAGTTGATCCGCGTTGAGCCCGAGCCACACCAGCACCACGTTGAACGCTACCACGGCGACCCCGTCGTTGAGCAGGCTCTCGCCCTCCATCATCACCGCGAGTCTGCGGGGGGCGCGTGTGGCGCGCAGTAGACTGATCACACCCACCGGATCCGTGGCGGCCAGGATGGTGCAGACCAGGACCACCGCCCCGAAAGTCACCGCTCCCCCGGTCAGACGCAGCCCGCCGAACAGGATGCCGGAGCTGATGACGATTCCCACCATCAACCCGGGGACGGCGAGGGTCACGATGGACTTCCAGTTGGAGAGGAAATGCCGCAGCTCCAGATGGAACGCGGCCTCATAGATCATCACCGGCAGCAGGACCACGAACAACAGGTCCTTGGTCAGGTGCAGCTTGAGATCGAACTCGGGGTAGAACTTGCTGCGGATCACGGACAGCACCAGCCCCACGGCGACGAGGGCCACGGTGTACGGGATGTGCAGCCGCCGGGTTGCCATCGCCACGGCGCTGGCAACCAGCAACATCAGGACAATGACGATCTCCAGTGGCATGTGGGAACAGTATCAGCTTTCACGCCGTTGGGGCCATTGATAGCTGCCATCGAATGTGCTTAGGTGCACTGTCATGCCTTTGCGATGGTCCAAAGCCCTGCGTGATGCGGCCATCGTCGTGCTGCTGTCCGCGGCGCTGGCGCTGGCCAGCAACAGACTGCGCCCCACCGCCCGCATCCCGCTCGTGGCCCAGCGTGAGTACGAGGTCCTGGTCCCGTGTCCCGAGTTCGAGGGGCGCGCGGCCCTGGCGCTGGACGTTAGTCAACTGTCGCCGTCGGAGCGGGGATTGCTGCTGGTGGACGCGAGAGAGAAGGCCGAGTTCTCCCGGTGGCACATGCCACGGGCGCTCTCGATCCCCTACGACTACTTCGAGCCCAAGCCCGAGGAGCGGAAGGTGCTGCGCACCCGGGCGCGAAAGGTCGTGGTGTATGGGGACGGGGAGAACCCCGACTCCGGCCAGCAGCTGGCCAACGTGATCAGCGGCAAGGGGGTGAAGAACGTGTTCTACGTCAAGGGCGGGGCCCCGGCCCTCCGCGCGGCGAGCCTGGAGCGCGGGAAGTCCACGCATCCCGGACGAGGTACGCCGTGAGCTGGCGCGGTCACGCCTGGCTCGCCCTGCCGGCCCGGCTCTACCTGGGTTTCGTGTTCTTCTACGCCTGCCTGCACAAGATCGCCGACCCCGCGGCCTTCGCGCTGGATGTGGCGACTTACCAGCTGCTGCCGCTGTGGCTGGTCAACCTCACGGCGCTGGTGCTGCCCTGGATCGAGCTTGTCACCTCGGTGATGATCGTCATCGGCTATCGCACCCGGGCCGCGGCGCTGCTCATCGCCGGCATGATGCTGGTGTTCATCGTGGCCCTGGGGTGGGCCCTGGGGCAGGGCCTCGACATGTCCTGCGGCTGCTTCGCCTCCTCGTCCACCGACCACCCCATCTCGTGGCTCACCATGCTGCGCGATGCAGCCTGGTTCGGGCTGGCGCTGTACGTCTTGTTCTTCGACCACAATCCCGTGGGGCTCGACCGATGGCTGGCCGCCCGGCGGTCGCGCACGCGCGCGTTCGAAGCGCCTGGCCGCTAGAACCGCTTCTCCTCGACCTGACGTAGCTGCAGCTGCAGCTCCTCCACCTCTGGATCCGACGGGTGGGTCGAGGCCGCGCGCCGGATGTGCCGGGAGGCCTGCTGCAACAACTCGACCCGTCCCTCCTCCTTGTAGCGCCTGAGCAACAGCTGCCCCAGCCGCAGGTTCAGCTCGAAATCGTCCGGGTTGCTCCGGGCCAGGTGTACGAAGTAGCGCTCCGCCCGTCGCAGCGCCCCGGCAGCCATGTGCGCCCGACCGGCCATCCGCTGGCTCGAGTCGGACTCCTGATCCAGCACGGCCACGCGCTCCAGCACGTCGGCCGCCGCCGGCCCTCGCCCCTGGCGCAGCAAAAGCTGTCCCAGCTCGCGCCCGGCCTGGAGCAGGAAGGGATCCAGGCTCAGCGCCTTCTGGTAGCTGGAGATGCTCTGCTCCACCTGACCCCGCTTCTGGTACACCACGGCGAGGTACAGCGGGTTGGTGGCGTCCAGCGCGTTCAGCGTCTCGGCACGTCTCAACGCAACCACCGCCTCGGCCACGTTCCCCAGCCGCAGGTGCGCCAGACCCAGCAGGGTGTGAGCCGCCGCCAACCTCGGGTGATCGAGCAGCATCGCCTCCACCTTCCGCACGCACTCGCCCGCCAGGTCGCGGCGTCGCAGCAGATCCAGCGCCTGACGGTAGGGGCGCCTGGCGCTCGGCGGGATGGCCCGGCCACGGCGGGCAATACGCTGGATCAGAGCTCGACCGCGCTGCACGTCACGGGTCGAGGGGCGCAGCGTGGGAACCTGCCGCACCTGATCCAGCGCCTCTCGTGTACGACCCAGGTCGAGCAGCGCGTGGGCCCGCGCCACCGCGACCGATGCGCTGTCCTGCAGCCGGCCCGCGCGGTCCAGAAACGGCAGCGCGGCGCCCGCCTGACCATCGGCCAGCAGCAGCACTGCCGCCCGGTAGGGGATCTCCGCCTCGTCGGGCCACCGGGTCTGGGCCCGCCGCAGCAGCTGCAGCGCACGGGGCATTCCCCGCGGATCACGACCCACCTGCACCAGCGCCGCTCCATACATTCGAACCGCCTCGGGCATCGGGGCCAGGCGCACGGCAGCGCGGGAGAGCTCGCCGGACCGCACCAGGCAGTCAACCCAGGTACGTACCAGCTCCAGCTGGTCCTGCCGGTTTGAATCGTCGCGCGACACGAGACTATCGAGCGCACTGCAGGCCTGGACGAGCTGACCCTGCTCCATCAGCCGGCGGGCCTGCTTGAGCTGCTGCCCACCCCCGGGCGTGGCGCAGCCCACGAGCACGCCGCACAGCACACAGACCGCGCCCCGACGCAGCATCAGAACTGCTTCCGCGAATCGAGCAGCATCGTCACCGGTCCGCTGTTGCACAGCTCCACGTCCATCATGGCCCGAAAGCGACCGGTCTGAACCGGAAGTCCAGCCTCGACGCAGCGCTGGACGAATCGATCGCACAACCGTTCGGCTTCTCCGGGTTCGAGCGCGTCGATGAACGACGGCCGTCGTCCCTTGCGACAATCACCATACAGCGTGAACTGGCTCACCACCAGCATCTCACCCCCCAGATCCAGAACCGACCGGTTCATGCTCTGCTGCTCGTCCTCGAACACTCGCAGGTTGGCGGTCTTCTGCGCCAGATAGTCCACGTCCTGCTCGGTGTCACCGGCTCCCGCCCCGAGCAGCACCAGCAGACCCGGACCGATCCGTCCCACCACCTGCTGCTCCACCGTGACCCGGGCCCACTTCACGCGCTGAACGACGGCTCGCATGACAGCTAGGGTGTCCGTCGGATCGTCAATTCAGCCGAGAGCTGCTTGACGAGGTCGAAGTAGTCCTGACGCGAGTAGGGCACGTTGAGGATGCAGAACTCGCGTTTCACCAGCCCCACACACCCGAAGCAGTAGGTGCAGTCAGCGCAGGCCGAGCAGCGCACGAGGTAGGCGCCGCCGGTACAGTCGCTGGAGTTGATGCAGTAGGCGCAGCCATGACACGCGACGCAGGCCGCCGAGTGGCTGGAGTGGGTGCATCCCTCGCAGTCCGCGCAGTGGGTGCAGCGGTAACAGCCGGTGCAGCCGGTGCTGAACATGCAGGAGGTGCACTTCTCACAGCCGCTGCAGGCGTAGCTCCCCGGGTTCAACCGGGAGGTCTGGTGCTCGCGCTCCAGCCGGGCCAGCTCGTTGAGGAAGTCCTGGGTCTCCACCAGGGTCTCCACCAGGGTCTCCACCAACCATCACAGCTTCTGGGCACAGAAGCGCCGCTGTCGAATGCCGGGATCGGCGGGGTCGGGAACCGTCTCCGCGCCCCGGGTCCCGGTCTTGCGACACTCGTACTCGTCACGACAGTCGTCGTCCGACCCGCAACTCTTCATGCAGAACCGTCGCTCCTGTGTCCGCTGGACACAGTATCCGCCGTAGAGGCAGATCTCGTCGGGGGTGCAATCGTTCGTGGGGCTCAGCGCCGGATCCACCGCATCCTCGGTGGTGGGCTCGCACGGGACGGCGAGGAACGCGGTGGGAAAGAAGCTGATGCACACCGCCTCCTCCGGGCAGGTGTCGACATCACACCCCTCCACGGTGCAGTAGCCATCCACCTGGGACGTATCGCAGATGCGCTCGCCCAGGGGGGAGCAATCCACATTGGTGCTGCAGGAGTCTCCGATCTCGGCGCTGCAACCACCGGTCACGGTGCTGATCACGACACACAGAAGCAGGCAGGTCTTTGGGGTCATCGGAGGCAAATCCTAGCTTCCCCCGCCAGTCGGTGCAAGGTGGTGTCTTGCTCGGCGCGGGCCCCGCGAGGGTTGCCCCCTGATGACCACCTGGGCGGGCCGCGCGAGGTTTGCCCCTGATGACCCACTTGGAGCCATCCGTCCCCACATGCTACAGTCGCCCTCGACGTACGGTCCACTCGCCGGGGCGGGCGTACTCATCGTGGGCAAGGACCGGGAGGCGCTGGATGCAGATCAGGTTCTGGGGAGTGCGAGGTTCATTCCCCGTGCCCGGGAGCACGACAAACCGCGTTGGCGGAAACACCTCGTGTGTTCAGGTCTGCCCCGACGACGGAACCGTGCTGGTCATCGACGCCGGGACCGGGATCCGCAAGCTGGGGCAGCAGTTGATGACCGGACCCTGCGGACAGGGTGCCGGCCTGGTGCACCTGTTGATCAGCCACACCCACTGGGACCACATCCAGGGCATTCCATTCTTCGCGCCACTGTATCAGGCCGGCAACCAGGTCAAGATCTACGCCCGCCAGCAAGACGTACAGCTCGAGACGATCTTCTGCAGCCAGACCAAGGACCCCTACTTCCCGGTGAGCCTGTCGGATGTCGCGGCCAGCATCAGCTTCTCGGCGTTGATCGAGGGTGAGTCGTTCACCGTCGGCGACACGAGAGTCCGTTGCGCCAGGCTCAACCACCCCTTCATCTCCATCGGATATCGCATCGACGCCGACGGCGCTTCGCTGGCCTACGTCTCCGACACCGCGCCGTTCGATCGCATCCTCTTCGGACGCCAGTTCATCGCTGGCCGGCCCGACCTCGACTCGCCACCCCGGGAGGACGCGGCCAAGCTCCAGGCCATGCGCCAGGGAGTCGTGGAGCTGTGCCGCGGCTGCGACCTGGTGGTCTACGACACCATGTTTCGCATGCACGAGTATCTGGCCCGCCCGCACTGGGGCCACAGCAGTCCAGAGCACGCGCTGGAGCTGGTTCACGAGGCCGGAGCGCGCTGTCTGGCTCTGTTCCACCACGCACCGGACCGCAGCGATGACGAGGTGGAGCAAGATGTCCAGACCGCCCGCGGCCGCGCTCGATGCAAGGTCTTCGCCGCCGAGGAAGGCGCGGTGTTCGATGTCGGTGACGGCGCCAGGAGAGTCGACTGATGGAGATCACCTTCTGGGGCGTGCGTGGATCGATCCCGTCCCCGGGCGCGGAGTTCAACCGCTACGGCGGAAACACGCCCTGTGTTTCGATCAGGACCCGGCAGGGAGCGCTGGTCATTCTCGACGCGGGCACCGGAATCACGGTGCTGGGCCGCAGCCTGATGACCACCGGGTTCGGGCACGGGGCCGGACGCGCCACGCTGCTGTTGACGCACGCCCACTGGGATCACATCCAGGGCTTCCCGTTCTTCGCCCCGGTCTTCATCCCCGGCAACCGGTTCACGATCTACGGCCCCAGCGAATCCCCCTCCATGGTGGAGGGTCTCCTCGAGGGGCAGATGGACCCGCATTTCTCACCGATCCACACCCTGCGCAACCTGGGCGCCACGATCCAGGTGCTGGCGACCCAGGATGGCGTCACCTTCCGCGTCGACGACCTGCAGGTCACGGGTCGGATCAATCCTCACGGCAGCTACTCGGCGCTGGCCTACCGCCTGGAGCAGGATGGCCAGCAGGTGGTCTATGCTCCCGACGCGGGCTACAATGGCGAGCCCTCGCCGCAGACGCAGGAGCTGTACCATGGGGCCTCGGTGTTGATCCACGACTGCACCTACACCGGTCCGGATCAACGGGCTCGTCGATCCCGTGGCCAGTCGTCCATCGAGGAAGCGGCCCATGTCGCCGCCATGTGCCAGGTCAAGTCGCTGGTCATGTTCCACTACGATCAGGACTACACCGACCAGCAGGTCGACGGGCTGAGGGACCGCTGCCGCGAGTATCTGGACCGGGAGCCGGGGGGCAAGGCGATCGAGCTCGTCGCCGCGGCCGAGGGGTTGACGCTTCACACGGACTGAGCGGCTACTGCGTCTCGACGTAGCCGCCCTTGAGCAGCTTGAGCAGCGCCTCGTAGGTCTCCAGGTCGGGAACCGGGCTCTTGTCCAGTACCAGGCTGACCAGGCCGTGGTTGTGCACCAGCTGCAGCAGGTCGAGCTCCTCGGGCTTGAGCTCCTTGAGCAAGGGGACGATGGGGCTGGCCAGCACCACCCGCGCCGTGCGCGGGGGAACGTCGTTCTCCATGCGCTTGATCTCGTCGATCTGGCGCATGGCCTCCATCAGCAGTCCCTCGGTGGGCTCGTCCATCTCCTCCAGAAACTCCTTGTCGTCCGGAGGTTGCAGCTCGAAGGTTCCGGTCTCCCAGGTCAGCATGCGATAGATCGACTTGCGCGGGCTGAGATCGAAGCTGTCGTCGATGGTGGCGTAGTAGATCTGACCCTTGCGCAGGTAGATCCGCCCGACGCCCTGAGTGTTCTGGATCTCCAGCACTCCGCTCTTCTTGCTCGTGGAGAGCAGCTGCATCAGATCGGGCAGGGGAATCTCGTCGATCGTCCCGGCCATGGAGCGGGCCGACATGGTCCGCCTGGGAGAAAGCCCCGGCGGCGGAGGCGGCACAGCCGTGGGCTGGCCGTCCCCGGGGAACGGCGTGGACTCGGGGCTGGCGATACCATCCGTGGTGACGAGCTTGATGATGCTGGTGCCGACCAGAATCCGATCGCCTTCACGCAGGCGTACACGCTTGATCTTCTCGCCGTTGACGAAGGTCCCGTTGGTGGAGCCCAGATCCTGAATGATCACCTGCCCGCCCTGACTCGAGATCTTGGCGTGCTTGCGAGAGACCATGTCCTCCACCAGCACCATATCCAGATCACTGGAACGGCCGATGATGATCTCCCGATCCATTTTGAGAGGGAACTCCCCTCCCTGGTACTTTCCCGAGATGAATCTCAGTGCATATTGTGGGCTACTCAACGAGCAGCTCCTCTTGCCAACGGTTCAAATATATTATTGATTCATGCGCCACAACGTCAAGTTCGTGGAACCAAACACTCATCGCATGGGTGGCCTGGTTATCTTCTCGATCGTGTCCTTGGCTCGCCCGAGCACTACCGACTCCAGAAGCTTCCTCACCTTGGGGTAAGCCACCAGGATCTCGTCGATCTGGGTACGATAGAAACACAACAAGGTGCAAGGGTCCCGCGCCACCACGGTGGCGGTGCGAGGCCGACCGCTGAGCAGAGCCACCTCCCCGAAACAAGCCCCGGGGCCCAGCGTCGCCAGGTGAATTCGTTCTCCCTGCCGCATGGTATGAACATCGACCACGCCCTTGCGAATCAAGTACAGCGCCTCTCCCGGATCGCCCTCGCGCACCATCACCTGTCCCGCGTCGAAGTGCACACTGGTCGCCGCCGTCATCAGGCGAGCACGACCTTCTTCGTCCAGCGACTTGAACAGGTGAGACCCCGTGATGGCCTCGAGGCCGGAGTCCTCGGTGCGCTCCGTCATTGTCGGCAGCCTACCAGACCCGACCCACTCATGCAAAATCCTTGTGCAAAACCATGGCAAATTGGCGTGGTGCCCCCACACGTGTGGTAGATTAAGCATCGCGTGGCGGACATGGATTTCACACCCTTTGTCGTGGGTGACTACAGGTGCGTTCAGCGCCTGAGCGTGGGACGAAGCGGGGAGCTCTTCACAGCCATCCATCGTCCCACGAACGCACCACGTGTCATCCGCCGGCTGTCGCCAGAGGTGATGGGCGACCGTGCGCTGTCCGAGATCGTGCTGCAGAACCTGGCCCGGACCCGCGGTTTGAACCACCCCAACATCCTTCCGATCCACGAGATCATCCGCCGGGACCAAGCGGTGTACGTGGTGCTGGAACACGTCCACGGTATCAACCTGAATGCCCTGCTACGTCGGGTACGCTCCACTCTGCCCCTGTCGGCGGCGGTGGCGACCTTCATCGCGTCGCAGATCTGTCAGGCCCTGGACCACGCGCACCAGGTGCGAGAGGGCAACCTGCCCACACCGCTGGTCCACGGGGCGCTGTGGCCGCCCAACGTGCTGATCAGCGTGAAGGGCGAAATACGCGTGAGCGACTTCGGCGCCTGGGTCATTCCCACGGCCATGCACGGCGACGCCGGAAACGTCTCCATCCGCACGCAGTTCAGCTACCGCAGTCCCGAGCATGTCAACGGATCGACCCTGACCAGCGCCTCGGACCTCTTCTGCGTCGGCATCCTGCTGCACGAGATGGTCACCGGGCGACAGCTGTTGCTCGGCGCGAGCCTGATGGAGACGCTGGAGCTCGTGGAGAACGCCACCGTCGATCACCTGAACGACGTGCCGCCGGAGTTGCGGAGCGTGCTGGCGCGCTGCCTCGAGCGCGAACCCATGGACCGCTACGCCCACCCGGCCTCCCTCATCTCCGACCTGTCCGTCGCCGTGCCCCGCTCGGGGAGCCGGGAGGTGCGCAAGGAGTTCACCGGCATCATCGAGGCCACCGCCCGTGTCGAGGGGCTCTCGTCCTTCTCGCTGGCACCACAGCCGCTCGCTCCGGCTGTGGGTTCATCTGACGTGGACGCCGACGAAGGGGCCACACATCGCAGCCTGTCCCAGATGAGCATCCGCGATCTCGAGCCGCAGCCAGTCGCGCTCTCTCCGCTGCCCGGGCTACGTGAGGACATCGACGAACCGACCGGCATCAACCCCACCGGCGTGACTGAAGCGCTGGTGGCGCTGTCCAAGGGCACCACCGATCCGGGCACCCTGGAACAGCTGTTTGCGCCGCAGACGGAGGACGAACCAACGCGGATCGATCCCATCATCCCGGGGATCACGGGGCCGGCTCCGCTCCCCGCGCTGGGGAACGCCGAGGATACGAACCGTCCAGAAGGTCCCACCGATATCATCCCTCCGGACCCCCGGGTGCTGTGGTCCAGCCCGGAAGAAGACATTCCGACGCAGATGGAGTCGGAAACGGTGTCCCAGCGACCGATGGAGATCAGCTCCTTCAAGTTCGTCGAGAGCTCGACCCAGGAGTTGACGGCGCGCGCGGCCAGCCCGCTGGCCGCCAGCTCCTCCGGTGAGTTCAACTCCGAGGACGACCCCACGCTCCAGGCGCCCCAGTCCCTCATCGATTCCGTCGTCACCTCCCCCAACAAGTCGGGGATCGGGATCGGAATGGAGGAGGACGAGCTCACACCGGTGACCGAGGCCCAGGGCCGACGTAGCTCGATCGACGACGACGAGCCCACGATGCAGGCCCCTCTGGTGAGCAAGCCCCTGCCAGGGACACCCAAGAATTCGACCCTGTCCTGGCCCTCGCTGGAGGAGCTCGAGCCGCAGCCGGCGATACGAGCGCCGTTCCAGGAGGAGGGCACACCAGGCATCGAGTCCCTGGCACAGTCAGCGCTGCCGACGACGGGCCAGGGCCTCGAGCTCAATCTGGCTCCGGATGAGGACGGCTTCTCGGTCAAGCCGGCCTCCAGCAACGCGCTGGAGCCGCAGGACTCGATGACGTTCGATCACCCGTCGCGCGGCGAGGACAGCTACGTCTCCCGGGTGGACAGCTACGTCTCGAACATCAGCAGCTTCGATGCCGAGAGCATGTTCTCCCAGTCGCTGGATCGCCCGCGCACCCGATTCACCGCTGCTCACCTGTTGTTGCTCGTGGCCATCGTGGTGTTCCTCATCGCCGTTGGATTGCTGGTTCGTCGGCTGGTGCTGCAGTCCCGACGGGCCCGGGCCCCGGTCCAGCAGGTGCTGGACCTGTCGGTCCGCCAGCACGACGCATCTGGCGGTCCCCGCTCCAGCTCGCTGGCGTCGGACGCCGCGCGACCAGCGCCAGCGGACATGCGTGTGGCTCGGGCCGCCCCCTCCGACGCACGGATTCATCACTCGGGCGGTCACCTCAACACCTTGCTTCACCTGACGCCAGGGACGCTGCGGGTGACCACCAGCCCGGTCGGAGAGGTCTATATCAACGGCAAGCGCCTGGGGACCTCACCGGTCAACGCCACGGTTCGACCAGGAGACCAGGTGCGCCTCGCCGTGGTGGCGCCGCGGTTCGCCGTGCTGCGCAAGAAGCTGGACATCCCGCTGAGCAAGGGGCTCGTGCTGGAGCTGACGTTGAAGGAGGCGACGGGCTACGTTCGGGGCAAGCGCCGGGCCTGGATGACCATCCATTGCGGACGGCGCGACCTGCGGCGGATTCTGCTCAACGATCAGGACACCGGCTTCTCCTGCCACGGAATGGTGTCATTCCGGCTCAACCCCGGCTGGTACAAGGTGGGGTTCCTCTCCGTCCTGTCCGACACGATCAGCGTCCGGAAGGTGAAGCTGCGGTGGGGACGGAAGGTCCACGTCTGGGCCCCTCGGTAGCCACACCCTACTTCCACAGCAGAGCACGTGAGGCTGTCCCCAGGATCAACCCGGCCACGACCCAGTAGATCGTGTAGATCAGCCCGATCGCCGTGCCGATGATGCCCGTCACCAGACCGGCGATGGCCATCCCCCGGCCCCCCAGCGTCTGTCCCGACGCGTGGTATGCGGAGTTGAACTTGGCGAACATCACGATGGCGATGGTGCCACAGACCAGGCCCACCGCGGGCAGACAGCACAGCACCGTCCCCACGATACCCAGCACCATGCCAGCGATGGCCCTGCCATCCAGACCCTGTGGTGGCGGCCCGGGGGGGGGCGGCGCACGATAGGGATCCACTTGCTGCGGACTCATTCCGTTCATCACGATACTCCGTTGTTGGCTAAGAGCTGGTACACCCAGTTGCCGAGCACCAGCAGGATCACGACGAAACCCGGGGTGCCAGCGATTCGCGCCGATACCCGGCCCCGCACAGCGATGTACATCAGAAGCGGGACGATGAGCAGCAGCGCGCCCAGCGGGGGATAGCTGACCAGCGCACCGCTCAGGTCCAACCGATGCAGCGCCAGCAACGCGTGGCCCAGCCCACAGCCCGGGCAGGGCAGATGGACCAGCGTTCGCATCGGGCAATGGGGCACACGGGACATGACCCACGGCGCCAGCAGCACCATCGCCGCCAGCGACATCAACCCGAGCACCGGCAAGATGCGCCGCATCATGTCACCCCGTCGGCAGAGGTTACGGCTAATCGTCGCTTCAGGCAACGGCGCAACACGGCAGCCGCAACACAAAGTGCCGCAACACGAGGTAGCCTGTCGCCGAGACGCGCTGTACACTGGGCGCCATGCTCCGGTCATCCATTGTCGGGCCGTACCTGCTGTTGCTGCTCCTGGCGTCGACGGCCAGCGCCGCCCCGCCCCATGTGGTGGTGCTGGATCTCGAGCTCTCGGGCGAAATCAACCCCGGTGTCCGCGAGGCGCTGATGCGCCAGCTTCGCGGCGGACTGACCGCCGCCGAGACGAAGCTCATCTCCGTCGACCGCACGAAGCGCGCGCTCCAGGGCAAGGGGTGCAATGCACCAGCCTGCTGGCGCAGGGTGGCCGGCAAGCTGGGAGGGCGATTCGTCGTGGGTGGAACCGTGACCGGTGAGGATCGGTCCTACACCCTGGAGCTGTGGCTGGCGGACGGATACAGCGGGAAGATCCTGGCCCGGGTCCACCAGCGGTGCGACATCTGCGGGCTCGCCGCGGTGGCGAGCAAGATGGACCTGGCCGCCTCGGCCCTCAGGGCCAAGGTGGAGTCCACGGCCGGGGCTCCGGCGCGGATTTCGATCCAGTCCGACCCGCCAGGAGCCACGCTGTATCTCGACGGTGACGCACTGGGTTCGGCACCACAACAGCTGGACCTCCCGCCGGGAGACCACGTGATCGAGGCCAGGATCCCGGACCACATGCCGCTGTCGCGGAAGGTCCACGCCGTGGCCGGCGTCGAGGAGCGGGTGGATCTCAGGCTGATCCCCAACGCCCCCACGGGTCGCCGGTACCGCACCGTGGCCGGGTGGATCGTGCTCGGCGCCGGCGTCGCCAGCCTCGCCACGGCGGCCGCGCTGTTCGCGATCCACGGGCGCGCCACGCGCTGCGACGCTGAGCAGAGCATCCCCGGTGGGCAGTGCCCCCAGACCCGGGACACCCGCGCCGGGGCCTGGACCGCCGCCGGCGTCGGGCTGGGCGCCGCGGTGCTGGGCGCATACCTGCTGCTGGACTCCCCTCGGCGCCGCCGCGATGTGGCCTGGGCGTTCTAGGTCCACCATCTCGGCGAGAGCTCGCCGTAAATGCTACGGGGCCGGTCTCAGGCGCTGAATCCGGCGTGACACGCGTGCGTTGCCCGGTTCCAGCTTCAGCGCCTGCTCCCACGCCGCGCGCGCCTCGGTGTGACGCAGCAGCTTGAAGTAGGCATCCCCCAGCAGGATGTGCCCCTGTATCCCGTGCGGGTTCATCCGCACCACCTGCCGGGCCAGCTCCACGGCGCGCGCGTAGCTCGCCTGCTCGAACGCCACCGTGGCCAGTCCGAGGTAGGCCCCCGCGTCACCGGGATTGGCCTGCACCGCCTGCCTGAATCGGCCCTGCGCCTGCTCCAGGTTGCCCAGCCGCAGCAGGAGGTGGCCCTCCTTCACCAGCAGCCTGGCGTGCTCCGCGTCCACCCGCGGCTCCTCCCGTGGGGCGCGAGCCACCTTCGTGGTGACAGTCCCGGGACCCGCGTCCGGACCCTGGCTGCGACGGCGCGCGACGCTGTCCGCGGGATCCAGCAGCAGCACCAGCCGGTACAGTGGACGTGCATCCTCACGCTTGCCCGCCTGCCACAGCTCCTCCGCCCGGGTCCGCAGCGTGCGGGTCATGTTCTGCTGGGCCTGCGCCAGACGCTCTCCGGAGGGATCGACCTGCTTCAGCTGCATCAGCACGTGCAGGGCGTTGCGTCCAGGCGGCGTGATGTACCGCCCCTCGACCACCGCCAGCTGCACCTGTGACAGCAGCCAGGCCACCTCCGCCAGACGGGCCTCGGGCCGCCGGGGGCGCTGGTCGCCAAGCGTCGCCTTCACCCGGGCCAGGCGCACGAGCCGCTGTGATGCGGGGGCGAAGAGCAGCGCCTCGCCATACAGCGTAGTGGCCGAGCCTTGCATCCCGGCGGCCACCAGACGATCCCCGGCCCCCTCCAACAGCCGGGCGATGCGGGTGCGCAGCTGTGCGACCTCGAGGGTGCCCGGCCCCAGCTTGTGGGCCTCCTGCAACAGATCCAGCGCACTGGCGCCGGCAGGATGCGTGAAGTGCCCCTGGGCCGCGGCTTGTTCGGCCCGCTGCAACAGGGCCTGCACCTGTGGTGTGGGCGACACGGAGCGGGATGGCGAGGCCGCAGCGGCCGGCGCCGCGGGCGGGGGTGCTGGTGTGGGTGTGGTGTAGATCTGGGCCACACCGAGCGCCGCCACGGCCGCGAGGCTGAACCCGAACGCAGTGGCCCACAGCCGCGATGAGCGACGGCGATCACCAGCGCGAACGACGTGCTGCTTGCCGCTTCGACGATCCACCCGTTCCTCGAACGGATCGGGGAGATCGTCCCACGGCGTGGCGTATCCCCCTTCCCGCTGCGCCTTGATCAGGTCCACCTCGAAGTCCGCCATGGAGGGATGTCGCGCCGCGGGATCGCGCTCCAGTGCGCGGTGCACCACACGCTCGAGACCCGACGGGATCTGCTCCGCTCCGGGATGCGAACGCAGCGCCGGTGGCGAGGTCGCGGCCTGCAGCTCGCAGAACTCCTCGTAGGTCTCGCAGGGGTAGGGTGGAACTCCGGCGAGGCACTCGTACAGCGTGACCCCCACGGCATAGATGTCCATCGCGCCGCTTGGATTGGAGCCGAGCACCTGCTCCGGGGCCATGTAGCCCGTGGTGCCCACGGCCCGTCCCGGCGCCTGGGTCCCGAAGGCCATCACCCCGAAGTCGAGCAGCTTCACCATGTCGTCACGCCCGTCGCGCGAGACGAGCATGATGTTCTCCGGCTTCAGATCGCGGTGGACGATGCCGTGCTTGTGGGTCGCCTGCAGCGCCTTGGCGATCTGACGGAAGATTCCGGTGGCACGTTCCGGCGGGATCTTGCCCTCGGCGTCCAGCACGTCCGCCAGGCTGTGCCCTTCCAGCAACTCCATGGCGAAGAAGAATCGACCGTCGTGCAGCTCGCCGAAGTCGATCACATCCACGATGTTGGCGTGCCCCACCCGGCTGCAGGCCCGCGCTTCCAGGCGGAACTGGGCGATGGCGGCCGAGTTGCCCGCCAGCTCCGAGGAGAGCACCTTGATCGCCACCTGCCGATCGAGATCGATGTGCTGGGCGGCGAACACCTGCGAGCTGCCGCCCCGGCCCACTTGCCGCACGATGCGGTAACGCGTGCCCGGGACCGGGTCCCCGGGGTTCAACGGCGCCGGCGGGCCCACCGGGCGGTCGACCTCGCTGACGTGGCCGAAGCTCTGCGTCGTCGTCCCGGCCGGGAAGTCCCGGTCGGTGCTGGAGCTGCGAATCACATCGGTGACCATCTCCTGCGTGGTGCTGATCAGGTGCTGGCAGCGATGCCACAACAGGCTGGCCACGCTGGCCGAACCGTAGGTCGGCGCCAGCCGTCGCAGGCCCGCCACGAGTCGCGCCCGAACGACCTCCACGCCCGCCGGGCGACGGGCGGGATCGCAGTTGAGCATCGCGTCCACCAGGCGAATCACGTCGCCCGAGACATCCTTGCGCTGGACCATGGGCGCCTTCCAGGTCCCGTGCAGCACGTGCTTGATGTAGTGTTCCGGATCGTCGCTCACGAGCCGCCGCCCCTGGAGCAGCTCCCACAGCACCAGTCCCACGGCGAACAGATCGCTGCGCTGGTCCAGCGGCTGCTTGAGAACCACCTCCGGTACGGCGTAACCCGGACTCTGGAACAGCTTCGATACCCGCTGCTGTCCCAAATGAATCGCGCCGAAGGACCCCAGGTCCACCACCTTCACCACCCCGTCGAACGACAACATCACCTCCAGCGGCCAGGGTGCGTCGGGGCTGAAGGTCGCGCTTCCGGTGTCCTCACGTCGGTGGAGATGAATGTAGCTCACGGCCTCGCACATCTCGAGCCCGACATACAGCGCCAGCTCCGGGGGCAGCGGCCCCTGGTCCCCCGACTGCGCCACGAGGTCGGACAGCGCAACCCCGTCGATCAGCTCCATCGCTACAAACAGCCGCTCCTCCACGGCTCCCACTTCGAGCACCTGCACCAGGTTGCCGTGGATCAACCGCACCAGCAGCGCCGCGTCGGATCGGAAACGGTGGGCGAATCCAGGCAGCGTGGCCACCTCGGGACGAACCACCTTCACGGCGCAGACTCGCGGGAAGTCACCAGTGGTCTGCGCCACGTACACGTCGGACGTGGTTCCTCGCGCCAGGAGTCGGTGCAGCAGGTAGGACCCCATCAGTTCAGGCAGGTGCATGCACGCTCCCAGAAGGTGTGTCCCCAAGTTGTACACGGCGGCGGCCACGTTGCAAAAAAGTCGGCTTCCGGGCGACGCGACCAGCCACAACCTGTAACCCAGGTCACCGCTCTGTCGGTCGGTCGCCCCACACCATCACATTCCCGCGGTGGACCACACTGGAGCTCGACTCCCCCGCTCCACACAGCAGACCCAGCGATCGCAGCGACTGGCGCAGCTCCTCTGCCGTGCGGTAGCTCAACCCGGGTCCTCGGTTCCACCCGACCCGCATGGCAAGCGCCTCCATCCAGCGCGTGATCCGGGAGCGCCCTTGCCCATCGGTATCCCGCACCACCAGGCGGCCCGCGGGACGCAGGGCACCGGCCGCTCGACGCAGAATGCTGTCCTGCTCGGACGGCGGAAAGTAGTGCAGCACGTCGGCCAGAACCACGACATCCGCCTGCTCCGGCTCCAGCGGGCAGGTTCGAATGTCATGCTCCAGCAACTCCACCTGGGTCAACCCGGCGCTGGCGAGCCGACCGCTTTCGATCTTGGCCCGATCCCAGTCCACGCCCAGCACGTGGTCGACCTGACCCCGGATCGCCAGCAGCACGGGGAGCATTCCAAGACCGGTGCCCAGATCGATGACCCGGTCCCGGTGGCCGAGCAGATCGCAGACCTGGCGATAGAGCGGATCCATGCGGTACTTGAACCGCGCGTAGTGCCGGTGGGGCCGCGGCGCACAGGCGTATCGCGTGATCGCCCGTCGAAGATCCCGCGCCATGGGATCGGCTCCACTGGCTCCCCCCGGCCTCCGTGCGCGGAGCACCAGCCGCGTGACGACGAACCCCACGGTCGCCAGAATCGATCCCACCACGAGGCCCCCCACCAGCCAGTCCAGCAGAAACTGGCTCAGGAGCCGCGGGAGGCTGGACAGGGTGAAGTCACTCGGCGTCAGATGCATCACGTGGCGCGAGAGGATCAACGACCCGGTCTGCACGCTGGCGAAGCCAATGCTGGGTGCCAGGGGCGGAATCGAGATCTGCGCGCCGAGAAAGACGGCCACCTTGTTCAGCCGCAGCAGCGCGGCGAGCCCCAGTCCGATCCAAAAGTGCAGGCCGTAGAACGGACTGCACCCCACCACAATCCCCACCGCCACCGCCAGGGCCAGCCGATGGGGCGTCGTGTGCTCACGCCACAGCCGGGCGGCCAGTCGGCGGAGCTTGCTCTGCGGCTTACCCGCACCTTGCATCCTCAGTCCTGCCCCATCCTGAGCAGTGCGGGTCCGCTGAGTAGCAGGCTGATCAATTCACCCTGCCGGCAGGTTCCGGTCTTGCCGAATAGATGCCTGAGGTGGGTGCGGACCGTGTTGGTGCTGATCCCCAGCTCCGATGCGGCGTCGTCCACCCGGCGGCCCTGCATCAGCACCGCCGCGATCCGCGCCTCGGTCGGGGTCAGCGCATACAGTCGACCGAGCAGCTCCTCGGCCGTCTCCACCCTGGACATGGGATCGCTGACGAAGATCGCCGCGGCTGGCTGATCACGGCCCACGGCGGCCATCACATCTCCCAGCGGGGTGACCAGGATTGAAAGCGGCGGAAGGTCGGAGTCCGGCGCGCGCTCGGCGATCACCGCCCCCCCCACCCGGGAGCCGTCACGGGCCGAGGTCGCACACCCGACCAGCTGGCTCAGCGGTTTGAGCCGCAGCGCGGCCTCCAGGCCGGGGCCGTCCCCTTCGAAGATCTGACGGGCGGCCTGGTTCGACATCAGCACTCGCCCGGCCCCTCCGACCACGACGGCGCCCATGGGCAGACGGTCCAGCAGGTGAGCCAGCGTCTCTCGGTGGGCCTCCAGCTCCACGATGCGTTGATGGGTGGCCAGTCGCCGGCAGTGGAGGGACAACGCGTGGTCGAGGCTCTGACCGATGCGGTCGATATCTCCGAAGGGCTTGGTCAGGTAATCCGCCGCGCCGAGTCGCAACGCCTGGGATGCGGTGTCTACCGAGGCGAAGCCCGTGACCAGAATGACTTCGGCGTCGGGGTGCAACCGCTTGACCTGCCGGGTCAATTCCACCCCATCCATCCCCGGCATCTTGATGTCGGTCACGACCACGGCAAATGGCGTATCTTGCATCACCTCCAGCGCCTTCTCCGCAGAACCAACTGAAATAACAGGGTGACCACGGTCTGCGACCTCTCGCTCCAGGAGACACCGCACCTCTGCGTCATCCTCGACAACCAGCACGGGATACTCCGAACGATTCAGTTCTTCCACTCAACCACCTGTAATCTCACACATGCAGAAAAAAAGACGCCGACAGCCACTTATTTCATCCATATCACCCAAATGAGTGACGCATTTCTCCGTCGACCCCGCTATCGTCTCTTCTAGGCAAACGAATAGAGGGGTGGGCCATGAGAAGGGCGGAACCTCAACAGCCGGTCGCATCTGCGACCGGCTAATTTCTTGGCCCCGTTCGCGGCAGCACCACCGTAAAGACCGCCCCTCCCGTCTGACCTCGTTCGTGGACCAGCTCCCCTCCATGGGCCTTGATGATGCCATAGGAGATGGAGAGGCCCAGCCCCGTCCCCTGTCCAGCGTCCTTGGTGGTGAAGAACGGATCGAAGATCCGCCCCTCGTGCTCCACCGGAACTCCAGGTCCGCTGTCCGCCACGGTCAGCATCACCCGGTCATGCTCCACCATGCCACCCAGCACGACCCGACGTGGGGCACCCAGGGGCAGGGTGTCCAGCACGTCCCGCGCGTTGAGGAACAGGTTCAGGAACACCTGCTGGAGCTTCCCCAGATCCCCCATCACGCGGGGGAACTCCATGGGCCGGGCCCAGGACACGTCGATCTTCGACTTCTGCAGCTGACGACTGAGCAACATCAGCGCTTCGCGCACCGGCGCGGTGGGATCGAGCGGCTGCAGCTCCAGCTCGCCGTCGCGGGCGAACAGGCGAATGTTCCGCACGATGCGCGCCATGCGATGCGTGGCGTTGATGATGATCTTCAGCTCGTCCATGTGCTGCTCCACCGGATCCTCCGCGTGACGCTCGATGCGCTGGGCGAAACCCTGGATCGACTGGATCGGCTGGTTGAGCTCGTGTGCAATGCCGGCTCCGAGCTGGCCCAGAGCCGCCAGCTTCGCTGCCTGTACGAGCTGGGACTGGGTCGACTTGAGATCCCCGTGGGCCCGGCGCAACGCCTCGAAGGCGATCTCGAGCTCGTTGTAGTTCTTCGCGTTCTCCAGCGCAGCCGCGACGAGTGAAGCGATGAAGCCTGCCAGCCGCTGCTCCTCCCGACCGAACAGCCCGCCGACCTGGGCATGGGTGATGTAGAGGCAGAAGCGCAGCTCGTCGCGCTGTGGGATGGGGGCGGTGAGCACCGAACGCACTCCCGAGAGCATGAAGCTCTCGCTGGCCTCGTTGGTGATCGGCGCCCCGGCGGCGACGACCAGCGAGGCACCACTCTGCATCGTCTGTCGCACCAGCGACCTGCTGATGCTGGCCTCCGGATCGCCGGAGACGATGTGCACCTGCTCCCCCTGGGACGCGACCTCCAGCACGACACACTGCCCACGCAGCAGAGAGGACGCAGCCTCTCGCACCGCGAGGAACGCCGACTCGCGCGATAACGAGGTCACGATACGCCGACCGGCCTCGAGTAGCTGGTCGAATCGATCCACCAGCGCCACCGTGGGTGGGTTGGCGGGCTGGGCCTCGTGCTGCGGGACAACCTGACCCAGGGCGAAGTCGGCATCCGATTGCTCCAGCAGCCGGTATCCCTCCTGTTCCTGCGCCGCCGCGCCGGCCTCGCCCTCGACCCATCCCACCCGTGCGCTGGCCAGCAGTGTCTGCGCCAGCTCGTACCGCGCACCCTGAGCAACCGCGACCTGCCGACTCTGCCGTAGCCATCGTCGCGCATGCCGCAGATCGCCGTTCATCGCCGCCAGCAGGCCACTCTCGCGCAAGACATGCGGCCGATGGTTCGGAAACCGACCGGCGAGCAACCGGCCCCATCGCGCGAACCGAGCAGCGCGGGTGATCAGCGTCGCGCGCCGGGGGCTGCCAGACGGGAGGCTCGCGGCCCACAGCCGCCACGCGGTGAGCATCCAGCCCACCAGGGGGAACACGTGCTCGCGGCGAATCCTGGCCCGCCCCGTCTCACGCCACGCCTGCTCCAGCGTCGACGCGGCGCGCTCCGGTGCCTGCTCCCGAAGCAGCACCATCGCCTCCGCCTGCTGGACCAGCGCGCGACGCAGGCTATCGCCGCCGACGCGCCGTAGTTCGGCCTGGATCAGGCCATGTGGCACCCGTCCCCCGGAGGCCCTGGCCCACAGGTCGAGGCCGACATCGGCTGGCAGCGCCTGGTCCCGGTCCACCGCCTCCTCGAACAGCTCACGGCCCATGGCCTCGGCCAGCGTGAGCTCGCCCCGGCGCAGGTGGACGTGCCCCAGCACACACTTGGCGGCCAGCGCCTGCCACGGATCACTTGCCTGCTCCAGCCGATCGATGACACGAGCCAGATGTTCCGCTGCCGCATCAAACCGCGCCGAGCCATACAGCACCATGGCACGCGTCAACAGGACCTGCCCCTTGCTCCGCGGATCCTGCAACCGGGCGGTGATCGCAGCTCCCCGCTCGAGGTAATGCTCCGCCAGCGAGAACAGCGAGAGCTCGCCCAGAACCCGGGCATGGAACGCATAGGCACGGGCCAGATCCGCTGACCCGGGGCAGGTCTCGGCGAGGTTGAGCCGACGCAGGTGGCTCCACAGGGCTCGCCCCAGACCGCCATGGTTCCACCACACCAGCGGCAACTGCTCGTGCAGGCTCAGCGCCAGCCGCTTCACGTCGGTGGCAGTCTGCGGCGGCGTGTGCCGCCGTGCGGGAATGCGCTTCGTGACGAGCCGCAGCACCTCGCGTCCGAGCTCCCAGATCAGCCCCCGGCGCGTACGAGGCACCGGATTGCCGGTGAGCGCCAGCCCCTCGATCAGCGCCTGACTCGCCAGCTCCACATCGCCCCGTCGGAATGCCAGCTGACCCAGCTCGCGATGAATCGCGGCTCGCGCCAGATCGTCGCTGCACATGGTGAGCGCCAGGCCGAACTGCTGCCTGGCCTCGTCGTGCTGGTTCCGGGCCAGCAGGATCTCGCCCAGACCCTGGTGGACACGGAAGCGGGTCGCGTCATCCGCCTCCGCCGCTGCGCGGACGGCGATGCGGTATTGTCGTTCTGCCACGTCCAGCGCACAGCGCTGCCGTGCTCGCTCGGCCGCCTCCAGCGCGAAGGGCAACGCCATGCGCGACTTTCCCGCCTCGTCCAGATGGTAGGCCAGCTGGAACGCCGCCTCCGGCCCCCGGTGTTGCAGCAGCTGATCTGCGGCTCGTTCGTGGAGCCGACGGGTCTCCACCAAAGGCAGGTTCGAGAGCAGATGCTTCCGCAGCGTGCGGTGGGAGAAATGCCAGCGCTCCCGCTCCGCCTCGCACCACACCAGATGACGCTGACCCGCCTCGACCAGCAGGCTCCGGGTCCGGTCTCGGGGGAGATCCACCACCACCGCCAGGTGGTCGACGTCAAACATCGAACCCAACACGGCGCCGGCCTGGAGCACGCGCGTGACGGGCTCCGACACCTGCGTCAGCCGGCGCGCCAGCAAGGCCCCCACACGCCTGGAGGACTGGATCTGAGGCAGACTCTCCCGCACCAACCTCCATCCCCCATCCCACACCAGACCATCGTCCTCCACCAGGCCCCACAGCACCGCCGCCGCCATGAACGGGTTGCCGTTGCAGACCTGGGTCACCGCCGAGGTGGCCTCCGGCGGCAGCGGTCCGGCCATGGACTCCAGCAGCTCCTGGATCTGGGTCTCCTCCAGCGGCGGAAGACAGACCTGCATCGAGGCCACCTGACGCAAACCGCGGCTTCTCGGATCGTTGGTCTGGCACGACACCAGCACCGCGGTATGGCACTTCACGCCGTCCTGTCGGCTGGCCAGCTGCGCCAGCGCTCCCAGCAGCACATCCTCACACCACTGGATGTCGTCCAACAACAACACCACCGTGCACGCCGGTGACCCGAGGGCAGCGAGCAAGCGGGCCAGTGAGAGATGGATCTCCCGCTCGCTCGCCGTGGTCGGCTCGAGCACAGCGGTCCCCAGCAGCGGCGCCAGCGGCGGAAGGATCCGCGCCAGGACCGGTCGCAGGCCGCCCACACGCCGTCGGACGCGCTCCTGCAGCGTCGAATCGCTCGACGCCCGGTGCAGCACGTCTCGCACCAGCGCGTCGAGGATCTGGAATGGTCGTTGGTCCGCACGATCCGTGGCCTCGCCCCGGATCACCCACTGACTGCCGACGGCGACTCGCCGCGCGAGCTCCTCCAACACCATCGTCTTCCCGGCACCGGCCTCCCCCTCCAGCAGCACCAGGCCCCCCTCCCCCAGCCGGGCGCGCACCAGCGCCTGCTCCAGCCGCTGCAGCTCTTCGCGCCGTCCGACGAAGGTCGGCACGGTGAGCAGCTTCCGTCGGTCTCGGCGGCCAATCACCAGCTCCTCGCCCCGGGCCAGCGCGGTCAGATCGCCCAGCAACGCCGCCGCTGACTGATAACGGTCGGTGGGCTCCTTCTGCAGCAGCCGCAGCACCAGCGCCTCCAGCGCCTGGGGCACGGCCGTCCCCAGACTCCGCGGACTGGGTGGCAGATGGTTGAGCTGCTGCTGCAACAGGTCCCCGGCCGTGGCCCCGCGGAAGGGCGGTCTCCCGGTCAAACACTCGAACAGCAGGAGCCCCACCACGTACAGGTCGGAGCGCAGGTCCACCGGGCAGTGCAGCAGCCCGGCCTGCTCCAGCGACACGTAGCGAATCACCTCGACGCCCGTGGAGACGGTGAGGCTGCTGGGGATCAGATCGATCTGAGACACGCCGAAGTCCAGCGGCGTGATGCTCCCATCCGGCTGCAACATCACGTTGCGCGGGGTCAGATTGCGGTGCAACACCGCGTGTTGATGGACCTGATCCAGCACCTGCGCCAGGGACCGTCCCACCTCCACCGTCCGCTGCACCGACAGCGGACCCGACTCCAGGTGCTGGGCCAGGCTGACACCCACCACGTGGGGTGAAACGAGGTGCAGCCGATCACCCTGCTCACCCCAGGCCAGGAGCGGAGCCGGCGACATCTGACGCAGCCGCACGAGGGTCTCCGCCTCGCTGACCACCCGCTTGCGGGTTCGCCGGGGGAGCAACGCGGCATCGATGGTCTTGATCACCACCTCCCGGCGGTCGACGAGATCGTGTGCCAGGTGCGTCGTCATACCGCGCCGCTCGCGCAGACAGCGGTGGACAACGAAGCGATCCAGAATCTCGACCTCCGCCTGCTCCCGTTCCACGGTCACATCTTACATCTCGTCGGCGACACGATGCACCCAAAACCCTTTGCCACCCGTTACCTGGCGCGGTATAGCCGCCTCGATTTCTTGACCGGGCGTGACGTGGACATCGAACGAGACCTGAACCCCCAGCAACGCGAGGCCGTCATCCACCGTGGCGCCCCGTTGCTGGTACTGGCCGGTGCCGGCAGCGGCAAGACGCGGGTCATCACCTATCGCATCGCAAACCTGATCATCGGCGGCACGCCTCCGGGCACCGTGCTGGCCGTGACCTTCACCAACAAGGCCGCGGAAGCGATGCGGGCCCGCACCGACATCCTGCTGGCGGACGGCGGGCACAGCGCATCGGGGCTGTGGATCGGCACGTTCCACTCGATCTGCGCCCGGCTCCTTCGGATGTACGGCGAGGTGCTGGGGCTGCCGCGCAACTTCGTGATCTACGACGACGACGACCAGCTGTCCCTGCTGCGCCGGGTGCAGGCCGATCTGGGCATCGGCGAGAACCTGCTGGCGGCCAAGGAGGTGCGGTGGCGCCTGGACCGGGCCAAGAACGAGGGGATCGGTCCGCGACGCTACGAGGGGCAGGACGAGATCACCGACATGGTGGCGCGGATCTACGTCGAGTACGAGCGACGCCTGCTGGCCTCCGCGGCCGTCGACTTCGGCAACCTGCTGCTCAAGGCGGTGGAGCTGCTGGACGCGGACCCGACCCTGGCCGAGCGGCTGTCCCGGCGCTTCGAGCACGTGCTGGTTGATGAATTCCAGGATACCAACACCGTGCAGTACGAGCTCGTGCGCCGGCTGTCGGCGATTCACAACAACCTGTGCGTGGTGGGTGACGACGATCAGTCGATCTACGGCTGGCGCGGTGCCGACGTGCGGAACATCCTCGGCTTCGAGAAGGACCACCCGGACGCCGCGGTGGTCAAGCTCGAGCAGAACTATCGCTCGACCCAGGTCATCCTCGACGTCGCGGCAGGGGTGATCGAGGGCAACGTCGGCCGCAAACCCAAGCGGCTGTGGACCGAGAGCAGCGGCGGCGCGCCCGTGGTGCTCACCGAGTGCGAGGACGAGCGCGCCGAGGCCCAGACCGTACTGACCAACATGCAGCTGCTGCGTCAGACCGAGCACCGGACCTTCGGCGACTTTGCCGTGTTCTACCGGACCCATGCTCAATCGCGCGTGATCGAGGAGGCGCTGCGGTCCACGCGGCCTCCCATCCCGTACGCCGTGGTGGGCGGCATCCGGTTCTACGATCGCGCCGAGATCAAGGACCTGCTGGCCTACCTCAAGGTGCTGGCCAACCCGGCCGACGACGTCGCCTTGCTGCGGATCATCAACGTCCCCACGCGGGGCATCGGCACGAGCACGCTGGAGCACGCGGCCGCCTTCGCCACACACCACGGGCTGAGCCTGCTGCAGTCCGTGAGACAGTGCGCCGACGAGCACGGGCCTGGCATCCTCAAGTCGGGACCGCGCAACAAGCTGTCGCGCTTCTGCCAGCTGCTTGACGAGCTGCTGGGCGAGATGCCGACCCTGCCGCCCTCCGAGCTGGCCGAACGAGTCCTGGAACGCACGGGCTATCTCGAGCGACTGGCCATCGACGGCACACCCGAGGCCCAGTCCCGGGTCGAGAACCTGATGGAGCTGGTCGCCAGCCTGCGCGACCACGAACGACGTAGCAACGCGCCGACGCTGATCGAGTTCCTGGAGCAGGCGGCGCTGGCCTCCGACGTGGACGGCTACGCCGAGCAGGAGGGTCAGGTGACGCTGATGACGGTGCACAGCGCCAAGGGGCTGGAGTTCCCGGTGGTGTTCATCATCGGCCTGGAGCAGGGGATCTTCCCCCACTCTCGCTCGCTCAACGATCTGTCCCAGATGGAGGAGGAGCGGCGGCTGGCGTACGTCGCCATCACCCGCGCGCGGCAACGGCTGTTCCTCTCGCTGGCCCGCTCGCGCTGGACCTACTCCCAGGTGCAAGCCAACCCCCCGTCGGAGTTCCTGCGCAGCATCCCCCGCGACCTGCTGGCGCCGGGGAGCGCCGTCAACCGGCCCCGCCCTGGCCAGCCGCGGCGGGCGAGCGGGAGCTACTCCACAACCCCTCACGGCAGCTGGAGCCGCGGGCCGAGGCGACCGCGCCCACCCTCCGACGAGGTGTGGGTCGATCGCAGCTACGACCAGAGCGCCGGTGCGGGAGATGATTTCTCGGTGGGCGGATTCCACGTGGGGATGAAGGTCTGCCACCCCAAGTTCGGCGAGGGTGAGGTGCGCGTGATCACCGGCGCCCCGCCCAACCTGAACCTGACGGTGTTCTTCGCCGGCATCGGGTCCAAGACCATCCGCAGCCAGTTCGTGCAGCCGGCGTAGCGGAGACGGCAACCTACTACGAGCCTGGCTTCAGCACCAGCGCGGCCAGCGGCGGCAGGGTCAGGTTGGCAGAGTGCTCGAAGCCGTGCCAGTGCACGCTCTCGGCGTGAATCACGCCCCCGTTCCCCATGTTGCTCCCGCCGTAGGCCGCCCCGTCGGTGTTGAGCAGCTCGCGGAACTCCCCTCCCCCCGGCAAGCCGATGCGGTAGTTGTACCGCGGTACGGGGGTCAGGTTGAGGATACAGGCCAGGGGTCCGCCCGGCCCATGGCGCACATAGGAGATCACCGACTGGCCGCTGTCCGAACAGTCGATCCACGAGAACCCACGGGGCTCCCGGTCCCAGGCCCACAGCGCGTCGTGCTCCAGATACAGCCGACCGACGTCCTGGGCCAGCTGCTGAACCCCACGGTGCAGCGGGTCCTGTACCTCGTGCCAGTCGAGGCTGTAGTCCGCGTTCCACTCCCTGGACTGGCCAAACTCCCCGCCCATGAACAACAGCTTCTTCCCGGGCCGGGTGTACATGTAGGCCAGCATCAGCCGCAGGTTGGCTGCCTTCTGCCACGGGTCACCCGCCATCTTGCCAAACAGCGAACCCTTCAGGTGCACGACCTCGTCGTGGGACAGGGGCAAGATGAAGTTCTCGGTGTACTCGTACAGCATGCCGAACGTCAGATCGCGGTGGTGGTAGCTCCGATGCACCGGATCCTTGGTGAAGTAGTTGAGCGTGTCGTGCATCCACCCCATGTTCCACTTGAACCCGAACCCCAGGCCGCCGAGATAGGTCGGCATCGTGACGCCGGGCCAGGCCGTGGACTCCTCGGCCACGGTGAACGTGCCGGGGAACCGGTCGTACAGCACGGTGTTCAGCTCCTGCAGGAAGGAGATAGCCTCGAGGTTCTCGCGCCCGCCGTAACGGTTGGGGACCCACTCCCCCTCCTCGCGGCTGTAGTCGAGGTAGATCAGCGAGGCCACAGCGTCGACCCGGATCCCGTCGAGGTGGAACTGATCGTACCAGTAAACCGCGTTGGAGATCAGAAACGCCCGGACCTCGTTGCGGCCGTAGTTGAAGATCAGCGTGCCCCAGTCGCGGTGCTCTCCCTGCCGCGGATCGGCGTGTTCGTACAGCGCGGTGCCGTCGAACCATCGCAGGCTGTAGTCATCCTTGGGGAAGTGTCCCGGCACCCAGTCCAGCAGCACACCGATGCCGTTCTGGTGGCACAGATCGACGAGGTAACGCATGTCGTCGGGGGTGCCATAGCGGCTGGTGGGGGCAAAGTAGCCCGTGGTCTGATAGCCCCAGGACGGATCGAAGGCATGCTCCGCCACTGGCATCAACTCCACGTGGGTGAATCCGTGGGCCTTGACGTGGTCCACCAGCCGCGGCGCCAGCTCGCGGTAGGATAGCCACCGTCCACCCTCCTCGGCCCCCCGCATCCACGAGCCCAGGTGCACCTCGTAGATCGACAGCGGCTCCGCGTGATACACCCGCTCGCGCCTCCGCTCCATCCACTGCTGGTCGCCCCAGGTGTGGCTCTCCAGGCCCCAGACCACGCTGGCGGTCTTGGGACGCATCTCCATCAGAAACGCCACAGGGTCGGTCTTGATCCGGAGCGAACCGTCACGGATCTTCAGCTCGTACTTGTACAGCGCTCCCCGTTGCACCCCGGGGACAAAGAGCTCCCACATCCCCGACGAGCCCATCAGCCGCATGGGATGCACCCGACCGTCCCAGTCGTTGAAGTCCCCCACCACACTCACACGCTGGGCGTTGGGCGCCCACACCGCGAAGGAGGCCCCGTCGTGACCGTCGATGGTGCGAAGATGCGCCCCCAGCTTCTCGTACAGTCGATAGTGACGCCCCTCTCCGCTGAGGTGCAGATCCAGGTCTCCCAGCGTCGGACCGAACCGGTAGGGGTCCACACGACGCACGGGCTGTGAGTGTCCGAAATGGAACTCCACCTGGTAGTTCAGCGGAAAGGTCCGGTCGGGCAGAAACAGCGCGAACAGCCCGGCGGGGTGCACCGGATCCATGGGCAGCAGCTGCTCGTCTTCGAGGATCACCGCCGCTCCACGGGCCAAAGGATGGTAGGCACGAACCACCAGGCCGGATCGTCCGTCGTGGTGCGCCGGATGAACTCCCAGCAACGAGTGCGGGTCGTGGCATGTTCCGGCCAGCAGACGCTCCACGATCTCGGTGGATCCGACGATATCGGATGAAAGCATGGTTCTCCTCGATCAGGTCAGGCGGAAACTCGCCAGCAGTCCCGGCAATCGGCCCAGGTCAAAATGCACCACCGATTCACTCAGCGGCCCGACGTCCCGCTGTGTGACCCGACCATAGCAGGTCGTGTGTGTCCGGTGCAGGTTCCACGGCCGGATATCCCGCTTCTCCCCCTGGTACGTCATCACCTGGCCGTGAGCCTCGAACTCGAAGACATAGCGGATGGTCGCGTCCTGCAGGTAGCGCAGCTCCAGTGTTCCGCTCAGCGGCGCCTCGAGACACAGCCCGCCCGCGGTGACCGTGCCCTTCATCGTGGCGCGCATGAATTCGCCGCCGGGCCGCAGATAGCTTGTCAGCCGGTCGTGGCCCCAGCTCACGTCGAAGGCGAACGGCAGCTCCGTCCCGGCGCTCACCTTTCCCGGGGGAAAGTCACGCAGGAAGGTGTGTGTACCCTTCATCGTCTCCCGCAGGCGAAACCCCACACGCCCCTGGCCCAGCATTGCCACCAGCTCCTGGATCCGTCCCATGGCTCCTCCTCTTCCGTCGCGCTCCACCGTGAATGTCACGAAGTGCAAGACAGGTCAAGTCAAGGCCGCGACGCTGTGCTATACGTACACGTCCACTCGATTCAGGTTCGGACTGTATGATCCGCCCACCCACCCCACCGGACTGCAATTCATGAAGCGCTGTCCCCTGTGTGCCAACCCGTTTCCCGATACCGAACGTTTCTGCGCCGAGCACGCCTTGCCCCTGGTCAGCGAACCCGCGCTGGAAGGGCGGGTTCGCGGGCAGCTCACCGGCCATGTGCTGGACCGACGCTACCTGCTGGGCGGCGTGCTGGGCGTCGGGGGCATGGGCACGGTATACGCCACTCACAACCTGCGCAACGGCGTGCGCTGCGCAACCAAGGTGCTGTTGCCGCAGCTGCTGACCAGCGACAAGATGCGCCGCCGGCTGTTTCGTGAGATCCAGGCCGCGAGCCAGCTCGATCACCCCAACGTGGTGAAGATCATCGACTTCGGCGAGGACCAGCGGGCCGGCGCGTTCCTCGTGATGGAGCTGCTGCAGGGCCGCAGCCTGGACGAGATCATCCACCAGCACGGCCAGCAGTCGCCGTGCTTCGCGTTGAAGGTCACGCTCCAGCTGTGTGACGCCCTGGCGGCGTTCCACTCCCACGGCCTGGTGCACTGCGATCTGAAGCCCAGCAACATCTACGTGCTCCCCGACGGGCGGGTCAAGGTGCTGGACATGGGCCTGGTCAAGCCATACGACCCCGACAGCACCGCGCTGTTCCAGCGCATCACCACCGAGGGCATGGCCTTCGGCACCCCGCACTACATGTCCCCGGAGCAGGCCAGCTTCAGCGCGGTGGATCCACGGTCGGATCTGTATTCCGTGGGGGTCGTGCTGTTCGAGATGCTGCTGGGCCAGACCCCGTTCGACGGCAAGACGCCCATGGAGGTGATGGACGCCCACCGCTCCCGTCCACTGCCGCTGCCGAGCAAGGTCAACCCATCCGTGGTGCTCCCGGCTCCGCTGGAGATGCTGCTGCTCAAGCTGCTGAGCAAGCGTCCCGACGATCGCCCCGGGTCGGCGTCCGAGCTGGGCGAGATGGTGGAGGCCATCGCGGAGCAGCTGCAGCTGAACCTGGCCGCCGTGGATCTGGGACCGGTGGCCAGCGGACAGGCGCCGCAGTCCGAACCGACCCAGCCGCTGAACGTGACGATGCCGCTGCCGGCGGTGATCGACGATTTCGGACACGTACGGGTGCTGGCCGAGCGCAAGCGCCCCGAGCTGCTGGAGCAGGCGCTGACGCACCTGCGCGCGGCGATCCCCCGGTTTCAGAGCATCGACCCGTCGATCATGCGACGTCAGCTCGGCGCCTGGATCGATGCGTTCCTGGAGCAGATGCAGCCCGTACCGCCCCAGGATCTGCCGCAGGCGATCGAGGATGTGATCGTGGCGCGGCACAAGGATCGCTTCAGCTCCACCGAGATGCTGGGGGCGTTCTGGATCGGGTACTGGTCCTGTCGCCCGCTGCTGCGAGAGATCGCCGGCAACGACATCCAGCGCTACATCACGCTCCAGGAGCGCTTCGAGCAGCGGCTGCTGCCGTTCTACCTGCGCATCGCCAACCGCTACGTGGCCCAGTTCAACAAGAGCCTGGGCCGCAAGAACCAGCTGCTGGCGCGGCAGAACGAGGAGCTGCTGGAGCTGCGCAACCAGCTCGACTCCCAGCTCAAGCGCACCAGCAGCGAGCTCGTGGAATCGGAGCGCGTCAAGGCGCGGGTGGCCGACGCCATCTCCAGCGGCCTGCTGCTGTTGAAGCTGGATGGGCAGCAGGTGTTGATGTTCAACCAGCCCATGGAGCGGCTGAGCGGTCTGCGCGCCGCCGACGTGGTGGGTCGCCCGGTCCAGGACTTCTTCCACCTCATCGAAGGTGTACCGTGGGAGGAGTTCGTGGAGCAGGTGCGGATGCACGGACAGGTCGGCCTGCGCAAGCTTCGGGTGCGGTTCCCCTCGGGCAACGAGCGCACGGTGTACCTCAGGGGCCAACCCTACGTCGACGGACAGGGGCGCCAGACCGGCGTGCTGTTCGTGGTGGAGGACGTCACCGAGCGGGAGAAGATCATCGAGAGCTTCTCGCGCTACGTCTCACGCGAGGTGGCACAGCGCATCCTGCGCGGTGAGCGCCCGCTGGCGCCGATGGGGGAGCATCGACGGGCGGTGCTGCTGGCGGTGGGGATCCGCGGCTTTCGCGGCATCCTGAACCGGCTGACGCCGCACCAGACTGTGGAGCTGCTGGATCAGTACGTGCGCACGGTGGGCAACGCCGTGTTCCATCACGGCGGCGTCATCGACTCCGTGGTGGGCGACTGCGTGCTGGTGTACTTCGCCGGCAACAACCAGACCTGTCGCGCCCCGGTGGAGAGCGCCGTGGAGCTGCTGCGACGCATGGAGCGGCTGGAGCTGCGGCGGATCTGCGACGGACTGCCCGGGTTGCAGGTGGGCGTGGGGATCCACGTCGGGGAGGTGCTGCTGGTGAACGTGGGCGGCCAGCGCATGGTCAACATGGTGCTGGGCGAACCCGCCGCCGTGGCCCGCTCGCTGCAGGCCGCGGCCGGCGCGGACGAGATCCTGATCACCGACGCCGTAGCCCGTGAGCTGGACGACCACCTCGAGCTGGACCCGTCGCTGCCGGTGATCGTCAAGGGCTACCCGGCGCCGCTGCCAGCCTTCCGCATCAAGACCACGCTGGAGCTGGAAGACGCTGACGAGCTCGACCCCCCGACCCTGAGCTGACGCTATTTGCTGTTGATGTAGGTCTCGCGCACGGTCTTGCCCGTGGCCTTGTCCTCGGTTTCCGCCCCGATGGCATGGGGCGAGTGCTTCTGGTAGTTCACCGACCGCCCCTGCGACTTGGCGCGCACCTTGGCCCCCTTGCGCGCCTTGAACAGCCAGTCCTTGGCCGCTCCCTTGCTCAGCGCCGGAGCGTTGCGATCCACCTGCTGGCCCAGCGCCTCCAGCACGTAGGCGCTGAGCAGCTTGTCCTGCAGCGCCGCGTACAGCAGCGGGTTGCCGAACAGATCGGCCACCTGGATCTTGCCGTTGATCGCGAACACGATCCCGGCGAGCTGCATGTTCTTGGGGAGCATCCGCATCAGCTGGGCCCGATAGGGAGCGAGCTTGGCCCGCACCCTGGCGTTCTGGATCGTGCGCCGGTAGGTGCTGGTGCTGCTCTGGCTGCCCTGCTCCAGGTTCTTGCGCGCCACCTCGGCCCACACCTTGCTCTGATCCCCGCTCATCGCGGCCCGGCGCAGCGCCACGTGGGCCAGGGCCGAGCCCGACTGGAACTGCATGTTCCCGCCGGCCCAGCGCCCCTGCTCGACGCAGAACACCGAGACCTGGGTCCACTTGCCGCCGGGCGACACCACCGTGTCCTGGGAGATGATGCGGTCCTGCTTGCCGCCGAGGATCATCTCACCGCCCAGCAGATACACCGGATCCTGCCCCTTGTTGCGCACCTCCACCGCCGACACCTGGGCCTCGCCACTCTTGCCGTTGAGCTCTCGCACGGCGAGGGTCCTGGCCTTCAGCCCCTGCTCCAGCAGCGTGTACTTCTGAAACGGCCCCTTGTGCGTGGTGCCCACCGGCACCAGGGACAGGTTGTGGTAGCGAATGGGCTCGCCATACACCAGATCGTCGGCGGTCTTGGCCCGGATCGCGGCGGGGGAGGCCACACCCTGCGTCGGTGGGTGTCGCGGCGCGGCGGGGGAGGCCACACCCTGCGTCGGTGGGTGTCGCGGCGCGGCGGTGTCCACCCGCCCACCCTTGCCAGGGTTCGGCTTGCCACCACCGGCCCAGGCCGTTCCGAGCAGCAGCGCGGGCAATACCAGCAATCCAGCTCTCCTCATGATGCACCTCCTGGCGGCCCCGAGGTCGGGACAGACCGGTCCTGTGGCCCCGACGCACGGGGCATGATCCAGATCGAGACCGGGCTATCAACGCACGAGGGACCGTGGGGGTCTGAGGCAGGGCTGGAAAAAACGGTTCGCCAGCGGTTCGCTAGCGGTTCGCCACGGGCGCCCCGAAGGGGTTGATCTGCGGCTGCGGCACGTCGATGAACTTGGTCCGCAGCGTGCCGCCAGGCAGGCCGCCCGGGGGCATGTCACGCTCGCCGCGGGGCACCATGACCGGGACCAGCTTGATCTGCGAGTAGGCCGCCGGAGCGTTGTCCTGCAGGTTGGGGGCACCCAGGACGAACAGGGTCTGCCGCGCGCCACGCCCCTTGGAGGCCACGATCTGTCCCTCGATGGTGGTGGTCCAGCGTGTGTTCTTGGCCTTCACGGCCTGGACCGCCTTGGTCCCTCCCAGCAGGCCGTCGGCGAAGGCGTAGGTGTTGTTCTCGGGGCGCAGTCCGTCGGCACGGGTGATGCGCTGGCCTGCCTGGGGCCGCATGGCGTCCTTCTGGGCCGCCAGCGTCAGGGGGAACACCTCCCAGTTGCCCTGGTTCGACTTCACCGCGAGGTACGGACCGTTGCGCTTCGTGGTTCCGGTGCGTCCGGTGCTGGCCTTGATCGCGCGGGCCTGCACCACATAGGCCTTCTCCATCGCACCGAGGTGGCCCTGAAGCCCACGGCTGAGCCCCTTGCTGAAGTTGGTCTTGTACAGCTTGACCTTGCTCGTGCCCAGGTCCACCGCCGCACGCTGTTTCACCGCGTCCCATGCCGGCTGGGGCACCCATCCGCCGCGACCACGCTGGGCCCACCCCGGCGCCGAGAGGAGCATCCCCGTCGCGATCACCGCCACCATCGTCCAGATCTGATTTCTTACACGCATGATCCTCCTCCTTCCACACCCCGAGAGTGTCGAGGTCTCTTGGCTTTGACGCCGCACCACCGCGGCCGGCGAGGGTGTCGGAGCAACCATCGTGCCACTCTCAGGGGCACAGAATCATTGCAGCCACCGTCGATCGCTCGCCACATGCTGGATGAATGTCAAACGCCCTGGTGGATTATCGGAAGGGGAGAGAAGGGGAGAGAACAAGAACGCAGCCGGGTGGCTAGCGCCTCGACATGACACCCGCGCCCGAGGGGTGGTCCGGGACCGCCAGCCGACGGCGCCGGATGGCAAATGCTCGCAGCGACGTCTTCTTGATGCTATTGACCGTGCCCGTGGCGCTGTACTTGTTCCCGGAAACCGTGACGTAGTCCATCTGACCGCTGCTGACCACCACCGCCAGGTTGCCACCCATGGCCGCCACACCGTACTTGATCGAGCGAACCAGCGCGCGTTCTCGGTCTGCGGGGGCGCCAGGAGCGACGGCCATGCACACGAGGACCTCCACGGTGAATGTTGCAGACACACATGGGTGGGCCGGGCCGATGGCGGATGTCGCAGGGCAATCGACTGGACCGTCGCTTGCCGCAGCCGATTGACCCACCCGGTGAAATCGCACAGGCTCGGCGTGATGCCCCTGGCCGTCACCCTGCGCTGCACGCCGTTCAACCGCACCTCCATCGCGGCGCTGCTGGCGGTGCTGGAGCGGGAGCTCCCCGGCGGGCTGATCACCACGCACCTCGCCACGTCCCTGGACGAGGTGCACCCGGGGTTGCTGGCCTACTCCTTCATGACCCCGCAGCGGCTCGAGGTGCAGCAGGAGCTCGCGCTGCTCGAGGCGCGGGGCGACGTGCGAACCGTCGCCGGCGGCCCCCACCCCGACGCGGACCCACAAGATACTCTGGGCCTGGGGTTCGACTGGGTCATCCCCGGCGAGGCGGGCCCCGATCTCGCGCGACTGGTCGCCGCCGTGGCCGCACACGACATGCCTCCGCGCGGTGTGCTGCCGCGCCAGGCCCCGCTGCCCCTGGACCACTATCCACCCTGGCCCGCGTCGGGTCAGTGGTTCAGCGCGCTGGAGATCAGCCGCGGCTGTCCCCATCGCTGCACGTACTGTCAGGTGCCCGCGCTCCACGGGAACACCATGCGCCACCGGTCACTGACCTCGCTGCAGTCCGCGTTCCGTCACGCCGTGGAGACCGGACACAGCTTCACGCGCTTCGTGTCGCCCAACTCGTTCGCCTTCGGGGCACCGAACGGCCAGGGCTGCGACTGGCGCGCGCTGGAGCGGCTGCTGCTCGGCGCCAGGGACTGCGGCCTGCAGCGGCTGTATCTCGGCAGCTTCCCGTCGGAGGTTCGACCCGAGTCCGTCACCGACGAGGTGCTCCAGGTGGTGCGTGACCTGTGCGCCAACCGCGGCATCGTGGTTGGTCTGCAGAGCGGCAGCGACCGGGTGTTGCGCAACATCAACCGCGGACACACCGTCGCCCAGGGCATGCGAGCCATCACCCGCATCGCTCGCGCCGGCTTCACTCCCCGTGTGGACTTCATCTTCGGCCTGCCCGATGAGACCGCGGACGATCGGTCACAGACCCGCGCGTTGATGCGCGAGCTGTCACTGGAGTACGGGGCGCGGATCAACGCCCACCTGTTCACGCCGCTACCGGGCACCCGGCTGGCCGGCTCACGACCCGCTGCGCTGAACGCGGCGACCCTCCGTCTGCTGGAGCAGTTGGAAGGGCGGGGACACTGCCGGGCGCTGCGTCGGCTGTCGGGTCAGTGCAGCGCCAGACGGTGAGGCTCGCCGTCTGACCCCGACTCCACCGCCGCGCGCAACGTGGTGTAGAGCTCGGCCTCCCGGGTCAACCCCTGCCCGTCGCAGAACGCCGCCAGGCTGGCGTAGCGCCGCGCCGGATCGCATCGCGTGGCCCACAGCAGCTTGGCCAGACACTCGGGACACAGCACCGGAAAGCGCAGATCCGCCTCCTCCCGATCGTTGTGGTCGCTCATCAGACACGCGCGGCGGTTGCAGTGCTGCATGGAGAACATGTGTCCGGTCTCGTGGGCCGCGACCTTCATCGTTCGCAGCAGGACCAGCCTCAGCGGAACATCGCGGGTCTGAACCCCGTAACGATACATCGACAGCACCCCGACCCGCTCGGTCAGGGACGCCTGGCCATAGATCCTCAGCGGCAGACAGAAGAAGCGTGACAGGAAGCGCGCGGTCAGCCGCGTGACCTGCTCCTGACGCGCGTCGAACGGCCCGATGGGTTGCAGGTAGAGGTAGCGCCGCTTGCCGCTGGCGCGGCTGGGTGCGCCGCTGACGTAGTCCAGCAGGCTCTGACTTCTCACGCCCGGCTCCCTGCCCCACCGATACACATCCGCGATCCCACTCGTGGCTCTGCGAACCTGGACGACATCGGGTGTGTCCAGCAGAAACGAGGACACCGACGGCGCGGCGATCTCGCGCCGGATCGACAGCGGGTCGTGGATCAGGTGCAGCAGGCCGATCCCGAGCAGGATGCCCACCACCGCCGAAGGCACCCGAGGCAGAGGCGGGCGGGGCCAGCGCCCACGGATGATGCGCTGCGCCGTCGGCTCCTTGTCGTCGGTGAACAGCACCGTGACCGGGTCGCCCACCCGCAGACCACGGCTCAGGCGCCAGGCCCCCGGGCCAGGCCACGCCACCACGCGCGCTCCCGCGGTGCAGATCGCCAGCTCTGCCCCGTCGTCGCACCTGACCTGCATCAGGCCCACTCGACCCCCGACGATGGACCCACGGATGCGCACGGCCTCGATCTGGGTCCAGCGGGGGAGATGGTGCACCCGGTGCCAGACGACCCGGTAGAGCAACAGGGCACAGGCGGCGATGACGACGACCTGGATCATGGCTGGCGCAGGCACTCCCAGTAGCTGCTACGCGGGGCGGACGGAAAAGCTCCCTCAGGGGCGGGGCCAGGGGATCTCGGGCTGCTCGGGAATCGCCCGCCTCGCGCGCCGCAGCCGCGCCCGGCAGGTGCGGCAGATGTCGTACTCTCGATCGCAGGTGGCGACCTTGCCCCTGGCGTCCTCCATCAAGCACCCCCGCACCGGACAGTGCTCCAGGCCCAGCGTGTGACCGATCTCGTGCACCGCCACCTTCGCCAGGCGGATCCGTTCCTTGCTGCGACGAGCGGCCACTGCCCCCGAATGAACACGGCAGCGATGCGACGAGATGACGCAGGCCGCGCCGTCGATGGTAGCCAGGCCGAGGATCCCCCAGTCGCGGTAGCCGCCCTTGGTGGTGGAGATGTCGACGCCGGTCAGCCCCAGGATGCGGTAGCCATCCGCCGGAAGCCGACTCTCGATGAAGGTCAGCAGCTTCTCGGCGCGGTAGCGCTTGCGGGGCTTGTAGTACGCGCGGGCCGGGAGGTCCACGCGTGGCAGCAGCTTGACCTCGAGACGGTAGAAGCCCACGAGCGCCTGCCTCACCAGCGCCACGTCCGCATCGGGCAGCTCCTGACCCAGGGGCTGAATGTAGAGGTATCTGCCAGGCGCTGCGTCGGCAGGCAGGACCAGCGCGACGAGCAGCCACACCGTCAAGGGAGCGCGCCTCATCATCGACACGGCACCACGTTTGAGCCCTGGTTCATCGTCAGCCTCGCTCGCGGATGATGCCCTGCTCCAGCAGCAGCGTGACGAGCTCCCATGCTCGTGGCTGGCCGATCTGTGCCGTCGCCAGGATCTCGCCGAAGGTGGCACGTCCGTCGACCTTCGACAGAATGACAGCCGCGAGTGGGTCGAGCCGATGCCATGGCACAGCGTCGACGCTGATGGCCATGATCGGCACCTTGGCCTCCTTCCCCTCCTTCCCCTCCTTCCCCCTGGCGCCCAGAATCACATGCTCCGCCGATGCGCCTCGGACGGCATCCTCGATGCTGGAATACTCTCCGTCGGTCATGTCCCGGTGATCACGACGCTCGGCGGCTGCCTCTCTGGAGGCCTGCTTCAGATCGGACAGCTCACCCTCCCCGTAGATCTGTGTGATCTTGCGCGAGGAACGTGCGGTCACGGCATAGGTTCCCGCCTGGTCGTCGGGGACCGCCTCCCGATCCGTGAGCTCGTCGCTTCCCGCGGCCATCACGCGTCGGATGATCGCCCGGCGTGGCGCATCCAGGTTGACAAACCGCACCGCGAACAGCCCGTCATCGGCGTCGTGCCGGACGACCTCTCCGTCGATGGCGGGCAGCGGACCCAGCTCTTCCGCCTCCAGCCGCAGCTCCACCATCGATCCCAGCGCCGGCCGCGGCCCTGCCACGGTCCTGAGCAGCGCTCCACCCTGGCTGATGTTGCAGCCCTGGCAGAACTGCTCCTCCACATCGGCGCTGGGGATGCAGGATACCCGCCCCCCGAAACGGACCCTCGAATGCTCTCGTCGCTGTTGAGCCAATGACTTGCGACCTTCCTGGCGTCAGGCTAGCAGAGCGGGGGGGCGATGTCAGGCACCCAGCACCGGATTGCTCAGCTCCCCCAGCCCGTCGATCTCCACCGACACGACATCTCCATGCGCCAGAAGGCCCACGCCCGCCGGTGTTCCGGTCAGGATCACGTCGCCCGGCTCGAGCGTCATCACCTGGGAGATGTAGGCCACCAGCTGCTCCACGCCGAACACCATCTCGGCCAGCCGCCCCTGCTGCCGCAGCTCCCCGTTGACCGAGCAACGAATGCCCACGCGCGCCAGGTCCAGCTCGGTCTCGATCCAGGGCCCCAGCGGACAGAAGGTGTCGAAGCCCTTGCCGCGGGTCCACTGGGCGTCGGCGCGCTGCAGGTCACGGGCCGTCACGTCGTTGGCCGCGGTGTAGCCCAGCACGTGATCCAGCGCCCGCTCGGGCGAGATCTGGTACCCGCGCCGGCCGATCACCACCGCCAGCTCCGCCTCGTGCTCCACCCGACTGGAGAGCGCCGGCAACCGGATCGCCTCCCCGGGCCCGATCACCGTGCTCGGGGGCTTGAGGAACATCAGCGGCTGCTCGGGCACCGCCACCTGGTGCTCGGCCGCGTGCGCCGGGTAATTGCGACCCACGCCGATGATCTTGGTTGGACAGGTTGGCGCCAACAACGAGACATCCCACAGGGCGAGGCTCCCCCGCTCGGTGCGCGGTCTCGCTGCCCCGTGCGGCAGCTCGATCAGCGGCGACTGCGCGAGGCGCTCTACCGCGTCTCCCTGCAACACACCCCAGGCGGGGCCGTGATCTGTCTGGTGCCGAACGAAACGCATGACCATCTCCCGCGCGACGAAGTTGCAAAGCTCCACACCCCTCCCTAGAGTAGAGGGGATGAGCGGTGGATCGCAATCCGTGCTGCAAGCGGTGCTGCAGGAGGACGAGCGCGTGCTGTGGAGCGGCCGGCCCCGGGCGCTGGCCTACGTCATGGGCAGCGCGGTGCTGACCCTCCCGCTGGGCATCCTCGCGGTGGTCTCGGCCGCGACCTGGACCGCCGGTGTGGGGCTGCAGCAGTTCCCGCCGTGGGCCCGGATCGTGCTCCTGGTGGTGCTGGTCTTCGCCGCACACATGCTGGTGCTGCGGCCGCTCCTCGGGATCCGCCTCGCCCGTCGCACGCACTACGCCGTGACCAATCGGCGGGCCCTGGTGGTGTGCGACGCGTGGGGTAGACGGGTGCAGCAGCTGCACCACGACGAGGGCACGCTGATCGTGGTTCCAGGACCGGCCCTGGGCAAGATACAGTTCGGCCGGACGGCCGCCTCGTCGGCTGACATTCTGCTGCTGGGGCGGGCCGCGATCCCCGGATTCTACGGTCTGCCTGATCTGGAGCCCCCGCTGGCGGCGCTGAGATCCGTCCGCGGCGACTTGCCTCAGGCGACCTGAACCAGCCCGCACTGGAGGAAGATGTACACCGCCTGCAGGAACAGCCGGCGTTGCTCCAGGTTGTCGTAGCGCCGGGCCAGCTCGCCAATGACATGGCGTCCATCGAGCTTGTCGTAGATCCCGCGCACTCCGGATCCCAGCCGGAACACCTCCGGTGGAACCGGCGAAATGGCCACCGTGACCGCCCGCTGCATCACGTCGCTCAGGCGCGCCTCCACCGTCTCGATCGTGAATGCCGACACACCGACCCCGATCATGCCGAAGGCATCGAGGCCGGGCGGCGCTGCCTCCTGCTCGGCACGCAGGCCGCGGAAGAAGACGTATCTGCCCCGCTCCAGGCTGAACGCATCGATCAGCTTCTGGCGCACCTGATGCGTCAGGTGTCTGAGCACCTGCACTGGCCGCAGCAACTTCAACCCCACCAGCGTGCTGCCCAGCTTGCCATCGAAGTGCGGCAACATGGCCAGCGCCATGGCCAGCTCACCCTCGGTGATCACGCCCTTCTCCACCAGGTACTGCCCGAACAGGTCTTCCGGGAGATTGGACGCCACGTACTGCGGGTCCCCATCCACCAGATAGATCTCCTTCACCGCCTCGTCGGCGTGGAGCGACAACAACCCGGTCTCCTCGTCGAGCGCCAGCCGAAACATCAGCGACACCAGGCTGCGCTGCTGGAGCTCACCCTGCAGATCGGCCGGCCGGGTGGAGGGCAGCGGCCCGCTGATCCGCGCCTGCGCCACACGCTGCACCTCTTGCGGCGGTGCAGGCGTCCGATCCAGCGTCGGCATCGCCACCTCCTCCGGCTCCACTGCCCGAAAATCGTGCACCGAACCGGTGGAGGTTCCCTCCACCTCCGGCATCGCGGCCAGCGCGTCCGCGGTGGAGATCCGGGGTTCCTCCCCTGTATCCGGCAGATGTGACGGCACGGGCTCGGGCCGCGGCGGGGGACCAAGGGTGATCTTGCGCTTGCGCCCGAGGATCTTCCGTCGAGGCTGGGGGGTCTGCTCCTCGGCGGTGATGGCGGAACGCGGCAGCACACAGACCCGCTCGCCGCTCATGCTGGCGTACTCCATGGAGTGCGGCGGGGCCTGTATCAGGGTCGGCGTCTGCTCCCCGGCGTGCTGCCCTGCGGGTGTCACCTGGTGCTCTGCGGGTGCGACCGGCGTCACCTGGTGCCCCGTCTGTGGCGTCGTGAACTGGACCACGGGGGCCACCATCCGCGCCGGATCCGGCGTGGGCTGCGGCGGCTGCTGCGCGCCCCGACTCAGCCGCTCCATGAAGCGGCTCACGTCGTGGCTGTGGACCATCAAACGATTGTCGAACAGGTAGCGATGCAGCGCATCGCGGAAGGTCGCTGCATCCTGGTACCGGCTGTCCGGGTCCCGGGCCAGCGCCGATTCCAGGAGGTTCATCAGGTCCATCGGAATGTGGCTGCCATGCCTGCTCAGACGACGAAGGTCAGCGTCCCGCACCTGCAGCAGCACCTCGATCTCGCTCTTGGCGATGAACAGCCGACGGATCATCAGCAGCTCGGCCAGCACGACCCCCACGGAGAAGATATCTGATCGGCGATCCGTGACGTCCCCGGTGACCAGCTCGGGCGCCATGTAGCCGTACTTGCCCTTCATCCGCTTCGCGGCGGTGGATCCCTTGGTCGTCATCGCCACGGCGATGCCAAAGTCACCGAGCTTCACCTCGCCCAGCTCCGAGAGGAAGATGTTGGAGGGCGAAATGTCTCGATGCAGGACACCCTGGGGTCGCCCCACCGTGGAGCCGAGGTTGTGGGCGTAGTCCAGCGCATCCAGCACCTCGGCCGCGATGTGGACCGCAATGCCCGTGGTGGGTCGCAGGCGGAGGTGCGCGCACTCCCTGAGCAGCGCCAGCGAATCGACGCCCTTGACGTACTCCATGGCGATGAAGTAGCAGTCCTGCTCCTGGCCGAAGTCCAGCACCTGCACGATCTTCGGGTGCTGGAGCTGGACCATGACCTTGGCCTCGTCGACGAACATCCGCACGAAGTCCTGGTCCTCGGCCAGCTCGGGCAGGATCCGCTTGATCACCACCGGCTTCTCGAAACCGTGCGCTCCGATGCTCTTGGCCCGGAAGATCTCGGCCATGCCCCCCACCGCCAGGCGTTCCAGCAGCTGGTAGCGGCCGAACTGGATCGGCTCGAACAGTTCATCGCTCGACACGAACGCGATTGTAGCACGTCCTTTTCCGGGGCCCAGTTTTGTTGCCCCGCTGCACCACGCGCCCTACGCTGCAGGCATGCGTTGGTCCCTGCTCTGCACAGTAGTCAGCATCGGAGCCTGTGGTTTGTCGGATCAACCACGGGCGCATCTGGTGCTGGATCCCGAGACCCTCTGCCTGCCAGCCGCGGCGCGTGGAACCCCGTCCGTCGCCCCCCTGACCCTGCTCAACCTCGGCGATCTGGCGCTGGAGCTCCACACGTTGCAGATCGACGGCGGCTTCTCGGTCGAGGGGTGCGGCGTCGGCGTGCTTCAGCCATCCGAGGCCTGTACCCTCACGATTCACCACCAGCAGGACGCCACGGCCCGTACCGGGCACCTGCTCATCGCCAGCACCGATCTCGAGCGACCAAACCTCGTGGTGGAGCTGGTCGCGCCCGGGTCCTTTCCATGGCTCGTGGTCTCACCGACGCAGGTCGACTTTGGCCCCACCCCATCCGGGGTGACGTCCACGCACAGGGTGACCGTGACGAACCTCGGGCAGGCCACGGCCCGACCGTCGCTGCGCTGGATCCTGGCCGCGGCAGACTTCTCCGCCAGCCTGCCATGGACCGAGCTGGCTCCCGGAGGCAGCGCCGATCTCGAGCTGAGCTACACGCCTCGTGGCGGAGACGCGGATCGTGCCACCCTGGAGCTGGGCTGGCCCGGGGGCAGCCGGCGTCTCGAGTTGAGCGGGTACCAGGATCTGAAACCACCGCGCTGACGCTCAGCGTCCGCGCCCCCGGGGTCCGCGACCCCGCCCACCTGTTCCACCACCCTCCAGCCGTCGGACGTACTCGATGAAATCGGCCCGGTTCTCCATGATGTCGTGGTAGCGCTCCCCACCCTCGCGCCCATCGCGACCACGTCGGTTGCCGTCCTGCTGCGGGGGACGACCACCGCGGCTGACGGGTCCACGCGACGAGACGCCGCGGGTCAGGAGCTCGGTCAACAACAGCTCGAGATCAACCCTGCTGGCCCGAGCCATGAACACCAGGTCGCGGTGCAGCTGGGGCGTCAACTTCAACGTCAACTGTCCGTCGAACTCCTCGAGATCCAGCGGCGGCGGCGGCTCCGCGCCCTGCTCCCTGATGTTCTCGAGCTGCGCCGTCATCTCTTCTTCGAGGCCAGCGACAGCAGCCGCCCTGGTCTCACCCTCGACCTCGCAACCATCCAGCTCCGGTGCTCGGGCGACGAATACCTTCTTCTCCTCGGAATAGGAGACAACGATCCTGTAGTTCGACATCGCGATTCCTCATCAAGGCTGTCCTGGACAGCGCTCAGAATGAAGCACGATTCAGCGAGCCACGCAAGGGCCCGACGGCGGTCACGGTGAGGTCAGGTCGCTGTAGGCAATGCCCGCCCGCAGCATGGCCTGCCCCATGGCCGCACAGTGGGTCTCGAAGCACGACAGCTCCGCGGCACAACGCTCGGCGGGGAAGCAGCACGCGCGCAGCTCCCGCTGCAGCAGCGGACTCACTCCGCCCAGCACCACACTCACCGAGGCCGCCGCGCTGTGCTCCGCCAGGATGCTGCACGCCATGGGCAGCACCTCCGCTGGATTCAGCAACGCACAGCCATCCACCAGCACCACCCGGGCGTCACGCATGGCCGCCAGCATCATGACCCGCCCCACCGCGTCCTCCAGCGCCTGCCGATCGGGCTCACCAACCAGAAACAGGCAGGGCAATCGTGGATGCGGGTCACACACCACCTGGCTCTTCTCCATCGTATCGCGAAAATGCGCCCGCTCGCGCTGGACCAGCGACGAGGCGAACGCCTCTGTCACCACCACCATCAGCGACTGAAAGAACCCCGAGCGCTGCATGCCCACCGCCTCCTCCAGACCGTGAACCAGCGCCACCGCATCCGTCACTGGAAGCCCGACCCCCGCCATCCAGCCGGCCGTGAAGGACAGGTTCTGCACCGCCTCGCGGAACACGGCAGAGCCCATCTCCAGCTCACGTGCATCACGCAGAGCCCCCGACAGCGTGTCGAGGAAGTGGCTGCAATGGGCCCTGAGCAGCTCCATCTGATCGGGGTTGCTGCGGGCCACGGTCTTGAGTCGCCAGCTGCGCCGGGCCACGACATCCATCCAGCGCACCAGCAGATCCTCACCCTCGGACAGCGCCCGTTGCAGATCTTGCACCGCGTCGTGACCCTGTTCCATGGGCGAAGGATAACCGGACCCTCGCAGGAAACAACCCTTCACCTCCGGTGGGGCTCAAGAACCCTTCACCTTCGGTGGGCTCATCAAGGGTGCGGCGCACTGAGAAGTTGCCCCCCGCAGCGAAATGCACGCAAAATAGGCACAATTGCTGGTCTGGATCACTTGGTCGACCACACCGTCGGGTGTAGAGTTCTCAGTAAAGCGGGGCTGATGCGATGGAATTGCGCTCTTGGGGCCTGTCGGACGTTGGACGCAGACGAAAGCTGAATGAGGACAGCTTTCTGCGGGACGACGGCATCGGCTTCTTCATCGTCGCCGACGGCGTCGGGGGACATGCAAAGGGCGAGGTGGCGAGCGCTCTGGCCGTGGAGGACGCATACGGCTTCGTCCGGCGCGGGATCCAGACGATCGAGAACTTCATCGAGACGCCCAACGAAGACAACCTGTTCCAGCTGCGCCGGCTGCTGGAGAGCGCCGTCCAGTCCGCGTGCTACATGGTGTTCGGTCTGGCGGAGCAGGACCCCGATCGCAAGGGGATGAGCACCACCGTCTCCGCCCTGCTGCTGGTGGAGGGGCTGGGGATCGTGGCGCAGGTGGGCGACAGCCGGGTCTACCGCCTGCGCTATGGGCTGGCCCAGCAGCTCACCGAGGACCACACGCTGATCAACTACAAGCTCAAGCACGGGTTGATCACTCCCGAGGAGGCAGCCCGAGCCCCGGGCAAGAACGTCATCACCCGCGCCGTGGGCCATCGTGACTATGTCCAGGTGGATACCCTGGAGTGCGATGTCCTGCCCCGCGATCGGTTCATGCTGTGCTCCGACGGGTTACACACCTATCTGCAGGACGACGAGGTGGCGACGCTGATGAGCAGCGGCGCCCTCGAGGCGGTGGCCCAGCAGTGCATCGACATGGCCAACGAGCGGGGCGGCAAGGACAACATCACCCTCGTGCTGGTGGACGTGGTCTAGAGCCCCGGAGTCTGCACGCCGGATGAACGACTCCGCCCTGCTGCAGCGTTTCCCGCGCCTTCAATCCAGCCTGCCGTGGATCCAGCTCGGGCAGTGGCCCACACCGGTGACCCGGCTGTCCCGGCTGAGTCAGGCGCTGGGCCGCGAGATCTGGGTCAAGCGCGATGATCTCAGCGGGACACGGTACGGCGGGAACAAGGTGCGCAAGCTCGAGCTGCTCCTGGCCCAGGCCCTCCACCGTGAGCACCACTCCATCGTCACGGTGGGCGGGATCGGCTCGAACCATGTGGTGGCCACTGGACTCTACGCCCGGCAGTTGGGCCTGCCGACGCGGGCGGTGGTGGTGCCGCAGCCCGTCACACAGCAGGTCCACGCCACGCTGGCGCTCTGCCGCTCCCTGGAGGTGGAGCTCCTCCCCTGTCCCGTGCGCCCGCTGGTGCCGCTGTACCTGTGGCGTGCGATGCATCGGGCGGATCAGCCCTTCCTCATCGGGCCCGGCGGCTCCTCGCCGCTGGGTGTGCTGGGGCACGTGGGCGCGGCGCTCGAGCTGGCGCAGCAAATCGAGGCCAACGAGCTCCCCGAGCCCCACGCGATCTACGTCGCCCTGGGCAGCGGGGGCACGATGGCGGGCCTGGCTCTGGGCTGCGCCCTGGCCGGGCTGCGCTGTGAAGTGCGTGGCGTACGGGTGGTCGAGCGGTTGCTGGTGAACCGCACCACGGTTCGAATGCAGGTGCGGCGGGCGCGCCGCCTGCTGGGGCTCGAGAGCACGCCGGGGCTGCGGATGCGCGTGGTCCACGGCTACCTCGGCCACGGCTATGGCGCCGTGACATTGCAGGCCACGAGCGCGGTGGAACGCGCTCAGGATCACGGTTTGCTGCTGGAGACGACCTACACCGGCAAGGCCTTCGCCGGTCTGCTCGACGCGGACCCCGGACAACATCCGCTGTTGTTCTGGAACACGTACAACAGCCGGGACACCGCGGGGCTGCTGCGGGCGGATGCGCCGGAGCTGCCACAGACCATCGCACGCTGGCTGGCCGGGACGAGCCTCAGCTAGCAGTAGCCACCGCCACCCGCGCCGGCCGCACCACGGCGTCGACGGTGCGGAAGCCCGGCGAGAGCTCCCGGGTCACCATGCCACGAGCCATCTCCACCTGCGGCTCCACCAGCACCGCGTCGTGCAGCTTTGGGTCGAATGGATGGCCCACGGTGGGGATGCGCTGCAGGCCATGCTGCTCGAACACATTCCGTAGCCCTCGCAGCACCAGGACCACTCCCTCCCGCAACGCAGGGGCTGTGGCATCATCGTCGTCCGCATCGACGGCCTGTTCCAGACCACGCACCGCGTCAGCCAGGCCGGCCAGCACCTCCACCGCTGCCTGCTGACGAGCCGTGGCCAGCTCACTCTCGGCGTGCCGGCGGTAGTTGCTCAGATCGCCCTCCAGCTGCGTTACCCGACGCAACACCCGCTCCAGCTCCCGCCGCTCCGTGCTGGAGACCGGATCGTCCCGGGACTCCACCGGCGTGGACGACCGCGCCGGTGCCACGCCGGGGACCAGGGTCGGCCGCACCACCCTGGCCCCCTCGGGCTGATCGGTTTCGAATGCCGCCGCCATCTGGATCGGAATACGCATCACGCCTGCTTTCGGGGCCTGTCAGTCGACCACCAAGTTAGGCACGATGAGCACCAGGTCAAGGTGGTGGCAAGGTCTTGACATTCGGAGATGAAAGCTTACTTTCTGGGCGCTGGAGGTCGTACACATGCCAATCTATGAATACGTATGCAACGCCTGTGGTCACGAGTTCGAGGAGTGGCAGAAGATCACGGACTCTCCGGTGGGCAAGTGCCCGTCCTGTGGCAAGCGCAAGGTGGAACGGCTGGTATCGCTCAGTGCGTTTCACCTCAAGGGTGGCGGATGGTACGTGACGGACTACGGCGGAAAGAAGCCGGGGCGGCCGGACAAGAAGAACAGCAAGCGCACGGACAGCAAGGACAGCGCGGACAGCGGCAGCAAGGACAGCAAGGACAGCAAGGACAAGCCCTCCAGCGACAGCAGCACCAAGGCTGACAAGAGCAAGCGCTGACCACGCGAGGGGTGATGGAGGTCCGACCCAGACGACTCCCTCTGCTTGTCGCGAGCGTGATCACCGCCTGCTCCTCGCCCCCGGTCAAACCCCAGACGCCCTGCATTCCACAGTGCCAGCGGACCTCGTTGTGCGGGACGCTGGACGCCAGGCTGGTGGATGCACGACAGCCGCTGCTGGCGTGCGTTGGACGCGAGGCGGGGCACGGCGACCTCCAGGCCGCGCACCGCTGCTATCGAGCCCTCAGGCTGCTGGAGTCCGCGCGCTGGTGGCTCATGACCATCACCGGACAGGACGAGCTCCACCGGGTCTACGCGCCGGCGGAGACGGTGCGCCAGGAGTTTCTGTGCCGCATCGAGTCCCTGACCCGGGCCAGGACGCCGGCCCGCGTGGAGGCGCTGTACCTGGACATGATCCGCTCCTATCCTTGACCGATGAACACCCTCGCCGACAGTGAGCTGAGGGAGCGGGTCTTGCAACTCGCGGCGCTCCAGGAGCCGTGTCAGCTCTGCCCACGCCGATGCCTGGTTCACCGAGGGGAGCGCCGCGGCCACTGCAACCAGCCCCCGGGGCTACAGATCGCCGCCGTCTGCGCCCATCGCGGCGAGGAGCCCGCGCTCAGTGGACACAACGGCGCCGGCACGGTGTTCGTCGTGGGCTGCACCATGTCGTGCCGCTTCTGCCAGAACCATCAGATCAGCCAACCCGGCCGGCATCAGGATCCGCGCTGGAGCTGTTCGCCGGAGCAGCTGGCACGGCAGATGATCGAGCTGCAGCAGGCAGGGTGCCACAACATCGAGTGGGTCTCTCCGACGCAGCACCTGCCAGCGCTGGTGCAAGCGCTGCGCCTGGCCCGGATCGAGGGGCTGCGGCTGCCGCTGGTGTTCAACTGCAACGGCTACCAGCGACCCGAGGTGCTGTCGCTGCTCGATGGCGTGGTGGACATCTATCTGCCCGACGTCAAGTATGCCGATCCGGCGCTGGCCAGCCGGCTCTCCGCCACCGTCGACTATGTCGAGGTCAACCGCCTGGCGCTGGCCGAGATGAAGCGACAGGTCGGCCAGCTCCAGCTGGACCCCGACGGCGTCGCCTGGCGCGGGCTGCTGGTGCGACATCTGGTGCTCCCGGGCCAGCTGGACAACACGCGCCGGGTCCTGGGGTGGATCGCGGCGGAGCTGGGCCGGGACACCTGGGTCAGCCTCATGTCCCAGTACTATCCGGCCCATTGCGCCGTCGGAGACAGCACCGGGCTCGGCCGACGCCTCACGGCGCGTGAGCACCACCGGGCCCTGCAAGCGCTGGAGCGAGCCGGACTCGACAGCGGCTGGGTTCAGGAGCGGGCGACGGGGACCGCGTTCTGCCCCGACTTCACGCACAGCGATCCATTCGAGGCCCGGTCGTGAGCCTGGTGGAGCTCGCCCGGATCCCCTCCCGGGCCCACGCCGAGGAGCTGCAGTTCGTGCTGCAGGGCGGCGGTGTCCCGGCGGTGGTGCTCCCCGCCGAGGGTCCGGGCAACGGCTCCCGGCCATGGTGTGTGATGGTCCCCGAGGGGCAGCTCGCGCGCGCCCGCCAGATCCTGGCGGAGGAGGACCCGCCGCGGCAAGCCACACCGATCACACCGCCACGCCGTGTCCCGCTGTACTGGACCGTGATGCTGATGGTACTGAACGTGCTGGTGTGGATCGCGATGGAGGGACGCGGCGGATCGGAGCGCCAGGCGGTGCTCCTGCGCTTCGGCGCGTCCCAGGCCACACGCCTGCGTACAGGCCAGTGGTGGCGCAGCATCACCGCCACGTTGATCCACATCGGCGGGCGGCACCTGCTGGCCAACATGATCACGCTGCTCGTCCTGGGGCCGGCGGTGATGGAGTCCTGGGGCGTGGGGCGCGCCTACTTCATGTACCTCGCGGCCGGAGTGGCCGGCAACTGGGTCAGCTTCGTGATCTGGCCCTCGTCAGCGGTGAAGGCGGGCGCCTCGGGCTGCATCCTCGGGCTGCTGGGCGTGCTGGCCGGCACACGCATCCGCTCGATCCGTGCGCAGAGCCGGACAGGCCCCCTGGGGACAGGCCCCCTGCTCGCGCGGTCCCGCTTCAAGACCTGGCACATCGTCGCCATGCTGGTGGCGTTCTATGGCTTCGTCATCGGCGTGGGACAGGTGGACCACCTGGCCCACATCGGCGGCCTGCTCACCGGGCTGCTGCTGGCGCTGACGCTCCCTACCCCGCCCCACACGGGACGAGATGCGCTGGGCCTCGCACTGGGCGGGGCCGCGGCGATCACCGCCGTCGGGGGCGGACTGCTGGCCTACCTGCACCCCTGAGCTCCATGACCTCCAGGGTCACCCCTGAGCCTCCGCCTCGCCCCGGGGCAAGGTCACACGGAACGTCGTCCCCTGGCCGACCTCGCTCTGGACCTCCATCTTCCCCTGCATCTCCTCCACGATCTGCTTGCAGATCGGCAGTCCCAGACCGCTGCCCGACTCACCCTTGGTCGTGAAGAACGGCGCGAAGATCTGCTCCAGGTTCTGGGGCGTGATGCCGCAGCCCGTGTCGCTGACGCTGATCGCCACCGTCGTCTCGCCCACCGACACCACCAGCCCGATGGTGTTGGTCATCTGGTTGCCCTGGGTGATGGCCTGAGTCGCGTTCAGCAGCAGGTTCACCACCAGCTGAACCAACCGCCCCTCGGAGGCCATCATCATCACCGGCTCGGGGGGAAGATCGAGCTTGAAGCCGGCCCGGCGGATGATCGTCCCGCGGGTGATCAGCACCGCGCTCTCCACCACCTTGCGCAGATCGAGCGGCTCGGTCTTCACCGGCTGGTTCTTGAGCGAGTTGAACAGGGTGTTGATCATCAGCTTGAAGCGGTCGATCCCCTTGCCCAGGTCCGCCAGCTGGTCCGCCATGTCCTCCATCCGCTCTCGCAGCTGCGCCTCGGTGTGCCGGCGGCGCTGAAGGTTCTCCACGTCGAGCTTGAGCGAGGCCAGCGTGGGCTCGATGAAGGCCAGCGGCTGCCGCATGTCGTGCGCGATGGCCGACGCCATGATCGCCACCGCGGTGACGCGATCGAGCTGCACCAGGCGGTGCTGCAACGACTTGATCACCTGGTTGTTGTGGTAGCTCTGGATGCTCTCCAGCATCACCGCCGCCAGCTCCTCCCGCGTCCACGGCTTCTTGATGAAGCGGTTGACCCGGGCCCGGTTGATCGCGTCGATCGTGGCATCCAGGTCGGAATAGGCCGTGATGATCACGCGCACCACGTCCGGGTGGCGCTCCAGCACCTGCTCCGCCAGATCTACACCGGTGATGCCCGGCATGCGTTGATCGGTGAGCAGCACCGCGACGCTCTCCTGTGACATGATCTGCAGCGCCTGCGCCGCTGACTCGGCCATCAGCAGCGTGAACTGAGGTCCGAGGTTGTGCTTCATCACGATCCGGTTGGCGTGTTCGTCATCCACATACAGTATTGGGAACTCTTTCGGGTCCATGGATCTCCCTAGTCCACGTGATGGGGAAGCTCGACGACGAACTCCGCCCCGCCTTGTGGGCGATTGCGGGCAAAGATGTGACCGTGGTGCTGCTCAACGATTCGACGACAGATGTGCAACCCCAGCCCCACGGATCCGTCCCGAGCGTGGGTCGAGAACAGGGGATCGAACACCTGGTCCTCCTGTCCCACCGGGAGACCGGGGCCGCTGTCCATCACATGCAGGCGGAAGCAGCCGTCGTGCTCCTCGGTCTGCACCCGGACCCGGCCGCTCCCCTCGCCGGCCGCGCGAACCGCGTTGTCCAGCAGGTTGAGCAGCACCTGGTTCAGCTGGGGGGTACGGCCGAACACCGGCTGTGAGTGCCCCAGCTCCAGCTCCAGGGCCACCTCGACCTGACGCTTGTGTCGCACCAGCCGCATCGTCGAATCCACGGCCTCCGCCAGCTGCCAGTCGGCGGTCTCGTCGAGATGTGGCCGCGACACCCCCAGCAGATCGGCGCACAGCTGGTCGATGCGGCCCGCCGAGTCATTGATCGCTCCCAGCAGCTCGGTGCGCGCCTCCACCACCGCGGGACCGTGTGACTCGAGCAGCTCCTGCTCCATCAGCGGACGCACGGCATTGAGGATGGCGTTGATCGGGTTCCGCACCTCGTGCGCCAGACCGGCGGCCACCAGGTTCAGCATCTTGCCCTTCTGCCGCTCTGCCAGCTCGCGGCTCATCTGCTGCAGCCGCAGCTGCACCTCGATGCGGGCCAGCAGCTCGTGGATGTTGAACGGCTTGGTCAGGTAGTCGTCGGCCCCGGCCTTGAACCCCTCCAGCGTCCGATCGGCCCCCTTGCGCGCGGTGACCAGGATCACCGGCACGGAGGAGGTGAGCGGGTTTTCCTTGAGCATCCGACACAGATCGTAGCCGCTCAGCTCGGGCATCATCACGTCGGACAGCACCAGATCCGGCGGGCGCTCGATGGCCCGCTGCAACGCCTGCTTGCCGTCGCCACAGATCTCGAGCTGGTACTTTCGCCCCAGACGTCGGGTCAGATAGGCCTGCAGGTCCAGGTTGTCCTCCACCACCATGATCCGCGGGCCGCCTTGCGTTCTCACCGCCTCGTGCTCCCCGGTCCCCGCGCTGACCCAGGCCTCCCCCTCCATCTCGAACGGAGGCAGCCACCCCACGGGATCCCGGTCCTCGGCCCGCCG
>Ga0210044_10000583_pt1 | contig 55430 bp, 48 predicted proteins | sample CryGey13umfilter_2_FD_183959 | JGI IMG/M metagenome (GOLD analysis project Ga0210044, IMG submission 183959) | Groundwater microbial communities from aquifer in Utah, USA - Crystal Geyser 4/9/14 3 um filter (SPAdes) (version 2) | ecosystem: Environmental > Aquatic > Deep subsurface >...
AGGGAAACGACAGCCTGGGCCACCGCAAGCAATAACAAACAACGCGGCGTCGATTGGCAGTTCACCATCAACGACGCACGGCTCAAGCTCAAGTCACTCTACCCGAAAGGCAAATTCTGACAGAGCAGTAGGCTCATCGGGCAAAGTTCAGCACGGGTGCGGCATTAGGCGGTTGGGTGTTGCAGGGGGCTGAACTCTTGCGTATATTCCAAGCCGTCCCCAGGGTCACCTTCTGTGGCGTTTGCCCCTATTGCATAATCCAGTTTGGCGATTGCCGGGTGAGGAAACACAAAACACATCGCAAAAACCACCAAAGCCAGGAGCATTGGCAGGCGAATCGCACGATTTCGGGTCAGGTGCTTCATGGTCAGGCTCCGTGGAAAAGGGAGAATCTGCAGGGGTTTCCGTATTTCCCGCAGAGAAGCCTTTCGTCGTATAAGCTCCTGGGTGCAAAATTTGGGGCTTCACATTTTTGAAATTTTGGTGATTTTAACCGATTTCCGGCTTTGCTGTCAATTATTTTTTGCTGGTTCGGGGTGAATTCTCCCTCATATTCCTCCGCCACCTGCCGATAACCCCTTGGAGAATTCGTCCGTTCCGTTCGGGAACCCCAGGGGAGTCCGTGACGCCGACTGACCTCAATACCCCAGAACGCGCCGTTCAGGACTGCGTCGACCCGCGCCTTCATGCGGAGGCCTCGGGGCTGCTGCTTGCCCTCGATCGGCTCATGACCGTGGGCACCTACTACCAGCGCGGTCATGCCCGGCACGAGGCCGTGGCCGCGCAGTGCGGGGAAACCGTACGCCGGTGTCTGGCCACGCGGCACGTCCTGGACATCGAGGTCACCGCCGAAGGCCTGGTCGTCTTCGACCAGGCCTTCCCCGCCGCCACCCGCGAGGCGCGGCGCATATTCAGCCTGGCCGACCCTCTCAGCCTGGGCGTCGTGCGCATCCGGCCCGGCGCCACCGCCCAGCAGCTCCAGGACGCCATGGCCGTGCTGCGGACCCGCAAGAACAACCTCAAGGCCTCCACCTCCTACGAGGAGGTCGAGATCACCGGCATGCCCGAAAACGTCGAGGCCCAGGGCCGCGCCCTTTATCTGCGCACCCGCACCGGCGGCGGCGATTCCCTGGCCGGAGGCAGCGCCTTCGACCCCAATCTCATCCGGCCCGAGATGCTCCTGCAGGGGGCCGACCTGCACAAGAGCGAGGCCGAGTTCCTGAAGATCGTCAACGGCATGATCAAGACCGCCTCCGGCGACCAGCCGGGCGAAGACGGCGCCCCAAAACCCGGTTTCGACATCAGCAAGGGCCTGCCCCAGTCCGCCCTGGCCGACATCGCCGACATCATCGAAGCCCTGGTCGGGACCAACTCCGACCCCATGGTCTTCGGCCATCTCATCGCCCACGCCCAGTCGGCCCTGCAGCTGACCGGCGACCCTGAACTCGTCGAACTGGTGTTCCAGAACCTGCGCAAGGAAGTCGACAACGCCAAGCCCAAGGCCCACCTCATCGGCCACAGCAAGGCCCAGAAGCGCAAATCCGGCAGCCCCCAGTTCACCATGTCGCTCACCGACCTGGACGAGGCCATCGACAGTGTCATCGAGCCGTTCGGGCCCATGGAGAACCCCGAGTCCCGCGACCGTGCCGGCGCCCTGGGCATCTGCCTGCAGATGCTGCGCACCGCGCCCAGCGATGAGCTCGTAAAAGGCATCCACGGCACCCTACGCCGCATCTTCGGCGCGCCCGGTTTCGGCGGACCCGAGTTCCGCGCCACCGCCAAGCTGGTGATCGAGATCTTCGACGGCCCCGATTTCGAGCGGGAGGAAGGCCTGTTCCTCCTGTACTGGGACATGCTGCGCGAGTACCGGCCCGAGGACGTGGGGCCGGTGTGGCGTGAGGTTTGGAGCAACCTGCCGCCCCGTTTGCGCGTGCGGGTGTGGCCCTACACCGTCAACGACATCCTGCTGGGCATGACCTGGAACGACCCGGCCACCATGCTCGCCCTCTACGGCGCCGTTTCCCGCGTGCCGGTCGCCGGCAACGCCAAGGTCCGCTACAAGCTGGAGAACCTGTCCGCCCTGCGCGAAGGAACCCTGGCCGACGATATCTTCGATCCGCCGCCGCCGCTGCTGTTCCCGGTGCTGAACGTGCTCATCGGCACCTCCCTGTCTCCGGTGCTGGGGCCTCTGCTGCACGACCACCTGCAACAGCTTCAGACCCACCCGCTGTCCGTGGTCATGCTGGAGGCCGCCGCCGACTACCACCCCGGAAACCGCGTGGTCTATCAGGCCATCCTGGAGCAGGGGGTGCGGGGCCAACTGACCGACCGCATGCTCGAACTGGGCGCGCGTCTGCTGAGCGTGGCCCTGCTGCGACTTCCCCCGGGCGAGCGCACCGAACCCTGGCTCGCCGATGCCATCGAGTGGCTTGCGCGCATCGCACCCGAGAGCGCCGGCCCGGTGCTCGAGAAGATCGTCACCGAGAAGAAGCTCCTGGTGATCCCGGCCTGGCCCAAGAAACTGCGCGAAGCCGCGGAACTGGCCTGGGAGACCATGGGCGAGGCCCAGTTCGAGGTGGGAGCCGCGGATGAGGTTGGCGCCTTCGAGGTCGATGATGACGCCGGGCTCTTCCGGCCCTCGCCCATAGCGCTGAAGGAAGAGGATACCCCGTGAAAACCACCTTCAGCGACCTGATCATCCTGCTGGCCGGTGGCATCAACCAGCGGCGCCTGTACTTCGACAAGCACCCCAAGGTGCGCGGCGCCGCCCGCGATTTCGTCCGCAAGCTCGACGAGGTCCTGGTCCACACCGGCCAGACCGGGTTCTTCTTCGGAATCCTCGACGGCAAGTTCATCCGCGAGGGTCGCTTCCTGGTGGGGCCGTCCATCGCCGGTCGCTGCCTGGTGCAATTCGCCGAACGCATGATGTGCGGCGGCTTCCTCGTCCGTCGCGGCGTCACCGAGGAAGAGATCCAGACCTTCATCCGCATCGGCGCCACCTTGAACGACAAGGTCGAGAACCTCGAGGCGGCCAAGAACATGATGCGCCGCGAGGGCATCATCAACATCGACCCCTCGCCCCACTACCGGGAGCAGGGCGCCGCGGACGGGCCGACCCGCGACGACCTCTCGACCTTCGACCCCGGCCTGATCCGGTTCGACTTCGACGACGGCGACGGGGGGCCCCCGGTCTCCATGCACGAAGAGCTGCAGCCCCTGTTGCCCATCTTCCAGGCCATGTACGACACGATCGCCGACAACAACCTGCACGTCTCCCGCGACGAGGACGTGGACGTGGACCGCACCATGGGGGTGGGCGAGGAACTGATGAACCTGGCCGACCGTCAGACCATGGACGTCATGAACCTCATGCGGTATCCCGACTACGACAGTTACACCATCGGTCATTCGGTGCGGCTGTCGACCCTGGCGCTGACCGTCGGTCGGGCCATGAACTGGCCCCTGCACCTGCAGACCGAGCTGGCGTCGGCGGCCATGCTGCACGACGTGGGCATGGCCAGGGTTCCCGAGGAGATCCTCTACAAACCGGGAGAGCTCACTGACGAGGAGCGCAAGGTCGCCGAATCCCACGCCGAGATCGGCGCGCGGATCCTCATGTCCCGCGGCGACGTGAGCCCGTCGGTGATCGCCGGTGCCTGGGGCCACCACATCCGTCACGACGGCGGCGGTTATCCCCAGGCCCCCGAGTGGGTCAGCCGCAGCCCGGTGGCCTCGTTGCTGCAGGTGTGCGACGTGTTCGAGGCCCTCACGGCCGCCCGGCCCTACAAGGCCCCCATGCCGCCGCGGCGCGCCTTCGAGATCATTCTCAAGGACCACACCGCGTTCGATCCGACCTGCCTGCGCGCGCTGATCCGCGCGGTCGGCCTCTTCCCGCCCGGCAGTGAAATCCTCTTGAACAACGGCTGCCGCGCCTTCGTGGCCGCCCATGGGCCGACCTGGGACAACCCGGTCGTGCGCATAATCTCGAAGCCGGACGGCTCGCGACTCGAGCCGGACGATCAACGCACGGTCCACCTCGCCGACGATCCCGAACTGGCGATGGACGAATTCCGAGTCGTCGAACTGAGCGGAGTTTAGGCATGAAATCAACCGCCGTATTGAATGGCGACGTGATCCTCGACGCGAAGGGGGAACCCCTCCGCCGGGATTACGCGCAACTTCTCAAATCCATCAATCATTTGATGACCGTCGGCACCTATTACTCCCTGGAGCACGAGCAGTATGTCCTGGCCTCGCGCAAGGCAGCCGAGAACATCGTTTCGGCCATGGGGGAGCAACCCTCCCTGACCCTGGAAATCGGCGCCGAGGGCCTGATGTGCGGCGGGCAGACCATCCCGACCAATCATCGCGAGGTGCGGCAACTGCACGATCTTCTGGTACCCCTGAACATCGCGCGCGTGGAAATCGATCGCGGGTTGAATCCTTCGGATCTGCGCACCGCCTTGGCGGTATTTCACCACTACCGACGGGAGCTCGGCACCAGCAGCGGCTTCCATGAGGTGAACATCGAGGGGCTTCCCGGCACCGTCCGCACCGTGGGGTGCAGTCTCTTCGCCGACGACGACGTGCCCGGCTCGGTCATGCCCCAGTCCATGGAGGAACTGGCGCGGAGCTTTCTGGAGTTGGTGGGGAAGATCATCGCCAACATGGACGCGGCGCTGAAACATGGCTTCGGCGCCCTGGGCGCGGGCGAAGCCGGCGGTTGCGGCGCGGCCGACATACGTGACCTGGCCGAGAATCTGCGGCAGCTCGCGCGAACTGAATCCGACCCCCACAAGCTGTTGCACCTGATCCAGAGCGCCCAAAAGGCCCTGGAGCTGAGCCGTGACCCCGGCTCGGTGGACATGGTGTTCCGGTTGCTGCGCACCGAACTGGAACCCAAGGCCCCGCCGCCGGTCCTGCCGCGCGGAATGATGGCCCCGGAAAGCCGCGATCCGGAAGTGGACCTTGCCCCCCTGGGCGGTCACCTGGACGTGACCCTCGCCGAGGCCGCAACCCTCGGCCCCATGACCTGTGACGGCACCAAGAGCGATTTTCTGGGCATCTGCTACAAGATCATGCTCGCCGAACCGTCATCCTCCTTGCAAACCCATTTGACGGCGGCTTGCGAGGTGGCGCTCGGCGATCCTTTGGTCGACCTCGAGAACGTCAAGCTTTGCGCCCGCTGGATGAGCGCCGCCATTCGGCACAACCGGACGGCGGTTTGCGACCAGTTACTCGAATCGACCACGGCCCCCCTGCGCCGCGAACACCCCAAGCTGCTTGCCCAGTTCTGGCGGATGCTGTGGGAGCGACTCGACAACGAGCAGCGCGGCGAACTCTGGCCGTTCCTGGTCAACGACGTCCTGCTCGGTCTGGGCGATGTTCCCAAGAAACTGGGCGAAGACCTTCTGAAGGCCGTCGGTTCCGTGAACCTTCATCAGGCCCGCGCTACCCGGCAGCGCCTGTACGGCATGTCCGCTTTCGAAGAAGACCAGGCCTCGTCACGGATCTTTTCCGTGGCTCCGGGCCGGCTTTACGCCCTGCACGCCACCCTGCTTTTCTCTCCCTTGGCCCAATGGCACGGCCCACGATTGCAACGGCAACTGCTGCGCTCCGATGGCCAGGGGCTCATGGCGGCCGTCATTCGTTTGCTCGGGGATTTCCAGCTCGAGAACGCGCCACTCCTGGCCTGGCTCCTCGAACAGGAGGCCACCGGGATGCTGTCCCCCGAGACGAAGGAGGCGGTGGTCATCTTGTTGGGTGACGGCCTGTCAAACCTGGTGGTCGAGCGGCGCCGGGAAGATTGGACAACCGCGGCCCTGGGCTGGCTCGACCGCCTCGATCATGCGGCTGCCGAACCCGTTCTGAACCAGGTCCTGAACCAGCGGCGATTCCTGTTCCTGAAGGCGTGGCCTCGGGAATGCCGCATCGAGGCCGAAAGGAGGATCGCAGCATGGAACAACGCTTCAGCGACCTGATTCTCCTGCTGGCCGGGGGAATCAATCAGCGCCGGATGTATTTCGACGCCCACCCCAAGGTGCGGGCCTTCAGCCAGGACTTCACCATCCAGCTGGGCAAGCTCCTGTCCGGCGACGACCAGGAGGAGTTCTCCTTCGGCGTCTTCAAGGGCAAGTTCATCCGCAACGGGAAGTACCTGGTTGGTCCCTCCATTGCCGGTCGTTCTCTCATCGCCTTTGCCGAGCTGCTGGGCTGCGGCGGATTCGCCTTCAGCCTCCCCCTCCAGCCCGCCGACGTGGTCGCCTTCTTCCGGCTGGCCGCGACGGTCAAGGACCCCATCGGTGACCTGGCCGTGGCCCAGGAGCTGTTCGCCAAGGAAGGGATCGGGCACATCCGGCTGGCCAATCCCTTCGTGAAAAACCGGGACGGCACCTTCGCCGAAGGCACCGGCGAGCAGAGCGAGAGCATTCCTCACGACGACGACCTCGATGATTTTTCTCCCCTGGTGGACATCTACCAGTCGCTCTACGAGATCGTGGCCCGCAACAACAGCATGGCCCTGCACAGCGGCGGCCTCGACATCGCCGGGGCCATGGCCAACGGCGAGCGGCTGGCCGGCGCCGGTGGAGACGGGGTGCTGGACGTCATGCAGTTCATCCGCTATCCCGACTATGACAGTTACACCATCGGGCATTCGGTCCGGGTGGGCGCGTTGGCCGTCGTGATCGGGCGACGCCTGGGCTTTCCTCCCGAAGTCGTCACCGAACTGGCCACCGCGGGACTGCTTCACGACCTGGGCAAGGGGAGGATTCCCGAGGAGATCCTGTTCAAGCCCGGTCGGCTGGATCCGGACGAACGGCGCATCATGGAGTCCCACCCGGCGCTCGGCGCGCAGGTCCTGATCGCCAGCGGGGAGGCCACCGAGATGATGGTCTCGACGGCATGGGGGCACCACATTCGCCGAGATGGGCGGGGTTATCCCGCCATGCCGGACTGGCACAAGCCCGGCTTTGCCGCCGCGGTCATTCACGTCTGCGACGTGTTCGAGGCCCTGACGGCGACGCGGCCCTACAAGAAGCCCATGTCTCCCCACCGGGCTTACGAGATCATGTTCAAGGATCGGGCGGCCTTCGATCCCCGACCGCTTTCCGCCCTCGTCCAGGCCCTGGGCCTGTATCCCCCGGGGAGCGAGGTTGTGCTCACCGACGGTCGTCGCGGGGTTGTGGCTCGCGCCGGCAAGAACCTGGATCGCCCGGCCGTGCGCCTGACCCGCGACCAGTTCGACGCGCCCCTCGCGCAGGGTCCTGAATCGTATGTGGACCTGGAACGGGAAAGTTCGCTCAAGGTGGCGGAGGTCATCCTGGTCGGGGCGGGGGAATCCTGATCGGAGTGCGGTCTCCCAAGTGAAACGGCTCCGCCAAGGCGGAGCCGTTTCACTTTTTCTCACTGGAGCAGCCTACTTCTTGGGCGCCCCCCCCACGGCCTGGCCGGTCGGCGCGGGCGGCGTCCCCGCGGCGCCCTCCTTCTGCCGGTTCGAACCCATGGAACAGTTGCCCTCGAAGAACACGCCCTCGTCGATGACCAGTCGCTTGGTCTTGATGTCACCCTCGACGTGGGATCCGCTCTGCAGTTCGATCTTGTTCTCGGCGGTGATGTTGCCGAACAACTGCCCACCGATGATGGCGTTTCTCACGGTCACATTGGCGCGCACGATCCCGGTCTTGCCGATGACCAGGCTCTCAGGCGTGCCGATCGTGCCCTTGAATTCACCCTCGATGCGCAGCGTGCCCTTGACCTGCACCGTACCGTCGAATTTGCAGCCCTGAGCGATGATGGAGGTCTGCCCCGAGGCGACCACCTGGTCTTCCGGTTCTTTCCCGAACATCTTTTCCTCCTTGACCGGATTCTGAACTGAAGAATCCCTATTGGGGTGCCGGTTCCCCTGACAGAAGCCGGCGGGGGTCCACAGGCTCGTCGTTACGCCAGATTTCGAAATGAAGGTGGGTCGCGGTGGCCTGACCCGATTTTCCCATGTAGGCGATCACCTGTCCACCCTGCACCGCGTCACCCGCAGCGACGGCCGATCGGGCAAGATGTCCGTAAACAGTTAGGTAACCCAAACCGTGCCGGATTTCAACATAGTTTCCCAGGTATTCGTCCTTGCCGGCACGGGAAACCACTCCCGGGGCCACCGCGAGGATGGGCGTGTCCGGTTGTCCGGCGATGTCGATTCCCTGATGGGGCCGCTCTCCGTTCACCGGATTGCCCTTGTCGAATTCCTTGGTGACGCGGCCGGCAGCGGGCCACAGACCGGGTTCGGGCGGTAGCGCCTGCGCCGCGGCCTGCTGCAGGGCCCGCAACGAGGAGGGCGGCGGACCGGGGGCCGCATCCTCCATGAGGCCGAGGGAATCGGGGATCGCGCCTTCGTCCACCCCCAGCATGCGCAATAGCTTTTCCTGGAGGGTGCGGGATTCCGCCAGTTCCCGCTGCATGCTTTGCACCGTCGCGGTTTCCACCCGCGCGGATTCGAGTTCCCGTTCCAGGTTGTTCATCCGGGCCAAGGTGCTCTGCCGACCGACGAACGAATACAACAACACGAGCAGCGCGGTGGCCAGCAGCATCGCCAGAAAGATCAAAGCCAACGCCATGCGTCGGCTCAAGTTGTACTCCCTGGCGCCTTGTTCGTTGTCGGGTACCAGAATGATTCTGGTCATGCGGGGTATGCGCACCGGCGCTCCTTGTCTGTCTGATTACAGAATGACTTCGTCGGGGGTATCATCATCCCGCGCCGACGGCAGGGTCAGGGTGAAGGTCGTGCCCTGCCCGGGCTTGCTCCGCATCTCCACATGACCGCCATGTTCGTGGATGATGCGCGCGACGATGGAAAGTCCAAGCCCCGTGCCCTTGCCGTAATCCTTGGTGGTGAAGAAGGGCAGGAAAATGCGGTCGTGATGTTCCGTGGCGATTCCCTCGCCTTGGTCGGTGAATTCCACCTGGATCTCACCCGGCACGACCCGACCAATGCGCACGGCGATGTTGCCCCCGTGGGGCATGGCATCCATGGCATTGGCCAGCAGGTTGAAGAACACCTGCTCCAGTTCGTTCCGGTTTCCGTTGACCCAGGAGCGCTCCTCCTCCTCGATGGCCACTTCGATGGTCGCCACCTTCAGGGTCTTTTCCATGAGATAGGTGGTTTCGCGCACGACCTCTCCCAGATTCAGGCGTCCCCGCTCACTTCCGGTCGGCCGCGCGAAATTCAACAGCCCCTTGATGATGCGACGGCATTGTTCGGTCTGGCGAATGATGCGACGAATGTCTTCGGCCTGATCCTCGTCCTCGACATCCTCCTCGAGCATCTGGGCGGAAAGCAGGATGGACCCCAGCGGCGTGTTGAGCTGATGCGCGATGCCGGCGGCCAACTGCCCGATGCCGGCCATCTTCTCGGTCTCGCTCATGCGTGTCTCGATCTGCTTTTCCGAAGTGATGTCGCGGACAAAGACGACATGGGACCCGATCTGTTCGGCTTTTTCTCCGGTGCCCGGTTCGATGGTGGAGACCGCAACCCCCAACTGAGCAAACCCGCCTTCCCGGCTCAGGTGAAACTCGGAAAAGGCCCTTTTCCGCATGCGTCGGGCCTGGCTGATAATACCCGTCAAGGACGGCTGCAGGCCCAAGTCGAGATCTTCGATGCGCTGGGCCAGGGCATTGCGCCGGGGAATACCGAAAATCTGCTCGGCGGCCTTGTTCCATTCCATGACACGGCCCGCGCTATCCAACAGAAAGATGGCTTCGGTGGCGTGGTTGATGATGCTGCGGTACTTCTGCTCCGAACGGCGCAGCCTCAGCTGGCCGATCTCCCGGGAGCGCAAACGAATCAAGGCCACCCAACCCAGGGCCAGCAGGAAAAACTGAAACAGACCGGTCCTCAACAGGTCGGTCAACGGCTCACCGGTCCGCCAGCGATTATCGAGATAGCCCGTCCAGAATTCTATGTTTTGTTTAATTGTTATAGGAATTATTATATGATATACAATATACAGCGCCGTTCCCGTCACCAAAACCCAAAAAAGGAGGCGGATGCGGGCAGTTCGGCTCAGGCCCTGGATGGTTAAATTCTTTTTCGGTTTCAGCATGGCCACGCGTTAAAGGTCTGTATCCACACCCATGATTTTCAGCAGGCGAACAAGATCCGAATCCGAATAGAACCTGACCTTGATCATCCCCTTGCCGGACCCCGGCTCACGGTCAATGACAACCGGGGAGCCATAGACCTGCTCCGCCCTCTCTTGAAATGCGCGGATGGCCGGCTCAGCTTGTGGGGTCTTGCGAGATGATTTCCGCTTGGTCCGGGTCGGCCCGCCCACCATCTCCCGCACACGGTTCTCACAATCCCTGACCGACAGTCCCTTGCGAAAACATTTTTTGGCCAGCTGAACGCGGGGAACCCCGGCCTCCATGCCCAGGAGGGCCTTGCCGTGCCCGCGACTGATCTTTCCCTCCTGGAGAAGCTCAAGAATTTCATCCTCCAGCAGAAGGAGGCGGAGGGAGTTGGCAATGGTACTCCGGTTTTTCCCCAGCACGTCCGCGAGTTTTTCCTGCGTCGAGCCCAAAGCGTTCATCAGGTGCCGATAGGCCTCGGCCTCCTCGACCGGGCCCAGGTCTTCTCGCTGGATGTTTTCCAGCAAAGCCACTTTCAGGGATTCCGCGCCCTCGTAGCTGCACACCAGGGCGGGAATGGTCTCCAGCCCGGCGATCCGAGCCGCACGGACACGCCGCTCTCCCGCCACAACTCCATATTTGACGGCCGAGTCGCCGCTCACGCTCTCTGGGTGAGAGACTATATTGTCCCCGTCCTTCATGCGCCTCAACAGGACCGGCTGCAGAATCCCCACTGAACGGATGCTGGTCGCCAACTCGCTTAATGCCGCCTCATTAAACAACTTACGCGGCTGATCGGGGTTCAGGCCGACCTCATCCAGCCCCACCATAACCACGCTTTTGCCGTCGACATCTCCGCGCGGCACTCCTCGGAGGTCCGCCTCCTGGATCAAGGCCGATAACCCTTTACCGAGAACTTTGTTTCTGTTCATCGGGCGGCTCCCTGGGTGGCAGAACTTCAGGCCGTTGCGGCCTTTTCATTGCGATTCATGACTTCCTGGGCGAGATCCAAATATGATATCGCGCCCTGGCACTCCACATCATAGAGCAGGATGGGCTGGCCAAAGGACGGGGCTTCGCTGAGGCGAACATTTCTCGGGATCTTCGTTTCGTATACCGTATCTCCAAAGAAATCAATCGCTTCTTCGGCCACCTGATTACTCAAGCGCAGGCGCCGATCAAACATCGTCAGCAGTACGCCCTCGAGCCTCAAACCAGGATTGCTGCTCCGTTGAACCAGCTGGACCGTACTCAATAGCTGACTCAGGCCCTCCAGGGCATAATATTCACATTGAATCGGAATCAGCACGGTATCGGCGGCCGTCAACCCGTTGAGGGTCAACAGACCCAGGCTCGGGGGGGTATCGATGATGATATAGCCGTAACGATCCCGCAACGGGACGACGGCCTTCTTTAGAAAATGCTCCCGCATGTCCTGGGAGACCAATTCGACCTCGGCCCCTGCAAGGCGCCTGTCGGTTGGGATGACATCCAAAAAGGGGATCGGGGTGTTCTGAATGGCCTCCCCGACGGTCGCGCCGGCCAACATGAACTCATAACTGGTTTTTTCATAACCCGATACACCCACCCCACTGGACGCGTTACCTTGTGGATCAAGATCCAGCAACAGTGTGCGCTTTTCGGCTACCGCAAGGCTGGCGGCAAGGTTAACGGCGGTGGTAGTTTTCCCAACCCCGCCCTTTTGGTTGGATATCGCAATGATTTTGGCCATTCTCATCTCACCTTTCCGGTCCAAAGAGGTCGACCCGACCTTCCTGCGCAAATTACCAACCCACACCTGGGTAGGTCAAGAAATCGCCGCACACTCTCCATGTTCCACGTGGAACAAGGGTGCAAGTCAATCCAGAGGGAGGAAGGAACGTTCCACGTGGAACATCAGCGCGGAATCAAATCAAATCTTGTGATCACCAGACAGGCCGGCAGCAAACCCTTGGTAGGGCCGAGTATATCTCGGCCACAATACTTTGCCTGAATATTTCCCAGAACAAAATCACCCGGCCCCTCGCTCCCGGCGAGGGAATCATCGAGCTCCGGATTCAACTTCTGGTCGGGAGGATAAAAGCGCGCAATAACGACCCGGGTCAGCCCGCCGGCAAGGTTGGAACCCTGTCCCAGCCAACCCCGGAGGCCCGAAACTACCTGGAAGTCACTCAACAGCAAAGCCTTAAGGGAAATCAAAATCAACGGGGGTGCCGGATCGATCCGCGCTTCGGCCATTTCCCCGCCCCAGCGGGAGCGAATAACCCCAAAAGGGGGGCCCCCATCGAGATCGGCGACACGCCTCAAGAACCAGGCCCGTTTTTCCCGCGGTTCGACCAGGGTCGAATCCACGCGGCCCGCCTCCGTTGCCAGGAACCGGGTCCAAATCACCCCAGGCAATCCAGCGCCCGCCCCAAGATCGATATACCGGACCGGGCTCTCCGGATCCAACAGAGAGGCCTCCGCCAGCCAGGCCCACAGCAAATCCATGGCCGACCAACACTGTTCCATCAGGCCGGTGAGGGCTTTTTCCGGGTCACGGCGCGAGAGAAGGTTCATGCTGGCATTCCAACGCAAGACCTCCTGGCGGTAAAGATCCCAATAAACCTTATGAGAATCGAAGGCGCCCGGAATCACGAAGACCCCCCACCGTGACGCCTCATGAACACCGTCAACACGGCCAGGTCACCCGCACGAACACCGTCGATCCGAGCGGCCTGGCCCAACGTCGCCGGTCGGACCCGAGCCAACTTTTCGCGGGCCTCCATGCTCAGGGCCTTCATTCCCAGATAATCCAACCCGAGCGGAAGATCCAGATTGTCCAGGTGTTTTCGGTGACGTAACAACTTGTCGTGCTTGACGATATAGCCACTGTACTTGATGTCGCACTCCACCTGATCAAGCACGCCCTCAGCAACATGCCGCGGGCATTTGTTTAATAGATTATTGTATTCGAAATTAATTTCCTTCATTAAGTCGCTTCCACCCTCGCAGGCTTCGCCCAAACTCCGCAACCGCACTTCGGGCAAGCCCACGGCGCGTTCGGCCGAAATCTTTCCCGGCCGCCCCGCGACAACAACCCGGGCTGCCGATAGCTTTCGGCGTATCTCGTCGACAGCGGAATTCCTGTCCCTCAGAATCTGGGCAGACTCGGCGTCAAGCAGGCCCATCCCCAGGGCGGCTTCGGCCAACCGGGATTCCACATTGTCACAGCGCAACGAAAGCCGGTGCTCGGCCCGCGACGTGAACATGCGATAGGGTTCATCGATATCCTTGGTGACCAGATCGTCGACAAGGACGCCAATGTAGGATTCGCTGCGCGAGGGCCTGAACGGTTCCCCGCCTGCAAGGCTGCGCACGGCGTTGATCCCCGCCACCAGGCCCTGAGCGGCCGCTTCCTCATAACCCGAAGTGCCCAGGATCTGCCCGGCAAGATACAGGCCTGCGATGCCGCGCGTCTGCAGATCGGAACCGACCTGCCAGGACGGCACGCTGTCGTACTCGACGGCGTATCCGTAGCGAATCAGTTCGGCCTTCTCCAGGCCCGGCACCGACCTCACTGCGGCAACCTGCACATCCGACGGCAGGCTGGTGGAAAAACCGTTCACATAAATTTCTTCGGTGTTCAACCCCTCCGGCTCCAGATACAGGAGATGGCGATCCTTGTCGGCGAAGCGGACCACCTTGTCTTCGATGGAGGGGCAGTACCGAGGGCCCCGGCCCGCGATGACCCCACTGAACAGCGGCGAACGATCCAGGGCCGCGCTGATGATCGCGTGAGTACCGGAGTGGGTGTAAACCTGGTGACAATCGATCTGGTCAGGCGCGAAGTTCCGCGTCCGGAAGGAAAACGGCGTCGGGTGTTCATCGCCAACCTGGGGCGTCAACTGCGAAAAATCGATGCTGTCCCGATGCAGACGGGGCGGCGTGCCGGTTTTCAGCCGCCGCAGCTCGAATCCGAGGGACTTCAGGCTTCCGCTGATTCCTTCGCTGCTGGCCGCCCCCTCGCGACCACCGACAGTGCGCTGGTCGCCCACATGCATCAACCCGCGCATAAAAGTCCCTGAACAAAGAACGACCCGGGCGCCATGGACTTCTTCGCCGCTCCCCAGGGCCACTCCGGTTACCTTGCCTCCGCTGCACAAGATGCCCGTTGCATCCGCTGCGATCACATCCAGACCCTGCTGCGAGGTGACCACGTCTTCCATGCGGCGCTGGTAGGCGTGCTTGTCCGCCTGCGCGCGCGGTGAACGCACGGCCGGACCCTTGCGGCGGTTGAGGATCCTGAACTGGATGCCGGTTTCGTCGATGGCGCGACCCATCTCCCCGCCCAGAACATCGATCTCCCGCACCAGGTGTCCCTTGCCCAGGCCGCCGATAGCGGGATTGCAGGGCATCCGCCCGATCTCGTGGACGTCGTGGGTCACCAGGGCACAACGGGCGCCCAGTCGGGCCCCGGCAAGGGCCGCCTCGATTCCGGCGTGACCGCCGCCCACGATGATGACGTCATATCGAGCCCGGCTGGTCATCCTATTTCCCCACACAGAATCGACCGAAGACCGCGGCAAGAACGTGTTCGGTGAAAACACGGCCGGACACCTCGCCCAGCTCGGCCAGAATTCCCGCCAACATCGAGGCCGTGATTTCCTGACCGACGTTTCCTTCTTCAACGAGCCGGACCAGCTCCGTCAGCTCCGTCAGGCTTGAACTCAGCTTGGCCCGATGTCGATCGTTGATGACAACGCCCAGTGACACCGCCTCGGCGATGCGGTAACCGGAAGCGACACCCTCAAGCACGGACCACAACTCATTCAGTCCCGCTCCCGAGCTACTGGAAGTTTTCACAAGCCGGGAACCGGGTGATTCCTCCTCTTCCGCAAGAGACTCCGCCAGGTCACATTTCGTGATAACCACGACAACAGGGGGCGACACATCGTCGGAATTCAAAACCGGCCCGGCACCGGGGCTTGCGGGGTGAGCAGGGGGGTGCTCTTCGGCCGAAACGAGGTGCAGGACAATGTCGGCTTGATTCACCATGTCGCGGGTTCGATCCATGCCCTTGCGCTCGACCGGGTCCGCGCTCGCGTGCAACCCCGCAGTGTCATGGAGCACGAAGGTGCGGCCGCCCCGAACCAACCGGGCGCTGACAACGTCCCGTGTTGTTCCCGGAGTTTCATCGACGATGGCTCGCGGCTCCTCAAGCAACGCATTGAACAAACTGGATTTGCCCACGTTGGGCGGCCCGGTGAGCACCACCTGGATGCCGTCGCGCAACAACCGGCCCGCCGGCGCCATGTCCAGGAGCGAGGCCGTATCCCGGCACGCCGAGCGCAGAACCGCAACGACTCTCTGTTCGTCGACCGTCATGTCTTCGTCCGCCGCGAACTCGAGAGACCCCTCGATCTCGCTCAGCAATTCCAGCAAGGGTCGTTCGATCCGATCCAGTTCGCGGTCGAAACCCCCGCGTAGCTGGGCGATGGCGGCGCGAGCGGCCGTCTCGTCGCCTGCATGAATCAAGTCGGCGACCGCTTCGGCCTGGTCCAGACTGATTTTTCCGTTGAGAAATGCGCGGCGTGTGAACTCGCCGGGACCCGCGGCCACGGCGCCGGCGGCGCAACAGGCCGCCACCACTGAAGACGCTACGACGCGACCACCGTGGCAGAAGAACTCGACGGTGTCCTCGCCTGTGTAGCTGCGCGGACCCAACAAAGGCAAGGCCAGGACGTGATCGATCACGTCCCGGCCTTCAGGGGAATTCAGGGTCTCGGGGGACAACGGGCGGATCAGCTTCCCGTACATCGCCCGGTGACTTTCGACCCGGTCGGGAAATCCGCGGCTGCGGAAAACCCTGGCCGCAATCGACAGGGCCCGAGGACCGCTGAGGCGTACCACCGCAATCCCGCCCTCGCCCGGAGGCGTGGCCTGGGCCACGACCGTGGCCTGATCCTGCGGCGCCATGCTCACCCGGTTCTTTCCGGCCTAGGCCTCCGGCTGGGATTCTTCCGCCGGCATTTCGGCTTCACCGGTGGCTTCGGCGACCGGCTTGGCGGATTCGCCGCCGGTCCGGGAAATCACCACGTGCTTGAGGCCGCCCTCGATCACCGTTTCGGTGGTCAGGCCACCCGCCTCTTCCACCTGCAAGTGCACCAGGCGGCGGTCGCGGGCGTCCATGGGCTCCATGTGGAAGTCCTCGCCCGTCTCGTTCACCTTGGCGACGGCGTCGAACACCCGATCGGCCAGGGTGTCCTGGCGGCGGCGGCGATAGTTGTTGATGTCCAGGTTCATCTTCACGCGGTCACCGCCGGCGGTGCTGATCATGCGCTCGACGATGTGCTCGATCGAATCGACGGTGGCGCCGTGACGCCCGATGAGCATGCGCGCGCTCGTGTCGTCGGTTACGACCCGCACCTGCAGGTACTCCCCATCCAGAACCTGACAACGGTTGGGAAATCCGGCACGAAGCAGCATGCCGCCGCACAGGTCCTCGAGGGCGGACGGGCGATCGGCTTCACTCACGTCCCGCAGCGGTTTGGCGTAAGCCGTTACCTGAAGGCCTTCCCGGATCACGTCATCCGGCTGCGGCGGGGTGGGATTGTCTGTTACCATGCTGGTGTTCTCCCGGGTTTCTGGGGCGATCGGAGGTGCGGATTCCCGCATTGGCTCCGGTGCATTGTCGATAGCCTTTGCCGTCACCGGCTCGACAACATTCGCGGTTACCGGCTCGACAACATTCGCGGTCACCGGCTCGACGACCTGTTCCCGGTTGCCGCGGTTGCGTCCCCGCTGGTTGCGGCGATTCCTGTCATTGCGGTGGTTTTCGTTCTGGTCGTTCTGATCGTTCTGCGCGCTGCGGTCATCCCGGTTGTCACGCTCAGCACGGTTGCCACGGTCATTCCGGTTGTCGCGCTCAGCACGGTTGCCACGGTTGTCCCGGTCGTTACGATCGTTGCGGTCGTTCTGGCCGGCCTGCGCCTGGGGGTTCCGGGCGCGGGGTTCCCGCTGCTGGGGCGCGGCGGTTGCATTCGACCCGTTTTCTCCGGCAGGGCTGGCCGAATCGGTCCGGGCGGCGGGACGCTGCCCACGACCACGGCCTCGCGAACCGCGCCTGCGACGGCGGGTACCACTCCGGCTATCCCCTTGATCGGCGCGAGGGCTTGCGTCCTTGTTTTCCTGGCGACCGCCCCCGTCCTTCTGGTCGGTGGTCTCGTTACGGGCCGAGGATCTGCGTCCGTCTCCGCCGTCCCTGCGACCGGACTGCTCGGAGCTGCGAGCCCGGCGGGGCTGGCGTCCGTCGTCGTCGCTCAAGCTGTGGGCATTGCCGCCGCCTCGGCGGTTGCCGCCGTTGCGCGACCGCTCTCCCCCTCGCTTCTTTTCCACAAGGACCTTGGCCTGGCGTCCGCCCAGCAGACCCAGGAACCCACTTTTGGGCTCCTCCACAACCTTGACGATGACTTCTTCACGCCGTGCGCCAAGGCGCAGCAGGGCTTCGGCGACCGCTTCTTTTACGGTCTTACCTTTGGCTTCGATTTTATCGTTCATGTTGCTTGAGCTCCTTCGCTCCCTGGCGCCGTCCGGTGAATCTGCCAGGTTTGGTATCCCTGCAGGATGGTGTTCACGAGCCAGTAGAGCACCAGCCCGGACGGCATGTTGTAGAAGATGAAGATCATGAACAGCGGCATCATGGTATTCATGGCGGCCATCTGGCCGCCGGCACCGCTGGTCGGCGTCAACTTGGTCTGGAAGTACATGGCCACGGACATCAGGATCGGCAACACGTTCAGGTCACTGCCCAGGAACGGCAGGGAGAACGGGAGGGTCGTGATGGCGTCGGGCTGGGAAAGGTCGGAGATCCACAACACAAATGGCTGCCCCCGCAGGGAAATGGTGTGGTTCAGCGCCTGATACAGGGCGATAAAAACCGGAGATTGGACCAGTAGCGGCAGACACCCGGACATGGGATTGACCTTTTCGTCCTTGTACATCTGCATGGTCGCCTGGTTCAGCTTCTCCTTGTCGTCCTTGTACTTCTCCTGCAGGGCCTTCAGCTTGGGCTGCAATTCCTGCATCTTCTTCATGGATTTGGTCGAGGTCTTGGTCAGCGGGTAGAACATCATCTTCGTCAGCACGGAGAAGATGATGATGATCACCCCGTAGTTGGGAATGAAGTTGTGCATCAACTTCAGACCCCACAGGACCACCTCCGTCAGTGGGCGGAAGACCTTCCAGCCCAGGTCCATGGATTTTTCCAGACCTACTCCGTAGGATTCGAGCAGCTCGGCCTCCTGAGGGCCGACATAGAAATCGAGGCGCGCCCCGGCGATTTCATCGCCCACTCCGCGACGGGCCGGCAAATCGATGGACCAGGACTGAGTCCCGGTTTCCTGATCGCCGCCCAGGCGGATGGTGCCCTCGATCGGTTCCCCCTGCCCTTGGGGAACCATGCCTACGATGGTGAAGTAGCGGTCCTGCAGGCCGGCGAACCGCACCGATCCACGCCACTGGCCGGAGACCTTCTCCTCGCTCTTGGCCAGATCGCCGTGTTTTTTGAAATGCAACTCATCGCCCACCTGCGCCATGCCCCGCATGGCCACGGCCTCCAGCCGCTGGATGCGCTCAGTGGGTGCGATGCCCTGGTTCCAGCCCAAACGGATGGCCTCGGGGGCGCCCACCCGGGCAAGGGTCGCCTGGGCCCCCGGGCCCGCGCGAACAACAAAAAGATCCACCTGATGGTCATAGGTTTCGGAATGGAAGGTAAAGACCTTGCGAACCTCCAGGTCCCCCGCCAGGCCTACTGTGAGGGTCAGACTTGCGCTTCCCGAGCTTTCGACCAGGTCGATCCGCTCCTTGTCCGCGCCATAGACAACGCTACCGAGATCGAGGTCCGTCGCCCGGAACTGGACCATGTCCACGCCCTGGTTCGGGATTTCCTCGGGCACGAGATTGACCACGCCGCCTTGCCAGCTCGAGAAGCCGACGCCGTCCCAGCGCACCACGCGACCACCCTGGGTCGAGATCTTCATCTCGTACAAGGGCGTTCGCACCACGATGTCCTCGGGCGTCGCCCGGGTCACCACGGCAAGAGGATTGCCGGAGGCGCTTTCGGCAAAATCCTTGGGCGGATTTTCCTGGGTCGTTTCGGCTTCCGGACTCATGGCGGTGTCGGCCAGATCGTCCTGGACGACGGTCGTAGGGGCTTCATCGGCCGGGGAACGGTCACTGCGGTCCACGACTGCGCCCGCGGGCGGGGCCTCCTGGGGAAAGAACTTCTGCATGATCAGGGGGTAACCGGTCAAAATCAGGAATATCAGCACGAATGCCAGAATCATGCGCCTATCCATGGGCGGGATCTCCGTGGTGGCAAGGGGGAGTCGCAGGGGAGGTCGGCGAGTCGCCGAAATCACAGGGAACGGGGGGCACGGGGTCGTTTCCGCCCGGGTGCCAGGGATGGCAGCGGGCGACCCTGCACAGGGTCAACCAACCGCCGCGCAACAGGCCGTGTCGCTGCAGGGCTTCGGCGCCATATGCGGAACAGGAGGGGAAATAACGGCAAGTCGCCGGCAGAAGCGGGGAAACCCAGCGCCGGTAGAACAAGATCAGATAATAGGGCACTCGCCACATGGACAACCCACTTGCGTTCTGCCCCTGGGTGGATGGTCAGGGTGGGGCGTCGAACGCACGTTGCCAGGCGGTTCCGTTTTCACCCCCGGATCGTTCACGCGGGGCGGAGATTCGTTTCGGGGATTTCGAGCAGGTGGTCCAGCTCTCGGCGCACGTCTTCGGCGCCGGCCGTCAAGATGGCCCCCCGGGCCACAAGAACCACCCACAGGCCCCCGGGCTGTTCTCCGGCGATCGTGTTCGCCGCCGAATCCGGAAAGAACCTGGTCCGAACGGCTTCGGGCCCGCCAGCCCGGCCAAGAACGCCATTGCGCACAGCTTCGCGCAGCAATCGCTTGGCCCGGTTGCGCTGCACGGCGCCGCCGACTTTCCGGCTGGCTACCACGGCGCGGGCTTCATCGGAGCCGTCCAACAGATACACTACGAGCAGTCGCCCTATTCGTTTGACGCCTCGCTCGTAGACCGTTTTGAATTCCGACTTTTTTGCCAGGGACCGCTGCTTCATGGCTCAGGCCTTGATAAGGCCGGCGAAAGCGGGGGCCCGGGTCTCAATGATTCAAGCGGAAATGCGCTTACGGCCCTTGGCCCGGCGCCGCTTGAGGACCAGGCGACCCGCCTTGGTCGACATCCGCTTGCGGAAGCCGTGCCGATGCGCGCGCTTGATATTGCTCGGTTGAAATGTCCGCTTCACGGAGATCTCCTTTGATTTGATTTCAACCGGGCAAGGTTAATGAAGGGCCGGCCCAGTGTCAAGGAAAACAGGGGTTTATCCCCAGGCCCAAATCGCCCGGACGGGTATGTCGATTTCATGACGATGTCCCGGAGGGTTTGCGAGACCAGCGGTCGAAAAATAACCGACCCGTCCTACCTATCGCAAATTCAACTGGTTGCCGTGACCCGGACGGACCCGAAATTTTGGCCCGGAAAAATCCCTTGCCCGGCCCCAGGTGCCGTGATAATTTCCACACAGGTGGTGACAGCGCCAAAAGGGCACAGAAAAGTTATCCACAGTTTCTGGATTTTGTGGATAACTTATTTTATTCCCCTTTTAAATTGTTTATCTGTTTTATTGTCAATGCCTTGCGTTCTTGGGTGGATGTGGATAACCTGGAGGAGATCGTGTGTCCGTGACAGATCGTCAATCCCCCGATTCCCCCCGCCGTCTCGATTCCCATTGGCCAGAAATCCTGGATCTTGTTAGGCAGAAGGTCGCCCAACAGACCTTCAACACCTGGTTTTTGCCGCTGGTGCCCTCTGATGAGGAAGTCAACCCGGTCGAATCCGGTGTTATGGGCGTCACCTGTCCCAATCATTTCTTTTTGGACTGGTTCAGCGAGCACCACCTGGGTGCCTTGAACGAAGCCGGTTCCGTATATTTCGCCGGCAAGGTCGGTTTCCGTCTTTCGGTGGCGGAGTCATCCCTCCCCGCCGGGGCGAATATCCTGGGTTCTTTCCCCGGAGATGCCCTGCCGATGGATGCCGACGAAGCCGGGTCGAGCGAGCACAAAACCTCCTCGCCGCCTCCTTCGGCCCGCCTCGGCCAGGCCATCCACCTCAACCCCGATTACACCTTCGACAACTTTGTCGTCGGATCGGGAACCGATCTGGCCTTTGCCGCGGCTACGGCCATCGCCCGCAATCCGGGTGACCGATTCAACCCCTTGTTCGTCCACGGGGGGGTCGGCCTCGGCAAAACCCACCTGATGCATGCGGTCGGCAACGCCGTCGCCAGGGAGTGGCCGCAGAAACGCATTTGCTATATTACCGCCGAGACGTTCATGAACGAGCTCATCGGGTCGATCCGGGACAACCGCACCCCCGAATTCAAGCTCAAGTACCGGGGCATGGACGTGCTCCTGGTGGATGATGTCGCCTTCCTGGCCGGCAAGGAGTCCACCCAGGAGGAGTTTTTCCACACCTTCAACGCCCTTTACGACCTCAAGAAGCAGATCGTGTTGACGTCCGACCGCTCGCCAAAGGAGATCACGACCCTGGAGGAGCGCCTGCGCTCCCGGTTCGAGTGGGGGCTCATCACCGATATCCAGGCGCCGAACCTCGAGACGCGTATGGCGATCCTGAGGCGGAAGGTCGAGGTCAACCAGATCTACATCCCCGACGACGTCATCGCCTTTATTGCAGAAAATATCACCGACAATATCCGCCGCCTTGAGGGGGCACTGATTCGTCTGCTGGCTTTTGCGAGTCTGACTGGGCGGGATATTTCCCTGGAGATGGCCTCCGAGGTTCTCTCCTCCTTTTTCCAGGGAAATTCCGCCGGACCGCTCAAGATCGCCGATGTCATGACGGTTGTGGGCAACGCCCACGAACTGACGGTCGATCAATTGAAGTCCAAACGACGCACCCAGGACCTGGCCCGGGCCCGTCAGATCGCAATGTACCTAGCCCGTGAGATGACCGGTGCCTCCCTCAACCAAATCGGGCGCTCCTTCGGCAACAGGGACCACTCCACAGTGGCCCACGCTTGCCAGAAGATTCAGAAGGAGATGGCCGCTGATCCCCGCTTCCGCGGTTCGGTACGAGACCTGCAAGACCGACTGCGGGAGCGGCGAGTCTGATTATATCCTGGGATAACTTCGGGGATAATCAGAGGACAACAGAACACTCATCCCCAATCGCCGCGGGTCTTGGAATGCACCAGGGGGACAACGTGAAACAACTCCAAATTTTTTCCCCGAATTTTTCCCCGACAAAAAGGGCCGGGAACCGGAGAATCATGGCCCCGTGGAACACCTGGAAGAGTTTATCCCCACTATCCCCAGGTCCTATATCTGTTACAGGTTTTGTTCTTATCAATAGAGAAGAATGGATGGCACGTGAGACTTGCTTGGAATGATCTGATCTCCTATCATGGCTTTCCCCGTGACACGGACCCAGTGCTTACCCTCAAGCGGAGGACCCGATCGTGAAATTCGAGATCCAGCAGGAAGAATTCCAGAAGGCCCTGGACCTGGTTGTGAACGTGGTGCCGGCCAAGACACCCATGCCGATTCTGACCTGCGTGCTGATGGAGATCGTTGGCGACCGTCTTTCCCTGTCGGCCACCAACCTCGAAAATTCCATCGTGACGAGCACCGACCAAATCACGGTCAAGACCGAGGGTAAGATCGCGGTTCCTGCCGGAAAACTGGTTCCCTTCGTGCGCAGTCTCAGGCCGGGAAAAGTTTCAGTTTCCACCAAGGATCAGGACATCCAGGTCGTCGGTGGTAAGACCCGACTGACCGAGAAGACGATGAAGGCCGACGAATACCCTGCGCTCAAGCCGCTGAAGGAAAAGAACGGTTTTGCGGTGGATGGTCGGATCCTGGTGGACATGATCAACGACACGAGCTACGCCGTTTCACGCGATGAGACCCGGCCCGCGCTGATGGGGATTCTGTGGGAAATCCGGGCCACGGAATTGAATCTGGTCGCTACCGACGCCCATCGCCTGGCGCTGAGCAAAAAGGCCATGAGCTGGGATGCCCCGGGCGACAAGGATCTCATCGTAAGGACCTCCGGACTGCGCCACCTGCCGAAGATCGTGGCCGCCATGGCCGAAAACGACGAAGGTGGTCATCCCATCACGATTTTCATGAGCGACAACCAGCTCTCTTTCCTTTGCGGTGACACCATTTTGCACGTTCAGATTCTCGAAGGCCCGTTCCCGGATTACCACGCGGTCATTCCCTCGGACAACGACAAGGATCTGACGGTGGACAAGGCGTCCCTGATCCAGGCCATTCGCCGCGTGTCCATCACGGCCGACCGCATGAGCAGCCAGATCCGGCTCGGCATCGAAGCCGGCCGCATGGAGCTTTCAGCCCGCGGAACCGACGGAAGCCAGTCCGAGGACGAACTGGAAATTTCCTACGACGGCGAGCCTCTGGAAATCGGCTTCAACTACACCTACCTGGTCGACATCCTCAAGAACATCCGTACCGAGTCGGTGACCCTTTCCCTGCGGGATGCCCAGAGCGCCGCCCTGCTGCGGCCGGTCGGGGACGCAGGCGAGGAAACCGGGGTCCTGTGTTTGTTGATGCCCCTGCGGCTGGCAGGAGAATGATTTGCACATCCGGTCGGCCACCCTTGCCGGGTACCGGAACCTCACAGATGCCGATCTCGATTTTTCGCCCCGGGTCAACCTTGTCCTGGGGCGAAACGGTGAAGGCAAGACCAATCTCCTGGAAGCCCTGAACTACTTCGCCCTGGGCCGCTCCCACCGCGGCAGCCGCAACGAAGACCTCATCGCCTTCGACGGCGACGATCTCCATGTGAGGCTGGAGGTGTGCCGCAACGGCGAGATTTCCTTCACCTGCGAATACGGGCTGAACCGCCGGGGGGAAAGCCGTCTGCGGATCGACGGGGAAGCCGTTGTCCGCCGCACGGACCTGGTCGGTCGCCTGGCAACGGTGTTCTTCAATCCCGAAACCACCCAGCTGGTCCGGGGCGGGCCCCGCTACCGGAGACAATACCTGGATCTCGGCCGATCCGAAATCGACCCGGTCTACCTGCAGGATCTGTCGGCTTTCCAGCGGGCCCTGCGCCAGAAGGGAACGCTGCTGCGCGACCTCCGGCGAGGCGTCCTGGAACCTGGAGAAACCCGCCGGGAACTGGTGGCGTGGAACCGTGAACTCGCTCGGGCGTCGGCCACGGTTTGCCTGGGCCGGGTGCGCGAAACCGCGCTTCTCAACGGCTTTGTCCAGGCCAATCACAACGCGTTGTTGGACAATGATTTGGAATTAATCCTGGTTTATCGGCCACGATTGGAGTGCCTGCAGGGCGTGACGGAGGAAAAAGCCGGCAACCCCGATTTTCCCGGGCAATTAGAACGGGAAATTGCACAGGAATTGGACTATATTGTGGAGCAGGAAATCCGGCGCGGTCGGCCCTTGGCCGGGCCCCAATTCGACGACCTGGAAATCGGCCTCGACGGGGTGGATTTGCGTCAGTTCGGCTCGCAGGGCGAGACGCGCACCGCGGCCATCGCCATGACCCTGGCTCGTAGTGATGTCCTGTTTGCGACGCAGAAGGTTCGGCCGGTCATCTTCTTCGATGACATCTTCAGTGAACTGGATCGTGAACGAGCTCGGCGGTTGCAGGAAATGGCGGCCAGCCTGCATCAGGTGTTCATCGCCACGGCCAGGCCCGAGGATGTCGAAGGCTGGGAGCCCCGGGACATGCGCCGTTGGCGCATGGAATCGGGACGAGCCGTTCCCGCGACAGTGGATGGGATGACATGAGCTCTTCCGCGGACGACAGGAAAATGCCGGGCGGATTGCGGCCGATATCCGGAGCCGTCGGCGAAGCCCTGCGCAGTCTGGGGCTGGAGGACCGGTTCCGGGAACGGGCCGTGCTCGCCCACTGGGAAGAAGCCGTCGGGCCCGATATCGCCGCCCACGTCAAGGCGCTGGACATCGAGGACGGTGTGCTGGTGTTGATGGCGGATCACGGCGCCTGGCGGCAGGAAGTGAACATGCTGGCCGACCGCATCATCGCCGAACTCAACGCCCGCGAGGCGGATCGGCCGGTGCGGGAATTGCGATGGAGCAACCGTCCGGGCCGGAGCGGAAAACGCAGCTGAAGGTGCGGTTCGAACTGCACGAGGAAAAAGGCGACCCATGACCGAAAATGCCAAAGAACGGAACCGCGCGGCACAGGCCGCAGGTAGCGAATACACGGCCCAGGGCATCCAGGTGCTCAAGGGGCTCGAGGCGGTGCGCAAGCGGCCCGCCATGTACATCGGCGACACGGGTGTGCGCGGCCTGCACCACCTGGTCTACGAGGTGGTGGACAACTCCATCGACGAGGCCATGGCCGGCTATTGCAACGCCATCACCGTGGTGATCGGCGAAGGCGACATCATCACCGTGGAAGACAACGGCCGCGGCATTCCCGTGGACATGCACAAGACCGAGGGCAAACCGGCCCTGGAGGTCGTGCTCACGAGCCTGCATGCCGGAGGCAAGTTCGACCACGGCAGCTACAAGGTCTCGGGCGGACTGCACGGGGTGGGCGTCAGTTGCGTCAACGCGCTTTCGGAATCCCTGCGTGCGGACGTCAGGCGGGACGGCAAGTGCTACACCATGGAATTCGTGCGAGGCGCCAAGACCGGGGAGATGCGCGACAACGGCACGTGTCCGGACGGCGAGAACGGGACCACCATCACCTTCCGGGCCGACGGGGAGATCTTTCCCGAACGTGTCTACTCCTTCGAGACCCTGCGCAGCCGCCTGCGCGAACTGGCCTTCCTGAACCGGGGCCTGGAGATCTCCATCCGGGACGAACGCGGTGGGAAACGGCGCGAAGAGTCCTTCCACTTCGAGGGCGGGATCGTCGAGTACGTCCGGTGGCTCAACGAGAGCCGGCAGGTCATCTGTCCCGAACCGGTCTATTTCACCGGGGAAAAAGACGGAGTCCAGATCGAGATCGCCATGGACTACAACGACGGCTACAGCGAAGCCCTGTTCACCTTCGCCAACAACATCAACACCACTGAGGGCGGCAGCCATTTGTCGGGTTTTCGCGCCGGCCTGACCCGGACCCTGAACACCTACGCCAACGCCTCGGGCCTGATGAAGAAGGACATGAAGGGCCTGTCCGGCGACGATGTGCGGGAGGGGTTGACGGCCATCATCTCCGTGCGCATCCCCGAGCCCCAGTTCGAGGGGCAGACCAAGACCAAGCTGGGCAACACCGAGGTCAAGGGCCAGGTCGAGTCCCTGGTCAACACCTACCTGGCCCAGTATCTGGACGAGCACCCCAAGGAATCCAAGCGGATCATCGCCAAGTGCGTTGCCGCGGCCCAGGGTCGCGAGGCCGCCCGGCGCGCACGCGACCTGACGCGGCGCAAGTCCGCCCTCGATTCGGCCGCCCTGCCGGGGAAGCTGGCCGATTGTTCCAGCCGCGACCCGTCCGAATGTGAGATCTACCTGGTGGAGGGCGACAGCGCCGGCGGTTCGGCCAAGCAGGGCCGGGAGCGCCGCTTCCAGGCCATCCTGCCCCTGAAGGGCAAGATTCTGAACGTGGAGAAGGCCCGCCTGGACAAGATGCTGGGCAACGACGAGATCAAGACCATCATCACCGCCATGGGCACGGGAATCGGCCTGGGGATCTTCGACATCTCGAAGCTGCGCTACCACAAGGTCATCATCATGACCGATGCCGACGTGGACGGCAGCCATATCCGCACCCTGATTCTGACGCTCTTCTTCCGACACTTCCGCGAGATCATCGAGAACGGCCACATGTTCATCGCCGAGCCGCCGCTGTACCGGTTGAAGAAGGGCAAGATCGAGGTCTACGCCCACAGCGACAACGAGAAGGACCGCATGATGGCGGATCTTGGAGAGAAGGGCGTGTACCTGCAGCGCTACAAAGGCCTGGGTGAAATGAATCCGGAGCAGTTGTGGGAGACCACCATGAATCCGGACTCGCGGACCATGACCCGGGTGACCATCGAGGACGCGGCCGAGGCCGACCACATCTTCACCACCCTGATGGGTGACGAGGTCGAACCGCGGCGACGGTTCATCGAAGAGAACGCCGCCCAGATCGATCTGGCGAACCTGGACATCTGAACCAACTCAACCGAGGCGATCCATGGCTGACGAAACCAGCAGCAACGGACCCGGCGACGACGGCCGGGAGGATAACGGTCCGGAGCAGACGCCGCAGCTGCCGAGCCCGGGCGAGACGATCAACGACGTGGGCATCGCCGACAAGATGCGCACGTCCTACATCGAATATTCCATGAGCGTCATCATCAGCCGCGCGCTCCCCGACGTGCGCGACGGCCTGAAGCCCGTGCACAGGCGCGTGCTCACGGCGATGAACGACCTGAACCTTCAGCCGGGCCGGCCCTACCGCAAGTCCGCCAAGATCACCGGTGACACCACGGGTAACTACCACCCGCACGGCACCACCGCGGTGTACGACACACTGGTGCGCATGGCGCAGGATTTCAGCCTGCGCTATCCGCTCGTGGACGGGCAGGGCAACTTCGGTTCCGTCGACGGGGACAACGCTGCGGCCGAACGCTATACCGAAGCCCGGTTGACGAAGTTCGCCACCGAGCTGATGAGCGATCTCGACAAGGACACCGCCGACTTCGTGCCCAACTACGACGGCTCCCGCATGATGCCGGCGGTGATGCCGTCGAAGGTGCCCAACCTCCTGGTCAACGGGGCCGACGGAATCGCGGTGGGAATGGCCACCAAGATCCCGCCCCACAACATGGGCGAGATCTGCGACGGCCTGCTTGCGGTGCTGGACAACCCGGAAATGGAGCCTATCCAGATTCTGGAATACGTCCAGGGGCCCGATTTCCCCACCGGCGGCATCATCCACGGTCGCAAGGGAATCTACGACTACATCACGACCGGCCGGGGCCGCGTGGTGGTGCGCGCGCGCACGGAAACCGAACTGCTGGAAAACGGTCGCAGCCGCATCATCGTCAGCGAAATCCCCTACCAGGTGAACAAGTCCTCGCTCATCGAAAAGATTGCCGGGCTGGTGCGGGGCGGCGTCATCGAGGGCATCAGCGACCTGCGCGACGAGAGCGACCGCGGGGGCATGCGGATCGTGATCCAGCTCAAGAAGGAGGCCTTCCCACAGGTCGTCCTGAACAAGCTCTTCGCCCACACCTTCATGCAGACGACGTTCGGCGTGATCAACCTGGCGCTGGTGGACAACCAGCCCCGGATCATGTCCATGGTCCAGACCATGCGGGAGTTCCTGGCTTTCCGCGAGGAAGTCGTGGTCCGCCGCACGCGCTATGAACTGCGCAAGGCCGAGGAGCGCGCCCACATTCTCGAAGGCTACCGCATCGCCCTGGACAACATCGACGCCATCGTCGAGCTCATCAAGACCAGCGAATCGGTGGATACCGCGCGCGAGGGGCTGATGTCCCGCTTCGGGTTGTCCGAGGTGCAGGCCCAGGCGATCCTGGACATGCGGCTGGCCAGGCTGACCGGCCTGGAGCGCCGGAAGATCGAGGACGAGTACCAGGCGTTGGTCATGCGGATCGGCGAGCTGAAGGCGATTCTCGACAGCCGCGACCTGGTGCTCGGCATCGTCCGCAGCGAAATCAACGACGTTCGCGGCACCTACGCCGACGAGCGGCGCACGGACATCGTCGAGGACGAGGGCGAAATCGACCTCGAGGACCTGATCGCCGACGAGCCGATGGTGGTGACCCTCAGCAACCAGGGCTACGCCAAGCGCCTGCCCCTGGATACCTACCACCAGCAAGGACGTGGTGGCAAGGGCATCACCGCCATGGGCACCAAGGAAGAGGACTTCGTCGACAACCTCTTCATCGCCTCGACCCATTCCTACCTGCTGGTGTTGACCGAGGGCGGCCAGCTCTACTGGTTGAAGGTGCACCGGATCCCCAAGGTCGGCCGCACCTCCAAGGGCAAGCCGCTGGTCAACCTGATCCAGATCCAACCGGGCGACCGGATCCACGCCGTGGTGCCGGTGCGGGAATTCAGCGAAGGACGGTTCCTGGCCTTCGCGACCAACCAGGGCATCGTCAAGCGTACCCCGCTGACCGACTTCTCGCGGCCCCGCCAGGCCGGGATCCGGGCCATCACCCTGCTGGAGGGCGAACACCTGGTGTCGGTGCGCGAGACCGACGGCACGGGCCACGTCATCCTGGCCGCGAGCAACGGCATGGCCATTCGCTTTGCCGAGGACCAGGTCCGCAGCATGGGCCGCACCGCGCGCGGCGTACGCGGCATCGCCCTGAAAGAGGGGGAGGTCGTGGTCGGCATGGTGGTGGTCGATCCCGAGGAGACCGATGTCTCCCTGCTGGCGGTCACGGACAACGGATACGGTAAGCGTACGCCCGTGGAGGACTACCGCTCGCAGAACCGCGGCGGCAAGGGCCTGATCACCATCAAGTGCAACCGCCGCAACGGCCCGTTGATGGCCATCCGCGAAGTTTTGCCCGGGGAGCAGCTCATGGTCATCACCCGCCAGGGGACCATGATCCGCATCGCCCTGGATGACGTGTCCCAACAGGGCCGCAATACCCAGGGCGTGCGCATCATCAACCTGAAGGGCGAAGACCGGGTGGCGTCCATTGCCCGAATCACCCATGAGGCCATGGCCGAGAACGACCCGGAGGCGGTTCAAGACCCTGGGGATGAACCGGTTGCGTAACACCGGGCTCCGGGGCATGGGATGGAAAAAGCCTTGCAGCTTTCCGGGCGGGGACCACACCCCCGCCCGGCCTTATTTACATTCCCGGAACATGTGGTTTACCATGGGGTTTTTCCAGCCTGGGACCGCACCGGTTTTTCGTGATTTGCCCCAGCCCCGCCGCCGCCGCTAGTATCAGGCCATGAAGAGAAAGCAAAATTCCCCCTCGATCCCCTTCCCGGGCGCTCAGCTCGGGGCATGCGGCGCATTGCTGTTTCTGGCCTTGTGCCTGGCCTCTTGGGCGGGCGCGGCTTCGGCCGAGAGCGGGAACATTTTCAACCTGATGCCCGGGCTGCAGGCTCGGCTGGGCGCGCAGGGTGAGCTATCCCTGTTCTGCGTGGGGCGCCGGCAGGTGTTGATCAACCTGGGCGCCGCGGATGAGGTGTTCATGGCCTTTGCCGCCGAAGGTGCGGACCACGGCCTGCGCGGATTTTCCCCCGGGGCTGACGATGACCGGGATGGCATGGTGGACGAGGATCGGCTGGACGGTCGCGACAACGATGGCGATGGCATGGTGGACGAGGATTTCGCAGCCATCGGGGACCGCATGGCCGTCTGGCGCCGGGAAGACGCGACCGGAACAGTCCACGCCGAAATCTACCACTGGTTCTACGACTTCCTGAAAACCACCATCTTCCTGGAGCTGGATTCCTCTACGAGGCGGGATTTCGCCTTCCAAAGTCCGCTGCCCTGGATTCTCACCGATGTGGCAGCCCGCCGGGTGCGGGCGCAGGGAGAACCGGAGATCCGGCGAACCCACGCCTGGATCACCGTTTTTCGGGATGACGAGGATGGGGAAACCTGGGTGGGCCTGGAGCCCTTGGATCCGGATACCAGACTCGAACCGGCGGGCCTGGGGGAGTTGAAGTTCCAATCGAACGACCATCCCGCCGCGCTGGCGGTGACGGTTGCCGCGACGTGGGATCAACTCTGTAGTGCCTTGTGCGCCGCAGAAGATGTCTACCGCGGGGTTCGGGATCCCGTGACCGGCCGCTCGGTTCCCTGGATCGTCGGGCCGACCGAGTCCCTGGTTTCGGTGGAGGGGGACGAACCCTGGTCATGGCGGTCCGACTCCGCTGGAGGCGGCAATCTGACCCTCGAGGCTCCGGCGGGCGTTGGCCGCATCCCCGACCTCGCCACTCTGGTGCTTGGAGCAGTGGCATTGCCGCTACCGGAGACCGTGGGCGCGGAGGGACCAACCGGCGAACAGGTCGTGACGATTGATCCGGTCTACCGCTACCAGAACCTGCTGCGTGGGCAGCCCGTACCGACTCCCCTGTGGGAAAAGCTGGAGGCCCTGGGGCCGCGGGAAACTTCCTGGAAGTTGATTCTGCACTATGCCACGGCGCCCCTTGCTCTTCAGTCCGCCGTTCGGGGAGATGAGGTGTCTCTCGAAGGCCGCGGCATGGATGGTTGCCGGCTGCGCGGGACGGTGACGGTCGAAGAACCTCTGGCAATATCTCCCGCCGAAGACATTGGGGACTTCGCCGCGGACCCCTCACGGCAGTCGACCCTTTCCCCCGATCTCATGCTGGGATGGCCCAACCCCTTCCGGGACCGGGTCCAGATCCGGTGCCGGATTCCAGCCACCCCCCAAGAGGCCTTCGCCCTGCAGGAGACGGAAGCCGGGTTCTCGATTACCGACAAAACCGTGATGCCCCTGCCCTGGGGTGACGGCGAGCCATCAGTATCGGTTCGAATTTACAGTATCAACGGCCAGGAACTCAAGACCCTGTACACAGGCCAGCAGGGTGCGGGAGAGTTTGTCGTCCAATGGGACGGCTCCGACAATTTCGGCCGCCCCGTCGCCTCCGGTCCCTACCTGTGCAAGCTGCAGATGGACGATCTCAACCTTACCCGCAGGCTGATCTACGTTCGCTGATGGTATTGGATAGCATCATTCACAGGAGAAATTCACAAGACCACAGCTCCCGTTGAGATGATTTTTGGAAAATTACCCAAAAAACCTGCTTTTTTCACGATAATAGCCATGATTTAGACTTTTTTTGATGGACAAACCCTCGGGACTGATCGTATTATTCATAACAGTACGGTAGTAAATTTGTGTTTTTATTACACTTTTGCGCTGCCCAAGATCATGTTCTGCTTGGGGGGTATTTGTGGAAGAGCAAATGAAACAACAGGCCCAATCCTGGATCAGTTTCGTGATTGAGTTTCCGACTTATCCGAAGCAGATGGTTCAGGGCAGGGAGGAGAGTCGGAGGATCATTTTCCTCTGTCCCGACTCCGATGGCAATCCCACGGAGCTGTGCCTGGCTTTGTTCGGTCAGCAAATCTTGATGCACAGGTTGCAGCAGGATGAGCCGGTTGGATCTCTTGCCGGAGCGAGCTTCCTGTTCGTGTATGCCGCCGAAACGCCCGATGCGCTGCGGGCCGTCGTGTCGCGGTATGAAGACCTGGTGAATGCTCCCATCATGGTGACCCGGAAGGCCAATGTCGTGAGAACGGCGCAAAAGGTGACCAGTCTCCTGGTGGGTAACCCGGGCAACCAAACCGTTGGCGGCCTTCGCACCAGCGGCCTGTCCCTGGAAGAAAACGAGACATCGGCTGAACAGTTCAGCGGTGAGGATTTGTGGAACGACCCCCTTCCGGATATCGTCCTGGTGGACGAGGAGGGGACCACCATCCACGCTTCGCACCAGCTGCAGGATTACCGAGCCGAGTACACCTGTCGCTATGTCTTGGCCCACTTCAACGAGAACATCAACCGCGACAAGATGGCCAAGATGGTCAATCTCAGTCCGGGATATTTCTCCAATCTGTTCCGCTCCGAGGTCGGTATGAGCTTCAGCGATTACCTGATTCAGGTGCGGGTGGAGAATGCCAAGACCCTGCTGCGCCGCTTTGACCTTTCGGTCGAGGCCATCAGCAAGAAATGCGGCTTCAACAGCCTGGCCCACTTCTCGCGCACCTTCAAGGATCGTTGCGGGCAGTCGCCGCTGAAGTACCGCAAGAGCCCGCACATGGTCGCCTAGACCAACGCGGAGAGCGAAGCCGTAAAGGCCCTTCCCCCTGAGTCGGGGAGGGGCCTTTTTCTTGCCCCCCAAGCGCGGGGGCGACTTGCTTCGGGCGGGGTGATGGGGTTTTATAGGGGCCGGATTCGTGGACATCATGACATCGACCCGCGGGACACGGTCCCGTCTGCAGGCGGAACGACTTGGCCCTGGTATCCCTGGACAACCTGAATTTCGACTACGGGCGGGAGAAGATCCTGCGCGGGGTGAACCTTGCCCTCCAGCCGCAGGTGCGCTGCGGTTTGGTCGGAGCCAACGGGGCAGGCAAGACCACCCTGATGGCCGCCCTGGCCGGCCGGCTCGACGTTCCGGCGGGCACGAGGCAGGTGCAGGGCTCGGTCAGCATCGCCACGTTGCGCCAGGAGTCGACCCTGGATGTGGACGAGGATCCCCAGGCCCTGTTGTTGCACCGTGTCGGGGAGTTGGCCTTCGCCCGGGAACGGGCACTGGAGCGGGAGCTCGCAGAGATCACGGGGCAACTCTCGGGCGAAGCGCAGGCCCCGGCGGCCACCGAGCGCTTGATTCAGCGGCAAGGGCACCTGCAGGCCGAGTTCGAGCGCCTCGGGGGCTACGCCATGCGGTCGCGTCTGGAGGCGGCCCTGCTGGGGGTGGGCCTGCCGACCGAAACCTGGCGGCGCCCCCTGAGCGCCCTGTCGGGGGGCGAGCGGCGCCGTGCCGCCCTGACGGTGGTCCTGTTGGGTGGCGCCGACCTGCTTCTGCTGGACGAACCGACCAACCACCTGGACCTGGCGTCCTGCGAGTGGCTGGAGGGATTCCTGGCCACCTGCGGTAGCGCGGCCGTCATCGTTTCCCACGACCGGTACTTCCTGGACCGGGTCACGACCCGGACCCTCCACCTGGACCGCGGCCGGCTGGTGAACTATTCGGGCAACTACTCCTTCTTCGCCGAGCAAAGCCGCATGCGCTACGAGCAGGACCTCAACGCCTGGGAGCGGCAGCAGGCGCGGATCAAACAGACCGAGGAATACATCCGCCGCAACATCGAGGGCCAGAACACCAAGCAGGCCCAGGCCCGGCGCAAGCAACTGGCCAAGGAAGAGCGGCTGGAAAAGCCCACGCCTCCGGCGGGGTTGTACTCGTTCTCCCTCACGCCCGCCCGGCGCAGCGGGGCGACGGTGCTGCAAACCGAGGACCTGGGTGCCACAGTGGACGGACGGACCCTCATCGAGAATCTGAATCTGCACATTTCCCGGGACGAGAAGGTGGGGATCTTGGGCCCCAACGGATGCGGCAAGTCGACCTTGCTGAGAATTTTCGTCGGCCAGCGCATTCCCGATTCCGGCCGGGTGGTTGTCGGACACGGCGTCGACATCGGCTACTACGACCAGGATCTCAGCCTCGTGGCCGATCACAACACGGTCCTGGCGGAAATGGCGGCCGTGGATCCGCGGGCCACCCCCGGCGAGTTGCGTTCATTCCTGGGGGCGTTCGGATTCGGGGAAGAGATCTACGACCGTCAGGTGGGCCGCCTGTCGGGAGGCGAGCGCGGCCGGTTGTCGCTGCTGCGGCTGGTCAAGGAGGGGCACAACTCCCTGCTGCTGGACGAGCCGACCAACCATCTCGATGTGCGCAGCCGGGAATCCCTGGAGGCCGCCCTGCGGGAATACCCCGGCACGGTCGTCGTGGTGTCGCATGACCGCCGCTTCCTGGACAAGATCGTCCACCGGTTGCTGGTGTTTCCTGCGCGGGACGCCGATGCCCGGGATGCCGGAAGCATCGAGGATTTTCCCGGAAACTATTCCCAGTGGGTGGTCGCGAAAGGGGAAGCGGATCGCGAGCAGCGGAAATTCGATGCCCCGTCTCCTTCTGGTCCGGCCTCGCCCCGGGGGGCGGGGGAGGAAACCGCCGCCCCGAAACCGACCTTGAGCAAGAATGAAATTCACCGCCGCCAGCAGTGGATTGCCGAGGTTGAGGGCCGAATCAAGAAACTGGAGGCCGAGCAAACCACCGCGGTCGAGGCGATTGGCAGGCCCGAGACCGACAACGAGGATAGATTGGAGCTGAGTCGCCGCTGCCGGGAAATCGAAACGGCGCTTACGACCTGCCTTGAGCAGTGGGAAGCCTGGCATCTGGAAATCGAAGAAGGGGCGGATCCTCAGTCATGACGGAAGATCAGAGCAACGGTAACGGCTATATCACCGAGGCGCCGGTGGAGCGAGCGGTGCTGGCCGGAGTGAACCTGCCCGAGGCCTGGAGGGGCGGCATGGGTGGGGAAGCGGACCTGGACGAACTGGCGCGCCTGGCCGATACGGCCGGGGCCAAGGTGCTGGGCCGGATCGAGCAGGGCCGCCAGCGCCCGTCGCCCGCGACGTTCCTGGGCAAGGGCAAGCTTGAGGAACTGACCGAGCTGGTCGCGGACACCGGCGCGACCATGGTGATCTTCGACAACGAGCTGTCCCCCGCCCAGGGGCGCAACCTGGAGAAGACCCTGGAGGTGAAGGTGCTCGACCGCACCGAACTGATCCTGGACATCTTCGCCGGCCACGCCCGCACCCGGCAGGCGAAGCTGCAGGTGGAGCTGGCCCAGCTGGAATACCTGCTGCCGCGGCTGACCCGCCTGTGGTCCCACCTGGAGCGCCAGGCGGGGGGGATCGGCACGCGGGGGCCGGGCGAGACGCAGCTGGAAACGGACCGCCGCCTGCTGGGGCGCCGCATCGCGCGCATTCGTAGCCAACTGAAGGACATCGCCCAGAACCGGAAGGTGCAGACCGGCCGCCGCGACCAGGTCTTCACCGCCGCGCTGATCGGCTACACCAACGCCGGAAAATCGACCCTCATGAACGCCCTGACCGATGCGGACATCCTGGCCAAGGACCAGCTGTTCGCCACCCTGGACGCCACCACGCGCCGGGTGGAAATCGACGAGCGTCGCCGGTTCCTGCTGACCGATACGGTGGGATTCATCCGGCGACTGCCCCATCACCTGGTGGAGAGCTTCAAGGCCACCCTGCAGGAAGTCCGGGAGGCCGATCTGCTGGTCCACGTGGTGGACTCGTCCAGCGCCGACCCGGCCCACCAGATCCGGGCGGTGGACGAGGTGTTGGAAAGCGTCGCCGCCGGAAAGCGACCCACGCTGATGGTCTTCAACAAGATGGATCTGGCCGATGGCGACGCCGTGCGCGACCGCTTCGCCCGCGACCACCCGCAGGCGGTGTTTCTGAGCGCGCTGGATCCGGCCGGAATCACGGACCTCAAGAATGCCCTGGTCGGTCGGCTGATGGGCGACGAGACCATCGTCACCGTGGCGGTGCCCCTGGACCGCCTGCAGCTTCTGAGCGCGTTGCATCGCACCGGCTCGGTTCTGGAGCAGGATTTCACTCCCGACAGCTGCGTCGCCACCGTGCGCGTGACGGACGAGGAACGCAACCGGCTGCTGTCGCGCGACGGAGTCCGGGAGATCACCGACCAGCCCTGATCCGCCGGACCGGGCCGGGCCCGCCCCTTGCTTGATGGTCCCACGACAACAAGATCCCGAGCGATTCCATGCAACATGCGGCCGGCAACGGCGGCGTGCCTTGCATATTGCCGCTATTGTTCCCCGATTTCCTGCCGATACCCCCCACAGGCCGCAAGGACGGTGCCCCTTGCCGGGTATGATCCTTGCAGACCACCCTTGAGGAATCCTCCCGACCGCGCATTTGGCGGCGGGTAAAGCCCGGAAAAACAGGCGGTTTCGACGCCCGGCAGAGAGGGAAGCAGCACCGTGCACAGGAAGAAAATTCCCGTTCGTGCAGGGTTTACCCTGGTGGAGATGATGATCATCATCATGGTTATCGGCGTCATGGCGAGCCTGGCTGCACCGGGCATGTTCCGTTTCATCCAGTCCAACCGGCTGAAAACCACGACCGACCACATGATGGCCGACATGCATTACGCGCGGTCCCTGGCCATTTCCAACGGGCAGGTGTTGCGCTTCACCGTGGATGCGAACGGTTACCAGATCGCCAATCCGATTACCGACACCGTTTTGCGCAGCGGGGATTTCGACGGACTGGCCCTGGATGCGGCCCAGACGGCGGACTTCTTCCCCTGGGGCATGGCCGACGCCGTCGTCTTCAACGTATCGAACCCATCGGGCAACAAGCGGGTCACCCTGCTGCCCACGGGACTGGTGGAGGTGAACTGATGTTGCTCACGCGCTGCAGAACCGCGCTGACCCGTTTCCTGCGCCGGGGAAAAATCGGTTGGCCGAGCAGGGAGGGCTTCACCCTGGTGGAGATCCTCATGGTCATGATGATCCTGTCGGTGGGCATCCTGCCCATCGCCATCATCCAGCACCGGGCCCGGAGCGAGGTCACCCGGTCGGATGTCTACACCCAGGCCGTGAACGTGGCCCAGGCGCAGCTCGAGCGGCTGAAGAGCCGGGGCTTCGGCAACATCGCCAACGAGGCCGGGGTGGATGGAACCATCAACTGGAACGCGACGGTCAACAACGTGGGCTTCGGCCTGGACCGGGTGGAAGTGACGGTCAATTGGCAAGAGGGCGGCAACGCCATGAACCTGACTCTGGCCGACCTGGTGTCATTGCGCTGATTCGGGTTTGGCCGCGCGAGGGAGAAAGACGGATGACACGCTTGCGGAACTGCAAATGGAACGATCGCCGGGGCATGTCCCTGGTCGAGTTGATGGTGGCTCTGCTCATCTTCGGCATCGTGATGGGCGTGGTTTTTTCGGTCATGGTCAACAGCCGCAACAGCTACGAGGCGACGCGGCAGAAAGCGCAGCTCCAGCAGTCCGTTCGGGCGGTGTTTTCCCTGATGACGAGGGAAATCCGTTCGGCGGGCTGCGATCCCATCCAGCTGGGGATCGAACCCCTGCCGGTGGCGGATGCGACGGTCATGCAGTGCAGTTCCGACCTTAACGGTGACGCCGACACGGCGGACCTCTCGCCGGACGAAAGCGTGGTCTACACCTTCAACGCGGGGACCGGGGAGCTTTTCCGGGACAACGGCAGCGGACCGGTGGCCATTCTGCGCGGACTGCAGGCGGCGGCCTTTTCCTATTTCGACGATACGGGCAATGAACTCCTCAACGTGCCCCTGGGTGCCCTGGACCGGGCCCTGGTGCGCGAAGTGGGGGTGACCGTCAGCGGGCAGACCAACGACGGCGATACCGTGACCTACGCCACGCGCATTTCCCTGCGCAATGGGTAGAAGATTCAGCGGGCCGAGACCCGATAAGGAGCAAGAGATGAACAACGCCAGGCAAATGACCATCACCCCGGACCGGGAGGGATTCGCCCTGGTGACGACCCTGCTGGTGGTGCTGGTGCTCAGCGTGCTTGCGGTGGGCGCGGCGTGGCTGGCCAGCTCGGAGCGCAAGACGTCCTTCGCCGAAGGGACCCATGTGCGGGCCGTGCTTTCGGCCGACGCGGGCGGCGAGGCGGCCATCAACTTCATCCGGCTTTCCGACAATCCGCCTCCGCCCACGGACTGGTTCACGAAACAGGTGTCCGACCAGGCGACGACGGCCCTTCAGGGATCCCAGACCTACGGCTATAGCTGCTTCCAGGACCGGGTCGCGTACCGGGCCGGTTGGGACCCCGAAGTCTACCGTGACTACTACTACAACATCCAGGCCCAGGGCGCCGCTTCGGCCCAGGCCAACAGCGAGGTCGTGGTGAATGCCAGCAAGTTGTTCAAAGCAGGGTACAACTGACCCTGGGGAAATATCGCAGGGGGACGGGGCGGCCTTGGTGCCGCGGAAACAGGAGATGATCATGAACCACAGGGATTACAGGATCAACGGACCGGTCATGTTGCTGGCGGCGGCCTTGGTGGTTGCCGGCTCGGCCTTGCCGGCGGCCGGCCAGAGCTGCGAGGTGCCGCTGTTCGTCATGCAGAGCATGACCGGCGCCAACGTCATGATCCTGGCCGACAATTCGGGATCGATGAACGCGGGTGTGTATCACCTCGATTACGACCCCGACGTGGTCTATTCGGGGAATTTCACCGCGGGGTACACGTACTTCGTGAGCAAATCCAAGACGTATACCCCCTCCTCCTTCAACCTTTACTGGCCCACCAGCCCCGGCATCTATCTGGTGTCTTCGGACAACGGTGAAGACGGGCGCTACGACGGAAACTACCTGAACTGGATGTTCTTCCACACGACCGCCGCCCAGCAGGCCTCGATACCCCCCATCACCCGTATTCAGGTGCTGAAGGTCGTGCTCAAGGACATCATCACGCGCTCGCAGCGGCTCAATTTCGGGCTGACGGTCTTCCAGTACGACCACGGCGGCAGCATCATCGGCAAATGCGGGGTGACCGAGGCCTCCCTGCAGGCCCAGATCGACGGCATTACGGCCAACACATGGACGCCGCTGGGCGAGTCGATGGAGACGATTCTGGACTACTTCTCCTACGACGGCCCGGACGCCGTGATCCAGTCGCCGTGCCAGTACAACTTCGTGCTCGTGGTCACCGACGGCGAGCCCACCATGGATCTCGACGTCAGCCCCTACCTGTGGGACGCCGACCATGACGGAAACGACCCGGGCAACTGCACCAGCATCGGGTCCGGTCTCAGCGACTATTACGACTGCAGCGATCACTTCGACGACATCGCCTATTACATGTTCCACGAAGACCTGCGGCCGGATCTGGACGGCCAGCAGAACGTCATCACCTATGTGGTGGGGTTCCACGAAAACATCAGCCTGTTGCCCGAGGCGGCCAAGAACGGCGACGGCCTGTTCTTCGAGGCCGAAAACGCCGTGGATCTGTATTTGAGCATGGAATACGCGATTCAGGATATCCTGCGGCGTATTTCCGCCGGGTCGGCCGTGGCGGTGGTTTCCACCGAGCGCGGCACCGACGATCGCCTGTACCGGGGCAAGTTCATGCCCCTGGACTGGGTGGGCTATCTCGAGAGCTATGATCTTCCCTACGCCACCGGCGACCAGGCCGTCTGGGAAGCGGGCGAACTGCTCCGTGCGCGCCCCGCCGGCGACCGGGACATTTTCACCGCCATCGGTTCCACCAAGGTTGATTTCGTTACCAACCAGGCGGGGACCCTCCAGCCGTACATGAACGTCGCGAGCGCGTCCGAGGCCGACACCCTGATCAGCTGGGCCCAGGGCACCGAGTTCCGTGGCGCGAAACGGTTCCGCAATTACTGGAAGCTGGGGGACATCGTGCATGCCACGCCGGTTGTGGTGGGCGCGCCCTCGGATTTCGTGCTCGAGGAGAGCTATCAAAAATTCTACGAAGACAACAAGGCGCGCCAGCGGGTGGTCTATGTGGGGGCCAACGACGGCATGATGCACGCCTTCGACGCTGAATCCGGCAAGGAAGAATGGGCGTTCGTGCCCCAGTTCGCCTTGCCCGATTTCGTCACCATGGCCGATACCAGTTATTGCCACGTCTACACCTGTGACCAGACCGCGACCGTCAAAGACGTCGAGCTGGGCGGCGTCTGGCACACCATCATGGTTGCGGGGGGTCGCGAAGGCGGCTCCGGCCTGTTCGCCCTGGACATCACCGAACCGGCCAACCCCAAGGTGATGTGGCAGGTGGATCTGCCCAACGCGAAATCGTACAACTCGGAGGTCAAGATCACATCCATCGACGGCAACCCGGTCGCGATCGTGGGTTCCGGTCTGGATGAGGCGACCGGCGAGGCCTGGGTCTACGGCTACGATGTGGAATCCGGCAACCTGCTGGGATCCTTGTTGTTGAGCAGCAGTGCCAGGGTCCGCAACAAGACCACCACGCCGGCGGTTCTGGATCGGGACATGGACGGAAACGCGGACGTGATCTACGTGGCCGATCTGCTGGGTTCACTGTGGCGTCTGGAGGTGTCGGGCTACACCAACCCGAACAACTGGGGCGTGACCGAGCTCTACACCAAAGCCAACGAGATCACCTCCACCCCCACGATCGCCTACGGCGAAAACGGGGAGACCTACGTTTACTTCGGCACCGGGGCCTACCTGACCGAAGCCGACATGACGGACCTGACGCCGCAGAGGTTCTACTGCGTCATCGACCGGGGCGACGGCTCCACCTACAACTACAAGAGCCTGGAAGACCAGACCTCGACCATCCACGACGTGAACAATTCGTCCGGGTGGTATATCGACCTGTGGAACGAGACCGGCGAGCGGGTTACCGAAACCGCGGTCGTGGTGGCCGAGACCGTCATCTTCACCTCCTACGCACCCACGCAGGCGGCTTGCGTGGGCGGCGGCTCGTCTTATCTGTACCAGATGGACTACCGGGACGGCAGCAAGGCCAAGAACAACCCCAGCGACAACCTGGATGATCGATCCGTGTCCCTGGGCGACGGCGTGGCCTCCTATCCGGTGGTCGACCTGTCCTCGGGCACGGTTGTGGTGCAGTCCAGTGACGCCGAGATCCACATCAACGACATCCAGGCGCCGATCACCCGCATGACGGTCCGGTCCTGGCAGGAGAGTTACGACAACGTGGTGATGCCCGCCGCCCAAGGCGGAGCGATCCAGTAGCGGCCTGACGCTGATCGGGAGTCCGGCTCCCTTGGAGGTAGAACATGATTCACAACAATCACAACCACAACCGGCGTTCGCTGCTGCTGGTTCTGTTGGCGGTCACGATTCTGCTGGCCGGAACGGCTTCGGCCGGATGGTTCGGCAAGAAGAAGGACGACGGGGCCAAGATGCCCAGCACCAAGCGCTATCACGTGACGGCCCGGCAGAGCTATGTCCGCGGAGAACTGCAACAGGGTTCCCTGGGACAGTGGATCCTGGGTCAGCGCAGCCTGCAACTGTCCCCGAAGTGCCTGGTCCTGGCCGAAGACGGCACACCCGGCCACCTGGTCTCGGGGGCGACGGTCATCGTCTCGGGAACGGTGATCGGAGATATGGTCATCGCAACCCAGGTCAGGCAGACTGCTCCCGATTGGAAAACGCCACCCAACCTGAACCAGGAAGGCCGGCGGATCGCGAGTGATTCCGATCCCGACGTGGGCCTGCTCGAGGATGCCCCGAAGTAACGGGCGCGAAATCATCCCCACACAGCCCGGGCCCCTGGTCCGGGCTGTTTATTGGGGTGTCGGTTCCCGAAAATCGAGCACGAGATGTGCGCCGGCAGCGGATTGACGATTCAGAAAGGCGCGGGTGTCCCGCAACATGAGGTCAAGATCCAGGCCCAGGATCGCAGGCCCGGAGTGGGCGAGATGCCTGAGGGAATGGGCGAACAGCCTGCCGGCGCTCAGGGGGTGCCGGGTGGTCATCTTCAGATGGGCCGCGGCGCACTGGATCACCGCCTGCAGGGCGTGCCCCGCCGGCGACCGGCGGCCGGCGGCAAGCCAAAGGCCCTCGAGGACTTCGTGGCATTCCCACCAATATCCTTGGTTGAACAGATCGATTCCGTACAGATAATCCTCGCAGTCGCGCCAATCGGTGCGGTTGAGGTCGGGGAGGTCCGTGGCCCCGGCGCCCCCATAGGAGTGGCCGGAGGGGTGGCGCGTGGGGTGCGGGGTGGTCCCCGGGAAATGGCGATAGTCCGGCAGGGGGCGGCTCGTGTATCGTGGCGGCGTATCCATAAAGGCATGCTAACGGGGAAGGAGTCGCGCCGCCATGGCGAATGCGGGCATCTGTGGGCATCGGGGCGTGGCGGCCCGGGCGCCGGAAAACACCCTGGCGGGAATCGCTCTGGCCCGGCGGCTGGGACTGGGCATGGTGGAGGTCGACCTGCGGCTGACCGCCGACGGCCGGGTGGTCCTGCATCACGATTCCCATCTCGGCCGCACGGTCAAGGGCCGGGGCCGGATCGGGGACCTGCAGTACGAGGTCCTGCGCAGCATCGACGCCGGCAGTTGGTTTGGTCCCGGGTTCGCGGACCAGCGGGTGCCGACCCTGGAGGAATTGTTCGCCGCCTCCGGTCCCGACTTGGCCTGGAATCTGGAGTTGAAGGTCGACCCTGAAGATGGCCCCGCGCGGCGAAGCCTGCTGGTCCGGACCGTCCACGACCTCGTGGCTGAAGCCGGGGTCGGAACCCGCGCCCTGTTGACGTCTTTCGACCACGGACTGATCCGGGAGATCGCGACCCAGCCCGCCGCACTCCCCTGCGGATTCATTTGCGGGGATCGGCCGCCGTCGGAAGAAGACTGGGCGGCCCCGGTGCATGTATTCAGTATGCGGTATTCACTCGTCACCCGGGAACTGGTGAGGCGGGCCCATCGATCGCAGCGGACAGTCCACGCCTGGACCGTCAACGATCCGAGCCGTTTCGGCGCCATGCAGGGATTCGGGGTGGATGTGGTGATCAGCGACGACCCGACCGTGCTCGCGCCTATTCCGTGACCCTGACCACCACCACGGTGATGTTGTCCCGGGCGTCCCCGGTCAGGGCGGCCTGAACCAGGGCCTCGGCGGATTCCTGGGCCGTCCCCGAGCCCAGGATGGAGAGGATCTGCTGGTCGGATACCGCTTCGGTCAAACCGTCGGAGCACAAGAGGAAGCGGTCCTCGGGCTGGATGGGCCCGCTGGCCGAGGCGGTGTCCACGGTGGGCTTGAACATCCCTCCACCCAGGCAACTGGTCACGATGTGGGGTGAGACCCCTCCGGGATCCCGGCCGGAACGCAGCATCTCGTTGACCATGGTGTGATCGTTGGTGAGTTGCTCGAGGACGTTGTCGCGCCAGCGGTAAAGTCGGCTGTCGCCGGCGTGGAACCACATGGGGGGTTCTCCGGGCGGAAGCCAGAGGCCCACCATGGTGGCGCCCATCTTCAGGGCATGCCCGGAGTCGGCGCCGCCCACCAGGTTGTCATGGATGCCGCTGAGGATGTGGGTGAAATCCGCGTGTTCGGATGCCTGGTCGGGCAGGAGGTTGTTGCTGCGGGCCTCGTCGAGCAACTCCAGCGCGCGCCGGCTGGCGATTTCACCGTCCGGGTGTCCGCCCATGCCGTCGGCCACGGCGACCAGGAGGGGTTGGTCGTCCGCAACGGAGACCTCGAAGCGATCCTCGCGCCCCAGATTCCCGGCGGCCAGGTACATGTCTTCGTTTTGGGTTCGGACCGGCCCGGTGTCGCTGAGTGCGTAGATTTCTCTGAGCATGAGTCGCATCTTCCGATGGGTTGCGGATGTCTTATAGGGTTATTATCACGCCGTCGGGCCGATCCGGCCACGGGAAACCACAACCGACACGGAGACGAAGTGACGCCACAACGCAAAGCCACCTTGCTGGGCCTGGCTGCGGTGATGGCATGGTCCACCGTGGCCACGGCCTTCAAGCTCGCTTTGCGCCATCTGGACCCCTATCAGCTGCTGTTTCTGGCCAACGTATTTTCCCTCGGGGCGCTGGCCCTGGTCCTGACGGTGGGGCGCAAATGGCCCACGATCGCGCGCGCCGGCCGGGCGCGAGTGCTGCGCGCGGCCTCTCTGGGCCTGCTCAACCCCGTCCTGTATTACCTGATCCTGTTTCGGGCCTACGACCGGCTTCCCGCCCAGGTGGCCCAACCCCTGAACTACACGTGGGCCCTCATGTTGGCGTACCTGTCGGTGCCCCTGCTGGGCCACCGGCTGCGGCGCCGGGACCTGTTGGCCGGATTGATATGCTACGGCGGCGCGGTGGTCATCGCCACCGGAGGAAACGTCACGGGGTTCTCGGTGGCCGATCCCCTGGGTGTGACCCTGGCCCTGGCCAGCACCGTGATCTGGGCCCTGTACTGGATTGCGGGGCGACGAAGCGACATGGATCCGGTGGCCGGACTCTTTCTGGGATTCGCGGCGGGGCTGCCCTTCACCGCCGTGGCGGTGGCACTGCGGTCGCACTTCAGCTTTCCGGCGCTGGGGATCTGGGCCGGGTTGTACGTGGGCTGTTTCGAAATGGGCTTCACCTTCGTGCTGTGGCTCATGGCCATGCGCCTGACCACATCCACCGCCCGCATCGCCAACCTGATTTTTCTTTCGCCGTTCCTGTCGCTGGTGTTCATCCGCTTCATCCTGGGCGAGGCGATCCGCCCGGCCACGCCGCTGGGTCTGGTCCTGATCGTGGGGGGGTTGTGGTTGCAGAGTCGGGATCGATCTTCGTAGTTTGAAGGGACCATGAGAAACAAAACCGCAATCCGAGTAATCCTGATGGTGGCGGCCCTGCTGACCGGAGCGTGCAGCGCCCTGCAGGCCGCTGCCGGCCAGGGCGAGGGCCGCAGGGAGGATGCCGTGGATACCGTCCGCGCAAGGGAAATCGCCTTCGCCCAGACCATGGCCGATCGCGATCTGGAGGCGTTTGCCGGCTTCATATCGCCCGAAGCGGTGTTCTTCGGGTCCGAAGTTCCCCTGCGGGGCCGCGAGGCCATCGTGGCGGCCTGGAAGAAATTCTTCGTCGCGGAGCAGGCGCCGTTTTCGTGGCATCCCGATACGGTGGAAGTGCTGGCTTCTGGGCATTTGGCCCTGACCTCAGGTCCGGTGTTCGACCGGGACGGGAAAGATGTCGGGCGCTTCAACACCATCTGGCGCCTGGATCCGGGCGGCCGTTGGCGGGTCGTCTTCGACAAGGGAAGCTGAATTACCCTTTATCGGTATATGGATTTGAGGGCTCCCCAGCTCTGGGCTTTGTCCGGCACGCTGAGGTCGTCCAGGGTCACGGTCACACTGCTGCGGTTGTCCCCGCACCCACCGCCATCCTTGATGAAAAACCGAACCTCGCCCGGGGCTGCCAGATCAAAGGTGAAGATCATTCCCGCGGTTTCAGCTGCGGCCAGGACCCGGGTGGCCTGGAATCCGGTCCCCGCGCCCAAGTGGTATTCCATGCTCGAGGCCACGTCCACGACCTTCACACAGGAAATCCAGGCTTGTCCCCTATTTTCACCTGTTTCTATGTCAACGCAGTACGATCCTTTAAGTTTTTCCACAGAGATGCTATAATTTACCCAACCCTCATCCCTGGATTTGCAGAAAGGTCTTTTTCCATGCGCACGATATGGATCGCTCTCGCCCTGTGCCTGGTTGTCGCTTTGCCCGCCTTGGCCGACCTTGCCCCCATTCAAATGGATGGGTATTTCGACGACTGGACCGCCCTGGCCTCGGCCTACACCGACGGCAGCGGGGATAACGGTTCATCCGGCATCGATTTCCAGAACATCTGGGTCGCCAACGACCAGGACAACCTGTACCTGCGATTCGAGACCACGGCCGACGTCCAACCGGACGAGCAACAGGACATGCGCCTGTACCTGGACACCGACATGAATGCCGGCACGGGCCTTTCCTACGGAGGCATCGGCGCCGACCTGGTTTGGGAGTTCGGGAACCGGACCGGCACCTTCTACACCGGGGGCAACTCCACGGTGTACCACGACAACATCGGCCTGCAGATGGGGCCCACCACCAGCAACACCGAGTTCGAGGTGGCCCTGACCCGTAATGCCGTGCCGGCCAACGGCCAGGCCCTGTTCAGCGGCGGCTCCGTGCGCTTCATCCTGCGCGATGCGGCCGGCGGTGGGGACCTTTGTCCCGACAGCGGGAGTATCTCCTACTCCTTCGTCGCGGGTACCCTGCCGGTGGCGACGATCCCCCTGGGGCGGGATGATCCGGCCCACATCCGGTTGACCACCTGGAACCTGCAGAGCGACGCCCTGTTCGACGGCGGGGCGGCCGAAGCGGCGCAGGACCGCATGCTCAAGGTCATGGATCCGGACCTGATCGTTGTCTGCGAGGTGTGGAACCACAACGCCACCCAGGTGCGGGATATGATCGAGACCCACCTGCCCAGCGGTCCGGGCGAGGCCTGGTATGCCGTGGGCATCGACGGCGGCAACGTGGTGTGCAGCCGCTTCCCTATCCTGCAGAGATGGGAGATCAACCCGGGTTTCCGCGACACCGGGGTGTTGCTGGATCTGCCCAACCAGCCCAAGGACCTCCTGCTCATCGCCGCCCACTGGCGCTGCTGCACCGCGGACGCCAACAGGCAGGAGGAGGCCGATTCCATCATCGGGTTCCTGCGTGATGCCCGGACCGTCGGCGGCCTGCTGGACCTGCCCGCGGGGACGCCCTTCCTGTTGGCCGGCGACCTGAACCTGGTGGGCTGGCGGCAGCAGCTGCTGACCATCGAATCCGGCGACATCATCAACGAGGGGACCTACGGAGCGGACTCGCCGCCGGACTGGGACGGAGGGCCGTTCACGCCGGTGGTGTCGCGCCACCCGGATGCCCGGGCCGGCTATACCTGGCGCAATGATTTCAGCTCCTACTACCCGGGAATGCTGGACTGGATTCTCTACACCGACAGCGCCCTGGCCCTACACAACAACTACGTGCTGGAAACGCGGACCATGACCGCCACGACCCTGTCCACCTACGGTCTGCAGCAGTACGACACCACCGACGCCAGCGATCACGCCCCGCGGGTGGCCGACTTCACCATTTATGATCCCCTGAGCCCGGTGCCTGATGTTCCGGTGGATCGGGCGGGCGCACGGCTGTTGCCCAACGCCCCCAACCCGTTCAATCCCCAGACCGAGCTGCGCTTCGCCCTGGACCGCGAGGGAGTCGTCACCCTTGAGGTCTTCGACGCGCGCGGCCGCAGGATCAGCGAATTCCGCCCCACCGCTTTCGGCGCGGGCAGTCACGCGGTGACCTGGAACGGGACCGACGCGTCCGGACGGCCCGCCGCCTCGGGCATCTACCGGGTCCGGATGACCGCCCGTATGGGTGAGCGGATCGTGCTCGGCGAGCAGTCCATCACGCTGGTCAAGTAACCGACCGGCCGGGAACGAAAAAAGGGCTCCGGGGATATCCGGAGCCCCTTGGTTTGCCGGAGTCATTTCGAGAACATGAACTTCGTTTCGGGATGTATCTGGTGCCATGTTTTCCACATGCCGCGGAATGATTCCACCGCGGGAAGCTCGACATCCTGAAGCTCTCCCGACACGCAGACCAGGAACTTGCTCAGGCCGCCGTCGAACTTCAGTCCTGGAAACCACAGGCTCCTGGTCTCGAGGTCCTGCAGGACGAAGATCTGTTGCCACGTCCACCCGCTGGCGGCAAAGGTCAGGACGCGTCCGGCGGGGCTTCCATCGTCGAGAAGGCGGCTGTACACGACAGCCGAATCACAAAGCGGTCAGTAGGTGGCGGCAAGATGCTGTTCGCCGACCAGGTCGTCCACCACCTCCCGCGAGTTGAGATTCCGGATCATGTAGGCGCGGGCATCGCCCTGGAAGTTCACGCCGATCACGTCGGCGATGCTGTTTTCGTCCGGGTAGCCGACAGATCCCGGCTCGAGCATCATGGGGTTGATGATCGGCTTGATGGCCCTGCGGCCGAGCCCGAATTGCCAGTACGCCTGGGCCATGTTGTGTTTGAGGACCGCATTGGTGATGTCGAAATCCTCGCCGGTGACGTCGGTGATGATGATGGGTTCGGGGACACGGGTTGTGGCCTGGGCCGTGACGGGGATTTCGGATCGATTGCCTGCGGTGTCCGCAGCCGTCGTGAAGAAACCGAAAGTACCTTGTTCGGCTGCGGTGAAAGTGACCGGGCCGGGGGGGAAGGCGCCTTGATGGCGCAACTCGCCCCCGTTCGCGGCATACCACAGGTCGATCTCTCCGACCCCGCTCAGATCGTCTTCGGCACTCAACTCCAGGGTGAAGGTCAAGCTGGTCTGGTCCGCATCGAGGGAGGCGATGCAGGTGACCGGGGGCCGGGCGTCCTGCGTGGAGACCCGGGTGTCGGACCAGAGGCCGGTGTTACCGGCAACGTCGACGACCCGGACGCGGTAGTAGTAGGTGGCACCGTGTTCCAGATTCGAAAACGTGTACCGGGTGCCGGTGATCCGGTCAGATTCCCCCGTGATGACGGAAAAATCCGGAGCGGTGGATTGCTGGACCTGATAGCCGTCCGAGCCTGCGTCGACCCATTCGACCTCGTTGGTCGTCCCTGCGGTGAATTCGGGTTCCGCCATGATTTCCGGAGTGGCCAAGAGGGGCGGTTCGGTGGGTTTGCCGCCGGTATCCCCGCTCGAACAGCCGTCGAGCATCGGGATGCCGGCCAGGGCGGCAAGACAGATCAAGGTCGGGAATTTCATGATGCTCCTTTGCGGTGCTGGGAGGCGGGGCCTTCCAGTCGAGCATATGAACCCCGCCCGATGTCGGCAACAGTCCCGCCTGTGTCAAAACGGAACAACGGCGACACGGGGCGGGACGGTTTTGCGGGACAGTATGAGACATGCTGATGGGGGTGCCTGCCGTGAATAAACCCACAACCCGAACAGATTCACACAGTTAGACCCCGGGACACTTTCCCGGCACCGGACTTGCTCCTATCCCAGTGTCGACACCTCCCAGTTCCGGCCGTTTGAGCGAGGGGCCGGATCCCCGGGGGCGACGCCGGCAGGGCGAACACGGCGCCGTCCCCTCCCAAACCGGGCTGTTCCTTCGGGCGACGGAACAGCCCGGATCTTTTTTTCTTCCACCTTCTGGAATCCGTTGCGCGTCCTTGCGTTCAGGGGCGGCAATGACCAAGTTTTCGGTAGGTAAAGGCCGCAATCCCGGCGGTTTTCCCCCGATTTCAGGGCCCTTGGCGGGTCCGCAAGGAGGACGGGATGAATATCACAATCACGAAAAATCCCAATCCCGCCACCCCGCCGACCGAAAACTTCGGCTTCGGCTCCACCTTCACGCCGCACATGTTCCGCATGGACTACAGCGACGGGCAATGGAAGGACCCCCGCATCGTCCCCTATGGGCCGTTCAGCCTGGACCCGGCCTCCAAGGTTCTGCACTACGGCCAGGAGATCTTCGAGGGGATGAAGGCCTACAGGAACAAGCAGGACGGCTCGGTCCACATGTTCCGCCCCGACCGGAACATCGCCCGCTTCCAGCGTTCGTGCGAGCGGATGTGCATGCCCGTGGTGGACCCCGACATCTTCATGCGGGGACTCAACATGCTCATCGACCTGGATCGTGCGTGGGCGCCCGAGAGCCCCAACGCCCTGTACATCCGGCCCACGATGATCGCCACTCAGGTGGGGTTGGGCGTCAAGGCCAGCACCGACTACATCTTCTTCATCATCATCGGCCCGGTGGGCTCGTACTTCGCCCACGGCATCAACCCGTTGCGCCTGAAGGTCGAGGAGAAGTACGTGCGTTCGGCCCACGGGGGAACCGGTTCGGCCAAGACCGGCGGCAATTATTCCGCCTCCCTGCTGCCCATCAAGCAGGCGCAGGACGCGGGCTACGACAACATCATCTGGCTGGACGCCAAGACCAACTCCTTTGTCGAGGAGATGGGCGCCATGAACATCATGTTCGTGTACGAGGACAAGGTGATCACGGCTCCGGCCGGGGACACGATCCTGCACGGGGTAACGCGCGAATCCATCGGAACCCTGCTGGGTGATTTCGGCTTGAACTGGGTGGAGGAGCATCCGCCGATCGCGCAGGTGATGGAGGACGCCCACAGCGGCAAGCTCAAGGAAGTCTTTGCCTGCGGAACCGCGGCGGTGGTCACACCCGTGGGGACGATCCACTTCCAGGGCGCCGACCATACCATCGGCGACGGCAACGAGGGTCCGCTGACCAACAAGCTGCGCGTGGCCCTGACCGGAATTCACTCCGGTGGCAGCGAACGGCACCCCGAGTGGGTGTTCAAGGTGCCGGAGCAGGGATAGCGCGGAATAAGGCAACGACGAACGACCGCCCGCAGAATCACTCCGGTTCTGCGGGCGGTCTGTTTTTCCGGGGTCCCGTCAAGGCCCTGTGACCCAGTCCGAGGCCGAGGAGAATGAGGACCGCGGCCAGCAGGTTCACCCCCGTTCCCCTATCTCCGGGGTGCCCGAAGAAGACATAGCCGTTGACCGCGCCGTCGAGAACGAAGGCGACCACCAGGCCGATGCCCAGGAACCAGGCGCGCCGGCTGCGGCGGAGGATGCCCACGGCCGCGACGACCAAGGCACCCCCCAGAGCGACCAGGACGGCGGCCAGGACGGTGACCGCGGCCTCCGGGGCCTGGATGTTCGGATCGGCGGCAGAGCCCCGGACCAAAAGAACCAGCCCCCCGATTCCCCGCGCAAGACCCAGCAGGATCATCAGGACTGCGCCCGCGATCAGGGGGATGCGTCTGCTCATGGAGTCGCCTCCCTGGTCGGTTGGTCCGGGATCCCTGTTCGATTTGGGGACGGCGAAGCCCGCGCACCCGGTCTCGATCCTCGGGGTGTCGAGTTGCCGGCCCCGCTTCCAGGACGATTCCGTATTCGGTGAACCGGGTCGTGCCGAACTCCACCCCATCGAGCCCGGGGCGATAGACCTGCGGGTCCTACGGATCGATATCCACGACCACATGATCGCGCCCGATTTCCCGGACGAAGATCCGTAGGCCCGCGTAGTCGCCGCCGATACCCATGCGCTCCCGGTAGCCGTCGAGGGGGAAGAAATCCACTTCACCGGCGGCCTGTTCCGTCACGGAAACAGGAAAATCCCCTTCGAACATGAGGCGCGCCTCGGGCCAGTCGTAGCGGTAGAGGATCCCGTAGACACGGAGCGAGAAGTCCGGCGGGGCGATGGTGTCGCCCGGGCGGACGGCGAAGCGGCCGAACCGAGCGGGCCCGGGTTCGGTGAGGACGGGCCGCGGGCACCGTGAACCGCCGCCGATGAGCAGGGCTCCCAGAATCAGGACCAAGACTCCCGAAACCAAGATTCCCGAAACCAAGGCTCCGAGGATGCGGAAAAGGCGCATGGTATACCTCGCCGGGCGAAACGGACGAAAAGCTCAACCCATTGTACCACGACCGGAATCGTGCGAAAGAATCAGTTGATGATGCAGCCTGCGCGCCCGCCAGGCCAGGATTCCGGTTTCCACGGTTCCGCCGAACATCACCAGCAGTGTGCCGAGCAGAGCCCCGTTCAGGCCGGGATTGCGCATGACCGCGAAAAACCCGAGGCCCACCATCAGGACGGTCTTGATCATGCTGGCGGTGGCGACGACCCCGGTGCGGCGGCGGTTCATCAGGAATCCCTGGGTGAGGGAACGCAGGCCCAGGGGAAGGGCTTGGTAGGGGATGAGGATGACGGCCGTGGTCACGTACAGGGCCTTGTCCGGCTCGAGGGCGAAGACGCGCAGCAGCAGGACATCCCGCAACGGGGTCCAGACCCAGATTCCGATCAAAGCCATGAAGAACGCGATGGACGCGGCGCTGAAGCGGGCCACCTTGCGCAGGTCGAAGCGGTCCTTGATCAGGACCAGGGCGGTGTTGTTGAGCGACCACAGCGGCGAGGACATGAGGATCAGCAGCGGGAAGACGAATCCGAATCCGCCCTGCGCGAGATCGGGGTCGGCGGTGCGGCCGACCACCGCGTTGAGCAGGGGGCGCATGGCCGACCAGGTCACGGTGCTGACGATCATGGGCCCCATGAAGGCGAAGAACGATCGCCAGTTCACGCGTTCGGAGCCGCCCTCGTTCACGCCCGCGGCGTCGCGGCGGACCAGACGGAGGGCGAGGAAGCCGGAGAAGATGGTCTCGACCAGGATGGCCACGGTCATGGCCACCCCACCGGCCACCGCCGGCTGAAGCCGGCCGTGCCCCACCGTCACGAAAACGACCGCCGTCAACACGGCCAGCCGCAGCCCCGTCGCCATGCTGATCACCCGGGTGGCGCGGTTGCGCATGATGATTCCCCAGGCCAGCGACCGCAGGGGCAGCAGCAGGGGAAGCGGGGCTTGCACGAGGAGGATTTTGCGCGCCAGGTCGGCGACCGGCGGTGTCGAACCCATCAGCGTCATGATCAACTGATCGCTGCCCGGCCAGAGCCCCAGGCCGAGATCGACGAGGCAGATGACCCCGCCCAGCAGCAGGATCCGCAGGGTCAAGTCCCTGCGCGCGGCGGGGCCGGTGCCCAGGGCGGCGACGGCTTGCTGAAAAGGAAAGAGTGCGGAGTTGAGAAAGACCCCCAGCCCGAATCCCACGGCGTATCCGGCCAGCTGGATGATGGCCCCTTCGCCTCGTCCCAGCGCCGCATTGATGATGGGCTGGGCGAGGGTCATCATCTGGCTTGTCAGCACCAGCGGCCAATAGAAGGAGAAGATCTGCCGATAGCGCAGGGCGGACAAGCTGGCGCTCCCGTCGGGGTTAGGGCCTGTAAAGTAATTACTTGATCATTCAACGATTGCCCTTTGGGAGTATGCTGTAGTTCCAGTCGCCATGGAATTTGTCCGGCTTCAAGTTGATCTCATTCATTTGTGCCGCCGTCGGCTTGACGGCCTTCGGGTACGTTCCGGTGTCCAGCACGCACCGTACCTTGAGTCCCGTCGCCGTTTGAGTGGCGGCGATGTGGTTGACGATGGCCGCATGGGTGAGCAGCGGTTGGCCGCGCCAGTTCTGCGAGATGAACGAGAAGAGGCGGTGCTCTATCTTGTTCCATTTGCTCGTTCCCGGCGGAAGATGGCACACCATTATGGTCAGACCCGTCTGCTGGGCCAGCTTGTGGAGTTCCCATTTCCAGAGGCGGAGGCGGGAACCATTGCTGCCACCACTGTCGGCAGTGATAAGAAGCGACTCGGCCCCCTGGTAATGCTTGCGCCCGAGCTCTCGCCACCAGCGACGGATCGTGGCCACCGCAAAGGCGGCGGTGTCATGGTCCACGCCCACACTCACCCAGCCTTGATTGCGACCAAGGTCGTACACGCCATACGGGATGGCCCGACCCTTGTCGCGCTCCAGGAAGTCATGGACCTTCACGGGCTCTGGTTTACCTCGCGGCCGCCATGTTTGACCGGCATTCTTGAACCGCCCGACCAGCTCCTTCTTCTTGGTGTCCACCGAAATGACCGGCTGCCCACGCTTCATCTGCCGCTTGACGACGGCGTTGATATGCTCGAACTGCGCATTCCGGTCGGGGTGGCTCGCGCCCTCCAACGTCTTCCGATTCGCCTGCAGGCTGTACTCCAAATCATGAAGCAAACCAGCGACCAGCGTATGGCTGACTTCGTACCCCTGCTCGTTCAGCTCCCCGGCCAAATGGCGCGTACTCTTGCTCGTCCACCGCAACGGCGACTCAGGATCTCCGCGCGTTACGGGTTCGACAAGCTCCTCAAGCGCCGCCGCCAGTCCGGGCACCAAGAGGGTCATTCGCTTTCGCCCCGCCCCAGGACGACGCACCCGATTAACGGACAACGGCTTCTTCTGCTCCAGTTCTTCCAGGCCACGAGCTATCGTATTGCGCGCAAGGCCAGTCGCTCGGGCGACGACCGCAATGCCGCCTCGCCCCAGTGCCCGCGCCTCGGTGCCGGCCCACAAACGACGGTGACGCTCGTCCATCGAGGGTAACAGAGCGCGGTACTTTGCGCGGATCTCCCTTTCGGCGTTCATGGCCCCACGGTCCCAGACGGCGGGCCAATAGTCAAGTTATATCTTTACGGGGCCTTAGGGGCATCGGACACGAATCAGAAGAATGTAAACCAATCCCCGGTTCGGCGCGACGGCCTGATCGCCGGCGAGGATGTCGCCGGGGCGTATCTCACGGTATCAGCCGGCCTCGGGTGCCGCGCTCCGCACACACCGCACGAAGTTGAGGATGCGGATCACATCGCCCTGCGGGCCGTGTCCGAGGGGCCAATCCGCGGGGTCGCCGTCCTTGGGGTCGCTGCGCTGGCAGCCTGCGCCGTGAACGTCCCAGCAGTTGAAGAGACCGGATCCGGGCGGCGCTTCCATCCAGCCGAAGCCGGTCCCGAAGGCCACATAGACGCCGCTGCTGCCGCCGGGTGATTGACGTGGCTGGTGCCGGTGTGATTGACGTGGCTGGTGCCGGTGTGATTGACGTGGCTGGTGCCGGTGCCGTCGCCGTTGTCCACGAAATCGTTCACCCCGTAGCCGTCTCCCGCGCGCACGAACAGGACGAAGAAGGTCTTGCCGCTTTTGCTCATGGGGTCGACGACGGGATAACCCTTGATGCGTCCATCGGCAAAATTCACGCCGAATACGGTTTCATCCCCGCCCATGGTCGTGCCCACGTACAACGTGCTGGTGAGATACTGGGAGTCGATGATCCGCTCACCGCTAGCGGGATTCCCGTATCGGAAGGCGAAAACCGGGTCGATGAACGGCGTCAGCGTGAATGTGTCGTCCCCGATCAGACCGCTGGGGTCTGTGCCGGTGAACTGGATCAAGGAGTACAGTTCCTTGATGGTGGGGATGCGCCAGTCCGAATATCCGGCCAGATCGAGAGTCGCCACGGCCGCCTGGGCCTGGCCGGTGTCGACGACTTCGAAGCTTCCGTTCCCTTCGACGGTTCCGGTATCGGGCCGAGTGCCGTTGCCGGAGCACCCCGAGCCAAAAGCGGTCACCAGGACGAGGGTCAGCAAGATGGAAATCGTGGGTTTGCCGGTCATGGTATTAGGCTGTGTAAACAAATAAAGGTTGCATATAGACCCTAATGTTCGTATGCTGCAGTGCATGAGAACACCTTCCGAACTTCAAGCGAGGCTGGCCAGCGTGTGGCCGCTTCTGGATGAGCGGACACGA
>Ga0210044_10000589_pt1 | contig 54856 bp, 55 predicted proteins | sample CryGey13umfilter_2_FD_183959 | JGI IMG/M metagenome (GOLD analysis project Ga0210044, IMG submission 183959) | Groundwater microbial communities from aquifer in Utah, USA - Crystal Geyser 4/9/14 3 um filter (SPAdes) (version 2) | ecosystem: Environmental > Aquatic > Deep subsurface >...
ACTGATAGTGCTTGAACTCACATTTAAACTCTGAGCTATTATATTTTGCCGATCTCCACGGGCAATGCCAAGCCCAATTTCTTCCCGGTCCTCTATTGAAAGCCGTTTATATTGACTATTTTGCATATTTAGTGATCCTATCACTAAATTGCACTAGAATGTTGAGACCAAGTAACATTATAATAACTGTTACAAAACAGTGACCTGGATAAGTATTTAAGCTGCAGATTTCTCTCTGCCGTAATCGCTATTTACGATCTAAAGAGTAGTAAAACTCACATATGCGAGGGGTTACTGTGGATCAATAACTCGTGAGACGCAAGAAAATTTAGGTTTTGGTTATGATCCAATATTTATAAATCCCAAACTGAATAAAAACAAACGCTGAGCTATCGGCCGAGAATAAATACAATAAGCCACCATAGTCAACATTAAGAAAAGCAAAACTTAGTTTAGAAAGTTAGTATAAATGAATATATTCAGAATATTGTCCTGTCCGTACTTATAAACAAAAAAACGACCAGAAATAATCTGATCGGTATCCTGGAGCCTTCGTCGGGGATTGAACCCGAGACCTCTTCCTTACCATGGAAGCGCTCTACCACTGAGCTACGAAGGCGATTCTTCAGTGCGAAAATTGTAAATGAATTAATGCCTTTCGTCAAATCTTTGAAATCTTGTTTATATATAACTCAGCTTGGATTATAGATAAATTTTATACACACCCTATTCGGTAGAATAAGGCCAAATTTGAATAAAATATTTCGCTAATATTAAACGAAAATATTATTTTATACACACCCTATTCGGTAGAATAGGGTGTAAGCAGTATTTGATTAACCAACAGACCAGCGTTTGGTGCTAAATGATAAAACATATAAGTACCCGCCTGCATTCGGTCAATCAATCCAGCATTTGCCAGCTTTGTTACATGCCGTGATGTTGCCTTAAGCGATAGATCAAGATGAATCGCAATATCACCAACAGTTGCCGAGCCTCGCTTACTCAAATAATCTAAAATCTCGAGCCTTCTCCTGTTGGCTAGTGCCTTAAAAACTCTTTCTAATTTTAGAATGCGCATAAAAACTCCCCAAGTTAATATTTAACCATGGGGAGTTTGTATTTTTATATTTTAACAAGCTCTTCCAAATAATCAAATAAAATTATCCACCTGCTCATCCGCAATCCACCTTAACTATTATCATTTTCAATTTTTTCAAACTTTTCCTCAAATTCAGCAATTGGGCGCATCCACAACAACCCATCCTTTGATCGATAAAGTACCGCTAGGCTTAAATCAGACTCTACAAAACAAATATCTTGCACTTCATACAAGCCGCCCGATTTTTTGTGTAAATATTCCCCTGGCCGTACCCGCCTCCTTGCCTCCAACTGTTCACTTGATAAAACCTGCGGATCCTTTTTGGTTATATTTATCTTATCGTCTAGCATATTCCTCAAATGCTTTAAACGTCAATCTGTGAATAGCACAAGGACCAAATTCTTTTATAGCATCTTGATGTGCCCTCGTGGGATAACCCTTATGTTTTGCAAAACCGTACTGTGGGTATTTTTTATCATAATTCTTCATGAGTCGATTTCGCGTAACCTTTGCGATAAGCGAAGCAGCGGCAATCGACTTTGTTTTATGCGCACCTTCCATTACTCCGCACTGATGTATCTCTAATTCAGGAATTGTCCAGGTATTCACCAAACAATAATCAGCCTCGTTTATCTCAGTGAGCGCTCGTTTCATTGCCAGTAATGTTGCTGATTTGATCCCCATTTGCATAATTTCCTTCACCGAAACAATGCCAACTCCCCAACTTCTCGCTCTTGAAATCAATCTTAAGTACAAAAACTCTCTTAAAAATGGGGTGAGAAATTTAGAATCATGAATTCTGCCAATTTTGCAGTTTACTGGAAGCACACAGGCAGCAGCTACAACTGGCCCAGCAAGCGCGCTACAACCAGCCTTATCAACCCCAACAACAGCACGGTAACCCAGATTATTCAGCTCACGTTCATGCTCAAGATTGGGATTTTTAAACATATATATTTTTATATAATAACTGTAACTCAAATAAAAAAAAGGGTCAAAGCCCTTTTTCCTCTATTTTTTTCCTGCAATAATCGCTAGCACATCCTCCGCTGATCGTTCACCAAATTCTGATTCAAAAAATGATAGAGTGTCGAGTTCCCATAAAATCATTAACACGACAACAATTGATGTTCCAAACGCTCCCTTTAGGAGGGATGGTACAAAAGCGTAAATTGTTGGTACTGCTGAAACTGTTAGCAGTAAAATGCCAGCCAGGAGCATAATGAGCACCCACTGATACATTGGAATTCGCTCAAGGCTTAGGTTAACCATTGCCTTTCGGCTAAGCTGTAGTTGTTGCAGAGAGCTAATTATATACTCCATTGAAAGCTTTTCGACATCTGAGTTGCCATCCTTAATTTTATCCAAGATTCTGTGAAGATCAGTAAGTGTTGTTGATTTATTTTTAAAGTGATAGTCCCAGGCGTCCTGTTCAAGTGCCACTCTGTAATGTTTTTTAATAACCTTAGCCGCCTCCTTGGTTGGCCCCGCTCCAAGATGTTTAAAACTGCGATAGATTGAAGATATGTGGCCATCAAAATTGGCTATTTCTTGTCGAAGTGAGCTATACCTCGAACCCTGTCTTGCCATAAAAAATCCAGTAAACGTCGCAAAAAGAAATGTAGCTATTGTTAAAATTATCTGCATTTCGTCTGTGGTTCCAAAAGTAAAAAAGAAATAAACAATCGTCAATAAAACAAAAACGATCAATGTAAACAATCTTGATATAACCTCCATATATATAATTATGGAGTCATTATAACACAATTAAAATTCATTAAACAAAACCACGTCTTTTTTAACAATTTCTTGATATAACTCTAAATTATGAAACTCACAATTTTTATCAATTATTGAGGAATGGATATCACAATTCACAATAATTGTATTCTGAAGAATAATCGAATCTTTTATTTTTGAGTCTCTGATTTCACAGCTTGGATCAATATAGTTCACACCCTCAAAAGAATTTCCCAGTTCTATAGCTAAAAATTTTTCTGGAACCGAAGCCTCCCCCATTGCCACGTGCGTTTCCACATAGGCCCTAAACGAGCCAATATCATTCCAGTAGCCATCAAAAGGGAAAACTCTTGGCTCAAAACCATGTTCCAAAAAAGAAGTAAAAATTGCTCCAAGTTTATCCGGCATTTCAAAAGAGGTTTTTACTATATGCGACAGTGTATTTGCCGGAAAGTAATAACAGCAAGTTCCTGCCAGTGTTGATCTTGGAGCCTCAGGTTTTTCCTCAAAGTTGGTAATTATACTTCCGTTAGCTACCACAATCCCATATTTTTTTGCTTCCTCAAGGTCCTTAACATCAAAAGCTGCAAGTGTTGGTTTTCCCCCTGTCATTTCGAGCATCTTTGCAAAATCAAAATCAAAAACGTTATCTCCACCAATCGTGAGTAGTTCCTCATTAATTTTATAAGTTTCAATAACCAAACCAACAGCTCGTAAGGCACCCTTTTTTCCAGAATCAGAATCTGCATCCTCGACAAATATTTCAATATCTCGCTCTTTGTAAAGTTCTCGCCAAACTTTAAAGTCGTTAGAAAAAATTGCATTCGTGGACACAATAATTGGCACATCTTTCGGAATTTTATCGACTATGTGTGAAATTATAGCTTTATTTGCGATTGGTAAAAGGGGCTTTGCTTTATCAATCGTTAAAGGCCAAAGTCTGGTGGCAAAACCTCCGGCTAAAATTAGTGCCTTCATATTAAGAAACAATTTTCTTTAAAACGTAAAGAGCAGTCTTGAACAAAATTTTAAAATCTTGGCTAATTGACCAATGCTCGATATACCAAATATCCTGTCTGAGCAGATCGTCGTGAGTACCAGCTGTTTTTCCCTTATTTACCTGCCAGTGCCCAGTAATCCCAGGTTTTAACCTTAGTCTTTTTTGATGGAAATTCGTGTAGTGTTCAACTTCCTCTTTATACGGTGGTCTTGGTCCAACCATACTCATAGTGTTATTAAGCACATTAAAAAGTTGTGGAAGTTCATTTAATTCTGTTTTTCGTAAAAATTTGCCTACTCGCGTAGCATCTTCAAAACTTTTGTCTTTTACTACCCCTACACTATGCAAACGTAATTCCTCTCGATCAAGCGGTTTTTCATGCGCACCGTCTATTAACGTGATAAATCTAAACAAAGCAAATTCAGATCCAATTCGACCATCGACCCTTTGTTCATGAACAATTATATGCCAAGTTCGACGTTCAATAACTAGCACCATCACCAAAATTAGAAACACTGGACTCAATAAAAGAATCAAAGCTAGAGACGCTACAATATCAAATATCTTTTTAAAGAAAAATCCCCATCCCTCCAGATTAGTTTCCCTCACGCTAATAAGTGGAAAACCAATAAAATTATTGATACTCACCCTGGTTCCAAGTGCCCCAATCAGCGAAGGCAAAACGTGATATTCAAGGTTATATTTTTGACAGATAGCTGTAATTGTAACAGCCTGCTCAAGATTGCCTACTTGAATAACTGCCTCGGGTCGATAAGCCTCAATACGATTTTCTAGATCAATAAGTTTTCCAAGATAAGGCACGCCAATCACCGATTCTTTTCTTGAATTATCAAGAAAACCGACAATATTTAGTCGTTGTAAAGAATCCTCCTGCGTATATTTCTCGAGCAGGTTTTCACCCGCTTTACTCATACCGATTAACAATATTGGTATTTGACCAATTCCTCGTCTATAGTATCTAGCTTCGTACTCCTCCAAAATAATTCTAGCGCTCAACAGATAAACAAAGCTCAGCAATATTACTCTAAGGTACTCAAATATATTTAGCGAGTAAAAAGTATTAAAATAGAACACTAGAATAATTGTGACTGAAACTGCTATCAAAAATCGAAAACAACTCTGAATAATCGAAAGTGACTTGCCTAGCTGGTAGGTACCAAAAATCGAAAGTAGCGTTATCATAACCAAGCTAAGGAGCGTAATCGAGGACAAAGTCAGCTCAAAGCCCGGTAAAAAAGCGAGCGCTAAAATAACCGAAGTGATATCCGTAAATATTTTGGCTAGTTTAAAGTAAATTTGTGTTTTTCGAACCATAAAAATGCTCTGTTCCCCTATTTCAACACAACCAGCACAATATATCAACCAACAAGTTTCAAAATCAGGGTTGTGATCAAAATAAGCATAGTGACGATCAATTTCTGCTATAATCACTAAATCAATATTATTTAAAAAACTATGTCCTCCCTTCATGAAATTGTTAAGCAGATGTTAGCACCTAAAAAAGGGCTTCTCGCTGCAGACGAAAGCATTAAGAGCGCAAGCCTACGCCTTACTGCAGTTGGTGCCCCAAGTACTGAAGAATACCGCCGGCGGTATCGTGAACTTTTTATCAATACGGACGGCATTCAAAATTATGTTTCTGGAATCATTTTACACGACGAAACTATGTACCAAATGGACAATTCTGGGCGTCCTTTTCTTGAAGTTCTAAAAGAAAAAAATATCCTGATTGGAATTAAAGTCGATGAAGGAACTCAAGTTGATCCAGATTCTGAAAACGAAACCGTAACTGAAGGCTTGGATGATTTAGAAGAACGATTGCAAAAATATGTGGCTAAAGGCGCAGTTTTTGCCAAATGGCGAGCTGTAATTAAAATTGGAGAAAATTTACCAAGCCTTGGTAATATCAAAAAAGAGGCGAAGAACCTTGCTAGCTACGCAGAACTTTGTCAGAAATATGGTCTCGTTCCAGTGATTGAGCCTGAAGTTTTACGGGAAGGTAACCACACAATCACAGAATCTGAAGCCGTGCTCATTCAAACACTAAAAACTGTCTTTGAAGCAATCGCAAAAAAGAATGTTGACCTAAGTGGCCTGATTTTAAAAACCAGTATGGTAATTGCTGGTAGTGAGCAAGAAAAATCAGCACCAGAAGTAGTTGCCAAGGCTACGGTCAGGGCTCTTAAAATTTCTGTACCGCAAAATATTGGTGGGATTGTTTTTTTGTCTGGCGGGCAAGAATCAGTCGAGGCTACCGAAAATTTAAATGCTATCAACTCAATTAAAGAACTTCCGCGCCGCGCTACCTATTCCTACGCTAGAGCTTTGCAGGAAGATGCCCTGAAAATTTGGGCCGGTAAAGAAGAAAATGTGAGTGAAGCCAGAAAGATATTCCTTCATAGGCTAAAAATGAATTCGCTGGCTTCCGTGGCCGAGTACTCGCCTGAACTTGAATAGATATGCCAAACACAAATCATTGCGGACTCATAATCTGCGATTTTGATCACACACTTTTTGACACCACCCGCTTTGTTTACGACCTTGAAAACGCCTTTGAAAAAGTCGGTATTTCAAAAAATGATTTTAGAAAAATACGTTCCGAACTAAAGGCAAAACAGCAGGTGTTTGACTTTAATGAAATGGCGAGCATTTTAAACAATAAATCATCTATAAATCCACACGAGGTGGTTCAAAATATCCTCAAAACAAAAGCGACTGAGTATATTTTCGACGACGTGAGTACGTTTATAAAAAATCATAAAGAAAATTTTGATTTTTTGATCCTTACTCAGGGGGACAAAAACCTTCAATTACAAAAATTAAAATATAGTGGTTTTAAGAATTTCAAAACAATTATCACTAAGTCTAGTAAAATTACGCCGCTTGCTAAACTTCTTTTAAAATACGATCACATCTATTTTATAGATGATAAAGCTAAACATATCGATGACATAAAAACGAGTTTTCCTAACGTCATTACCTACTTACTCAAACGCCCTCAAGATGAACTCTATGGAAAAAACGATCAACTAGTAAAAAAAGCTGATTTTAAAATTCAAAATTTAAATTTTGAATTAAAATGTTAACAATTGTCAAAATTGTTTAGCTTATTGTGCTATAATTATAAATAATGGATTATTTTATCCAAGGCAGTGTTCAAAATTAACAATATTTGTTATGACTATCAATGAAACACAAGCGCTCGAGTTAATTAATAAGATTATAGAAAAGCAAGCAATTATTTTAGGTCCTAAAATAGCAACAGGCAAGGCTCAAAATATTAAAGTTCTTAGTCTTTCAAAGACTGGTCTAGCAATTAGAATCACTAGTGATCCAAAACAAGTAATCGAAGATCTGGTCGATGCCTATGTTCATCTTTCTGGAGAAATCATTAGAAACAGTATCAATGTTTTAATGTCCAACTTTCCGGACATAAAAAAATCCCTTAACTAATCGTGGCATATTTCAGACACTTTAAGACTAGCTTTACTGTATTTTATTTCGCTATTTTCAATGGTTATAGCGATTGTTTCTTTGATTTACCTTACAAAGACTCGAAACGCTAGTAACAAACAGAAAAAAATTACCTCACGAAACCTTTTCGAAATTTCACTTCTCAAGGAGATCGGTGAGCGGATCGGCTACTCGTTAAACGTGCAAAATATCGTTGATATTATTACTGGCTCCATTCATCAGTTTATGGAATACAGCACAGTTTCTTACATGCTCATCCAACCAGATGGTATTATTTTTAAAACCACACTCGAAGAATCTATTTCAGAAGATTTTATCGAGGATTTGGAGAGCCGAATGATTGCCTCTATATCCGCTCTTCTTAACAAAGATCTAAGTGACGTTACTGTTAAAAAACTTACAACTGGTGCGGTTATTAGAAATGATAAAAAAGTTAGCATCCAATCGTTTTTCAATATCCCCCTCATTATTCGCTCAAATGTTGTTGGGGTAATTACCGTAGCTCACACCAAACCCGATCACTTTAAAGATGAGGAAACAACCCTTCTTTATAAGATTACGCAAACTGCTTCAAATACCGTGTCCCGCCTAGAAACCGTCATCGAAACCGAAAAAACAAAGATGACGACTATGGTAAAGAGCATGGCCGACGGTATTTTAATGCTTGATAACGATTATAGAATTTTGATCGCAAACCCCTCGCTCAAGAAAATCATTGGCTTGGCTTACAAAGAACATATTGATATTTTTGATATTATCGAAACACTGGGTACTACTTTTGATATTCGTGAACTAATAGATAACTGTATTTCACAAAAAACCAGCATAACTTCAGAAGAAGTTGAGATCAATGATCGGTTCGTAAAATTTACCTCATCACCAGTTTGGTCCGAACCTGGCGAAACTTTAAGAATTATCGGAACCATTACTGTAGTTAACGACATCACAGAAGAGAAAAAACTAGAACAAATGCGGGAAGATTTTACAGCAATGATGGTACACGAACTTAGAGCTCCGCTCACTAGCATCAAGCTAACCTCAGAGATTATCAAAGACGGCACACTGGTACCTGGTACATCAGAATTTTCGGAATATACAAATTCACTACTAAGCACCTCAACACAAATTCTCGAATTAGTGAACGATATTCTTGATGTTTCAAAAATGGAAAAAGGTAGCTATAAATTAAATATCGTAGCTTCGGATATCAGAAATATCGCAAAAGGTAGTTTGGCAAGTTTCGAACCAAACGCCACTGCTAAAAAAATCACCTTAAACTTAAACATTGATCCGAAAATACCCGCAGACGTCTTGCTTGACCCCAAGTACTTACGTGAGTCGATTAATAATTACCTCTCAAACGCAATTAAGTTCACAAAAGTTGGAAGTGTAAACCTGCAAATGCTCTTACACGAAGCTGGGAATAATTTAGAAAATGAGGCTTTTGTAGCTGGCATTAAGTGGTTCCTAAAAACAACTGATCAAATTCGTAATTTGCCAAATTCTATCATTGTAGCAGTTACAGACACTGGAATTGGTATTCCGCCTGAAGAGTTTAAATTACTTTTCAAAAAGTTCAGCCAAGTCTCCACAGCTCAACAATCAGAACAAAAAGGTACCGGGCTTGGTCTTGCAGTTGTTAAAGGTATTGCTAGCGCACATCACGGTATTGTTGGGATTGGCTCTGAAATAAACCACGGTTCAACTTTCTACATCACCTTCCCGCTTGTCCAACCAGAGGCTTCGGAAACAAAACAAACAGCTGATATTCCTCAGTTAGAAGACGCCAAATAATTATCATCGCTTTTTAAAAGCTACAACGTATCATCTTATACAATAAAAAAATCCTAGCGAAAGCTAAGATTTTTTTGGTGGGCCGAGTAGGACTCGAACCTACGTAGGCTGATGCCAGCAGATTTACAGTCTGCCCTCGTTGACCGCTTGAGTATCGACCCATTTTCAGAAAAAACATGATAAAGATAAACTTGGTCATGTTTTCTCTGGAGCCAACTATCGGATTCGAACCGATGACCTGCTGTTTACAAAACAGCTGCTCTAACCAGCTGAGCTAAGTTGGCGTTTAACTAGATTGTGGCAAAACTATATCACAACATATTTTTACTGTCTAGTCCCATGTGGATTTGTTTTAAAAGCGCTCAATAAATTTGAAAACCTGAATAAATTACCGTTTACAATTTTTGTCCTGACAGAGCAAAATAACAAGCAAGAAAAACACAAACTGATAACTTTTTAAGCTAAAAAAACTTACCTTTCCGTAAGTTTTTTTGGTTATTTTGTGTAAGCGTTAACGTAATCAATCACTGCGCTATCCACAATTACATCCTTTTCCCGAAATGGTTTTCTGAGGACTAAACCATCAAGCGAAGTGCATCTACTTAACGCCACGTACATCTGGCCGTGCGCAAAAGCCCCCCAACCCATATCCACCAAAACTTTATCAAAAGTTTTGCCTTGTGCTTTGTGAATTGTAACTGCCCAAGCAAGTGTAAGTGGGTACTGCCGATAAGAGCCAGTTACCTGTGTGCCAATTTCCCCACTAACGCTCGGTGAATACTCAAACATTTCCCAAGTGTGGCGATTAACAGGGACAATTTTTCCATTTGCGAGTTCAACATAAATTGCATAAATTCCCAGTTCTTTTTTTATCTCAGTCACTGTACCTAAAGTTCCATTCACCCATCGTTTTTGCGAGTCGTTATTGGTAAACATTACTCTAGCACCAACTTTCAGCTTTAAAACATCTTCAGACGGCAGGCGACTAGCTCTAAAATCACCATTTTTCGTTCCGGTTAATTTATATTCTTCACCTTCAAGCTTCTGCAGTTCAGAGTAATTACGTTGCTCTGCCATTTTATTAGTTGTTGTAAGATGCACAAAATTGGTGTCATCTCCTGGGTCAAAATCTGCGTCATGACAAGTGTCGAGTATTTGCACATCAGAAGCGGTCATTCGTTTATTTCTAAGGTTATTGAGAAGCTCTACAAACCGATTATCCTGTTGCCTGTAGACTTTTTTTAGTTCAATAAAATTGATATCAAAATCTCCAAGCACGTAGGCTGAGAAAAAATACGGCGATCTATATTCCTCCTCAAAAATATACCGCTCTTCGTCTGTAAGCACTGGCGGAAGCTGGAATAAATCACCAATAAAAATCATCTGCACCCCACCAAAAGCCTCTTTAGGTTTGTTGCGGTTAATTCGAAGTGATTTGTCGATACAGTCTAATAAATCGGCTCTAACCATTGAAATCTCATCAATTACAATCGTTTCTACTGATTCAAACAGTCTTCGCTTATCAACTGAAGCCTTACGGACGTTTTCTTTTCTAATCGAGGGGTTGAAACCAAAAAATGAGTGAATAGTCTGCCCTTTCACATTTAAAGCTGCGACCCCAGTTGGTGCTAACACTACAATTTTCTTCGCAGTGTGCTTTCTGAAATACTGTAAAAGCGTAGATTTACCAGTTCCAGCGTTTCCAGTTAAAAATAGGTGCTCTTTTGTATCCTCCATTATGGCAAGCGCCTTCTTAAATTCTTTGCTAATTTTAATCATGTACTTTTTTTGCAGTTTCTTTAAATTCAACCGAAGTATAACACACTAACTTGCAGAATGGCTGCCAGCAATATAACCGGTTGTCCAGCAAAGCTGAAGTGAAAACCCACCAGATGGTCTATTGATGTGCAAAGTGTCACCAATAAGATAAAGATTTGGATAAATTTTTGATTGCATTGTTTTGAAATCAACCTCCCGAGGAACAACACCGCCATCTGCAATAATTCCCCACTCAAGACCCATAGTCCCACTTATTGGGAAGCGTAAATCTTTGAGTGTTTTAGTTAGTAACTTTCGTTCTTCCTTTGAAATTGCGTTCACCTGTTTTTCACCAATCCTAAGTCCTGGCAAAGTTAAAATTACTTCGAGCAGTTTCTTTTGAAGCAAGTCAGCTAGTACATTCCGGAGCATTTTGTTTTTATTTGCCTCAAACAAATCAAGAATCATTTTATCAAAATCACCAGCTTCAATCCTTGGAAACAAATCTATGGACGCCTCAACTTCGCCATCTCTCAGTAGCGTTCCAACTTTAAAAGCAGAATTGATAACTAACGGCCCTGAAATTCCAAAGTGCGTAAATAGTAACCGACCCGTTTCTTTAAACTTAACCTTATTCGCTTGAATATATCGCAAAGTCATTTCTTCGAGCAAAGCGCCAGCGAGTAAATGCACCCATTCTGCTGGTGTTTTAAGTGGGGCTAAATTCGTGTCCGAAGCCTCTACCTTGTGCCCGATCGCAGAAAGCATGTCAAAAATCTCACCAGTTGATCCAGTTTCTGGCGCCGCTAGCCCACCGGTTGCAATGATAATTTTATTTCCCAGATACTTTTTGCCGTTTGCTATCACCCCAGTAATTCGGCTATCAACTTTAATGATCTCCGTAACCTCTGAACCAAGTTTAACCCAAACATTACCAGTCTCCTCCACATATTCCTGCAGGATATTTGAAACATCCTCCGCCCTTTCAGATTGCGGAAAAGCCCGTTTTCTATCTTCTACCATCAACGGCAAACCGCGCCCTTCGAAAAACTCAAAAGTATTTTCCACATTAAACTGAGAAAACGGCGAAAACAAGAAATGTTTAGCGTTTTCAAAATTCTCCAAGAAAATTCTATTATCAAACTCCGCATTTGTTATGTTACAGCGTCGCCCCCCGGTAATTTTCAATTTCTTTCCAAGCTGATCGTTTTTTTCAAGTAACAAAACTCGAGCACCTAGTTCACCTGCGCGCCCAGCTGCCATCATACCTGCGGGTCCGCCACCCACGACAATTACATCATATTTAGTTTCCATGGCATCACTATGCCACAAACTCAGCTTTTTATAAAGCCAACAATAATAAAAGTCCAAGCGGGGACTTGGACTTTTATTGCGGTGGCCGACTAATTCAGCCACCAATTCCTTCTAAAAGGTGTTTAGTAATTTCGCTTACTGCATGGCTCAATCAGTTTAGCGAAACTAAAACCTATTATTTCTTTCGAAGCTGATCAAAAAGTGCTCTTGCTCCCACTCTATCACCAGCACTTCTAAGTTCGTGAGCTTGTCTAAGAAGTTCTGCTCGTTCACTATCGTTTTCATCGAACATACCTTGACCCATGTGATCTCCGCGGCCAGCATTTCTACCAACTCCGGCTTGGCCTTGGCCTCGGCCTAACCCTTGACCTTGACCAAGTTCGAACGGTGGCTTGAAGCCCATCTCCTCCATTATTGTTTTTGCAGCTTCATCATTGCCTGCTTCGTGCAGATTATGAACCTCGACTAACTTATTAAAGGAAGCTTCGTCCACAATTTCCGGACGATGTGGCGCATTTTCCGGTAGATCCGCTACCGCTTTCTTAAACGCTTCATAATCAGCGTTTGTAACTGCCTCTCTAATCGCGTCGTGCTCTGGTCGCATTTCAGCAAAAGCTGGGCGGTTATTTGTAGTTGATCGCGCTCCTCCGCCATCGTAGGCGAGCGCAGTTCCAGTCGTGATTACGATTAGAACGAGTGCGATTACAGGAATCGCTAAATAATTTCTGGTTGAAGTTACACTATTTTTAATTTTTTCTCGCATAAATAAGTATTAATAATTACGCATTTTCTGCAAAGAACTATACGGCCGTAAGTCCTTACACTTACTACTACGCATCTCATCTGAATTTATTTCACACCCGCTCGTTACGCAGTCTTCGATGTGTTCAAGAACAAGCGGTTTCGCTCTTTTTACGTTTACCTCCGACATTTTTAAACCCCAGGGCATCACAAAACAGGCGTGAAACAATTTCGTACCTCCGTCCGCTTCAGCCACACCTATAATTCGCACCCGACTAAACTCAGCAATGTTTTCGAAATCTTGCGCCCTTAAGTCACTCGTATCTATTTGCCAATTCTTACCATCAAGCGCCACAAAATTATAAGCCGAAGCTGGCTCAAGCTCGCTATTAAATTCATTGAACGCTCCAGCGAGTAGTCCGTTTTCAGGGTGAAGCCAAATTGCTTCCTGATGCTCAACAACCGTGTCGTGAAAAGGCACTCTGTTACCGATCACCTCATCAAATAGTTGACCGAGCCCGAACACATAGAGGAAAACCCCGAAAATTAAACTACCAATAACGCTACAAAACAGAATAAACGGAATTGAGTAGCGATAACCCTTGGTAGTGTGCCGAATATTCTCAAGACCAATGTAGAGAAAAATACAAAGCACCAAGAGCCACATATATGGCATAGACTCAATAAAGAATCTAAAAAATGAATCGTGTGTTGCTGAATAATACTGCCAACCGGCGTTAAATAGAGTAAACAGCGACGAAGCAAAAGCGATCGCCCCTATCTGAACCGAAAACACCCAGATTAACCAAAACAAAACGTTTTTACCAGAATATTTCCATTTGGCATTTGGAGTTACCTTTTCCGTTTCCAGTCTTTCCAGAATTTTATCCGCAAAGCTTGGAAAATCATTCGATTGTTTTGAATTATTTATCATACAGTTTTTTCTTCAAACTGTTTTAGGTGTTTACGCAAGGCTTTTTTCGCTCGATGCAAGTTAGTTGCCACGGAGCCAGTTGGTATTTTCAAAATATCCGAGATTTCGAGATATTCCCTTTCTTCAAAGTAACGAAGAATGATTATATCGCGATATTTTTGACTTAATTTGTTCAGAGCCTCGTTTAAATACTCGGAGTTTATCTGTTGCTCGGTGCTCCAAGTAGTGTCGCCATCTGCCTGAATGCGCTTAAGCGCCTCTTCGTTATCACTTACATAGTAACCCTGTGGCCTGCGACTATTTTTTCTGAAAAAATTAATTGCCTCGTTGTGCGCTATTCGATAAATCCAGGAAGAAAAGGTTAATGACGTGTCAAAACTGTTTAAATTTCGATAACATTTCAAAAACACATCTTGCAAAACATCCTCCGCATCCTGATTTTGATGGATGCCGAGGCGTTTTATATATCTCAGAAGTTTTTCCTGATATCTCTCGATGATGATCGCAAAGTCGCTCTGAAGAATCAGTGCTCTTAGCACAATCTCCTCATCAGGAAGTTCAGCTAATCTGGGTTCATTCATAACGTTCTACCTACTAATACACCTTTGCAGACTTTTTCTTTCAACGCAACCCCAAACATCATCCACGATTTAATTATTTTGCAATAATTAGTATTTTTTAATAGATTCTTGGTAGCGTTATTACAAACATTACACCCTGAGGCTTATTTTTCCTGGCGTAAATATTACCTCCATATCTTTCGATAGTTTTTTTGACAATATAAAGCCCTAGTCCAATATTACCCGTTTCTCCATATTTAAAGCCTTCCTCAAAAATTTGATCCATTACCTCCTCTTTAATTCCTCGCCCTCTGTCGGCTACCGTAATTTTAATATGACTTTTCGATTCCGACATTTCGATATAAACAAAATCTACTCCGCTGTGAATTTTGGCATTTCTGAATAAATTTTCAAATACAGACTTCAAGGCTTCGTCGGCATAAATAACAGCATCACCATTTATGATAGCTGTCATACCCTGCTCCTCTGCCACTTCTTTTAGGATTGGCACCAGTCTCTGCTCTGTTAATTCTGAACCAGATCGAACAGATAACTCCAAATCTCTCATCTGATGCACGAGGTCAACTCCATACAAGGTTTCGGTATAAGCTTTTTTTACATCCTCATCTTTCTGAATTTGATCCGACATTTCAAGAGACGCACGAATGTTGGTTAATTTCCCTAATATATCGTGTCTCAATGTTTTATTTATGATTCCCAGTAATTCATTTAAATCAACCGATTCTTTCTGTGCTCTAATTCGTTCATTTATAGTTCTATGAATTATAAATGTTAAAAACACAATAATCATCAGTAATAATGAGTCTAAAACAACAATTCCTTTTAGTGAGTTCTTTGAGGTTTTAAAAATGTATTCTTGCGGAATACGAGAAACCAAAATCCAATAATGATCTTTATCAGCCAGCAGTACTTTATTTAGATTCTGAGCTTTGAGAAAGTCGCCGTTAGGTGCTCTTGTAGTTTCAAGCGGGTAAATTTTTCTAAAAGTGTATAAACCATTTTCATTAATAATTTGCCCACTATTCTTACTATTTATTTGATCCCAAAATTTTGGATTTGAAACCTTCATAGTCCGACCCTGACCATTTTCAAACATAAAACCCCACTCCTTCGCTGCATTCTCTGACACAAACCAGTAACTGTCCTGATTAAGCATCGAAAACTCATCGTTTCTTGCGGTAAAGTAAGTTTTTAAAGAGTCAAGCAAGAATTTTCCAGAGTAGTTTAAAACCACAACCCCAGACTTTTCCCCCTGACTATCAAAAACTACACCACTAAACCTAATTACAGGCTTAAAGGGTTGTTCGATCTTATTTTGATTTACATTTAAATCAAAATGGGAAATATAGGCTTCACTGCTATTTAAATTCAGCGAATTTAAATAATAGTATCGATCACTCTTATCTTGAAGCTCAGACTCATCTACAACTCTAGGTTCACCATTTTGAAGATCAACCCGTATTTTTTCCATTCCGTTTATATTAAGTAGTCTTGTTTCAAGGTAGGGTCCTTTTATACGACTAAATTCCGAAAATTCCTGCTGTAATTCAATCAGAGCCTCGTTTTGTGTTTGTTTGTTCTGGAGAGAGGCCTCATCTGCAGACAATTCAAAATCCTGATCTGAGCCCGCTTCTTTATAACTCAGGGCATCGAAGTACTTTTTAATCGCGCCGTGCGATGACATTAAAAAAAGATCAGAAATTGCAGAGTCAAGTGAGCTATATATATACCGCTCAGCTGTATCCATTTTATCTAATTCTGATAGCTCTGTTAATTTCAACTCGTTGTTTCTTTCAATAAAATAAACAATTCCGGTTACTGCTGAAATAGCTATAATAGAAATAAATATAATCGTGATTGAAATCAACCACGGTGTAAATACGATAGAATTTGTAATTTTAGCCCCCTCCTTTTTTTGCATAATTTATTTAATAATATCACAAAAAGTTCAAAGAAAAAAATTACTCAAGTTCGATGTCAAAACCACTTAGTAATGAAATAGCTTCAGGTAAAGAAAACCGCGCTCCTTTAATTTTATTTGTTGCCGGATTAATAGAATAATTTTTTGCGGACCGAAAATCTGCTTTTTCTAATCTTGCCAAGTGAAAAGAAGAACCAGCCAAATCACAGTTTTGAAAATCTACTTTTTGAAGATCGGTTTCAAAAAAAGTGCAGTCCCGAATTATAATCTCGCTCAGTGTTGAAACAGTCATTTTTGTCATTGAAAAATTACAGGTATCTAGCAGACTCTTAAAAAAATGCAGTTCAAAAAAACCAGACGAACATTTAGAAAAGTCAACTCCAACCAGTTTTGAATTTTTAAATATTACATTTCTAAAACTTGCATCCAAAACCTTAACCGGCCCCACACTGCAATTTTCAAAACTGCAATCGGAAAATTCCGCTCCACTTAAATCACAGTCTAAAAAAGTGCAACTTATAAATTTGCACTTTTCAAAAATTTTATCTTTCAAATCGCTCGAAAATATAACCCGACCATTAAATAGCTGATCTTCAAATTCATTCTCGGCAAATATATCCATAATGTATCCGGATTAAACTCGATCTTAAAATTAGTCTTCATCAATCAACAATTCTGCGTTTAGTAATTCATCCAAATGTTCAACAGCCTCTTCGGCAGCTTCAATTTCTCTGTCTCTTTGCTCAATAAGTGCCTTCGCAAGCGCCTTAACATCCCCTTCTTCCATCACATCAACCAAGCTAATCAATCGTTCTTTTTCTTCCTCAATAAATGTTGAATTCTTAATTAGTATCTTCAAAGCTTCTTGTGAAGTCATATAATTAATCCTTAAAATGATTTATTGCCACTCGCTCTTCAACTGAAACCTCCATGCTTTCTTTATACACCTTTCGAAGTTCAAGTGCCATAGCTTTTAATTTTGGAAAATCCGCATATAACTGAAACGAGCTTTCAATGGCGTGCGATGGTAAAAGTCCGAGAAATAAAGGCTCTAAAAATTCAGTCAATACTGCAATCTTAACTGAAACATCTGGCGTGAGTTCAATTTTACTCATTTTAACCAGTCCCAGATCTTCACCAGCCAGTTCTGCCATTTGCCGTTGTCGTTTATATTGAGCTCGCGCCAAGATTTTCGCAATGTCTGCTCCCCAAGACACCAGATCTCCAACTCCAGGCACTGTATCGGCAACCGAAATAAGCGCGTTTAGAGTGGTGCGCATCACCGCTTCCCTACCCTCTGCAAACTCAGCGTTTAAAAGCACCACTGCCAAAGCCTCCCGGACCGCTTTAACCCGAGCCACCAGCTCCAAAGCCCGAGGTTTAGCCTCAAACTCAGCCTCGCTTGATTCCTCCACCTGAGGCATATGCAAACCTTCACGTCTTTCACCCATAAAAATACAATTATTTCTTATGAACTACATAATATCACAATATTTAACCTAAATCCCCCTATTGCCAAAATTCAAAAATTAAACTATTATGGGCACACAATTGAATACAGGGGAGTAGCTCAGTTGGTAGAGTAGTGGTCTCCAAAACCATTGGTCGCAGGTTCGAATCCTGTCTCCCCTGCCAAAAAACTTTCGCTTACGCGGAAGTTTTTTATTAAGAGTTATAAGAGCCGTACCAACTGTGTTTTATTTTTACAACATCTGACAAACTAAACAACGCACCAAACCGTCATTCTGAGCCAAACGTGAACCACGGCGAAGAATCTCATTATTGGATCACTGAGCAAATGTTGGTTTAGTAAAGGGCGAAGGAGATCCTTCAGCCAAATTCGACGCCCGCTTCAGGATGACGGTATGAATATGGGGTGAGGATACACTGCTCCGTGAGACAAAACAGGGATAGGAGTGTGGAATATAAACATTTTGTGAGGTCTATTTCTCCGTCTTGGCGTCTTGTATATGCCCAAAAACGCCCAGTACCTGCGTGCCTGTGGCAACGCTATTGTTACAAAGTAACGTATTTATCTTTCAAAACGATTGTGTTTATTATGACAGTAATCAAAAACCATCTTCCGAAGAAAATGGTTTTTATAAAAAATAGATTAAATAACCGCACCGGTAAGTTTTTTATTGATCTTATCGAAGCACACCAACCGCAGAAACCTCAGATGTACAAACTACAGTACCCGCTATATCACAAATATAGGTTCCTTTATCCTCCCCGTACTTAACCCGCACAGCACAATCAGCTGCGCCATCTGTTAGCGGAACTTCATTGAAACTAACCTCATTATTCATCATTGCAGAAGCTACACTCTCTCTGTAAGATCCGTCGCCAGACTCAACTACGAAATAGCCAAGGTTTGGGTCCTCAAAGTAAGAAATTACGTTTGGTGCGCCGTGCGAAAGACAGTCTCCAGATTCGTGAGTGTATCTGAATTCTTTGTATGTATCTTTTCGATCCAAAATGTTTCCTAGAACCTCACTAAATGGTACATTTGCCATTTGTTTAACTGTGTCATTGACCGCAGTATCTGAAGCATCACCGCCAACACAACCACCACCAATTAAAGTAAGCGCAACTAAAAGTCCTAAAGTTTTTTTCATATTAGTATAAGTTAATTATTAATCGAATATTATCATTTTTTGAATATTAGTAAAGATACCCTCAGAATTACTTCTTTAATAAAAAACAGCTAGCTTTAAGACAAACTAGCCGTTACACGATGTTACTCGCGTGCGCTGTACTGAAAGCGTACGTTCAGCACCTTCATCGCAGTTTCGATGTCTGGAACAAAGGTGATGTAGGATCCGTAGTTGTGGCGAGTCAGTCCCTGCTTAGCCTGCATATTCAGCAGTTCGGCCAACAAGTTCCATTCCTCACCAACACAAATGAGCGGCTTACCCTGACCGATCTCCCCTAGCGTGGTTCTTGCAAGCACCTCATGAATTTCGTAGGCAGTGCCCGCCCCGCCTGGCAAAGCCACAAAGGCGTCACCCTTGCTAATCAGGAGACTCTGACGTTCGGGCAAAGTCTTGCCAAACTCAAGGCTATGGTAATACTTGTGTTCCGGTGGATATGCCGTAAGGTTCACAATTTCCACCTGGCCACCAGTGCGAAAAGCTCCCTTACAGACCGCCTCCATCATACCTGTTGAACCGCCGTTCACACAGGTGTAGCCCTCCTCTGCCAGAAACACTCCAAAATCGTAAGCAAGCTTCAGATAAAAATCCCTCTTCTCGCCATGCGGAGATGATGCGCAAAACACAACCACCTTCAAGTTAGCCATTTGACCTCCAAGTATCAAACTAACAGAAATCCAAGAATAGTCAACGCAAATTATTATAAGCTTGATTAAAAAATATGGTACAGTATCCTTATATGAAATACACTATTATAGTTCTTAGTTTAATATTACTGCTCGGAGCCGGCTGTGCTGTTAAACCCATAAATGACTCGTTGAACTTGAGTAATCAAGATCTCACCTCTTTGCCTAATAATTTACTCGAGGATACCTCAATTACTGAACTCGATATTTCAAATAACCAAATAAGTGGTTCATTACCGAGTCAGATTGGGCAACTCAAAAATCTACGCACACTAAACGCCAGCAACAATAATTTCACTGGGATTCCTGCCGAAATCGGACAACTCTCGAACTTAGAAATTATAAACTTTTCAAATAATCAACTCACGGGGCTACCAAATGAACTCGGAAATCTTACTAATCTTCAAATCCTAGATCTTTCAGGCAACAAAGTTTCAGAAATTGATCTTGAAGCAATCAGAAAAGCGTTACCTAAAACTACACAGATTATCCTATAAACAAAAACTGACCTTAGAGGTCAGTTTTTTACCTAATTACCGGCTCATAACACCCTAAACATCTGGGTTCGTATTCTCCATCACCGACCTGAATCCGATCGAACGACTCGTTTAACCGTTGACTCCGCGTAGCTTCCCTCACCCTGCACTTCATACAAACCGCGGTCAGCTTAACTACTGGGTGAGCGAGCGCGATTAGTTGCGCCATTACCTCAAAGGGTTTTTCAAATGAATCGGTGTCTAAACCAGAGACGATAACTCGTTTCTTCTTTCGGATAAGCTGGAGCACTACGTCCACCAAACCAGGGTCAAAAAACTGCGCTTCATCGATACCAACAACGTGATCTACATCTTTTACAATAGTTAAAATTTCAGCCGAGTCCTTTACTTCGTGCGCATCGAGTGTTCCGCCACTACGCGACTTTACCTCTGCGCCTGTTCTTGTGTCTCTAGCTGGTTTGAAGGTTACAACGCCAAGACCGGCAATTCTTGATCGTTTTAATTGTCTTATAAGTTCCTCCGTTTTTCCGGAAAACATACAGCCGGTGATAACTACTAACTGGGGGTTTAGTACAGAATCCATAACATTTTCTTTGCTCGCATTTTACACTATTTATATTTTTAGTAAAAAAATGAGGCGGACAAATGTCCACCTCTAGCTAACCTTGGCTACGTTTTATAGCACGTAGTAGGCAACCACACCTGGCGAGTCCTTGGAGACAAGAGTGGCACCAGTGCCACTTGGCTCAAGCGACGCGTCTCCCTCAAACTGTGTGAGCAAGTCCCAAGCCTCCTCTTCAGAGGAGGCTACAACCACAGCCACACTTCCGCGGCGAGTCTTGATCGAGTAAATCTTATACTCGATCAAGTGGTAGCCAAAGGTCTCGTGAAAGACCTCCAGAATGCCGCTCACGAACTCAGGAATAAGTTCATTCGCGGTCCCGTTCGGAAACGCTCGTCCGTTCTTCGCGTACTGAAGCGTCTCAAAACCCTTGCTCATCTCGTAATCCCGAGCCGTTGTTTCTCCACGGCTCCTGCTGGTCAAATTTTCCGAAAAATCCTTTGCTCTCCTGAATTCCCTCCGGACTCCGGCAAGCAAATTATCGATCTTAGTAGACCGATTACGATGTTGACTCATTTTCAACCTCCAGATTGAAATGATTTTTTACTACATTTTATTATTTTTGTCAACGTCTATATATCTGAACGATCCCATCGCATATTATAACTTTAACGGTTTCAGAACTATAAAATTGATTGATATTTTCAAATTAAAAATCGCCTTTTGCGGGGCGATCTACTAGAGTGAGTCGGGATCCGGGTGACCCGCTAAGCGCGCAAAGATCTGCTTACAGTAAGGACCTGTTGAGCTAATCGTCTGGAGTTTGTACATAGCCTGTGGCCAAAATTCGGTTTCTGCGTAGGCGCAGAGCCCACCAAGTGCAGTAACTCCCCACTGATTAGCGAGCACACATTCCCTTCGGTAGGCTTCGAGTTCTGAAAACCACATACTAGTACACTCATCCTCCAACGTGAAGTGGTAAGAGTCACACTCTGCAGTCTTCTCCGCTTCGTTAGCGCAGTACATCAGCATCTGGTTCCGGTAAGTGTCGCCCAGCCAGATCTTGTAGTGCTGAAACTCGTGATAGATCACTAGAAGTGCGGTGGTAATTTCCTCGTCGGTTGCCAGACTTGCTAGCCATCTTGGATTTACACCAAGAACCGGTTGTTCACCTCTCGTGATGGTGTTTTGAGACCACGCAATTGACTCTTGCGGGATAACCCTAAACTCGGCACTAAACGCTTGATCTGTTTCCCAAGAAAGCGCAATCTCGCCAGACTCGATCAGCTTAAAAAAATCCTCGCGGATTTCGGGCTCCGGGTGCCCCTTAATCAGGTCACGCAAGCGAAACGAAAGCGTTTCTCCGCCCAGCCTAGTGCCTTCACCAAAATCAAGCACTAGAGTAGGAGTTAATCTTGGCAAAGTGATCTTTTTGAAAGTAGCCTCTTGCGCAGGCAGAAGTGGAAGTTGCCAAAGTGTCTCGGTGCCAACAACCTCAAGCGCCGTGTCTGACGGCTGATCAAGCTGATACTTGTTGTGGAGCTCACTTCGAAGCCAGGTTCCGAACCGAAGTGAGTTCAGAATGAGCAGGCAAATCACGATCAAAAACGCTAGCAAGCTTAAGTTGAGACTCCAGTTTGGTCCATAAAACTGCCGAGTATTATTCATTTGTAAGAACCCCCAAAGAACGTTGTTCTTGACTTTCAAGAACAAGAAATTAACACTAAATCAGTTAATTGTCAAAGAAAAAATCACCCACAGGGTGATTTTTTCTGTTAAATTTAAGCAACTTTATTTCGTTTTCGGTCGGCTTCTGTAAGGAAGATCTTGCGAATTCGAATTGTTTCCGGAGTTACCTCAACATATTCATCTGACTCAATGTATTCAAGAGCGCGCTCTAAATTCATATCGATTGGTGGCGCTAGCATAATCGCAGCATCCGCACCACTTGATCGCATATTGGTAAGCTTCTTACCCTTCACCGCGTTCACGGTCATATTGTCCTTAGCGCTAGCTCCGATAACCATACCTTCGTAGAGCTCTTCACCTGGACCTACAAACAACGTTCCACGTTGTTGAATTCCATCAAGCGCGTAAGCAGTAGCCTTTCCAGGAAACCCAGAAATGATTGAACCCGCAGTTCGTCGAGAAATCTCTCCCTTATGCTCTCCGTATTCCGCAAAGATGTGCGACAGTGTTCCCTCCCCCTTCGTGTCAGTTACGAACTCTGTTCGGTAACCAAGCAGTCCGCGAGTTGGGATCTTGTACTCAAGCCTGGTAGATCCGCGTTCGCTCTTCATATTCAGCATTTCTCCTTTTCGTTTTCCAAGCTTTTCAATCACTGAACCAGCAAGATCGTCTGGAACGTCAATAGTAACCGCTTCGTATGGCTCCTGTTTACTAGACCCCTCACCAAGCATAATCACCTGTGGCTGAGAAACCTGCAATTCGTAACCTTCGCGACGCATAGTTTCGATAAGCACAGCAAGGTGCATTTCGCCACGTCCGCTAACTTTAAAAACATCACCACTTGAAAGCTCAATTTTTAGTCCAACGTTTGTTTCAAGTTCACGCTCTAGTCGTTCGCGGATCTGTCTTGAAGTCACAAATTTACCTTCACGACCTGCAAACGGAGAATTATTTACAAGGAAGTTCATTGTAAGTGTAGGCTCGTCAACGTTAATAGCTGGCAAAGGTTCAGCGTCTTTATTCTGAGCAATAGTCTCTCCCACGTTAATGTTTGCAATTCCAGCCACCTGTACAATGTCTCCAGCGTAAGCTTCCTCAACTGAAATATTGTGCAAACCCTGAGTTGTAAAGAGTTTTGAAACCTTCTGCTGTTCTCTTGTACCATCTAGTTTAATAACCGTGATTGGCATGCCAACCTTAATTGTTCCTTCATAAATTCGGCCTGAACCCATTCGACCAACATAGTCGTCATAAGCTAAGTTAGCAGGTTGCATTCGAAGTGGCGCATTCACATCGCTCTTCGCAGATGGCACTGTGTCTAAAATGAGCTTGAATAATGGCTGAAGGTCAGTTGAACCGTCGCCAACGTTATTCATTGCAATACCATCACGTGCGATTGTATAAATATGTTTAAAATCAAGCTGTTCGTCGTTTGCACCAAGTTCAACGAATAGATCAAAAACCATATCAAGAACCTCATCCGGTCTTGCAGATGGTTTATCAATTTTGTTAATCACCACAATTGGCTTTAGCCCGAGTTCTAGTGATTTTCGAAGTACAAATTTAGTTTGTGGCATTGGACCTTCGTACGCATCCACCAAAATAAGCACAGAATCAACCATTCTAAGCACACGTTCAACCTCAGAACCAAAGTCAGCGTGACCTGGAGTATCAACAATATTGATTTTTACATCACCAATATTAATCGCAGTATTTTTGGCGTAAATAGTAATACCACGCTCCTTTTCTTGATCGTTACTGTCCATTACTCTTTCCGTGATCTCTTCACGATCTGAGAAAGTACCTGATTGTTTAAGCATCGCATCAACTAGTGTTGTTTTACCATGGTCAACGTGAGCGATAATCGCAATATTTCGGAAATCCACAAAGCTTATAATTATATTTTCAAGACGCTGATCATAGCGAACTTCAGCTAATTTGTCAATCTCAATTATTTGAACTAACTCTGCATTATGGAACTTTTAACCCTAAAACAACTTCTCGAGCTCTCTTTTAACCCGCCATTTATCTTCTAAACTCACATAAATATAGAGCTCCTGAAAAAAAGATGGGCCATAAACCACCACTTGCCAACCAGCTGGCACTGCCTTAAATTTAAGACGTCGTTTTTTTGAACTACCTTTTTTTATAATTCCGAGGACTATTTTTCTCACTTCTTGCATTTTTTCAGCGTTATCAACTACAAGTGCCGACGTCGCAATAACGGTTGTATGACTTCCGGTAATTTTTCCACCAGCTCGATGCATATTATTTTAAGTGTATTTTAGCAAATTTTTGCCAAACAAAAAACCTGTGCTGGCTAGGCACAGGTAGAGCTCCTGAGACACAAACGCGTTGTTGCCCAGAATCAAACCTTATAGGTAATTCAGTCGCTACCCTGCTTTTCAAGGCGCTGTTGTTTTTGACTTATGACAAACTCGGAGTAATTGTCGAAAAGCTGAAAGCCGGCGCGCTCGACAAGCTTAGCACAAGCCTTACCATAAGGCGCTGCATTAACTCGACCGTTTGTGGTTTCACGCAATTGGTAGCGCATCCTGTTCCAGTCGTCTCGACCACCGCACCGACACAGTTCCTGCCGGTTCTTGAATAGTGCACAATCAGTACCGGTCTCAGGTGAGCCTCGCGAGAAAATGTAGCTATCGCCCCTAGCGAATCCCTCCGCAAACTCTCGAACACCAGGCAGAGCTTCCTGTCTCCGTACCTCTGCCGGACCAACGAACAGAGGGACACGGTCATCTGCCACCAGGAGTTTACCAACCGTGTTTTTATCACGGTAGTTGATCGCTTCCGCCATAGATTGCGCGCACAGGTCGCAAACGAAGGGCGCCTCACCCTTGGCAGAGGATTCAAGCAAAAAAAGGTAGTTGTCACTTTGATGTAAACGCACGGTCGGTATTTTTGCGGTGCGCTCGAAGATTGCTGTAAGAACCTCCGGATTCAACCGAAAACCCAAATGTTCTGGCACTAGCACTGGACAAAGAGTGCACTTCTTAGCGTTTTGTGTCCAAGCTCTGCCAATCTTACAAAGACCGTCAGTGGCAATTTCATTTCCTTTACGACCCGGCTTCATGTGAAGCTGGTGACCACAAGTTTTTCCATCATTTGCCAAATTGCAGTTACAGTACATCTTCACCTCCAGAATTATTGTAAAATTACCTTCTACTTGTGTAGAACTAAACAACAATAAGGAAATGTAGGGATTATGTCAAGTATTTTAGCCAGCTATTGACAAATATTCTGTTATTTTGTAATATTCCAGCATCAAATCTATAGAAATACTATGAGCCAAGATAACATGATCCGGCTAGAGTGTACTGACTGCAAAACAGTTAACTATCATTCTCGGAAAAACAAAAAAACCCTAAAGGAACGACTGGAGATCAAAAAGTTCTGTAAGAGTTGTGGAACCCACATTGGTCACAAAGAAACAAAATAAAAAAATCGTCCATTTGGACGATTTTTTTTTAGTTTTTTACTTATTCACAGTCATTTCCGAGATCCTCTTTTCAAAAATGTCTATTTTTTTGTTCTCTGGATTTACTCGTCTAAGTCGATCAAGCGTACTCATAGCCTCGTTCTTTTCACCAACCTCAATTGTGGTACTGATTAAAAAGTCGAGATACTTTGGGTTCTTTGGACTTATTTTTACAGCTCTCTTAAATTGAGTCTGCGCCTTTTTTATATTTCCCAGTTTTTCTTCCACTTCACCAAGCGAAGCAATCACGCTTGCATCCTTTGGATTAAGTTTCACCAAAAAAGCAAAAGTCTCTTGAGCTAATTTAAAATCCTTTTTCATTAAATATAACCGACCCAAATTTTCGTAAGCCTCACTATCTTTTGGATCACTTGAAATTACTTCAATAAACTTTTTCTCCGCTCTTTCCCAAGCCTCTTCATCGGTCAATTTTTTCCCCTCTTCAATAAGTCGCTTAGCCGTTTCCCGGTCTAGCTTACCGCCCGCCCCAACTTTCTGTTTTTCCTGATACCGACGTTCAACCGCTACTAGTTTACCCGCCATTTTTCTAAAAATGGTTTGTATACCAACGCCTACTGGCTTAATCACACCCGAACTAATTTTATCAATCTGCTTACCACCAGCCCGTTCCACTCTCTGGCGCATAATTTCGTACTTCAGTTTTTTTGCCTGTACATCTTTATCTGAATCAGGGTTCACAATTCGTAGCTGTGGCAATTTTTTCCAGACCAAAAAACCTAAAACAATCACCGCTAAAAAAAGTAACATCAGTAAAACTGTTGTGAGCATATTATATTTGCGCGTTCAAAATATCACTTGCTAAATTAATAATCTCGGTAAATTGATTAAGTTTTAGACTAGCTCCACCAATCAACAACCCATCAATTTCACTCTCTCTTAAGTACCCGTATGCGTTTTCACTAGTTACCGAGCCACCGTAGAGAACCTCCACTCGTTCAGGTTCTGCGCCTGTATATTTAGCAACCTCAGCTCTGATAATTTGATGCATTTCAACTATATCCGCCACCGAAGCTGGTGCGCCGGTTCCAATTGCCCAAATAGGTTCGTACGCTACCATAAGTCTAGAGGTTTTTGGAATTGTTTGATTTTCAAAAATCTCCTTTAACTGATTTTTTACAAAAGTAATTGCTTGCCCAGCTTCTCGCTCAATTTTTGATTCTCCGACACACAAAACTGGGGTTATTTTTTCTTCAAGCGCTAGCCTGAACTTTTTATGAAGCAGAACTCCGTCCTCCTGCATATAATTTCGACGTTCAGAGTGACCGATAATCACAAATGAACAGCCTACATCTTTAAGCATCGGTACTGAAATCTCACCAGTAAAAGCCCCCGCTCGATCAGGTCCGCAGTTTTGCGCACCAAGCGCTAATTTACTCTTTGAAACTGCTTTTTGCACCTCAGATAGCACTGTAAACGGTGGGCAAATCACCACATCCGGCGTGAGTTCTTTACCTTTTAAAGACTGCAATACTCCGTGCGCTAAAGCCACGCTTTCCCGTATACCTAAATTCATTTTCCAATTTCCAATAACAGTTTTCATACCTCCTTACTTTATCGCAGGAAAATGCTTTAGTAAAGCTTCTTCGCTTTCGTAAGGACCAATTGCTGCTAGTGCAATTTTCTTAAAATTAAACACATCACCAGCAACACGCTGAATATCTGCCATTGTTACTTCCTGAAACTTTGCGATTCTTTCGTCAACTGTTCTCACTTCTCCTAAGAATAGTTCCTGCTGACCTACAAATTCTGCTTGCGCTGATGAATTTTCAAGTGCTAACTTAAGGCCACCGGCAATATTATCCTTTGCATATTCAAGCTCTTCGGCAGTTACTCCACCACTCACAACTTTTTCGAGCTCCTCGTAAATAGTTTTCGTTGCCTCGCTTAACCGTTTTTCATCGAGTCCAGCTCTTACCATAAACATTCCCACGTCTTCATAGGTCTCATAGCTGGCCCTAATTGTATAACACAGTCCACGACGTTCCCGTACCTCAATAAATAGTCTTGAACTCATCGCTCCACCTAAAATTTTGGCCAAAATTGATAAAGCTGGAACATCATCGTGCCGTTTTCCGGGCCCAGGGAAGCTTATGCCGATCTGAACCTGTTCAACTTCTTTTGTCTGAAATTCAACCTTTGGTTTTTCCTGTTCTGGCATTTCACCAAACGGAATAAAACTAGCTGGTTTCGTTGCTTCTTTCACAGTTCCAAAAGTCTTTTCAAGTTGCTCCATTGCGTCCTCTGGCACCTTTCCGGCAATCACAATCACCGTTTCAGATGGTACATAATACCTATCTCGATACTCAATCAAGTCCTCGCGTTTCATATTCCTAATACTTTCCGGTGATCCAGCAATTTCCTTTCCAAGCCGGCTACCCTTAAACATCGCAATCTCGAGCAGATCTTCAAGATGCATTATTGGGTTTTCCTCGTACATCTTTATTTCTTCAATAATAACCCCCCGTTCTTTGTCGATTTCTTTAGGATCATAAAGCGAGTGGTACATCATGTCGTGCAACAAATCGATCGCAATATTAGTTTTTTCCGCATCAATTTTTACGTAATAACCAGTCAAATCCTTACCTGTATATGCGTTATAATTCGCTCCATACCTATCGAGCGTCTTTGAAATATCGATTGTGTTTGGTCGGCGCTCTGTACCTTTGAACATTAGGTGCTCGATGAAATGTGAGCCACCCAAAACGTTATCCTCTTCGTATCTTGAACCGACTTTGGTGAGTACTAAAACTGTTGAGGCTTCTGTGCCTGAAAAAGGTACGAGGTGAACTCGCATTCCATTATTCAATTTCTTTGGTTTGATCATAATTTTACGTATATTTACAGATAACTACCCTTAACTTAAGTCATTTTCTTAAAGGTTCTTGTTGAAGAATACTTCAAGCTCGTCAATCTTGATTCGATCTTGCTTCATAGTATCGCGATCTCGCACGGTTACCGCACCATCTTCTAAGCTGTCAAAGTCAAAAGTAATACAGTAAGGTGTTCCGATTTCGTCTTGCCGCCGGTAGCGTTTTCCAATTGATTGAGTTTCGTCGTAATCAACATTCCACTTCTTCGCTAGCTTCTTAGCAAGCGCTTCAGCAGGAATACTGAGTTCGTCCTTCTTTGAAAGTGGCAAGACTGCAATTTTATACGGCGCAAACGCTTTTTCAAATTTCATCACCACTCGCACATCACCATCCACCTCCTCCTCAGTGTACGCTGAGAGCAAGATAGCAAGCACTGTTCGATCAACTCCCATCGAAGGTTCAACCACGTGAGGAATGTATTTCTCTTGAGTTTGCGGATCAGTGTAAACCAAATCTTTCTGAGATGCTTCTGAGTGATTCTTCAAATCAAAGTCCCCTCTGTAAGCCAAACCGTAAAGCTCTTCCCTGCCAAACGGAAAATCAAATTCAATATCAACCGTGCGTCTTGAGTAGTGAGCTAAATCAGCACCCAGAACCTCGAGTTCATGCACTCTATTCTTGTCGATCCCGCAGAAATCAATCCAGGCGTGTAGTTCTTTTAGCCACGCTTCAAAATGTGTTTGCCAGTCGTTTTCGTGAACAAAATACTCAATCTCCATTTGCTCAAACTCCCTAGTTCTAAAAATATAATTACCTGGTGTAATTTCATTTCTAAAAGCCTTCCCAATCTGTGCCACTCCAAACGGAATGCGTTTTCGAGAGGTTGTAAGAATGTTAGCAAAGTCAACAAAAATTGCCTGTGCAGTTTCTGGACGCAAATAAACCACATTTGACTGATCTTCCTTTGGACCCAAAAAGGTTTTAAACATTAAATTGAAAGACGCTGGTTCGGTCAGCGTATCTTTTTTTCCACATTTTTGACATGGTTTTGTAAGGTCGATTTTGTCCGCTCTATACCGCTCATTACAATTTTTACATTCAACTAACGGATCCGTAAAAGTATCGAGGTGACCCGAAGCCTGCCACACCTTTGGGTTCATAATTAAAGCAGCGTCGAGGCCAACCATATCCAGTCTTGCGTGCACAAACCGCTTCCACCACTGCGACTTCACGTTATTTTTAAGTTCAACTCCGAGCTGTCCGTAGTCCCATGAGTTTTGAAGTCCACCATAAACCTCTGATCCAGGAAAAATAAAGCCTCTGGTTTTTGCCAACTGTATAATTTTTTCCATTGTAATTTCGGACATAATATTCAGTACTGATTTTACCTTTATTTTATTCTATTGTTTAAACTAAACTACAAACTATTTTAGATGGTGGTTACCTCCGTTTCTTTCTTTGCACCAATTTCTTCAACTCGACTTACATAGCTTCGAACTACATCTTCGAGATCTGCTTTATCAGCTTTTTTATCGTCCTCGCTAGCGTCCTCGTCTTTTTCAATTTTCTTTTTTATTTCTTCTCGAATCCGGCGGATTTGAATTTTTGCGTCTTCTAACTTTTCCTTTAAAGTTTTCACCATCCGCTGACGTGTTTCGTCGGTCATCATTGGCATAATTAACCGAATAGTTTTCCCATTGACGTTTGGATTAATGCCAATATCTGATTTTAGAATCGCGCTTTCGATCGCCTTAGCTCCAGCGTTATCCCAAGGATCAATCTGTACAGTTTTTGCATCTGGTGTTGAGATCGATGCCAAGGCTTTGAGTGGTTGTACAGCGCCATACATTTCCACATTCAAATTTTCCACCAAAGCTGGAGTTGCTCGACCAGTTCGAATAGCCCCAAGCTCTTTTGCGAGGTGTTCAATCGTTGCTTCAAATTGTGGTTTTGCATCGCTTAAAAATGACATACGTTATTTTAGGTTGTGGGCGTAAGGAGATAGGCTTTAGGTTTTTAATCTTGCACCCAGCTATTCACCCTTTTAATTATGGGGTTTTAGCGTTAGATTAGAACCCAAGGTCTAGTGCCTAAAGCCAGTACCCAACACTTAATTAATTTTATTTATTACTAAAGAAGATTACGATAAATGAGAAAAGGCGTCAATATAGAACTGACGCCTTTTTCTATAAATTTTACTTCTTTTCAAGACTTGCAAAGCCCACAAAAACTCTTTCAGTGCCGTCTGGATGAACCTTCATAACTTTCGGTGCCCGACTTGATGGTAAATCAGCTGTCATCCAACTACCCTCTGGCGTTGACTGGTAGTAAGTTCCTACGATTCCGTAGTACAAAATACTGTCATCCTTTGGATTTACTGCAATACTCCAGATTCTTTCATCGGCTGGTGGTGGAATAATTGAGATTTCTTTCCAGGTGGCTCCGTTGTCGTTACTTTCGATAAGTCCAAATCGACTATTCATCACTAATCGACCACCTGATCTTGACTGAGCAAAACCGTAAACTTCACTTGACCGGTTAAAATCGCGTCGCATATTTTTCTCAAGGCTTTCCCATGTTGCTCCACTGTCTACGCTTCTGTATACTCCAGAAGTTTTAGTTCCTACTAATATGATTCGACTATCCGCATTGCTAAGGATAATATCGGTAACATCATCCTTTGTTCGTTCAACTGTGCTCCAGCTTCGGCCTCCGTCAATGCTTTTTAGAACCTCACCGGCAGTTGTTCCGGCCCAAAGGGTATCTGGATTAAACCAATCAAGCACGAGCGCTGTGAGCATTTCTATCACTCGACCTTCCGAGTACACAGTTTCAAAAGTTCGACTGCAGTTTGTAGATTTCAAAAGTCGGTCAGGCTTTAAAGCATAAATAGTACAAACGTCACGAGGGTCAACTTCAATATCGGTGATCGCACCTGTTCTAGCCTGTTCATCTTCCGGACGTTGCCAAGTAGTACCGTGATCAAGGGTAAAAAACATTCCGTTGCCGTCTGACCCGATGTAATAGGCCGAGCTGTCGGTTGGGTCAATTTCTATTGAGTTTACACTCACGCCAGCGATTGTATTCACTCCGCTTGCTTGCGGAAGAGTTGCCATCTGAGTCCAGCTAGAACCTTGGTTCTCTGTTCTCCATAAAGCTCCGTCTGCAGTGTTTGAGCCTGTTTTTGTTGTATTTAGGCACCCTTGACCTGTCAAAAGTAGTAGAAGACCTACAAGTCCGATCTTTTGAATATTTTTCATATCTGTTCCGATTATTATTAGAAGGCCAGAACAAAATGTTCAAGTGCCAAAGTTACATTTCCATTATACCTCAATGATAGCTCAGTTTCACCTATTGCCTCAAGGACTTTTGCCCAGTCCCTTGCTGCGCTTATGTGTACAAGTTCCCCAATCCTTGCCGGTCGGTTTGAATAGCTCAGTAAATGTTCGCAATTCTGGCTAAATAGTAAGCAATCGTGAGCAATCGATCGCCAGATCGCTAATTGTTCCTGAAGTTCTGTTTTTGACAAATCTTTAGCGATTTTTTCCGCAGTCTCTAGCCTGGTAGCGAGTGGAGCTTTTAAAAAATTGAATGCTTCTTCCAGAGCGTCACTGTAAGCCTCCCGTTTTTCTTTGTCTAACAACTCTTTTGCGATCCCTGGCCTGCCCGCGGAAATCCCCGCCAGCTCGTGCGCTGTCTCTTTAATAAGAGTCGTTTCAAGTTCCTTGCAAATTGTGTCCCGTGCTACCAACCCAAACCTTAGGTGCACCACTCTCGATAAAATTGTTTGCAAAAGTGCTTCCGGCCTGTTTGCTACCAAAATTATTAATGTCTTTCCGCTCGGTTCTTCGAGCGTTTTGAGTAAGGCATTTTGTGCCTGTGTGTTCATAAGTTCGGCGTTTTCAATAATCGCTACCTTGGTCCCGCCAGAAAAAGATGATAACGCCAGGCGCTGAGTGAGCAAGCGAATTTCTTCTACTCCGATATAATTTTTATACTCTTTCTTCTTTTTATCAAAAGCTTTTTCGGCAAAAATAACTTCCGGGTGCGATCGTAATTTTTGAACATCTATTTTTAGTAGATTTGCCACAAACCGCAGAGCAACCAATGTTTTTCCTAAGTGTTCATCCCCGGAAAAGCAATAACCATGCGCTAATTTATCCGCTTCTAGAACCCCTATTAAATATTCCTTCTGCACCTCGTGCCCAATAATCCCCGTAAAACCCTGATTCATATAGCCCGATTATAGCACAGAAGCAACGTTCAACAAAGCTTTTTTACTGGTTATTTAGTAGCAATTTATGTCTAGGTCTCAGTACAAAATTGCCGAAAAAATGCCAAAAATTACCTAACATTGGTAATTTTATATGTTGAATATTGCATAGCTCAACTTGACAAAGCTTTGAAAATATGATATATTACTTGGTCGTTTAATGATGACTAAAACTGCTCTTAAAAAAGAGCTGGAGGTGAAAACATGAATATCAAAAAGCCGTTTTTTAATATTCAAAAACTCACAAAGTTCCTGACCGTCCACCACAGGGCGAATGGACATTCAATTATTTACACCAATCTGGAGGAATGAGTTTTATGTCTTTGACAATCTCGGAGGAGAGAGTTGGGACTCATGATATTCAAGTGCCTGGACTCGGCCTCGCTGACTCCATGCACACACCCGAATATCTCTGAAACATATCACTGCTTGCAGTGATCACTGGATCGCGTTGGGCTAAGCTTGACAGCTCGACCTCCAGATTGGTGAGAGTAATTATTATAGTTTAAAAAAACCGCCGGTATTATTACTTGGCGGTTTTTTGTTATTACTGTTTTACCAAAGCGAACGACAATGTGGGTCGAAGGATCTCCTTCGCCCTGTGCTGAACCGACATTTGCTTGGTGATTCGGTAATGAGATTCTTCGGTGTGATTCACGTTCACCTCTGAATGACGGTTTGGTTAGATTCTTCGTCGTGGTTCACGCAGGCTCTGGCACCGCTCTCATCATAACGCCACATGACGCCTCGATCGGCTTCAAGTGGTAAATCAACAAGCAAGCAAACAGACACTCTGTTTTGCAACCTTAGACCCAGCTGGGGTCTTTTTTTATACACACCCTTTTCGGGCGAATAAGACATTATCCAAAACTACACCCTCTCTAACAACCTGGACCTATATTTACGGTGTACTGCAACATTTAGATTCTTTGCCATGGCTTACATCAGGCTCAGAATGACGGTTTAGTTAGATTCTTCGACGTGATTCACGCCAAGGTCTGAATGACGAAGCGATAAGATTCTTCGACGTAATTCACATCAATCTCAGAATGACGGTTTGGTTTATTTGGTGTAATTGTATTATTTTGACCCGCACCCATACCGTCATCCTGAAGCGAGCGCCAGGTTACGCTGAAGGATCTCCTGCGTTCTTTATTGTATCAAAACCCACTCAACCTCTTCACCTCTTGCCACGCTAACTCAAGTGTTGCTCGTGCGGTGTCTGCGATTGCTTTTGAGGTTATTTCAATAGCTATTATATTTTCCGCGTACGAAAATAAAACTAGTCTGTCACCAGCTACTGTCATTTCACCCGGGGTTATAAACAAACTTGGTGAGATCTGAAGTATTTCAATATTTGATAAATTACCCGTCGTAACCTCTCTGTCGGTTACTAAAATCGAACGAACGTGCGTTTTAGTTTTTATAGATTCTTTACGATTTGATTTTTCACTGTCGCCAAGCAGTTTTAAAAAATTATCGTAGCCCACAATTTGTAAAATATCATCCCCTCTTTCTTCAAACTCACGGCGCATTAATTGCAGTCCATCAAGGGTTTCAATATACCTGATTTTTGGGGCCGAACTACCTGTTGACTTAATTGCTTGTAAACTAAGTTTTAAATCATCCGCAAGTTCAATTTTTTCTTTTAAAACATCGGCCTGAATTTTTAGAGCTGTCACCAACCTTTCTGGAGGCTCAGCTGTATAGTATCGCTCCTCACCTTTTTGTATAAAAATAACTAAACCTTTTTGCTTTAAGGTTTCCAGCACATTATAAACTGTTGCTCGATTAATATTAGATTTTCGAGCAATTACAGTAACGTTTGCTTTTCCGAGCTGTAAAAGCGCTAGGTAAACTGCCGATTCTTTTTCGGAAAACCCAAGCTGTTCTAATCTACTTATTAAACTCTTCATAGGCCAAAATGCGTCTTAATATCTCAAAAGTCAGTCTAGCAGTTTCCTCCCATGAAAAATCGTGAACTCGCGCCGAACCCCTTAAAACCAACTCACCCCTTAATTTATCGTCGTCAGAAATTAACCTCATGTTCTCCGCCCAAGCATCAATATCTCCAGGATCCGCAAATAGACCAGCGTCTTCCACAACTTCGTGAAGAGCGGGAATACTAGAAGCGAGCAGTGGCGTTCCGGAAGCCATTGTTTCAAGTGCTGGCAAACCAAAGCCCTCACACCAACTTGGCAAAACATAAGCTAGCGCCCCCGCCATTAGAGCTGGAACATCCGCGTCTCTAACATATCCTAATAGTTTTATACGGTTTTTAAACTTTGAACTGTTAATTGCCCTTTTTATATCCTCTGCCCCAAAACCATATTTACCACCCAGCACCAAATCAGCTTTTCCATTTTCTGCATACTTTGAAAAAGCCCTAATTAAATTAGCGATATTTTTCTTTGCCTCAAGTCGCCCTAAATAAAAGAAATATTCTCCCTGATTCAGTTCGTAGTGAAACAAAGTTTCAGTTAAGCCGTCCGCGTGTGCCATAAAACGTGACAGATCTGCAGAGAGCGGCACCACATCAATCTTGGTTTCCGCAACTTTATATATTTTTAGCAGATCATTTTTTGTGGCATTAGAAACAGCAATCAGTTGATCTGAAGATTTTATTTGTCTTGCAATCGCCTTTTCCTGCCTTATCTTTTCTTCCTCTGAGTAAACCTCGGGTTTTAGATGAAAGGCAACGTCGTGTACTGTAGCCACAATTTTTGTTTTGTTTGAAAAAAACGGCACCTCGTGAGCAGGTGAAAAAAATACATCCGGCGACCTAGTTAAAAGCTCAAAGCTAAGCCGAGCTTTTGTCCAGCCTTTTTTAAATGGCCAGTTTAATATCCGCCACTCAAAACCTGTCGGTAACTCCGCAAACTCTGGAACGACTGCACTTGAATAAAGAAGCACCCGCTCCCCCTCCTGAAGGGGTAGTTTTATTAAATTACTAATCAAATAAAACAGGTACCATTCAGTCCCTGTTCGATTCGTTCTTGTGAGCGGATTAACATCAATCCCGTAAGTCGTCATACTACTAGTTCGTGAACACACTTCGTTTATAGGCCTCCAAGTTTTCAAGAGCTAAACCAGTACCTCTGGCTACGGCCATCTGTGGCTCTTCAGTTACATAGGTTGGTACGCCGGTTGATTCTGCAATTAATCTATCCAGATTTCGAAGCTGTGAACTTCCACCAGAAATTACAATACCTTTATCCATCACATCTGCTGAAAGTTCGGGCGGAGTTTTAAACAAAACCTCTTTCAAGGTTGTTAAAATACCCTCGAGTAAAGACTGAATTGCCTGAGTTACGTCGTCTGAAGAGACCTCAATAATCTTCGGAAGCCCAGTGATCATATCCCGACCCTTAACTTCCATCGTGAGTTTTTCTTCAAGATACATTGCTGAACCGACATTGATCTTAATTTCCTCAGCCGTTCGTTCACCGATTGCCAAGTTATAGTTTCGGCGGACGTGCTCCATAATAGCGAGGTCAAATTTCACTCCTCCAATTCTAACAGAATCGCTAGCTACAATTCCACCGAGTGAAATGACTGCCATTTCAGTGGTACCTCCCCCGATCTCCACAATCATATGCCCTGACGGGCTACCGATTGGAATATTTGCCCCAATCGCCGCCACGATCGGTTGTTTAATGATAAAGGCAGCTTTTGCTCCTGCTGAAATCGCAGCGTCGATCACCGCTCGTCGTTCCGTTGAAGTAATACCACCCGGTACCGCAACCATTACTTCTGGTCTAAAAATCCTCACTCCGCCCACCGCTTTGTTAATAAAATAACGAAGCATAGCTTCGGTGGTTCGATAATCGGCAATCACTCCATCTTTGAGTGGACGTTTTGCAACAATCGTATCCGGTGTACGCCCAAGCATATCCTTTGCTTCCTTACCAACCGCCAAAACTTTTTTATCTATCTTTGAAATCGCCACCACCGACGGTTCGTTTATAATAATTCCTCTTTTAGGAAGATAAACCAAAACACTCGTGGTTCCTAAATCAATACCGATCTTCTTTGAAAACACCATAAATCTATAATTCAACAGTGAAGACGGTGTCTTGAGACAAAATAGAATTTAAATAATATTTATTGTCACCAAATTGTTCTTCACTTTCAACTGGCTCTGCAGCTCTCACTTTTTTACCAAAATCAAGGTCTAAAGTCAAAGTTACCGCATCAACCCCAATCTGTTTCAAAACCTCAAGTTGATAAACCCCACCCTTTATTGCGCTCGCAATATCGGCCGATAAATTAAAGGTTACTTCTACCTCAGCTTCACTACCCGCTAGCACCGAGTGTGTAAATGCCACCCGAGTGTACGCCCCTTGGTCTTCTGAAAAAAATCCTGCGGGTCCAGCTGTTACAACACTCTGACCTTTGATTAAAATATTAGTCACTCCCTGCCAGTCCTCACGGTTTTTGTTGAAGTAGTTAATTTTAACAGTACCGGTATAACCATTTTTATTTGACGTAATTCTATATTCAGTTTTGCGGGTTAAAAATAAATCACTGGCCGTACTCGTGTTTGCGTCTGCAACCATCAGTAAATCATCATAATTTGCCTCGACTCGACCCGACCAGCTGGCGTCGTCGTACGATTTTTGTACCTCATCTGAAAATGAGTAGACAACAAGTTTCTTTTCTTGAATACTTTTCCTTACGATCTCAAGAAATTGAAAAAGTTCACTACCATTAAAATTATAGAGCGTCATCAATAACTCCTGTGAAACTTTAGCGGTTTCTCCACTATTACTAAACGATAATTTTTTTGCGTTTACTGAACCGATTTGTGCCACCTCGTTTAAAAAATCTGGGGTAATCCCAACAACAGCATTTACTTTTGGAGCTGGTAAGCCGTGCTCCTTGGCTATTAGCTGAACATTATCGGCCGCCCGTTCTGCTACCACGGAAAAATCCGGCAACCAGTATGTGTCGTTTATTGTTAACGGCTCAAAATCTACTTTTTGAACCTGACCATTTTTCATAAAAACAAGTCCGACCTGATAAATTTCACCACCTGATGGTTTATAAGTTTCGTTATCTAAAAACAACACTAGCCACTGCGCACCACCCTGAAGTCCAGCAAACTCATCAACACCAGCTGTAATTGGAATTACCACATCGAGCACACTTGAATACTCACTAAACTTATCACTCACCATGACTACTACATCTTTGAAAACTGGGTGCAGATTCAGGCGCTTTAATTCCTCAAGTTTTGCGTTAATTACTTTTGTTCTAATGACCACCCTTTGCAGATCAGCGTTTACAAATTTAATATTTTGAAGCAGTAACTCTCTTTTGTCCGCTGGTAAATCGTTAAAACTAATATCTAGGTTATCCTGATCAACCACCTTATTCATAATGAGTAACGCGTCTTCAGCCACGTGTGTCATATCGACTGCCACGTCTAAACTTATATCTACGCCTTTAACTTGGTCCCCCACCCAGGGCAGGATTTTTAGCCAACTTAAAAACTTAATCCCTGAACTCATCTCCTCTAGACCCAACCTAATATTTGGAATTTCACCTTCTATTTTTGAAAATTCACTGCTTGCGAGATCAACCTGAATGTTATCGAAAGTTCCAGTCGTGCTCGACAATCCACTAGCAATTCGAGTTGCCCCAAAAATTGTTAAGCCGATTAAAATCAAAAAACCGATTACAAAAAGAAAAACGCCAGCGATAAATACCGAGCGTTTTCCCTGTTTTTTATTGCTTGCATCTTGTAAAAATTGGTTTTTCTTCATTTTATTTTTTTAAGTCTAGGATTCTCTTGACCCTTATATTTCTTTTGATATTTAAAAAAGCTTGAAATATGAATCCAGGTCATTTTAGAAGTAAGTTGTTTAAACAAACCACCATCTGCCGAAGCGCGCCGGTGGTAGTGAGTCATCACAGCACCCGGGTGATAAACAACTTTGTAACCTTTTTCCCAGAACCTTCGGCAAAGATCATTGTCTTCATAGTACAGGAAGAAACGTTCGTCGAACATCCCAACGTCAAACAAGGCTTCACGCCTTGTAAAAATTGCCGCCCCAATCATAGCGTCCACCTCCATATCCTGTGAGTGGTCGTCGTTCACCATTAAGTAGTGGTCCACAATTTCTTTACCTCTTTTTGTTTTTCCAAGCGGTGTGCGTCTGTACATTGGTAACGAGAGTCCTGGTAATCTGTAACACGAGTACTGCAAACTGCCGTCTGAGTTTCGAAGTTGTGGTCCGCAGACACCAACCTCTTTGTTGTCGTCCATAAACCGAACCAGTTCTTCGATCGAACCAGCACCAACCACAATATCTGGGTTGAAAATGAAAATATAACGTCCCTTTGCGATGTTAATTCCCTCGTTCATGGCACCACCAAAACCTTTGTTTTGGTCATTCGCAATATACCTAACATGTGTAAAATCAGACTTCAAAACATCGTACATGCCTGCTGCTGGATTGTTATCAACCACAATAATTTCGTAGTTCACTTTAGGTGCAGCTCGACCGATACTTTTCAGAGTTTGTCTTATTTGCTCTTTCTCAAAAGTATGAACAATGATTATTGAAACATCAACTATTTCGGACATATTTTCTAATTTCAGCGTTTGATTTAATTTGCGTTTCGGTAATAAGTTTTCTGTCCTTTAAAGCTCTACGTGCCAGTCGCCAGATTGAGAGTAGCCTACCCCTTGTTTGTTTTTCAAAAATAAAACCATAAAGCACTCGAGCTCCTTCGCCAAAAATAAGCTGTGGGGCTGACCTTATAAAATCTGCAAACGATAAATTCTTGAGTAGCACAAGTAGTTGATTTCGCGTTGAAAGAGCCGCGAAAAATGGTCGTTGATTCCGCCGATTTTTAATTCTATCGAGCCACGTTTGCTTTTCCGCTCCATACATTCCTCTGTAATGCCAAGCAATAGCCTGCGGAGCAAACTTTGTAATAATACCTAGTTTCTGAAGTCGCCAAGCTAAATCACAATCTTCCCGGTAAGCAAAAAACTCACCATCGTAGAACTCGTCGTTTAGCATTACTTTTTGAATTACACTCAAACGATAAAGTCCGATAGTCCCTGTTGGTCCAAAAAGACCAAGTTTATTGTCGTACTGCCCTTTGTCGAGCTCACCTGCTCCGCGATCTGACATTCGCCAGTCTTTACCCACGTTCATACCCGTTGAATCGAGAATATCTGACTTCACAGTTTCCTCTAAAACTTCATTGCCAGTATTCTCTCCAAAAGCGCGGTACAATTTTGGTTGAACCGCCCCCACATCAGTATTTTCGTCCAGTACCTTTACCATTTCCGCAATACAGTTCTCGTCGAGAATCATATCTGAGTTCATTAGCAAAAAGTAAGGATCTTCATCCTCATCTATACGGTGTTCGATTGAAAACTTTATTAGCTGATTAAACCCCGGGGCAAAACCCAAATTCTTAACATTCCGACCAACAATAGTTTTAGGGTAATAAGTTTGAAGATATTTAAGAGTATCGTCCGTGCTACCGTTATCTAAAATCCGAACCGTAAATTCAGAATAGGTTTGTTTTTCAAAAGATTCAAAAAGATCCGGCAAATATATCCGATCGTTCCAAACCAAAAAGTGTACGTATATTTTAGTCATAGCCTTAGTCTACTTTAAGTTAAGCTTCTGGTCAAAAAAAGTTATAAATCCTGATTTTTTCATAATTTGTACAGTAAATCTGAACAACAAATATAGCTAATACTAGCCAATAATATATGCATTTACTTGACAAAAGCTTTAAAATGTGTTATTAAATGTGCATAGTAAAGATGAGAAAAGGAGGTACGAGCCCTTGATCATCCGTTCACAATTCAGAAACCTACTTAAACAGCTACAAGGGCTTGTAAAAGTAATTTTCACAAGGAGAGACCCTAGCCTGGGGTAATTAGGCATTAAGCATTATTATGCTTAAAAAGACTGGATTGTGTATTTCTCACCGACATATATAATCCAGTCTTTTTCATTTTCGAAATTGACTACAGAAACTACAGTCCCCTGTCTGGGACTTTAAATAAATGACCGGAGGTCATTATGACCAAGATTGGAATGGATATCCCGGCAACAAATTTTCCCGCGCAACGCCTCGTGGCGCTGCGCCAGGCACTCCGCTACGACCTCGTGGGCGATTTCGCCCACGAGGTCGTCGTCACCGACCAGGGCGACATCCTCGCCCAGACGGTGTGGGTGCATACCCACACCGGCGAGCTCGTAAAGAGCCCGCCGGTGTCAAAGCGAGACGGACTCGTCCGTCTCGCCGACCACCTCGCCTGGCTCCAGGCGAAGGTGGAGACGTCCGCAAAGGTCGCGGCGCGACGCGCTGCGACCGAGCGACACCGAAACTCGTTCGAGTTCGGTGTCGTGGGCGGGGGCGATAAGCGCCCCCGCCGACTACAAGGCCAAGAAGGCCAAGAAGTCGGCGGAGTCCCGGAAGATCCGGGACTCAATGAAGGGAGGCTACTCCCTGAAGAGCGGGCGATAAGCGGCTGACCCCTACAACATGCAAATGTTTGTAGGGGTCCCATACAATGTTCATAAAATTGCTTGTGAGTATTGCTGGGAAATAAAAAAATCAACTGCAAGCAGTTGATTTTTTGTTTTACTGTTCTTTCGTCTTCTTCTCGGTTACATTAAACCCTAAATAGGTTCCAAGCATAAACCGCGTCTGCGCATCTATCGCTGGAATTGCCCCGAAGAGAATGAAGGTTATTGGTAATAGTCCCCACTGCGCAATCATAATTAACCAGTTATGCTTTCCAACCTCTCCTGGTCTTTTTGGCAGAAAGAGGAAGCTCATAATACCACTAGCAAACACCCCGATTGTGGCTACCTGCATCATTCGCTCAAGAGCAAATGGCGAGTTCGCAATAATCGCAGTTGGTGAGTCGCCAGCTACAAAGAACGGTAAATATCCCAGCATAAAAATCAGCATTGGCGCTGTGGCCCAAGTGTACATTCCTTCGATGTGATTAAAAAGGAACTTGAATTTAACGCTTCTTGGCAGTTCCGGGTGTTTTCTGAACTGTTCGATCATATACGGCAAATGCTCAACTCCCCAGGCCCAACGACGTTGCTGTTTGTAGAGAGCTTTCAGACTTTCAAAGTAAGTCTCACCCTCGACCGCATCCATATGCACCGGAATAAACATTGGGACAACTCTGTAATCACCGTCATAGTGAATAAGTCCCTGCAAGAAAATTCGTGAGTCCTCCGACACCAAATCCGCTTCGTGGTAACCAACATCCACCAGCATTTGCCAGGGCATTGAGTGACTGGAAAAAGTCCACATTCTTTCTTCACGCACCAGTTCCGTGAGTAACCAAAAAGTTGTTCCAAAAGCAGAAATGCGCACCGGTGCCGTGGCGTACCAAATATTATTTGAAAAGAGCGTGAGTGGTTGGTAGCTGGCGCGAAGAGGATTTTCGACGGTTAAAAATAAATAAGTTAACCGAGCAAAATACTGTTCGTGCGCAATAGTGTCTACATCAAAGGCTGAGACGAGAATATTTTCGTACGGCAAGTGCATTTCGTTTATAATCGGCCGAACCTCTTTTGCCATCCACCTCATGTTACTGCCCTTTCCCGCCATTTCTCCAGGCAAACCTTTCGGGTGCACAGTAAACATCAGTTTTTTAAACTTATCCGCAAATTCTTTTGATAAAATTTTCTTGTACTCTAGGAAGTTCTGTTCATCCCCCTCTTCACCACCAAGAACAACGATAAACCTATCAGAGCGATATTTGGTTTCGCTCAGAGATTTAAGGGCGTGGCGTAAAATTGAGATATCTTCCTTGTAAGTTGGGAGCATTACTACGTGGTAAATTCTTTCCCAGTTCTCGAACTTCTGAACCTCAGTCTGCCAATCATGGTGCACAGTTTGCTGATATTGTTTGTAGGCAAAGATGGTGTGGACCAGGAAGTAGAGCACTCTGAGTGTCCAATATAAATCAAAGATTATGATAAAGACAACGGCGATAACTGGGGCAAAAAATGATGCAAAAATTGCTAGCAAAATAGTGCTCCAAGCTAAAAAACCGGGCACTATTTCCCAAAACCGTAAACGGCCATACTGTCCAAATTGTTCAGGCATAACTAAACTTTCAAGTAATTCCTCATTGCAAACCAAGTTGTAAGCACACTAAGTAGCGTAAGTACAACAAATTGTGAGCCAAAAATCAAGAGCCCGTTATCTAGGAAGTAGTTGAAAACTGAAATATTCACTTCACCGAAGAAATTAGAGATCTGCGTTTCAAAACTTCCGAGGAATAAAAATGTTCCGCCCATCACCGCTGAAGTTGCAAGAAGGCTGTAAAAAATTGATTCAAGCAGGAATGGTCCGCGAATAAACCAATCGTTTGCACCAACTAATTTCATAATTCCAATTTCGTCCCGATGCACGTAAATCGCAACACGAATAGTGTTAAAAATTATCATTATGGCAATAAGCCCAAAGAATCCTGCAATAACTATTCCACCAATTTGGATTCGACCATTAATCGTTTCGATATTTTTTATAATATCTTCGTAGTTCTGATAATCCTTATTACGAATATACGGCGAAAATTCTGGTGTTTCAATTGCTTCTAAAATAAACGGAAAATCAGCTGGCGAATGTGCCGAAACCACCACTGCGTGACCAAGCGGAGTCCCGCCAACTTCATCGATTGACGATAAAATTATAGGTTCAGTTTTATGCTTTTCTCTAAAGTCGCTTGTTGCGTCTTCGGCTGAAATAAATACTGCGTCTCTTACCTGTGGCAATCCGAGCAAGTAGCCCTGAGAAGCTTTAGCAATATCCTCTGAAGCATCAATATTGAAGTAAACGGTAATTTCCACTTTGTCTTCAATACTCTTTAGCGTAGCGTTTGCCATTAGATTTAAAAAAATGATGGCGTTAATTGTAAGTAGCGTTAGAATGAAAATTGTAATCGTAACAAAAGACAGCCAAAAGTTTCGAAAGAAATTTTGAATTGCGAATTTAAAAAGTCGGTAGGTCGAGGTAAACATATTAAGAAAGCTTATATTTACCGTGCTCCATATCCGAGGCCACCTCACCTTCTTGAATAGTGATCACACGTTTATTTAAAGCGTTAACAATATCCCGATCGTGCGTAACAAGAACAATAGTCGTTCCATAGGAGTTAATATGTTTAAGTAATTGAATAATTTCGTGTGAGTGAATAGTGTCGAGGTTACCGGTTGGCTCGTCAGCGACTAAAATCTTTGGCCGGTGCACTAGCGCGCGCGCAATTGACACTCGTTGCTGTTCCCCACCTGAAAGTTGGCGTGGATAACGGTCGATTTTATCCGATAGCCCGACGATCTTTAAAACTTGTGGCACCACTTCCCGGATACGTTTTCCCCGGTCCCCCGCTACCTGCAGCGCAAAGGCTATATTTTCACCAACAGTTTTTCTTTGTAATAATTTGAAGTCCTGAAAAACTACGCCGATCTGACGCCGAAGCATTGGAATTTCACTTCTACGGATTCGGCTAATATCCCAATCACCGATAACTATACTTCCGCCAGTAGGTTTTTCCTCCGCAAACAAAAGTTTAGCCAAAGTAGTCTTTCCGGACCCACTTTGCCCAACGATCGAGACAAATTCTCCAGCTTTAATGTGTAAACTCACGTCCTTCAAAGCTTGCGTCTCGGGCTTATAAAGTTTGCTAACGTTTTTCAGTTTGATCATGAAATAATTATATCATGAAAAGTAATCAAAAATTAGCCAAAAGATATAAACAGGTAAATTATAGTTAAGACAATTTTTAATCGTTTTGGGGCAAATAAAAAAGCTGGGACGAATCCCAGCCAGTAACTACCAGGCTAGCTCAGCCTCACGAAAAGCTGTTCTTGCCTCCTCATACAAACCGAGCCCAAAGTAGTGGCTTCCGAGCGCGGTCCGTTTATAGAACTTGGCAAGTACTGGTGAGCGTAGTGTTTTATCAACTACGACCTTGCCAGTAGCGTCTTGAACAAGACTCGCTCGCATAGCTTCGAGCTCACTGTGCAGTAAAGCAAGCTTTGCGACGTGAACGCTCTTTTCGTGCTCCTTACGCGGACGCTTTTCGATTTCCGCAAAAGCTCGGCGCATCCAGTCAACGTATTCACGCTGAAATTCCAGTGCTTCAAGGACAAACTTAACCCGACGAAGCCGTTGAAGCGCACTTCCGGAATGGCCAGCATTCAGTAGAATGCTGGCTGGGCGAAGGTCATCCACAATACACCTGCGGTAAGCGTTCCGCCAAGGCTGAAAGTGCGTAACTTCAAGCCTTAAAATAAGCTCCGAGATTTGCCAAATGGCGTGGTTAAAGTTGCCACGCCCAGCTTCCCGCTCGACCTCGTAGATAATTGAACCAATTTCGAGGTGACGAAGTCGCATCTCGTGCTCTTCGTGAGCAATGAGTTGCCGAACGAGCAAATGGCGTTCTTCAATATGCCCGCAGATATCGATCATCGCGCGGTACAGCCGATAGCCGTTATCGCCAGCAGCGATGAGTTGCGCTGCTGACTTCCCAGGATTCTGCCTGCCGAGCGAGTCCCTGCACTCCGCAGAATCACCAAGACGCCAAGCCATCTGGATCCGCTCTTCGTGCAGAGCGCCCGAAAGCTCAGCCTTTGCTTCAAGTGCCTGCGCCGTAAACGCGACCCGCTCGTCAGCGCTTAACCGTTTCCAGGCCCGCACCTGTCCGTTAAGGTCAAGGCAGGTTTGGATTAACCGAAGCATTACAGAAATATAGCCCTCGTTTTGAAAGCTACCGTAGCCGTAGCCGTCCTTGGTGTGACCAAGGCTTCGGTCAAACTTGTCGAGAGACGCAAAGTAGTGCCACACTTTCTGACGATGGTTATAGGCCAGTACACCCCCGTGCTCGAAGATCTGCGCAGAGTCCTCCACAAGGTAATACAAATGATTACTCAGCCTCACGAGTGCAGAGCGCGGGACATGCACTGTCCTGTTTTTTGCAACCCGAAAAATCTTTTCGTCCTCATTCGACATCTTTTACCTCTCTTCAAAATTGTTGAAAGAACAAGATTTGTTTACTATAATTAGAGGCTTTTGTCAATTTAAAAACTAGAGAAAAAGTAACACAAAAACAAAATATCCCGTCCGTAAGAACAGGATATTTTGGAGCCTTCGGGCGGATTTGAACCGCCGACCTCTACTTTACGAAAGTATTGCTCTACCAGCTAAGCTACGAAGGCATTAAATTTGTAATTTTTTATCACAAAACAAAAACGGTGTCGAGTCTATCTTACAAAAAATTTAATTTTACTTTGTTCCTTAAATTTTGTAAACGCTGGAAGCATTCCTGTTTTATTAACTGTTATTACTTGCAAGGCAACCCGCGCCCGCTCATTTGGATCACCCGAAATATCCACTACTTTAGCGATTGAATAAAAATCCTCAGCTTCTAAAATTGGTGAAACCGTCCCCAGTTCGGCCTCAAACATATCTTTATATAGAGCCGGCAATTCATCTTTTGTAAAATAACCAGTATCGCCACCACTCGGTGCTGAGAGATCGTCACTTCGAGTCATTGCAAGATCCGTAAAATTAAACCCCGAATCCAGGTCATTTAAGATTTTGTGCATTTTTTCCAGAGGTTCAGTTTGAAACTCTGCGTTTTTCGCTACTACAGTTTCTGAGTCTTGAGCGATTAAAAGTGGGGTGACTATATATTTTCGATAATCAGCCTCCGACCACTGAACCGACTCTAAAAAATCCGCTAAACCCGGCTCGTTCATTACAAAATTCTGAACCGAACTTTGCGAAACGTGCACACCAAGCGATTCACCGAATTGCTCCAGTTGTTTGTCGGCAATCAGTCTCCTTAAAGCCAAAGTAAATGGATCATTATTTTCGTTGCTAGTTTTTTTCTGAATTGAGTCCATTATTCCCGCCATTTTTGCTACATCACCATACCAAATTATATCCCTATCCACGACCGCTGCTGGAACTGGAAAAACTCTGGCGATTAAACTGGCTGGCCCTTGGTACCAATGCTCAACATAAAATCCAAATAAGCCAATAATTATACTCGCGAAAAGTACGGCTAAAGCAAAAAAAGATCCCACATACGAAAGTGAAAGTCGTTTTTCGTGGTTATGGAATTTTTCGTGACGCGCTATTTTCATAACAGACTTTCGCGCTCAAATTTCTGTTTATCGAAAAAATAATAAAACCAACGTTTTGGATTGGAAACAAAACTTTCCGTTTCTTCAGGGATATTTTGCATAGCTCTAAAGTCACCCGATTTATCTTGCACAACAATTAGAGTCTCGCCTTCTTTTGACAGTCCGTATTTTAGCCGACCTTCTTTTTCGAGATAATCTTCACTTGAAAGTGTGTCTATTAAACCGAGGGTGTTTAATCTATCTTGTTCTAACATTGCCCGTTCCTGCTCCATTTGCGCGATTTCGTGCTCAATCTGTGAGTTGCCAACATATTCTTTACCAAAAGTTAAAGCCAAAAAGAAAATCACCACAATATTCAGTAAGATAAATATTTTGATCTTATTCTGTTTTTTGATTAGTGGTTTTTTCTTCGACATTTATTGGGATGGTTGGGGTTTTAAAGGGTGTCTTTGATTTTTCTAAGTCCACCGCCTGTTTCTCTTCAGCTTCTTCTCCTGTTACCAAACATTTTACCTCAAGAATTAAATCTCGAACATGGTTCGGATTTTTTAGTCCGTAAAATTCGAGATCAAATGTTTCACCTTTGATTGTGTGAACCCGCAAAGCTCCTAAATTCAGTAGCCCAACGATCCCAATTTTTTTGATTTTAACAGACTTAATTTTCTTATACCAAAGTTCGTGAATTTCGCGTTTAAAGAGGCTTACCTGGTGCAAATCAATGATCCGCCGATCGGTTACAATTAACATTGATAATCGCCAAATATTCCAAATTCGAAAAGTGTACCAAACACCAGCAAGTTCAATTAAAACAAAAAATAAAATACCTGTTAACTCCAATTTCATTAACGAAAAGAAGAAAAAGAATGGCAAAAGAATCCAAATAAAACCAAACAATAATCGTGAAAGTTCGAGTAAAATGCTCTTTTTCACAATCGCAATGATCTCCTCATCAACATCTAACTCTACAAAACCTGCCTTCATAGTGTCAGTTTTTTCTTCATAGCCGAGATAGCTGATGCTTTGTCGCTCCATGGAATTTTTTTACCGTGTGCCACTGCCATTACTGGCTCGTTACCCTTACCGGTTAGAATGACAATATCCCCTTTTTCCGCCAGCATAATTGCTTTTTCTATCCCAGCATTTCGGTTATCAATCAAAAATAAATCCACCCCCTCTTTTTTTCCAGCACTTACTGCACCTTTTGCCACCTGTTCAATAATTTTGCGCGGATCATCGTCGTACGGATCTTCGTTAGTCACAATCACAATATCCTCCTGTTCGCCAGCAAGGCGACCAATAGGGGCTCGTCTTGCTACATCTCGGCCACCGCCTGCTGAACCGTGGACGCCAATAATACGCTTTGGCTTTAGTGCTTTCACGGACTTTAACAGAGCCGAAATAGCGTATGGTTCATAGGCATAGTCCACAATCACCATAAAATCCTGCCCAAGGTCCACAATCTCAAAGCGCCCTGGCAGGGGCTCAACTTTTTCTGCAGATGCAACAATATCACGCAACGGCAACCCAACCGCTACCAGTGCCCCCATAGCTGCCACAATATTTTTTATCTGAAAGTTAGCGCTTAGCCGAACCTTAAACTCGAGCCCATTTACGGCCATCGTCACCCCAGTCTGGCTGTGCTTAACAATGTTAGCAGACAAACGATCTTGGCCAAAATCTTCACCATCTCCAGCCTCGTCCTCGTTGAACTGATACCAAATAGTTCGATCCGCCCTGAACTTAGCAAAGTAATCGGAATATTCATCGTCAGCATTTAAAACACTGATTTTATATATCACCTTCTTGTTGATCGTCTTTTTAGGTGAGTCGATAAGGTGTTTAAATAGCTTCCCTTTAGCTTTTTTATAGTTTTCAAAACCACCGTGCGCTTCAATATGTTCTGGTGTTAAATTCGTAAAAACCACCACATCATAATTTATACCAAGATGCCGAAACTGATCTATGCCCTGTGATGATGTTTCAATAATCGCGTAATCACAACCCGTTTTTACCATTTTATGCATCAGGCTTTGCAGATAAAACCGACCAGGCATAGTCATTTTCATTTTGTTTTCTATTGCCTCACCAGCAATCTTAAAACCTGCGGTTGTGGTATAACCTACCTTTGCTCCGGTCGCTACAAGCATTTGTTCGATAAACTGTACGGTTGATGATTTACCGTTCGTTCCAGTCACGCCAATAACGATTAGCTTATTTGAAGGATAACCATAAGCAAACGCTGAAATTTTCGCTAGCGACCAGTGATAACTCTGGAGCCATGGTTTTGGGATTATTTGTTTGATTTTATGTAGCATATTCTTACACCAGCCTATCATTTTCGGTGGGTTTAAAACAAATTTGGGGACTTCAGTTTCGCCTAAACTGGCAGAAACCGGCCCCCATTTTATAATCAACAATCTAAAACTACAAATTACGAACTTCTTCACGGAACTGTTCACCTCTATCAAATTCGTTAGCAAAGAGGTTAAAACTAGCTGCACCAGGGCTCAGCAAAACAATATCGCCCACTGACGAAACAGCCTTTGCCCTTGTAACCGCTTCTTTCATTGATTTTACGCCAGTCTCGATAGAGACTTTACCATTAAGAAGTTTTTCAATTTTATCGGAAGCGTCCCCCTCAAAGAGAATTACGTGCTTACATGCTTTTGGAATTTCGTCGGTCATTGGTTCGTAGTCGAGCATCTTATCCATTCCGCCGGCAATTAAAATCACGTCTTTGTCGGCACCAAAATGTTTTAAAGCTGCGACCACTGCGGTTGGGTTAGTAGCGGTTGTGTCGTTAATATAGCTAATTTCGTCCACCTCACGCACCAATTCCTGACGATCAGAAACACCTTTGAACTCACGTGCTACTTGTCTTACTACCTCTACTGGAATACCACGAAGCAAACCAGACGCAACAGAAGTCAGAATATTTGAAACACTATGCTCCCCCTTTAGGCCTACTTCAGCCAGCGGGATAATTTCAGTTTCAGCCATCTCTCTTCTAAATACAATCATGCCATCTTCCCTCACATAACAACCGTCGTGCTCTGGCTGGTCAATCTTCGAGCACCAGAAAAGCTTCCCCTTCACTTTTGTTTCCATTGACCTTACTGTTTCGTGATCCCAGTTCAAAACCGTGTACTGTTCCTCTGACTGCCACTCATAAATAATTTCTTTTGAGTGAATGTAGTGACCATAGGAGTGGTACCTGTTTAAATGGTCTGGGTAAACGTTGGTTAGCACGGAAATATCCGGCCCACGTTTTAGATCTATAAAAGCCTGGGGCATACTTTCAAGTAACCAACTTGAGAGCTCGAGTACGATAAGTGTAGGTTCGCCTCTTGTTAAAATTTCGTCGAGCATTTCAAGTGGTGATACTTTAATATTACCGGCAATTACGGTTTTTTCATCAATCTTTTCGAGCATCTCGCCAATCATTTTTGTGGTTGTAGTCTTTCCCTTTGTGCCGGTTACCGCAATGATTGCGTAGGGGCAGTATCTAAAAAATAAACTTACATCTGATTCAATTGAAACACCTTTTGCCCGCGCCGCTACTATAAACTCAGACTCACTCGGTACTCCAGGATTTTGAACAACACAATCGACATCTACGAAATCTTCTTCTCGGTGCTCACCTAAAACAAAAAGTGGCGCATAAATAGTGCGGTTTGGATACATATCTCGGTACTTATGGTACCAGTCCATCACTAGAGACATCGATTCTTCGAGTTCGACCTCATCTTTAAGATCTGTAATAATGGTTTGCGCTCCGTGACGAATTAGCCATTTTGCAGCACCAAGACCACTTCCTTGTTTGTAACGACCAAGACCCATCACAGTTACCACAGCGTCTTGAAAGTTTTCGATTTTAGATAAATCCATATTATATAAATCCAAATGTTAAAGCTCTAATGTCAAATAATAAGATAGCTTTGACATTGGATATTAGAAACTTGATATTAAAATTATACCACAGACATCTTTTTTAGACGTTTAAGATTGTAGATTTCTTTGACAATTTCAATAATAATCAACTGAACAAAAGCTAAGCCAAACAGAATCACCCACTCCTGCGTAGATAATTGGGTTAATTTAAATAGATCTCTTAGCATAGGAATTGAAAACGGTATAAACAGCATAACAAAACCAAGTACCACACTCGCTACCAACAACCGGTTTTCAAATGGGTGTGAGGTGAAGATGCTTCGACGAAATTTCCGAACAGCAAAAATGTAAATCAGTGAATCTAGACCGAGTGTTAGGAAGATAAACGTACGAATTTCTTCGATATTTGTACTGTGGTGAAGTAAATAGAAATAAATCCCAAACAACAAGAAATCCGTGAGCATTCCCACCAAGAAAATGAGAATCTTCATTTCACTGTTTAAAATTGGCTCACTCTTTGGCCGTGGTGGTTCGTCCATAATACCGTCTTCGCCTGGCTCAAAAGTAAGCGCCACACTTGGTAACCCATCTGCGATTAAATTAATCCACAGAATCTGAGCTGGTAAAATCGGCAGTGGTAGCGACAACGCCAAGGCACCAACCACTAAAATAATTTCACTAAAACTATCCGACAAGAAGTAGACCATCATTTTGCGGATATTATCAAAAATTGTTCGGCCCTCATAAATTGCGTCGATAATAGTTTTTACATTATTGTCGAGCAAAATCATATCCGCTGTTTCTTTTGCCACCGCCGTTCCAGAACCAAGCGCAATACCAATATCCGACGCTTTTAGGGCTGGTGCGTCGTTCACACCATCACCAGTCATCGCTACTGATTTACCCCGACTCTGCCAAGCCCGAATAATCCTAAGTTTATGTTTAGGAGCTACCCGGGCGTAAATGTAGAACTGATCCACCCGTTTTTTTAAATCTTCGTCATTCATTTCATCGAGCTCAGCTCCAGTCAAAATCGCCTGAGCCCCTGCTTCTATTCCAGCCTCAAGCGCAATCGCCCGAGCTGTTTGTGGGTGGTCGCCTGTAATCATAACTACCCTAAGGCCGGCTTTTTTGGCTTTGGCGATGGTTGCATTTGTCTCTTTCCTGATCGGATCTTTCAAGCCCACAAAACCAATTACTTTGAGATCATTAACTAAAGAATCTGTAAGCTCCTTATGTTCAGGCATTTCTTCTGCTTTTGCCACTAACAGCACACGTAAACCGCTTGCAGTCATTTCTTCAAAGGTTTTCAGGAGTTGTTGACGTTCCTTGTCACTTACATCGGCCTTTGCTAACAACATTTCTGGAGCGCCAACAGCGTATAAAATTCGGTGTTTTTTAAACGTAAAAGAACTAGCTGAGTATTTTTTTATTGAATCAAATGGTAGCTCGCTTATTAGTGTGTATTTATCACATTCTAAATTAGGTTCTAAACGCTCGGTGTAACGTCTGAGCGCAATTTCGGTTGGCGAACCTTTCAACACCTCTTTGTGTGTTTTATCGTCTATCTCTAAAATCGATGCATTTGTTGTTAAAATTGCCCGCCCAATTTCATAAAGCTTTTGGTCATTACTACCGATTGGGACTATATCATTACCAACTCTGATTTCGGAAACTTCCATCTGCCCAGTGGTTAAAGTTCCGGTTTTATCCATACAGATCACCGATACACTCCCTAAGGTTTCAGCTGAAACAAGTTTTCTGACCAGTGCCTTCTTTTTTAGAATTCTCTGCATACCGATTGCTAAAATCACAGTAAGCGAAACCGCCATTCCTTCTGGCACCGAGGAAACAGCTATCGCTACCGATAGGTAGAACATTTCGGCAATATTAAAACCCGCCAAAGATCCGCCAATGAAAATGATTCCTGCCAAGGCAAGCACTGCCAATCCAAGAATGCTCGCAAAACGACCAAGTTGTGCTTGTAGTGGTGTATCTTCGTCCTCAATCTCTGAAACAAGCTGAGATATTTTTCCGATTTCTGTATGCAAACCGATCGCTGTAACCAAAATCTGCGCGTGGCCACCAACCACAACAGTCCCAGCAAAAACCATATTTTTTTGATCGGCAATCGCTAACTCTGACGCTACCGCCTCTGAATGTTTTTTTACGGCACTTGATTCACCGGTTAGGGCTGACTCGTCCACTGAAAAAGTTTGCGCATCGATCACACGACCGTCTGCTGTAATTTTTTCACCCGCAGCTAATAGCAAAATATCACCCACAACAATTTGAGAAGCTGAAATTTCGTGAATTTTACCCTCTCGTTTTACATTAACAGTTTGTGGCAGATAAGCCTGAAGCGCGTGAAGTGAACGATCTGCCTTATACTCCTGAAAAAAGCCAAGTACCACATTTAGAGTTACCGCAAGACTAATCACTATTACATCAAAAAACTCTTTTAAAAATAAGCTTACTATTGCAGCAAAAATCAAGATGAGCATAAAAGGGCTCATAAATTGCTGAATAAAAATAGAAAATACGGCCCTTGGTGGCTGTTTCGGAATCTCATTTACTCCGTTTTCCCGTAATCGACGCTCCGCCTCTTTTACTAATAATCCCTTTTTTGAGCTAGAAAATGCTTCAAAAACATCTTTTTTGGACTGCGCGTGCCAGGAAATTTGATTTTTTACCTCCATACACGAACATTATATCACGAAGATAAATTATCTAATATTAGCCTGAAAATTTCATTTTAAAATTGACAAAATGAGGAAAATGTAATACAGTTGACAGTTCTTTTATTTCTTTGTATTAAACCTGGAGGCTAAATGGTGATTATAATTATTACCAGTGGCTTCTGTGCACTGGTTCTGTTCAATGTACTAGCGAGCACTGCGCAGCCGGTCAAAAGCCAAAAAGCGCCAGCGAATGCTTACTGGCGAAACCAAAAAATCGCCAGCTTGAAAAACCACCAGCTCGAAACGTTGCTTGCTGAGATTTGCATCAGCTCAACTTCCACTGAGCAAGTTAAGTGGCGGATCGAAACGGAACTTGGGTATACTGGTGACACCTTTGTAAAAAAAATGTGTGTAGGCAGGAATTCGATCGAGTTCTTTGTCTTCCTAGTAGCGCCAGACGGAAATCTGATAACCTATCTGCACAACAAATAGGAGGTCATTGATGGATAAAGAAAAAGTTGCGGCTTATCACCGCCAAACACTTCACAACAAGTTGATGGCGACGAGCTCCTTGCTCTTCTGCACCATCGTTGTCGTGGTGTACAGCGACAGAGTTGTACACGTCCTGAGTCTTGGCTAAAGCCAGACCCAGAAAAAACCACACGCCCCGTCTGCAAAGACGGGGCGTTTATCTTATGTAATTGTATTATTTCGACCCGCACTCATTCCGTCATCCTGAAGCGGGCGTCGAATTTGGCTGAAGGATCTCCTTCGCTTTCGTGCTGAATCGAGACTTGTTTACGATGTAATTCAACACTGAGATTCTTCGGTGTGGTCCACGCTCACCTCAGAATGACAGGGTTTGTGATTTACTTCAAAATAATTCACGTCAGTCTTAAAATTACGGTTTGGTTTATTTGGTGTAATTGTGAGCTAATCGACATTTAAAGTTGGTTTTTGCCCCTGTCGTGTAGCCAAATACCAAGCAGCGAGGATGAGCTTTTTTTGAAGTGAGAATCCTCTATGGCAACGAAACAATTCCTTGAGTCGTGCGTTC
>Ga0210044_10000590_pt1 | contig 54818 bp, 62 predicted proteins | sample CryGey13umfilter_2_FD_183959 | JGI IMG/M metagenome (GOLD analysis project Ga0210044, IMG submission 183959) | Groundwater microbial communities from aquifer in Utah, USA - Crystal Geyser 4/9/14 3 um filter (SPAdes) (version 2) | ecosystem: Environmental > Aquatic > Deep subsurface >...
AGACCTATGAAAAACGGCAAGATTGATTTAGAATATATTTGGAAGAATGGTAAAAATGCTTATGGGTTTGAAGAAGTGAAATAATTTCTTTAATTTTTCAAGGACTTTTAAACAGGAACTATTTATTGAACAAAGCCAAGAAATAAGAAAAATTTAAAAACTGTTTTTAATCCGATTCGAGACATGATTAATAGACATATTGTTGGGGAGTTATATGTTGGGAGTTTAACTCCAAGTACTGGAGAAAATTCAGCACACGGCATATAACAAATCCCGAAAATGCAAGGACATTGTTGGCAACTGCTTTGGCTAATGATGGAAAAGTAGATGTTCAAGATTGGAAGACAAAAAAGGCTACGACTTATCATGTCGATGCTGTTGCTCTTTTGGAAAGACCAGAGGATAATGGGTTGATGAGTGCTTGGAGTCCGGATAGGACTCTGCCTTATTCTGACTTTGTCAAGTATTTCGGTAGTAATTTGGATGGCTTAAGAATCATAAGAGAAATTGCTTTTTTTAGAGACCAATTATCTGTATAGATGATATTTTCACAAGATTTAAATAATGCTTTTTTCATTCTCTCTGATGGAAGCTGGGAAATTATTGGGTCTGTTTTTGGTTTTTGTTTTATTAGTTGGAGTTCCAGCAAATTTTGTTGTTGCGGGTGATGACAACTCTGATAATGATAAGTTTGATGATGGATTTGTTGACAAAGCCCATGTTGCTAGGGCTAAAAGTGTGAGTCCTGTTAGTATTGGTGCTATTGGTGCTATGACCATTAAGAGAGCAGATGGTTCTGCTGTGGAAGTGGAAATAGAGGAAGAAATAGAAAATGGCGCAAGTAAGAAGAAGATAAAAATTTCTAGTGTTGATGCTACCGTTGAAGTTGAAGTGGAGGATGAGTTGGAAATAGAGGAAGAAGATGGCATGTTAAAGGTTAGAGTTAGAGATAGAGTTAGGGAAATTAAGATAATGCCTGATACAGCAGCCCTTGCTGCTTTGGAGGCTCTCAAGAAGAATGCTTGTGTTCCAGGAGTATGCGAAATTGTTCTAAAGGATACTGGATATAAAGATAGTGATTCTGGAGAAGCAGACGATTCAGATGCTGGACCCGTCCCCGAAGATGGAGATGATGGTGATGGAGAGGTTGTCTATGAAGTGAAATTGGATGAGGCTAGAGTCAGGTATTTGGGTATTTTTCCGAGCAAGAGAACTATCACAGCGCAAGTGAATGCCCAGACTGGCGAGGTTAAGACTAATGTTCCTTGGTTTGTTTATATTGTTCCGGAAGATAGTTCTGAAGAAGTAGAGTAATTTTTATAAAAGCTGTTTTTTAATTGATGTTATGAAAACGAGAGAAGATGCTCAGAAGTTGTTGAATGAATGGGTTATTCAAGATTCACTAAGAAGTCATTGTTTGGGCGTTGCTGTTTGTATGGAGGCTTATGCCAAGAAGTTTAAGGAAGAAGGACAAGATATTGATGTCGATATGTGGTATATTACAGGATTGTTGCATGATTTTGATTGGGAGAGATTTCCCAGTATAGAAGAACATCCTATTAAGGGATGTCAGGAATTAAAGAACCAGGGTTATAACGAGGGAATTATAGAATCTATTTTAGGGCACAATCCCGCTACAGGAATTCCAAGAAGGAACACGATGGCTAAAACGCTGTTTGCTGTTGACGAACTTTCTGGATTGGTAACTGCTTTGGCTAAAGTTAGACCTGGAAATTTTTCTGGGATGTCGGCTAGGTCTGTTAAGAAAGCAATGAAGAAAAAAGATTTTGCGGCTGCAATTAATAGAGAAGATATAAAAATTGGAATGGAAGAATTAAGCCTGGAAAGCGATGACGAAAAAAATGAACATTTTGAGCTAGTGATTAAGGCTCTTTCGGAATCAAAAGAGGAATTGGGATTTGATAATTAAAGTTAAGGTTAAACCGGGAAGCCTGGAAAATAAGCTGGAAAAGATTTCTGATGATGAATATATTATTAGTGTTAGGGCTAGGCCTGAAAAGGGGAAAGCCAATGAATCTTTATTGAAATTGCTGAAGAAAAAGTTTCCTGGAAAGGAGATAATTATAAAAACTCGGAAAGGGAGAAGGAAATTAGTTGAGGTAAGATGAAGATAATAATTGTAGATGAAAATGATAATGAAATTGGCTTTAAGGAAAGAGGAGAATTAGATTATAATGAAGATATTTACAGAGTTTTTAGGTTGTGGATTATTAATGAAGGGAAATCCTTAGTTGCCAAAAGGTCTTTGAATAAATCTCATCATCCTGGAAAATGGGGTTCTGCTGTTGCAGGGACTGTTGATGAAGGAAAGACATATGGGTCTAATATTGTTAAAGAAACTGAGAAAGAATTGGGTTTGAAAAATATTAATCCTAAAAAATTTTTTAAAGAATTTATAGGAAATAATTACAGGCACTTTACACAATGGTTTATTTTGGAAGAAAAAATTGATTTAGAAAAATTAAAATTGAAAGAAGATGAAGTTGAGGAAGTTAGATGGTTTGACTTGGAGGAAGTTAGGGATTTAATTAAGACTAATAAGACTGTGACATTGTCTGATGAATTGACAAAGAGGTTAGAAGAAAATGAAATATGAATTTGCTTCGGATTTACAAATGAGGATGTATGAGATTGCTTCCTTGTTAGGTATGGGTCATGTAGATACTGATAGGGTGAAGTGTTTTAGGAGTTATGGAAGTTCGACGAAAAGAACAATTGCTAGGTGCCATACCATAGGAAAACTAATGCAGAAAGCGATAGGTGTTAAGGCACATTATGCTATAGAGTTTCTCGAAAAATTTGAGAAGCTTAGCAGGGAGGAGCAAGATAAGACTATTATCCATGAGTTGATGCATATACCTAAGAGTTTCGGCGGAGGATTTAGACATCACAATTTTGTATGTGAGAAGAACGTAGATTTATTACATCAGAAGTTTCTAAATTTGAAAGGTATGGGTTAAGTTTTAATAGTTGTTTTTTTTGTTTACATAATGAATAAAAGGGGTTTGTCGGGCGTGATTGCAGTTGTTTTAATTGTTTTAATTGTTCTAATTTCCATATCAATCGTTTGGCTTTTTGTTCAACCCACAATAACTAAGATTTTAAAGGGAAATTTTGGAGGTGGAGGAGGAGGGGCTGCAAAAATATGTATTGAAGCTAATGTTGTCCCTATAAATTGTCAGGAAACAGAAACCGGTTATAAAGTGCAAGTAAGAAAAGGAAAGGGTGTGGAATTAACAGAAATAAAATTCGGGTTTGAACTGGAGAATGGTGAGAGAATATTCTTTTCTCAAACAGAAAATCTTCCAGAAAACTTTGAGTTAAGAACTTATGAATTTACAGTCGAGAATGCGAATAGAATTGCTACAGCATCTGTTTTTGGGGAAACCAGTTGCGGATTCACAAATCCAATTTCATGTGGTGAGCAAAGCAATAATTTATGTGGGAATGGAAATATAGATTCTGGAGAAGATTGTGATGGGGTTAATTTGAATGGTCAGACTTGCGAGTTACAAGGATATCTTGGAGGGGAATTGTCTTGTAATGCTGATTGTACTTTTAATTATGATTTGTGTCAGGAGGTGTTGAATGATTGTAGTTTTGATTACGGCATTGTAAAATTGGGAGATTTCGAGGATTATTGTACAAGGACAAGAGATGGGAACATTGCTCCTGGAATAGTTAAGATTCCTTATATTGGATTTCATAACGCTGGAGCGAGAGATGTTCAATATACCAGTCCGATGGGGGCAAAGTTCCATAGAAAAATTGCAGCGTGGCACCAGGCCTATAATCCTGATGGCAGTGTAAAGACAGATGCTTTTGATAGCGATATAACTACGTTTTATGAGCCCTCAGATACCAAGATTGTGCTGACTTTGAGGACTAATCACCCTGAAAAGGCAGAGTGCTGGTTTGATGTTAATCAGAGAGGGTTGGATCAAATTGATTCCTATCCCTTGGATGAGCAAGAATGGAAGGATTATGTCAAATTTTTAGTTGATAAGTACTATGTTCAGCCTGTTAATAATGGGGATTGGGTGCCTTTAACGGCGATTCAGTTAGGAAACGAATGGAGTCATCAGTTCCAGGTTAAGACGGATTATAATCTTGATTGTCATAATGAAAAATGGATTTCAAATAATGCTCCTGATAAGCTAGACGAGTATAAGGTCTTGAAGACTCAAAAAATAGTTAGCTTATTGAGGATTACGCATGATGCAATTGATGAAGCAATCCCTCCAGGAATGGATACCTTGCCTTTGATGACTTTTGGGATTACAGGAGTTGATAACATGGCACTTGGTGAAGGATTTACCACAAGAGGGTGGACGTACTCGGGGATGTTTACAGGAGGAGTTTCAATTATTTATCAGAATGAGACTAATAGGCAGATTGCTACAGATGTTGAAACATTTTTGTATGATGCCAAAGATTATTATGAATATGTTGATATCCATTCTAGGACTAACTTTTATCAAGATCATGGGTATGTTGCGCAGTGGATTAGGGATTTTTGGCAGAGGAGGAGTATAACCGGAAAGGGCTTGAGCTCAACAGAGTATGGTGGTCCTTTTTATACATATACTCCCGAATATCATGAGTATTACGTTCCTGTCTCATTGGCTCACTCGTATCTATCTGGATTTGATGCTATTGCGTGGGCACCTTGGAGTGGTGGACCAAATGCTCATTTTGAACTAGTTGGAATGACTCAGACTGGGGGCACTGCCAGACCTTATGCTAGAAATGGATTTTCAAAATTGACAACTGCTGCTTTGGATTACTCTAAGATTCGGCTGGAAAGTAGTAATAATTATGTTTTCTTAGATTCAAATAACCAGGAAATTGGAAGAGTAGATGTTAGCCTTAATGTTCCTCTAGAGATTCCTGATCCCATGGATTACAATCAGTGTTCTGATGGATTTGATAATGATAATGATGGGGATATTGATGGGGTTGATAGTTTATGTGGGGTTGGAGACTGGACAGTTGATGTTGAATTTGATGAGTCTGGAATCTACTTCTGATTTTGAAGTGTAAGAGAACTAGCAAAAACTTTTTAGAAAAAAGTTTTCAGCTGACTTTCAAAAACTATTATAGGGAGAAATGCTTATAAACTCTTTTTTTCTTATATAACCGAGAGAAAATATGGGTTCTCTTACATGTAAAAAGAGGATGGTTCATAAGAAATATACTTATAAAAATGGAAAAAGATTTGGTCCGTATTATTATGAGACAAAAAGAGTAAATGGGAAAGTTGTTACAACCTACTTAGGAAGTAAACATCCTGAAAAAAATAAAAATTATTTGATGCCTTTCTTATTTTTTGCCTTGCTTGGAGTTCTCTTACTTATTTTTTTGGTGTTTCCGGGATTTACTGGACGAGTTTCGCTGGATGTTAATTCAAATATCAGACCAGGCGATATAATTTCAGGAAATCTTAGATTGAATATTAATCAAGGGGAGTTGGTTCCTGCAGATTCTTTGATAAGAGTTGATTATAATCAGGAAGAGTATGAATTTTTGTTAAAAGATTTGATTTCTGTTGATTTGATTTCTGGTGATTTCTATGCTGTTGGTTCTGGGATTTCCGGAACAGGAGATGGATATGGTATAATTGGGAAGAAGGAAATCTATCCAGAAGTGGAATTTGAGTTTGAGGTTTATGAATCCGGAGAGGCAAGTAATATTCCTATTGTTTCTGATGGCGAGATTGAAGGGGAGGATGATGTTGTAGAAAAAGGAAACGTTACAGAAAAGATAGATGGGAATGAGAGTATTGAGGGAAACGCGACTGAGGAAGTTGAAGGAAATGAAACGATTCCTGATGAGGAGCCGGGAGAAGAGATTGAAGAGGAAGAAGAGCCTGAAGTAGAACCTGAAGAAGTTGAGGAAGAAGTAGAAGAAACAGAAGTAAAACCTGAAGAAGAACCTGAAGTAAAACCTGAAGTAGAAGAGGAGTCAGAAGAAAGTGCTGGAATCACAGGGGCAGCAGTTAGCGAGCAAACCATCAGTGCTCTAGTCACAGGTGATAATCCTTATGAATATAATATAGAGCCAGGCCAGGATATTCGGATTATAAGAGTGGTGATTAATGGGAGTGAAGTAGATAATGGAGTTGTTAAACTTAGAAGATCTGGAAAAACAGTTGAATTTAGAACCGATTATTCTTTGAAAGAAGAGGGATTTGGCCAGGATTACATAGGTGATAAGAAATTGAGATTGAATATCGCCCTGGAAGATTTAGGGGTTATTGCTGTGGAAGATGGGGACTTTGTTATTGGTATGGAATATGAAGGGAGTAGTATTGTTGAAGTTGAGGGGGAGGTTGATGTTGTGGAAGTTGAAGGCAATGTTACTGGGAATGAAACAATAATAGGAAATGATACGAATATTGTTGAACCTAATATTACAATTGAAACTAATGTTACTGGAAATGTTACTGTCAATACCACACAGTTTGGTGCTGTTCTCGGACAACCTGTTAAATGGGTGAAAAGAGTTGGTGTTAGAGGACCTGCAAGTGTTAGGATTGAGATTCCTAAGAGTGCAGGAAATGTTTCTGTTAAAAAAGTGGAGAAATCATTAGAAGAAATTGAAGCAGAGAATTCAGAGGATATGGATGAGGTCGATATTAGTAATGGCACGGGTGAAAATATTATTGAGGAACCTGAAGAGAATATTACCGATGAGAGCAATATTGTTGATGAACAAGTGACCGGTGATGAAGTGCCTGCAGTTGAAAAGCCAGAGGAAAATGACGTCCCAGGTTTGGAAAATAAACTAGAGAAAAAGATTAAAGTTGGAATAACTGGCGAGGTTTCTGTGGATTTGGAAATAGATAATGGCTTTTCGATTGTAGATTGGTTTAAGGGTTTGTTTGGCATTACTGGGAGAGTAGTGGAAGAATTAAATAATACGCAAGAAGTTGTTGTTGAAGTTACAGATTTGGAAAAGGCAGTTGAAATTGAATATGAGACTCCAGGCCCAGAATTAGGATTTGAGGAAATTTCTAATAAGGGAAAAAGACTTGGGATTACGAGTCTAGATGATGTTCACTATCAAGATGTTTTGATATTTACAGATTTGCCTGAAGAATTGGATGTTAGGACTCCGGAAAGAGTTAGAATATACTGGGAGGAAAATGCTACCTATCTTCCTGTTTTGAATATTAATGACTCTGACGGGAATGGAATTTATGATTATTTGGAATTTGTAGCTCCTCAATTATCAAACCAGACATTCAATATAATTGTGATTACAAAGGCAGAGCATCTCGATGAAAATAGGAGTTTTATTTCTGATATTTACGACGATGTTAAGGAGTTGGATGGGAACTGGAGTGAAACTATTTTTGATGGTGATTACGTGAGAGTTAGCTTTGAAAAGAATCTTACTCCTGATAGAGATATAACTATATATCCAAGGACGATTAATGGAACACCAAGGTTAGATATTTATGAGATTAATGGGACGCAGAAGATTGCAGGGTTTGATAGTATTAATGACGAGGAGTTGAATAAAGTTTATTTGGATGGGAGCTCGGGGGCGGGATTACAAGGAGAGCAGGATAGTTTTGATTTGCGTGTTTTAGGAGGAAGCTTGGAGTTTGACTGGATTGTTGACCCCCTGGGAGGTACAAACAATTGGATTTGCTCTTCCTTGCAAGAGTTTTCTAATGCATCTTGTTGGAGTTTAGGAAGTGTTCCTGTTTCTGGAGAAAATGTTGTTCTTAATGCTTCTGGGACGGGAGATGTTAATGTTACTAATAATACAATGCCTCAGGATTTGAGTTCTTTCAGGGTTGATTCTGGTTACACAGGGACGGTTCATTATAATGCTCTGTTTGCCAAAGGGAGTTGGGGAAGCTATGGGGCAATAGGAAGTCAGGAGTGGAATGTTACTAATAATATTAGTGTTTATGGAGGGACGCATAAAATTTATGGGAGCTTTGTTGGTAATGCTACGGATTCTTCGGGATATAATATAAGTGAAGAAGGAGAGGGGCAGATATGGAATGGTAAGAATATTACGCTTGGGCAGGATGCTGTTTTGGATGGCAATGGATTAGGATTTCCTGTTTCAACAGGCCCTGGTGGAGGGAATGACCTTGCTGAAGGAGGAGTTCATGCTACTACAGGAAATTACGGTTCCATACACGATATCTATGGAAATGCAAGTGCGCCGACATCTTTGGGAAGTGGAGGTGGTGTTCCAGGACAAGGAGAGCCGGGAGGTTCTGCTATTAAGCTGAAAGGTGATAGTGTTGTAATAGAAGGGAACATAACAATGGATGGGTTGGGGGGATCCTGGGGCCAGGGTGCAGGGGGAAGTATATGGATTAAGGCAGATAATATTTCTGGTTCAGGAGAATTGTCAGCAAGCACTCAGAAAAAGAATGATAATAGGGGCGGAGGGGCTGGGAGGATTAGGTTAGAATATGGAAGTGAAATGAGTTATGATGGTTTGATAGATTTAGAGTATGGAGGGAAGGAAATTAGTGATAATGATTATCAGATAGGAACTCTAACGTTCACCAATAATACTTGGCCTAATGACTGGACGATAGATGGGTATGTAGGATTATTAGGGGGAGATTATGGGGAAGGGGAAGTAGTGAATGTAGAAGGAGATTTTGTTGTGAATGGGAATCTAGTAGTATGGGGTGATTGTTTCTTTAATATTACTAATTCAGTCACTTGTTATAATAAGACTGCTAATGGAAGGGGCGTGTGGATAAATTCTTCCGGGAACATTACTATTAGTTCTGGAGCACTTGTTGCAGGGATGGCTAAAGGATTTCCGAAACGTGTTGGACCTGGTGCAGGTACTTGGGGAGGCGGAAGTCACGGTGGTGAGGCTAACGGAGGTGGAACTCATGTGACATATGGGAGTGCGTTAGAGCCAACATCTTTGGGAAGTGGGGGCAGCTTGGGGTTAGGGGGGTCTGCTGTTAAGTTTGAATCGTTGAATAAGATAGTCGTGGATGGAGATATTAGGATGGATGGTGATGAACATGGAAATCATAGGGGAGGGGCAGGGGGAAGTATATGGTTAATGGCAAGTAAAATTACAGGCTCGGGTAATCTGAATTCTACGGGGAGTTTTCGTGGCACTGATTCTGCAGCAGGAGGAGGAGGAGGGAGGATAACATTCACTTCATCAGATTATGTGAACTTTACAGGGAATTTGGATGTAAGAGGACAGGAAGATTTTGGGAGTGATTTTGATGACCATGGAGGAGGAGGCACAATCTATATTAATGCTACGAATTCAATCAGCCTATCTGGCAATGTTTTGGCTATAGGGGGTGGGGACGATGTTGGTAATGCAGGCAGTGGAGGAGGATATATTAATGTAACTGATAGCTTGCTAGGACTATCCGGGATTTTCAATGCATCTGTTTATAACATTTCAAAGGGTCTTGTCGGGAATATAACATTCAATTATACTGATTGCTCATCAACATTTACAGGGACATTTGATCCAAATTATATAGATAATGGGCCTGTTTGTGATACAACGCCCTCTGTTACGATAACCTTCCCTCAAAATAGAACTTTGTATTATAGTGAAACTCCTTTAAACTTTAGTGTTACCTTGAACGAGGCTGCTGATGAGGTTTGGTACACATTAGACGGAGGAACTAATAATGTTACGATGACTACTGATGGGGCAGGAGGGTATAGTTATAACCATACTAACACCTCATTGCCAGATGGGAGCTATACATTTAATGTGTATGCTAATGATACCTCTGGCAATTTGAATGATACTGAAACAGTTACTTTCTACTTGAATCAGAGTTTGATTTCTTATTGTACTAATGTCACTATTGGGAATAAGAATTACTGGCTGAATAACAGTATAGGGGGGGATTGGGCAGATTGTATTTCATTCAAGACAGATAATGTTACCTTATACGGACAAAATAACTATATAGAATCATCGGTTTCAGGAGGAGAGTTGCCAGTCGGAAATGCTGATAGGGCCATACAAGTGTTACATCCATTCGGCAATTTCACCATTGAAGATGTTAATATTACCAAATATGATGTGTCTGTTGGAATGTTTACCGAAGATTCTTCGCTTGGGGGGGATTCAGGAGCTAATTTCACAATTAAGGATGATAATATTGATGTTATTTCTGCCGATGCAGAGGCTACGACCATAATTAATGATGACGGAGGAAACGGAGGAGAAATTTATTTGTACGAAGTTAATGTTTCCAGCAATATTTCTTCTTCAGGAACTAATGGGATTGGAACAGGAAACGGAGGAAATGGAGGATATGTTTATATTGAGAACAAGATTGTGAATCTTAGTAGTGTGCTTGTGGAATTGGATTATGGTGCTGGAAGTCCTGATGGGGTTGCTGGGAGATTGATTATTAATTATACCGATTTATTTGATGACTTGAATGCTGATTATGGTACCAACATGAGTTTGACTTTAATTAATGGCTCTGGTACAGGGTCTGAGATTATGTGGTATGATAGATTCGATTCTTCGTTTATTTCCAATCTAAGTTTGAATACAGTTTTAAGTAATAATTATGTATTTGTTAATGCTACAGCTTTAAGCCCTTTAAACATTTCTGCTAATATTACATTGAGAGGGATCTCTGATACTTTTACCAATCCAGAGATTAAGAAGGATGGTGTTACATGCTCAGATTGTTATAACTTCACTTCATTGAGTGCAGCAACTGTGATATTTAATGTTACAGGGTTTAGCAATTATAGTATTGGAGAGGCTCCAAATAACGCTCCAACAGTCACAATTAATTTCCCTGCAAATCAGACTTATAATAAAACAAGTTTACCATTGAACTTTAATGTAAGCTTAAATGAGGAAGGTTCTGTTTACTACAGCTTGGATACAGGGATAAATAATGTGACAATGTTTAATGAAACTGCAGGACTGATTGGATTATTCTTTAATGCTACAAATTCGAGCATTGCTAATGGAAGCTATACATTTAATGTGTATGCCAATGATACATCTGGAAATTTGAACTATACGGAAAATATCACATTTAGCTATATTCATAATACGCCTCCTCCACCTCCCGTTTTAGAGACTCCTAGTGATGGGAGCAATACGACTGATAGAACCCCTGTTTTCACGTGGGTTTCTGTTACAGACCCAGAAGGAGATACAGTCAGTTATGAGCTTAATGTTTCTTTAATTGCCTCTAGTTTGTGTACTGATTACGCCAGGTATTTCGATCAAGCAACTCTTGGAGCAGCCAATTCAAAAGAATTAGAAGAGGATTTGAAGTGCTTGTATGATAATAATGATTATTACAATTGGACTGTGAGGGCTTACGACGGAGAGCTTTATTCTGATTGGGCTGAGCCATACAGAATTAATATTTCATCTTTGATAATTACAACTCTGATAAATGACTCTGTTGAATTTGGAAATATTCATTTCCAGGGAACTAACGACACTAGTGATGGATATCCTTCACCGTTCGTTATTCAGAATGATGGTAATTCATTTGTGAACTCTACTATCTCAGCTACAAACTTATGGAATACAGAATCTAACCCTACAGATTATTATCAGTTTAAGGTTGATAATTACACTGCAGAGTTGTTCTCCTTTGCATGGGACCCATCAACTACAATTTATACAGCTATGCCAGCGGTAAGCACTTTATTCTTAGTAGAATTAAACTATACGAACGCGACAGATATAGCAGAGATAGATATCAATGTTACAGTTCCTCCAGATGAAGGGTCTGATGTCAGGTCGTCTGTTGTGACTTTCACATCGAGTTTAGCAGAATGAGAATGGATAAAAAAATAATATTGGGAATTGACTTCTTTATCTTAGCAGGAACTCTGGCTTTGATAGTTTTCTCGGTTGGTTATGTACAACCCTTGCTTATAGCACCACAGGATGGATATGAAAGCAATAATGGGGCTGTTCTATTCTCCTTTGAAAAGGCAGATGTGATTTTGATTGATGATAATATTGATTTTTCCTCTCCTGATGAATATCATGTTGAGGATAATTTAGTCATTAATCTGAAACCAGGCGTTTATTACTGGAAGGCAGTAGGTGTTTTGCCTAGCGAGATAAGGGAATTTAAGATTAATTCGGAAATTAGTTTGAAATTGAAGCAAGACGGGGAGGGGTATGAAGTAGTTAATGCAGGAAATGAGAGACTGAATGTTGATGTTTACTCAGAAGGGAAGATAATTGGAAATGTTGTTTTAGACGTTGATGGTTCAGAGGGCGTTTTTGGAGATAAATTTGTAGGGAGGTCGGATGAATAAGAAATTGTTGATTGTTCTGCTTATTGGATTGTTTTTGGTAGAAGGAGCTATGGCAATCGGAATTACTCCAGGAAGGTCTACCTTTGATTATAGTCCCGGCAGTGTTAAAAATGTTGATTTTAGTGTCATAAATTCAGAGGATAAGGTAATAGATGTAGTTGTTTTGGTTCAGGGAGAATTTAATGAGAGTATTTCTGTTTCAGAGGTTTCTTTCTCTATGCAACCTGGAGAGTCAAAGACCTTGAAATATGGATTTACCATGCCTCCCAATTTATCTCCTGGTAGCCATCTATCCGAGGTTGTGGCTGTTCAGCTTCCAGGCAGGTCTGTCACTAGTGAGGCTTTTGTTGGTGCAGCAGTTGGGGTTGCGACACAGATTATAGTGGATGTTCCATATCCAGGGAAGTATTTAGATGCCTCATTAAATGTTATTGGGCCTAGCGATGATGGAGAGGTAACTTTTGTAATGCCTCTTTTGAGCAGAGGGGAGTTGGACGTTGTAAAGGCTAATGCAATTGTTGAGATATTTGGACCGTTTAATGATCAGATTGATAGATTGAATACCAATACGGTTTCTGTTAACAGTGGCGAAAGGAAAGAAATTGTAGCTAATTGGAATCCAGAGGTTGCACCGGGCCAATATAGGGCAGTTGCTACATTAGTTTATGATGAAGAGACTCGGAAAATAGAAAAGACATTTAGCGTTGGTGAAAGATTATTGGAAATAGATGGCGTTGATGTAAATGACTTTAGATTAGGAGGAATAGCTAAATTTGAAGTTTTAGTTAGCAATCAATGGAGCGATGCTATAAATGGAGTTTTTGCAGAGATGTCTGTATTTAATAAAGCGGGAGAGGTTATGGCTGAAATTAAGTCCCCTACGTACGACATTCATTCCTTGGAGAAGAAGTTAATGGTATTGTTCTGGGATACTGCCGGAGTTAGTAGGGGAGAGTATGACGCAACAATATTATTGAAGTATTCTGATAAGTCGGACCAACACGACTTTAAGCTGGATGTTAGAGATGACGAAATTAATGTTATAGGTATTGGTTATGTTATTTCTTCAGAGGACACAGGAGGAGGATTATTCAGTAATGGTCTGGTAGTTTTTCTTGTGGTTCTAGTTGTTGTTTTGGTGATAGTTAACTTGTTGTGGTTTTTATACCTAAGAAAAAAGATAGCTAAGAAGTAAAGAAAAGTTTATAAACAAAACTTGCTTACCATAGGTGTATAAAATGAGGGATAGAAGTAAAATTGTGATTTTGTTGCTCATCGTGGCAATAGTTTTTTCTGGTGTGTCCATTTATATTAGTTTGAATGCTTTGAGTTTGGATATTCCTGTTAGAACTTCGGATTCGAATGTTCTTTCAGGAGACGCTAATTCAGGAGGAATCAGCTTGGGAGTAGGCGAGGCTGTAGGCGTAAATGAAGGATAACAATCTTGTTTTGACTATTGCCTTTATAGCTGTGGCAATATCTTTGATTTCAGCAGGTATAACTTATTTTTCCATTGCTAATTTGGTTACTCAGCTTTCAGGATATGCGACTAGCGTAGGTGAGGCTAATTTGACTGTTGCAAGTTCTGCTAATATTAATTTCACAACCTTTGTCATAAACTGGAGCACCGGACAAGTAAATTTGGGAGAGACGCATGCTATACTAAATACAGCAGATGGAACGGTTACTAATGGGAATTGGACTGCGGTTTCCGGAGGATTAGTATTGGAAAATTTAGGGAATGTTAATGTTACCCTCGACTTACAGACAGGAAAGACACCAACCCAGTTCTTAGGAGGAACAAATCCGGGATATATGTGGAATGTTACTAGTTTGGAATCTAATAGTTGTGTAAATGATAGTTATGAAGAGCCGTTTGGTGATGTGAACTTCACGATGTATGGCGTTTTTGCGAGCACTTCCACTTCGTCTACAAGAGTATGTCAGTATTTTAACTTTATATCTGGCGCAGATACGATAGAAATTGACATCAATCTGTCAGTTCCATCAGATTCTTTAACTGGGGCCTTAACGGATACTATTACGGCTACTGCAACAGTTATCTAACGGGGCGTAATTAAGTTTTTAAACTATTAATCCCTAGTTAGCCAATGGGTGGTAGTAATAAAGTTCTTGTTGTTTTGTCGCTTGTGGCTGTTGCCTTCGCAATTATTGCTATGGGCATAACTTATTTTTCCATATTAAATCTTGTTGAAAAAATTTCAGGATATGCGACTGACATTGGAGATGTTAATCTAACTGTTGCAAGTTCTGCTAATATTAATTTCACAACCTTTGTCATAAACTGGAGCACCGGACAAGTAAATTTGGGAGAGACGCATGCTATACTAAATACAGCAGATGGAACGGTTACTAATGGGAATTGGACTGCGGTTTCCGGAGGATTAGTATTGGAAAATTTAGGGAATGTTAATGTTACCCTCGACTTACAGACAGGAAAGACACCAACCCAGTTCTTAGGAGGAACAAATCCGGGATATATGTGGAATGTTACTAGTTTGGAATCTAATAGTTGTGTAAATGATAGTTATGAAGAGCCGTTTGGTGATGTGAACTTCACGATGTATGGCGTTTTTGCGAGCACTTCCACTTCGTCTACAAGAGTATGTCAGTATTTTAACTTTATATCTGGCGCAGATACGATAGAAATTGACATCAATCTGTCAGTTCCATCAGATTCTTTAACTGGGGCCTTAACGGATACTATTACGGCTACTGCAACAGTTATCTAACGCGAAAGGTATAAAAAACTGATTTTGTTAATAGTCTTATGTTGAAAAGAGGTTTTTTGTTTTTAATTCCCTTAATAGTTTTTGTGGGAATAGCTAGTGCAGCTTTAGGAATTACCCCTGCAAAAGAAGTGGTTAATTTTGTCCCTGGGCAACAGCTTCAGTTTGAGTTTACAATTCTTTCGGATAAACCAGATCAAGAAATTGCTCTTTATACGGAAGGAGATTTGGCCGGATATACTCGGCTTAGCAAGACAGAAATAAAAGGAGAAGATAGATTAACTGTTTATTTGTCTTTTCCTGATGGAGATATAGCTCCGGGCGAGCATAGGATTTTGGTGGGTGCGAGAGAAATTCCAGATGAAAGTCAGTTTCTTGGAGTCGCAGTTAATGTCAGAGCAGTGATTGTTGTGTTTGTTCCATATCCAGGGAGATATGCGGAAGTTTCTCTAAATGTACCAGATGCTAATGTTAATGAAAACCTTCCTATAGAAGCTTATGTTGTTAATAGAGGAAGAGAAAACTTGTTTACTCATGTCAAGGTCAATATTTATGAATCGGATAGAACTTTGTTAGATCGTATTGATTTTCAACCTTATGATATAAATCAAGGAGGGGATAGATATTTTAGGAAATTGTATCCGACTTCGGAGTTTAAGGCAGGATCATATCTTGCGGAAGCGGTTGTTGATTATGGGGATATTGTCATCGTGAATGACACATTTAGGTTGGGTTCTTTGAATGTTAATCTGACTAATTATACAGATAGGTTGAGGCAGAAGGAAGGTTTTCAAGAATATAATCTAGATGTCCAGAGTTTGTGGAATAATCCCTTGGATGAAGTTTATGCAGATGTTAATATTTCTAATGGTGTTCAAAATGTGGAAATTAGGACACCATCTATCAGTCTTAATCCATGGGAGGTTGGAATTCTTTCTGGGTTTATAGATACTTCTGAAATGGAAGGAGATTATGATGTTGAGTTTGTTCTCAGGTATGCTCAGGCTAGCTCTGTTTATTATGGGATGATTAGCGTGTTTGTTGTTAATTACTTGATGATTGGTATAATAGCTGGGGTGATATTGGCGCTTATTGTTATAATAGGCCTAATAATATATATAAGAAAACTTAAAAAGAAAGTTAAAAAATGAAAAAAGTTGCTTATTTCTTAGTTATTTTTGCTTTTGTTCTATTGACTCTTTCTATTTGGATATCTAGTGTTTATTCGAACCAATATCTGGAAGAAAAAACGTTTTATGCTAGCGCCAATTTCACCTATAATCATCTAGGATTTGATGTTAGCAATTCTTCCCTTAATTTTGGATATATCCCAATTGGATCTTCCTCTACTAGGGAAGTGGTGTATTTTAATCATTATGATTTGCCTGTTTATGTCTATATAGAAGCAGAAGGAGAATTGTCTGATTCTCTTATTTTTGAGAGTCCTGTTTTCGTAGAGGGAAAGAGTGAGAGAGTTATTTCTTTCACAGCATTTGCTCCAAGAGATTCCATGCCTGGATTTTATGATGGTTCGGTCAGATTTATTATCAAACCGGCTAAATAATAAGATATTTAAGATAGATTCTCAATAACTTTGTATGAAAAGGGAGGGGTTTTATTTGATTCTGATTTTGGTAACTTTTACAGTATTACTTTCCTTATTTAATATTTTTTTATTTCAGAGTGTTAGCCAAAATTTTGTTTTAGGATCTGCTACTAACCAGGGCACTTTAACATTAAGAGTCGTGGGAGGGGACAATATTGCACCAGCAATTGATTTAACTTATCCAGGAAATATTAGTTATTCGTCTCAGAAGACCGAACTTAATTATTCTGTTTATGATAACAATATTTTAGATAGCTGTTGGTATTCTTTGAATTCTGGGACTACTAATACTAGCGTTACATGCGGACAGAATGTTACAGGCATTTCCAGTTCATTAGGAACCAACACGTGGACAGTTTATGCGAATGATACTTTTGGAAATGAAAATTCAAGCAGCGCCACATTCTTTATCGAATCTGGTGGTGGAGGAGGTGGCGGAGATGGTGGAGGTGGAGGAGGTGGAGGGCCAGAGTTAGAGCCATTTAGTGTGAATCCGAGAGACACATCATTGGAATTAACTGAGAAAGATTCTATTGCGGAAGAGATTAAGATAGTTAATATCATAGATTCTGCTATCACTCTTGATTTTTCTTTAGAAGGTTTTGATTCTACTGCTTCACTTAGCTCTACATCTACGACTTTATTACCGGGAGAAGTTTATAGTCTATTTCTTATTTCAGAATTATTGGATCCAGGAGTGTATACCGGAAAAGTTTTAGTTAGCTCAGGGAATATAGTAAAAGAAGTTTTAGTTGTCTTGACAGTCAGATCTGAGAAGCTGTTGTTTGATATTTCTTTGGAGATTTCTGATGAGTTTAGAAAAATAAGTGTAGGGAAAAATGTTAGTGCCTCTATATCTATCTATAATCTTGATGAACTCTTGGAAGCAGGAGAAATTAATGCTACGTATTTAATTAAGGATTTCAGTGGCAATGTGCTATATGAGGATTCAGAGATATTGTTTGTTGAAGATAGGACTAATTATAATTATGTTTATCCGACTGATTTCTTGAGTGCAGGAGAATATGTTATAGCAGTTGAAAACATTTACCAAGGAGGTTTTGCAGTTTCTTCTGTGAGGGTATCTATTATCGATGAAGATTTTAATTATCTATTATGGCTTGCTATTGCAATTGCAGTGATTTTGGCAGCAGTTGTTCTTTGGAGATCCATATACACATATAAAAAGTCGGAGAAATATAAAAAATAAGATGAAGTGGTTACCTTTATTTGTGATAATTTTGTTTGCTTCCTTAGCAGGTGCACAATTCAATTATTATAGCGTGAATACCCCAGTTGTTGAAAGTGTTTTGCCATCCGGGGGATTTATAACAGTTCAAGTTGATGTTAACAATAATGTTGAGGACGAACTTGTTGTCCAAGCATCTTATTCTTCTAAAGAAGGTTTTTTTGATGTGAACCCTCTTGAAGCCAGAATAAAAGGATTAGAAGGCCATACTTTCGATGTATCGATGGATTCTTCTGGGCTTGATAAGGGTGTTTATGTTGGGAAGATAGATTTTTTGGGAGTGCAGCCAGTTACAGTGCCTGTAATCATGGAAGTTCAGTCACCTAGAGACTCCTTGTGGTTTGATATTTCAATCGAACAATCGATAGGACAAATATCACTGCCTCCCAGGCAGAATTCTTTTGATGTAAGTGTCGATGTTTTTAATTTAGGTGCTGTTTCAGGATACACAACTATTGGGTATTATATTAAAGATTTACAAGGCAATGAAATCTATTCAGACACGCAAAACATATTTGTTGAGAATACCTTATCTTTCAGAAAATCTATTCCTCTTTCCGAGGAACTTGATTATGGTGATTACGTTCTTTACGCTGTGATTGAGGGAGAGGGTAGTTCAGGAACAGACAGCATTGTTGTTAATGTTGCAAGTCCTGTTTTGGCTAGTCCTCTAACATCAGGATTCAATTATTTTATATTTATGATTTTGATTTTTCTTGCTATTTCTTTTTTAGTCATAAATTATTTATGGGATAGGAGAGTTAGGACGGTTGCTAGAGATTGGAATCAAAAGGTTGTTAATCTTAAAAGGATTAAATTTAGCGATACGGCTAAGGAAATGCATAAATTAGAATATAAAAAAAGGCTTTTGGAGAAGGCTTATAAGAAGAGGTACGTTAAGAAGAGCTCATATGATGAGAGTGTTAAACGGATTAACGAACTCATAAGGAAGTTAAAGAAACGTTTATAAATAAAGTTGTATTATAGTCATCATGAAAAAGAGGGTTAAGAGAAAGAAGTCTGTTAAGAGGAAGTCGTCTTCTAAGAGGTTTTCTAAGAAATCTCCATTGAGCTTGGCTATGGGCGATTTGAGTTCTGAGCTTAGGAAATTAATGGGTGAGAAAAGCTCTTTCAAGGAGGCCTTACATAGAGTTTCTGCATCTTTGGATTCTGGTCACAATGAAGAAAGAGAACTTCAGAGGAAGATTGCAAGAGTTATTGAAAAAGAGGCTAAGTTGAATAAGAAGAGAAAAGTTTTGGCCATGAGAATTGATAGAATATCAGATAGGTTAAATAAGATTTCTAAGATTAAGTCTGAAATGTCTGATATCTAATGAATTTTAAATTATCCTATAAGGAAAAATCCAGGATTTTGAACGTTAGACAAGTCAAGGGTTTGGCGATGGGTATTGGGCTCACATTTAAATCCAGAAATACAGAAATCTTGCTATTCGATTTTGGAAAATTAACCAGATTATCTATTACCTCTTTTTTTGTCTTTTTTCCTTTTTTAGCAGTTTGGCTAGATGGGAAAAATAGAGTTATTGAGAAAAGAGTTGTTCAACCGTTTCAGTTTAGGATAGCTCCTAAAAAGGGATTTCGTCGCTTGATAGAAATCCCAATCAATTCCAGGAATGCCAAAATTTTTGAGTTTCTCGACGAGGGAGGAAAAGTTTAAATACATTGTTTGTTATTGATATATGTAATAATCAAAAAGGAGGTGTTAGATGGGAAAAGTCATTGCAAAAAATGTTGTCGACAGGAAGCAGGGTTACTTGTACTATGTAGACGGCAAGGGTAATGTGTGTGAGGCAAAGATGTCAAGAGGCGGAAGGAAGAAGAAGGCTAAGAAGAAGACTACTGCCAGAAAGACTACAAGGAAAACAACAAAGAGAAAGACAACTGCAAGAAGAACAACTGCAAGAAGAACAACTAGAAGGAAGAGGTAAGTAATTATTTATTTTTTTATTTTTTTATTGTGTGTATATGTTTTTGTATGAATTTATGAGGTTAGTAGGTTTTATTCCTCGCGACTCAATCGTTTGAGTTGATGCAAAATACCATCAGGCAAATGATTTAGATGGATTGAGGATGAGGATAAGAGATAGATTTGATGATGAAAAACTTGTTCTTTCTGCATCTGATTATATTAGTCAGATGGAAAAAAGGGATTATAATCAAGCCGTTAAGAATCTTTTTCGCACGAGATTTTTCGCACGGGATTGAAGTTGATAGGTATTTAGTATTATTTATAAATCTGGTTTTATTTTGAGTTTTTATGATACTAGGGATTGAATGTACAGCCCACACTTTTGGAGTTGGTTTGGTGAATAGAAGGAAGATATTGGCTAATCAGAAAGATATGTATAAACCTGAGAAAGGTGGAATAATACCCATGGATAGTGCAATGCATCATAGGGAAGTCGCACAAGACATTTATCAAATGGCATTAAAGGAAGCAAAGATTAAGGAAAACAAGATTAAGGCAATTGCAGTTTCAAATGCTCCGGGTTTAGCGCCATGTTTGCACGAGGGATTGAAGTTTGCAAAGAAATTGGCAAAGAGATTAGGTGTTAAGTTAATAGGTGTTAATCATTGCATCGCGCATTTAGAGATTGGACAATCAATAGGAGCTAAAGATCCTGTTTTATTATATGCTTCTGGCGCTAATACCCAAGTAATTGCGTTTGCAGAAGGGAAATATAGAGTGTTTGGAGAGACCCTAGATTCCGGGATTGGTAATTTTATCGATACTTTTGCCAGGCATTGTGGAATTCCTTTTCCTGGAGGGCCTAAGATTGAGGAAAAAGCTAAGAAAGGCAAGTATATTGAGTTGCCTTATTCTATTAAAGGGATGGATGTTTCTTTTGCAGGAATGCAGACGAAAATGAAACAACTGTATGACTCTGGGAAAAAATTGGAAGATTTATCGTTTAGTATGCAAGAAAATGCTTTTGCTATGCTTGTGGAGGTGGCTGAGAGGGCGTTAGCTCATACAGGGAAGAAGGAGCTTGTTTTTGGGGGAGGAGTGGCTTGTAATTCTAGATTACAGGAGATGGCTAAGATAATGTGCCAGGAAAGGGAATCTAAATATTTTTGTCCGGCTAAAAGCTTGTTGGTTGATAATGGAGCAATGATTGCCTTTGCAGGAGAATTGATGATGAAGGATAAGAAGTTGTTAATGGAGCCTGAGAAATTGGATATTGCCCCCCGGCAAAGAACCGACGATGTTCTGGTGACTTGGAGATAAATTTATAAACCCTTTTTTTCATCTCTTCTCAGCCAATGACCTTAAGGAGGCTTATGTTTCTTTAAGGGGGATTTAAAATGGATGCATATACAATTATTGAGAAGGCGAGAAGGACAGGGAAAGTTGATAAGGGAGTTAACGAAGTTACTAAAGCTATAGAGAGGGGTGTCGCTAAGTTTGTTGTTTATGCTTCGGATGTTGATCCAAAAGAGATTGTTCAGCACTTATCTGTTTTATGCAAGGAAAAAGGGATTCCATATGAAGAAGTTGATTCTAAGCAGAAATTAGGTATTGCCGTGGGCATTCCTGTGAATACGAGTGCTGTTGCTGTTATTGAGACCGGTGATGCTGAGAAAGATATTTCTGCCATGAAGAAGTGAGTTGATTAAGATGGCAAAGAAACAAAGAGTTAAAGAAGGAAAATCTGATAGAGGCAAAGATAGATTATCTGGAGAGCCTGTTAATGCTGTTGTTGAGGAACTAAGTGCGAGGACAGGAGCAAGAGGGGAGGTTACCCAAGTTAAAGTTAAGGTTCTTGGAGGAAAGAATGAGGGAAAGACAATGAGGAGAAATGTTAAGGGTCCTGTGAAAGTGGGAGACTTATTGGTATTAAGAGAAACTGAGATAGAGGCAAGAAGAGTTAGGGGTAGAATTACAAAAGGAGCGCATAGTTAAGATGGAAGAGGTTTTGGAAAGAGAAGGGATAAGCGAGTTTGCTTATCAGGTCATGGATTTAATGGGTGTTGATAATCCGGATGATTATATTATCAGAGCTAGACATGATAGATTAGTTGTCGGTTTTAATAGAGATGTTGGATTTGGATTTGTTGTTGGGAACATGAAATATGGGGGAGAGGGATATGGAAGAAAATTAGTTAATAAGTTCAGGAAAATGAGGGGAAGAGATGTTCAAGTCTTTAATACTTTTTGCCAGGATTTGAATCTTGGAGGATTTGTTTTTAATGCTATTGGGAGGAAGCAAGATGGCTAAGTGTACATTTTGTGGGAAGGAACAGGACGATTATAAGGGTACTTTCCTGATGAAAAATGATGGTACTAGTAATTATTATTGTTCTATGAAATGCCAAAAAAATCATTTAAAGTTGAAAAGGGACAAGAGAAAGATTAAATGGACTGAGGCATTCCATACAGTTAGAGAAAAAAGACTGGCAAAGGAAAAAGAAAGAGTTGAGAAAGTTAGGAAAGAAAAGGCCGAAAAAAAGGCTGGAAAGAAGAATTCCGACAAAAATGATGCCAAGAAATAATTTTTAATTTTATCGACGATAAAAGGCTGGTTTATCATATAAAGGTTTATAAAGGAAGTTTGACTTTTCTGTTCAGGATTTTAAACAATGGCACAGATGAAAGACACCAAAAAGGAATATTCTGCAGAAAAGATTAAGGTACTTGAAGGCTTGGAAGGAGTTAGGAGGAGGCCTGCTATGTATATTGGAAGTACAGGTAAGCAAGGCTTGCATCATCTAGTATATGAGGTTGTGGATAACGCTGTGGATGAGGCGATGGCTGGTTATTGCGATTTGATTGATGTTATTTTGAATAAGGATGGTTCAGTGACCGTAAGAGATAATGGAAGAGGAATTCCAGTTGACAAGCATCCAGTTTATAAGATTCCTGCTGTTGAAGTTGTTGTTACTAAGCTTCATGCCGGCGGGAAATTTGATAAGAGGAGCTATGCTGTTTCCGGAGGGCTACACGGAGTTGGGATTAGTGTTGTAGCTGCTTTATCTAAGCATATGAGCGTTATTGTTAAGAGGGCTGGAAAGAAATATCAGCAAGAATACAAGATAGGAAAATCTATTTACAAACTAAAGACTATTGGAAGCATTGGGAAAGATGATACTGGAACAGAAGTCACATTTGTTCCGGATAATGAAATATTTTCTACTCTTGATTTTGATTTTTCTGTTTTACAGACAAGGTTTAGGGAAATCGCGTTTTTGAACAAAGGTGTTAAGATAAAATTGAGTGATGAAAAATCAGGAAAAAAAGAGACATTCCATTTTGAGGGTGGGATTATAGAATTTGCGAAATGGATTAATAAAAATAAGGATGCGATACATTCAAAGCCAATCTATTATGCAGGAGAGGAAAGTGGAGTTGTTGTCGAAGTATCAATACAATATAATTCAGGATATCAGGAAAATGTTTTAAGTTTTGTAAATACAATTAATACTGTTGAAGGCGGAACGCACGTTATTGGTTTTAAGACTGCTTTGACAAGAGCTATTAACGAATATGCTAGAAAGAATAAGTTATTGAAATTTGGAAATCTTAATGGCGATGATGTTAGAGAAGGACTTTCAGCAATAATTTCTGTTAAAGTTCCTGAACCACAGTTTGAGGGACAAACAAAGACGAAGCTTGGAAACTCGGAAGTTAAGGGAATAGTTGATAGTTTGTCTATGCTCAGATTGAGTGAGTTTTTTGAAGAAAATCCTGTAATTGTTAAGAGGATTGTTGGGAAAGCAAATGATGCACAAAAAGCAAGGGCTGCTGCTAAGAAGGCTAAAGATTTAGTAAGAAGGAAGAATGCTTTCAGTGTCGGAGGTCTTCCAGGGAAGTTGGCGGATTGTTCTAAGAAGAAGTCTGATGATACTGAATTGTATATTGTTGAGGGAGATTCTGCAGGTGGAACAGCCAAACAGGCAAGGAATAAGGAATTTCAGGCTATTTTGCCATTAAGGGGGAAGATATTGAATGTTGAGAAAGCTAATCCGAATAAGGTTTTTGGTAATGAAGAGATTGCTAATTTGATTACTGCTATTGGCACAGGAGTCGGGGATAGTTTTGACTTGGAAAAGTTAAGATATTCTAAAATCATTATAATGACTGACGCTGATGTTGATGGTGCACATATTAGAACCTTGTTGTTAACATTCTTCTTTAGATTTATGAGGAAGCTTGTTGATAACGGGAATATTTACATTGCAGTTTCTCCATTGTATAAGATTCGGAAGAAAAAAGACCATTATATTTATTCTGACCAAGAGTTAAAGGCGGTTTTGGGCAAGTTAGGGAATGCAACGGTTCAGAGATTTAAGGGTTTAGGAGAAATGAACTCTGAACAACTTTGGAGCACAACTATGAATCCTAAAACTCGGTTGTTGAACAAGGTTACTGTTGAAGATGCTGTGAGGGCTGATGAAATATTTGCAAGATTAATGGGAGATAATGTTGAACCTAGGAGAGAGTTTATTTTAGCTAAAGCACATGAAGCGGAGGTTGACATTTAATGGACAAAGTAAGAAAAATTGTTCTTGAAATCCAGAATAATTATCGGAATAAACTGAAAACTGATAAAGAAATATTTTATCATCTATTGGAGCAGACAGGGAGACATATAATTAAGTCGGGCAAGTTGAAAGAAAGCGGGGAGAAGGAGATATTCAGGAGAGAAGTGGTCAATATGTATCTTTTAAGTTTAGGGTTGATTGAATTAGAGAGAGTAGATGATGATACTATCAAAGCATCTGCGGACTATTATAATAACAAAATAAAGGAGTTATTTGAATAATGGAAAAGAAATTTTGTCCGAATTGTAAGAGCGAGAATGTTGAGCTTGTGGCAGGAGGAGTTAGCGGAACATGGATGTGTAGGGATTGTGGGTTTAGCGGAAGCTTATTTCCGGAGAAGGATATTGTCGGAGGAAATATGGAGGATAAAGAATGAAATTATATTTAGCACACAAGGCGAGTGAGGAAGATAAGAATGAATTGTCCCAAGAAATGAAAAGAGTTGTTGGGAAGTTAGATGATTTGGGTATTGGATGGTATTGCACATTTCTTGATGAAAATATTAGGGAAAAAACAAGAAAGGACTATATTGGAAACACTATTGAGACAATAAAAGGGGTTGATGGGACTTTGGCAATAATTAAGTCTGAGGAAAAGAACGAGGGTTTGTTGATTGAAGTCGGCTTAATTGTTGGAATGCAGAAAAAGTTATTTTTACCTATTAGGAAGGGAGTTATGAAAGGAAGATATGTCAGGCTTCTCGCTGATAAGATAATTGAATTTAATGGTATTGATGATTTAGTTAATAAATCGGGAGGAATAAAATGACGCCCAAGGGGAACGGAGAGAAGAAAATAGAAGAAGAAGTTGAAAAGATGGAAGTTCAAAGAAGATTGAAAGATCAAATTGGATTTGAGAAAGGAGTTGCTGGAAAAGAAATTACTGAGGAAATGGAAAAATCTTATATTGATTATGCAATGTCTGTTATTACTCAGAGAGCTCTACCCTCGGCTGAAGATGGATTGAAGCCAGTTAATAGGAGAATATTATATGCAATGCATTCTGTTGGGTTGACGCCTGATAAACCGACAAAGAAATCTGCTACTGTTGTTGGAGAGGTTTTAGGTAAATTCCATCCACATGGAGATGTTGCTGTCTATGATGCCATGGTGAGAATGGCTCAAGATTTCTCTATGAGATATCCCTTAGTTAAAGGGCAAGGAAACCTTGGAAGCATGGATGGCGATAGTCCGGCAGCTATGAGGTATACAGAAGCAAAGCTGGCAAAAATATCTCATGAATTGTTGAAAGATATTGAGAAAGATACAGTGAAGATGCAACCAAACTTTGATAACTCTATTAAAGAGCCTGAAAATCTTCCAGGATTATTGCCTAATTTACTTTTGAACGGTGCCACAGGAATTGCAGTAGGAATGGCTACAAACATTCCACCCCATAATTTAACTGAAATTTGTGATGCTATTATTACTTACATTGGAAAATCGAATATAACTGAGGAAGCCTTAATGGAAATAGTTACAGGTCCGGATTTTCCAACTGGTGGATATGCAACAGGACCAGGAATCCAAGATATGTATAAATCCGGAAAGGGGAAGGTTATTATGAGGGGAAGAACCAAGACAGAAGAAAAGAAGGGAAAGCCTCTTGTTGTAATCACAGAAATTCCCTACATGGTTAACAAAGCAGATTTAGTTAAAGATATTGCAAGACTTGCTACTGAGAAAAAATTGCCAGATGTGTCTGATTTGAGGGATGAATCTAGCAAGGGAGATGTTCGGATTGTTGTTGAGTTGAAGAAAGGGGCAGAGCCCAAGTTTACATTGAATAAATTATATAAGTTAACAAAATTACAGACTAATTTTGATGCTAATATATTAGCCTTGGTTAATGGAAAACCGACTGTTTTAACTTTAAAGAATTATTTGAATGTGTATATTAATTATAGGAAGAATGTAGTTATTAAAAGAAGCAAGTTTGAATTGAAGAAGGCCGAAGATAGATTAGAAATTGTTTTAGGTTTGTTAATAGCATTGAAGAGTATTGACGCAGTCATTGATTTAATTAAGAAGTCTAAGAATGCTACCGAAGCTAATGAGGGATTGATTAAGAAGTTTGGGTTAACTGGAAGACAAGCTAAGGCAGTTTTGGAGACAAGATTACAGCAGTTGACAAGGTTAGAAGATGGTAAGCTGAAAGATGAGAAGAAGAAACTTGAAGAAACAATAGATAGTCTTAAGAAGATATTAGGAGACGAAGAAGAGGTTTTGAAAGTTGTTAAGAAGGAAGTTCAGGATTTGAAAAAAATATATGGAGATAATAGAAGAACTACTATATTGAAGAAAATTGCAGAAATAAAAGAGAAGGATTTAGTTGAGAAGAAAGATGTTGTTGTTACTTTGACTAATTCAGGATACGTTAAAAGGCTTGATGTCAAGGTCTATAAAGAACAGAGGAGGGGTGGCTCAGGGGTAATGTCTGGACTAAAAGATGAGGATTTTGTAAGGAATATGCTTACATGTTCTACTCATGATTATTTGTTGTTCTTTACATCTAGAGGCAGGGTGTATTGGGTTAAGGCAAATGATATTCCAGACTCTAGTAGGCAAAGTAAGGGAAGAAGTATTGCTAATCTTTTGAATTTAAGAGATGAGGAAATTGCAAATGTTATTGCTGTTAAGAATTTTGATTCTGGATATTTAATGTTTGCTACGAAAAAAGGGGTTGTCAAGAAGTTGGCTTTGAAGGATGTTAGCAGACCTAGAAGTACAGGAGTTAGGGTGATTAATCTTCCAGGAGATGGTTCTGATAGTCTAATTAATGTTGTTATAATTCAGGATAAACAGGAGGTTTTATTAACAACTAAGAGAGGGCAGGCTGTTAGATTTAGTTCGGATGACGTGAGGGCAATGGGCAGGGCTAGTTATGGTGTTAAAGGAACTGGATTGGGTTCAGGAGATGAAGTTGTCGCATTAGTTGATTTGGATAAAAATGGAACGATTTTGACAATTACAGAGAAAGGATATGGAAAGAGGAGTAAGTTGGAAGATTATAGAAAAACAGCCAGAGGCGGGAAAGGAGTGATAAATCTTAAGACTAGTGAGAAAACTGGAAAAGTTGTTAAAAGTCTTAGTTTGGATAATAAGGATTCCGTGATATTAACAACTGTTAAGGGAATGGTGATAAGAATCAATATGAAAGCGATGAGAGTTATGGGAAGAGCCACGCAAGGTGTTAGAGTTGTTAAGCTTAAAGTAGGAGATAGGGTGGCCGATGTTGTTAAAGTTCCGAGGGAAGAAGTTTTGGTTGAGAAGATTGAGTGAGGGAAAGGTTGAAGCGTTAGGCAGTTCTTTCGGGATTTTCAGGCTTTTTTTTATTCTTTAGAGTGTAATAATAATTAAAAAGAGCGGTTCTAGGTAATAAACATGGAATTTGATTTAGCTCAAGTATTAGGATGGATTGCAACTATTCTTTTTTCAATTATGGTTATACCACAGATGATAAAAACATTGAAAACAAAGAATACTGAAGGTGTCAGCCTATTGCTTTTTTAACCTTTCTAACAGCAAATATAATTGCATTGATTTATGCTTTTATGATCTCTCAACCACCTTTGATTATTAAGTATGAAATAGGGATTCTGACAACTGTTTTCTATCTAACTATTTATTATGTTTATTCTAAAAATAACTCTGAAAAATCTATTGAGAATTTGGTGTAAGGAAAGAGTGTTTTGTGGTTGAGGTGTTTAATGTTCATTTGGAAGATACTAATAAGGGTTCTGAAACGCACTTGAATCATATTTTAAGATTGTGTGCTCGAAGAGACATAAAATCCATAATTGCCGGGGATTTCAATATGTATTTGACGGATGTTATGAAAAAATTATCTGAAAAGCATGAGTTAATGATAGTAACTTCTAGGACAATTTCTAAGGAAGAAAGAACGAAAAAATGGATAAAAAAGTATTTAAATCTCATATTCACTTGAATTTAATGGGTAATGAAAGGACTTTGGCAATTTTGAAACCTGAAACTTTGGAAAAAGGGCTTGAATTCGAAATTTTAGATAAAATAAGAGGTAGAGGGTTGCAAGTTGTTGATCTTAGAAGGATGGTTGCTTCTGAAAGTTTGCTCAGGAGACATTATGAGGAAGTTATTGAAAGAGTTGGTCCGGTTATAGGGGATCAAATAATTAATTATATGACTTCTGGTCCGGTCATGGTTGTTGTCCTTGAAGGAGAAGGGGCTGTTAAATCTGGAAGGGAAATTGGGGTATAGACAAAGACCCTATAAAGTGCTCTGAAGATTCCATTAGGCGGATTTATGGTGATGATACTCTAGAAAAATCAATCGAAGAGGAGAGATGTGTTAGAAATTTAATCCATATGTCTGATTCAAATTCTGCTGCAAAAAGGGAAATTAACTTATGGTTTGGAGAAAAATATGTGAAAGGTCCTTATGGAAAAGCCGTGAGAAATGTTGCTGAAATAACTAGGCTAGATGGTGAAGGCATAATAAAAGAAATAATGGACTTTTCTAACCAACAACAAGCTATCGTTCATGGTATTAAATTGGCTAAAGATGCTAAAAAAATAATGGGAAGTTCCCTCAAACCTCATACTCCTGAAAGTGGACCATGTAGTTTTTGGGCTAGTGGGAGGTGTATATTATATCCTGTTCGGAGTTCTCTAATATTCAATTATTCTGGTGTGTATTGCCCCGAAGCAAATACTCAAGAATATAATTTAGCCCTGACTAGCTTTCCTGCCTTGAGAGATCATTTCTTAAACTTGCCTCTTTTTGAAGAAGATTCCCATATTAAAATTGGAGCGGAAATTCCATATTCCGCATTTGCCCTTCTAAATGTAAAGGTTAAGAGTTTAATTGGTGCAAGCCCTAGAGAGATAAGGATGATAGCTGAAAGAACAATGATTTTAGGATTGCACAATCTTCTTTCCACTGAAATTCCATTTGGCAAACTAATTAGATATGGGGAGGTTGATATTAAAAAATGATTATAGCTATTGACTTGGATGGAGTAATTGCTGACTCATTAGGAAAATTTATAGAATTTCATAATGATGTTTTTAATACTAGTTTGAAAGTTGCTGATTTTACATCATACACATTGAACGAAAGTATTGGCATGCCTAGAAAAGAAGAAATAAAACATATAGAAATGTTTGATGATAGTAATTATTTTAATGAAATAAAACCTTTAAAAGAGGCACCTAGTGCAATTTTAGATTTATCAAGTAGTCATAAGTTAGCAATAGTTACTGGGAGAAATGAAGGTCAAAAAGAAAAGACTTTACTTTGGATAAAAAAATATGTCCCTCAAATAAAGGAAATTTTTTTTATAAGAAAATCTGTAAGAGATAATTCTAAATCAAAAGCAGAAATCTGCAAGGAAATTCAAGCAGACATCTTAATAGAGGACAACCTTAAATACGCCCAACAAGTCGCACAAGCCGGAATAAAAGTACTTCTTTTTGATTATCCTTGGAATCAATCATCTAATTTGAACCCCTTGATTATAAGAGTATGTGGATGGAAAGAGGCCTTAAATTTCATAAATTCTCTGAAAATAAAATGATTTTAAATAAACAATGAAATCTTTGGTTATCTGTGGACCATCAGGAGTTGGAAAAACAACAGTCTTAAATTTATTTCAAGAAAGAAACCCCTCTTATGTTGAGCCTGTCTCATATTATACTCGTCCAACAAGAAAAGACGACAAAAGTAAATATGTTCATCTTTCTCCTTTGGAATTTAGGCAAAAAGAAGTGCGGGGGGAATTTATTTGTGTTAGCCAATTTTTAGGCTGGAAATATGGACTTCCTTTGTCTGAAATACAAACTATAAAAAAAGGAGGATCTAAATTACTAATGGATTATTCTCTTGAGAACTTGCATTTATTAGTGAATTTGAAAGAACAATTAAATGCTTTATTTGTCTATCTTTTGCCAAAAAATAATGAAATACTCTTAGGAAGATTAAGAACAAGATCTGATTCTTCTTTTGCTGAAGTGCGTTATGAAAAAGCGTTAAGAGAAATTAGAACAAGATCTGATTCTTTGAACTGGGCTCATATTGACAGAGAACTTATAAATGAGGATCTAGACCTAACTATTAGATGTTTAGAAAAAATGGTTTCAATATGACTACAATCTTTTTAGCAACAAACAATAGGGCGAAATACCGCTTTATGCGAGCGTACTGTTCATTAATTAAATGTAATTTTGAAACTCCCCACGATAGTGGTCTGGACCATTCATTTGAAGAAAATGGAGAAAGTATTGAAGAAAATGCTAAAATAAAGGCCTTGGGTTGGTCTAATTATACTCCACACATGGTTTTATCAGAGGATTATGGATTTGAGATACCTGCATTAAAAGGTAATTGGAGAAAAGAATGGTCAAAAAGAAATGTTGGTGGGGAACAAGTTACTGATGCTGAAAGAAGAAGAAACCTCTTACTACTTATGGGAGATCTAAGAGGGGAAGACAGAAGAATCTATTGGACTTCTGCAATAGCGCTTGCTATGGGGGGTAGACTAGTGGGGGTGGTATCTTCTGATAATCCTAACCCTAGTTATATAGTTGAGAAAATTGATTTAGATAAAGACATTGTAAGGGCTTTGAAGAAAAGAGCTGACAAGAATTATCTTTCCTTGAAAGAGATGGTTGAGGATATTATTAGAAGGAGCATGGTCTCTTGGAAAGGCGGAAGTATAAGGAAAAGGTTTAAATCTGATGATAAGTTAGTTTCAGTGTTCTCTAGAGAGAAAAGAGGAAGGAAAAAGAAAAGATGAAAAAAAGTTTGTGGATTTTGTTGATATTTAACTTGGCTTATATCTTGGGTTTTGCTATTTACTATGCTTCTATTAAAAATTATGAATTCTTAGGATATATTGCTTTGTTAGTTATCTTATTTCTTCTTGTTACTTTTACATATAAATACACAACATTTAGTGATAAATTGTTATGGGCTTTGACTGTCTGGGGTTTGTTGCATATGCTTGGTGGAGGTTTAATAGTCGGGGGCGCTGTTTTGTACAGATTACAGTTAATTCCTATTTGGATTACAGAGAACTTCTATGTCTTAAGAATGGATCAGTTTATCCATGCTTATTTGTATTTTGTAGTTGTTTTTGTTATCTGGCATTTGCTTAAAGGTAATCTAAACAAGAATATGAATAAGTGGTTAGTATTAATTATAGTTGGTTTGGCAAGTGTTGGTATTGGTGGTTTGAATGAGATTATTGAATTTATGATGGTTCTTTTCCTGGATAAGACAGGTGTTGGAGGCTATTATAATACATTATGGGATATTGTGTCTAATACTGTTGGGGCTATATTAGGTGTTCTTTTGTTAGCATTTATGAGTCGTTCTAAGAAGGGATAATGGAGAAAAGAATTGTTTTAGGTAAGAGGATATTAAATGTGAGGTGTAGTGATGAATGCAACCCTAAGATTTACAAGAGTTTTTTTGCATTATTGGAAAAATATGAGGGTGGTTTGATTGAACTGATGGATGAGTATGTTATTCCTGAAGAGGTTTTAGTTAATTTAAGAGGGGGAGAAAGTGAATTAGAGGGATTTTATTATAAGCATGATAAGGATACTTCAGAGAATCTAGTTGTTATTGATATTTTTACAAAACATATTGATATGCAAAATGTTGAGAAAAGCTTATTAGACGTCTTTGTGCATGAGATAGTTCATCATCTTGTTGAGGATGAGAAAGAGACTAAGAAGAAAGCAGAGGAGTTTATTAGGGGACTTTAAATCCCCCAGACATATTCATTGCAGAATTCACAATTAGCTTCAATTGAACATGGTTTGAAACCAGAATTGTAAGCCTCTAAGATGTTTTTTGCAACCTGAATCATTTCATCTTTTGTTTCCTGAAGGTTGAAAGACATTCTGCCACCGGATTCTAGTGCGTTTCCCTCATTATCTAGAATGAATTCAATTGGTTTCTCTTTTTTTAACATGTCTAATGTTAGTTTCTTTACTTTTCCGTAATTTTCCTTAGCAGCAAGTGCGTAAAAACCTAATTGGAAGTTTCTTGCTTTTGGCTGGATATAAGAGTTTCCCGTTTTGTAATCTATGATTTCTAAACCATCTTCATGAAAGTCTATTCTATCAGCATAACCATGGAAATGAAGGCCTTCAATTTTGGCGTGTAAATGAATTTCTGTTTTGGATTCTGGAGTGTATTTGTTCTTATTTCTTTCGAAGAATACTTTTATTATGGGTATTGCCTGATTTATATCTACAGATTCCCATTCTTCTTCTGCTTGAAGGGATTTTGCAAGCAAGATGAATTCTTTTTCGGTTTTGAAATTTTGTTTTACCCCTATATCTGCTATCTGGTGAACAAAAGAACCTAAATTTATTGCCTCCCAGGAGATAGGTTTTGGTTCGGGCATGTTGTATACATATCGGTATTCATATTTTTTTTGGCATTCATCGAAACATAATAGGGAAGAAGGGGAGAATTTGACTTCTAATTCTTTTAAGGAGTCTAGATCAGATTCTGCCGTTTTTATTTTTAGTTCCGGTTCGTTAAATAAATTTTCTTTGTCTAATGTATAGATTATGTCTTTGTTTTGCTTATAGTTGATTTCATTCAGGAATTGCGAGGGCCAAAATTTCTTGTTCGAGTATTCTTTGGCGAATAAAACATATAACCTTTCTTTTGTTCTTGTAAATGCTACATAGCATAGCCTTCTTTCTTCTAGCAATTGGTTTTGTTTTTCATATTCTCTAATTACGCTTTCTTTCTCAGACTCATGAACACCCTTTAGTTTGTTTTTTAATTCAGGAGATAATTCAGAAGGAATTAGTGGGTTTGTATTGACCCTTTCCATGGGGAATCTTTTTTGAACGAAATTAGATATAATTACTATTTTATATTCCAAGCCTTTTGCGGCATGTTGTGTCATTATTCTAATTCCCTTATTCTCGGTTGTGGGGGCTTTTACTTCTATTCCAAGGTTTTCTATTATCATTATATGATGTAGAAAATCTGAAACTTCTGATGAGTCTGTCTCAGAGAATTCTTTTGCCATTTCCATAAATTTTTGCAAACAGAGGAATTTTTCTTTTTCTATCTTTTCTAATTCTGAGTTTCCCAACCCGATTATTTCTATTGTTTTATGGATTATTTCCGTTATAGGAGAATCAAGGATATTAGTTATTTTTTCTATCTTTTTTGTTATTATTTTAGTTTTTAGATTTCCAGAATCTGATAGATTAAGCTGAGATGGAATTTCAATTATCGTTTTTGTTATAGGCTCAGGTTTATTTCGTTTTTTCAGGAATCTTCCAATTTTTATTAAATCTTCTTTTGAGAAATTTAAGTCCTGGAGGAGATTCCACCATGAATTTTCAAATCCTTTTGATTCATTTTTTGAGGCGTTTGCTAATCTTAAATAATCAAGTATTTTTTTTATCTCTTTTGTTTTTAGAAGGGATTTTGCTCCGACAGCCGTAAATTCTATATTTTCTGATTTGAGAGATTTCTTTAATAGTTGAGCCTGCTGGTGTGTCCTGAATAAGATGCAGATTTCATTTTCGGGAGTACCTTGTTTTATTTCTTTGTTGATAATTTCAATTATTTTTCTAACTTCTTCTTTTGCGTTATTTAGTTCGAAGATATTTATTTTTTCTCCTTCTTTGTTTTCTGAATTTGTGACAAAAAAGCATTCATCTGGATTTTTATAATTGTTTTTTATTAATTGATGGGCTATCTTCAGTATTTTGTTAGGTGATCGAAAAGATTTGTCCAGGGTAAAGACCTCTTCTTCTAAGGCAGTAAATTCTTTTTTGAATGAATTAAAATTTTCTTTATATGCTCCTCTGAATCTGTATATCGATTGGTTTAAGTCTCCGACTATTGTTATATTCTTGTGAGGTGCTATCAACTTTAGAAAATCAAACTGAAGTTTGTTTGTGTCCTGGAATTCATCAACAATTATGTAGTCATATTCTTCTGTTATTTCAGGATGATTTGAAAGAAGTTCAATTGATTCTTTATTTAAATCTGAATAGTCTTGGTAATTCTTTAATTGTTTTATTTTTTCATACGCTTTCCATACATTAACGAATTTTCTTATTTTTATAATAGATGAGAGATTTTCTATATCTCTTAATAATGCCAATTTTTCGTTTTTATTTTGTGGCCTTAGATAAAGGGTTTTGAATTTGAATTCGAGATTTTCTAATTTTTTTTCTATTTCTTCATTGCTTTGGCTGTTTGATTTTTTTTCTAAGTAATTTTCGAATTCTTCTATTGAGATTCCTAAATCTTTGGCGGTTCCTATTGTGCTCACATATTGATGGCATTGATAGGGTTGCACTTTTAAGTTTTTATGGAGCATTATCTTTGCATCTTCTGGTAAAAGGATTCTAAAGTTTTCCTTTATTCCTATTTTTGAGCCATGTTTTCTTAAAACATCAGCACAAAATGAATGAAATGTTCTGATTATTGGCTCTTTTTCATCTTTTAAGATTGGCAAAATACGGTTTCTTAATGAATTGGTAGCTTCGTTTGAGAATGTAAGACAGACAATTCTTTCTGGGGAATAAATTGAGTTTTCTAAGAGGTATTTTATTTTTTCTACTATTGTGTATGTTTTTCCTGTTCCTGCCCCCGCAAGTATCATGCACGGCCCCTTTATTTTTTTAGTTGGATTTTTCTCTATCATTTGGATTTTTCTCTTGACATTCCAATGCGTATCTTGCTACACCAAATCTTAATTGTGGCAGGTATTGTTCTCTTTTTAATGAATGGCCTGGAGCCATATTTCCAAGTCCTTTTTGGAAATTCTTTGAATAAACTAGTTCTCTGCAAGTATCTTCGTCTGATAACCATTCCATCACAAGTGGCCTTTTGTTTCCTAGCTCATTATATACGTTATCAAAGTATATTTCCATTTGTTCAGGTGTTTTTTGAGGGTTTACAAGGCTAGTTATAATCCATTTTACGAGTCTAGGAGTGGCCAATATTGCTTGTTCACTTCTTAATACTATTTCTTTTCTTCTTGCTTGCTCTTCTCTTTCCAACCAGGCGGTGTTATCATTACCATATCTATTTCCAAAATAGTCTATAATTCTGCGAAAAGGGTTCATTAGATTACCTTGCCGTACCCGATTAAACGCCAGTGGTTATTGATATTTCTTGCTATCCCCACATTATCTCCCTTGAATGGAACTACAGGTATTTTTAGAGATAGTTCTATTTCATCTTTGTTTATTTTTTTTGCTATTCCTACAGTTGTTGATGTGTTTACAGAAAGCATTAGAGTTTCTGATGGTTTTATTGGTTCGATAGATTGATGTTCTCCTAGTCCAAAAATTTCTTTAAAAAGAGTATGTTTTAGTTTTATGGATGATGTGATTTCAGGCAGGTTTCCGAAAGTTGATGCAACACATCCAGATAAGATGTCCGTTTTCCCTGTTGACATATCTAATTCTGTTTCTATTGCTAGGCTCCCCCCAGGGGTTATTTCATCTTGCTTGTATTTTCCTTTGAATAAGGAAACTATTTTGGTTTCTAATGGTTTTTGTTTTACTTGATTTGATTCCTTTATTGTTAAACCGGGTTTGATTTCGATTTCCTGACCTACTTTTAGGATTCCTTGTTTTAGTGCTCCTCCGAGAACTGCTCCATGCAAATCTTTTGGTGATGTTCCTGGTTTATTTATATCAAATGATCTCGCTATTACAAATATTGGTTTTTCTTTAGTGTTCCTGACAGGAAGTTTTATGGAATCTAGGGCTTCATATAGACTTTGTAAGTTGATGGATTGTTGAGCAGATATGGGAATTATTGGGGAATCCTGGGCTATTGTGCCTTTAACGAATTCCTTTATTTTTTTGTAGTTTTCTAAGGCCTGTTCTTTGGAAACAAGGTCAATTTTGTTTTGTGCTATTATCACATTTTTGATGCCTTTTGCCTGTAATGCTGCTAGATGTTCCTGCGTTTGAGGTTTAATGCCTTCATTAGCTGCCACAACTAAAATTGCGGCATCAACAATTGCTGCGCCTGAAAGCATTGTTGCCATAAGCATTTCATGCCCTGGAGCATCTATGAATGAGATGTATTTTATCGGCTTTCCTTTTTCTTGGATGTTGTATTCTTTATCTTTATGGAGGATGATGTCTGCATATCCTAATTTGATTGTGATTCCTCTCTTTAATTCCTCAGAATGAGTGTCCGTCCATTTTCCTGATAGTTTTTCTAGCAATGTTGTCTTGCCATGGTCAATGTGTCCGACTAGAGCAACATTTATTGTAGGTAGTTTTGATATGTCCATGGAATAGGATTAGAAAGAGGGATTTTAAAGATTTGGGTTTATTCTTTCTTCTCTTCGTCTTCGGCAATTTTTTTGGCAACTTCTTCGGACTGCTCTGTAACTTCTTCTGCAACTTCCTCGGTCGCCTTTTCTTTTTGCTCTTCAGTTTTTGTTTCAGGAGAGTCTGGGATGTCGTCTTTGATTTCTTCCTTGACTTCTTCTTTTATCTCTTCCTTGATTTCTTCTTTTTCGTCTGGCATTTTTTCTTCCTTTTCTTGTTTATTATCATTATCTGTGGATGGTTCTTCTTTCTTCTCTTCCTCTTTCTTGTTTTGGTCTGGAAATATTTCTTGCAAGGGTTTGCTTCCGGGTTTTTTGACAACTAGATTAATCTGGACTGTCTTATCGGAAATTGTGTTTCCTCTTACCGTTTTTCTTCTCCTAAACCCTTTTGGAGTACTTACTGGTTTTTTGCCTTCTTTCTTTGTTCTTTTATGCATACCCCATCCTTTCTTCAGAAGGACTTTTTTGAGTTGGGGGCCTTCTATGTCTTCTTTGTGTGGAAAGCCAGCTATATCTGATGCTCCCTTGATAGTGAATTCATATCCTGATAAATCTGGTGATATATCTTTACCGGAGACTTTATCTCCAAGCTTCTTGCCTTCTAACGCCTCCGAGTCAGATTCTATCTTGAACGTCTTTCCCTTTTCAGCTATATTGATTTTGAACATGGATAGATGGGGAAATTGTGGTTTTTAAAGGTTGCCTTGATAAAATTTAAATAAGAAGGGGATTGGTGTTGTTTATGAAAGTCGTGATATTTTTAGGTAGTTTGAGGATGAATCATATAAGAAAAGGATTGATAAGTTTTTAGATGAGTTGGAATGGTATGCAAGTGCTTTGAAGGCTAAGAAATCATAGACCCCAATTGTCATTCTTTTTTCTCTTGATTTCTGCGATTTCTGATAATGTTTTGATTTCTTCTTGGGATAATAAGTCTTTGTTGAGTTTGAAAGTTTTGAATTGATATTCCGTTATTTGCGAATAAAGGTGTTTTATTTCTGGATTTTTTATTTGTCTCTCATAGTTTGTCCCGGGTAAGGAGATAGCTACTTCTGCATCTTGGGGAGCCCCATCAACAGAGTTTTTGTCTAACTGAATTGCTTTTATTCTTGCTATCGAGTTATCGTTTTCATCTATTAACAATAGGTTGGATTTTAGTTTTCCTGCTAAAATCCTGACACCGAATATTGCTGGATTGCTGTTTCTGAATACGTATTGCGGTAGAATCTCGAGTTTGCAAATTGTTGCTAACCCTAGCAGCCTTTGCCTTTCTATTTCAGCTTGTTTTTCTTTACGCCATTCTTCAAGAGATTCAATTAGTTTGTATACAACTTCATCTGTTAGAACTTTTATGTTTTCTAAATCCAGGCCTTCTTCTATTTCTGTATTAAACCCAACAATCACTGCATCCAAAGGATTAATTCTGAGATTTGCTTTTGCCGAGATGACATCTGCTTTGTTTATTGACCCGATTCCTGCTTTTACGAATTGGATATTTGATTGTTTTAATAAATTGATTAATGCTTCCAAGCTCCCTAATGAATCTGCTTTAATTATTATTCCCTGTTTATATGTGGATGTTGCTTCAGAAATCTCTTTTTTGAATCCTTGTTTTATGGATTCGAGGTTTTCATTTACTTTTTGGAATGGCATTCCTGAAACTAGCCCTTCCTTATTTGTCAATTGTAATCTTAATCCAGTTGCAGCAGTTGTTTCTTTTACGGATTGAAATTGAAATGAAAGGGGTTGAATTTCTTGAATTGCTCTGACTTTAGACAAGATTGGTTCGCTTAGGGTGGCTATAACTATTTCATCTCCTTCCTTTAGATTTCCATCATGGAGGATTGCTTCCGCCCATTCAATCGACTTATCTTTTTTTACTTCTAAAATAACACCTTTTGCTTCTTCTGTTATAGCTAGTTTTTCCATCAGGAATCTTTGTGATAGTCCACAAAGCACAAATAAGAGTTCTGGAATTCCAAGTTTTGATTTTGCAGAACATGGAACAATTGCTACTTTCTTTTTGAAGTCTTGGATATTGTAATATAAATCTGAATCGAATCCGTGTTGTTGTAATGCTCCTTGAAATGTGAATAGTGCGGTATTGAATTCTTGTTCGACATGTTGGGCTTGAGATTCAATAGACTCTTTTATAGAATCCTTGACCTGCCATCCAGATATCGTGTCTATTTTGTTTAGGGCTACTACGAATGGCGTTTTGTTTTCTTTTAAGATTGAAATAACTTCCTGAGTTTGGGGTTTAATACCTTCTTTTATATCAACAACCAATACTGCTAAGTCTGCTAATGAGCCCCCTCTTTTTCTTAGATTAGTGAATGCTGCGTGTCCTGGTGTGTCTATGAATAAAAATCCAGGTATATCTAAGGAAACATTGGATTTATCGATTAGTGGGCAGGCTTTTTTTATTTGTTCCTTAGGATAACGAGTGAATGATATTTTTTGTGTTATTCCTCCAGATTCTTGAACTTGGACTGCTGACTGACGGAAACAATCCAAAATTGATGTTTTTCCATGGTCTACATGGCCTGCAACGGTGATTATTGGTTGTCTAATTGTCATATGTTTTGAAAAGCAGGGGTATTTTTAAAGGTATATTATTTTGGTTTTGGATGGCAGAAGATGAAACGGAAGAAGATGAGGAGCCTGATTTTTATAGGGCAACTCTTGAAGGGTATATCAAGAACGAGGAAGGAAAGGTTAGAGGATATAAATTTAGGATAAATAGTTCGCCTTTTAGAGACCTTGTTGGAAGGAGCGTGAAAGTTCATATTAGTTATGCTAAAGACATATTTTTTCAGAGAGGGGGAAGAACAAATGTTTTTAGGTATGTCCCAGATTTTCTTCTAACTTATCTTGAGGGGCCCGGGGATGTAGAAAAAAGAGTTATTGATAAAATAAGGGAGAGCAATTCTAATTTTTCCCAAGAAGATGAACATGAACGAGAGATAGTTGATGAAAGCGGGTATAGCGAGGGTCCAATTGAATTGGAGGATTTGGATGAGGATTAAACTAATTATTTCATTAATTACAGCATTATTAATAATGGGTGTGGTGGGTGTAACTGGATTTTTAATGGATGATGATAAATGGGACAGGACATGGACAACGGCTATTTGTTCTGGAAACCAATGTAGGGATTATTTGGTAATCTGTTCCGGCCAAGAAGTTGTTGATATGGTTCCTATTTCAGGATTAGTGACGTTTGACGAGGGATGGGAGGACCCTAGAGGAAAAGGAGAGTTATGCTGATGTCAATTATAGTTGCCGAAGATGATTTATATTGATACTGAAGTTGATAGTGTTGAAGCTGTTGGGAGTCCTGATAGGAGGATGTTGGAAGATACTTTGGTTGGATGGAATCTTGTAAGGGCAATGAGGTCAAATGCTGTTGCTATTGTCAATCAAGGACAGGCTGCTTACAAGCCCGGAGAAGTCTTATAGCAAAATTTAAAAATGCTCATTTTAATCATTTGATATGAATATAGAAATTATTAATCAGGAAAAGGATTTAATTGAGTTGAAAATGGACAATATAACTGTGGCAGAAGTGCTGAGAGTTTATTTGAATAACTCTGGAATCAAATTTGCCGCATGGAGGAGAGAGCATCCTGTGAAGCCGATAGTTTTTAGGATTGAGGATAGTAATGTCAAAAAGGCAGTCAGTGATGCAGTATCTGCAATAAGAAAAGATGCTGATAAGATTGTTAAGGCTGTTAAATAGTGAGCTGTTAAGTTAGCGGTGCTTTTTGGAAAGATTTAAAGGGTTCTTTTTCTTAAAACTTCTATGAATGATTTGATTAGAATTGGCTCGGAAACAGCTAAAGGTGGCTTTGTGAATGAGAAGGCAATAGCGAAAAAATTTGATAATTGGAAAGAAGATAAAGAAGCTCAAAAATGGCTTAAAATAATGGGTTACAATTTGAATGAAATAGAAAAAGTAGAAGCTGTTATTTTACACGGATATAAAACTGATGTCCAAATAAAAGTTACAATCACACTCAAAGAAGCTATCTCGGTTCAAAACTTATCTATAAAGAAAGCAAATAACGACGCAGATTATAACCAGATAGATAAAAGATGGGTAAAAAATTACATTGAATTATGGAGTATCCCAGAAAATATCGTTAACCTTTTAGAGATTTTTTGTGGTAAAATATCTCCAAAACAATTACTTAGGGAAGAAAAGATAACTAAACAAAAGTATGAAAGTTTAAGAGATAAAAGAAGATTTTTTGTTGATGAGTTTGAGAACAGGGATAAGAAATTATTGATAGATTTTTTTAAGAAAAATAAACTATTGGTTATTACTGACATAATAAAAGGTAGAGGACAATTTGCGGCTGACTGGATTTTAGTAACAAGATATGATAAAAAGAAAGATGAAACGAGTTGGGTTTTAGCGGATATTAACAAAGCCATGAGCATTTTCGGAGAAGGCGAAGTTAAGATAAGCCCAAGAGGTAGTATATCCATTGGCAGAATTACTTTACAAAGAAAGGGTGGAGATGGTGGTAGAGAAACAGGAAATATGATACAGTTTAAAATAAAACCTTGTAATTTGTTTAAGTATTAAATTTTAATTTAGCTTGTTGTAAAAAAGGTTTTATTCTTTTATTTGCTTCTTCACAATATTCTTTACTTATTTCAGAACCAATAAAATTACGATTATTTAAAATAGCCATCTTAGCAACCGTTCCAGAACCCATCATAGGGTCATAAATTAAATCTCCTTCATTACTCCAAGATAAAATATGGTCTTCCGCTAACTTTTCAGGGAAGATGGCTGGATGTCCATTATTAGATGTTCCGACAGGTATCTCCCAAACATTATTTCTTTTTTTATAATCTCCAACGACAAAATCAGGCACAACATCCCTTATTCCATTTGCGTGCTTTCTTGCACCTTTAACTTTCTGTCCTTTTAATTTTGTTGGAATATCTTTGATTAAATTGATAGCTTTAATTTTTCCTTTAGAAAAAACAAACATATATTCAAAACTTTGACGATAACAAGCATTTGAGCCAAAATTAAAACTATTTGGTTTAAACCAAATCATAGTATCATGCAAATTAAAACCAACCCCCTTAAAATAAAGGGCTTGCCTAAAAGAAGAACCTGTCTCATTTCCTTTAAGGGTTGCATCCCCGACAACCCACACTAAAACACCACCTTTTTTCGTTACTCTATATAATTCTTTTGCTATTTTCTTAAACTCAAAAGTGTAGCCGTTATAATCTCTCAAGTTGTCGTAAGGCGGAGATGTTATGGATAAATCTATAAAATTGCCGGGCATTGAAGCCATTGTTTTCAAACAATCCTCATTATAAATTTTGTTTAACTCCATTCTCTTTTTTCTCATATTCTTTAAACGAATTGCCATTTTAATTATTTTGTGTTGCTAACCTAATAAGGTCTAACCACCTATTATTCCCTACTTGAACATCAACGCTAGCTCTCTCAAATGGCGTTTCGTTTGTGCCGCTATGTAACTCTATAAAGTTGTGTTGTATAACCAAAGCAGTCATTAAGATTGGTGCAGACCACAACGCCTTAAAACCTCTAAAATCATAAACTCTATCTTTTATTTTCATAAAGACAGTTTCTATTTTGTAATTGTGTATTCTTGTCTTTTGATAATTTTGTATTTTATGTTCTATGGTTAAGCCGCCGATTTTGTTTGAGTAAAACAATTTCTTAAATGCTTTCGGATAGAATTGGGCGGCATCTGTTTGGATAAATTTTGGCTTTCCTTTTGCTACCGACTTTTTAATAAATTCCTGTGCCTGTGTTATGCTTCCATTTAAAGAATAATGATAACCTGTAATTAAGCGAGTGTTCCAATCAATACAAGCCCAAAATCTATCATGCTTACCCTCTCTTTGTATTTCTGTTTCATCGGCATAAAAGCTATCTCCAAGATTATAACCAAGTTTTTCTATAAACTTATTTACTTTTAATGTATATCTTCTAACCCAATCTAAAATAGTGATGTGAGAAACTTTAAATGAAAAGTGTCTTGATAGTTGGTTTCGCATTTTTCTTGAGGATAAATTGGAAACAAACATATCAATAGACATGGTTATTGTTCTCTCGTTAAATCTCATTCTATAAAAACCATCGTTGTTAGTAAAGTTTTTACCGCAATCCTTACAATAATATCTCGCTATTTTTCCTCTATATTCTGTTCTCCTATATCCCTTCTTAATGTAATTCTGTGCTTTACAAAATACACAGCAAACATTTTTATTCTCTTTCTGTTTTACTTTTTTGCATTTCATCGTGATTGGTGATTTGTAGAGTAGCTCTATATGGGTTACTCTTATATTGTTAATTAACCACATATTATATAATAATATATATTATTTAAATGTTTCGGTAGTTAAACACATACGATAAGTTTATATATTAGTAGGACATGTATTTGTTATGGGCAAAATCAAATTTGAAGTAGAAGGTTATCAGTGTGAGAGATGTAAGCACAAGTGGGTTCCGAGAGGAAATGAACGACCTACATCTTGTCCAGCGTGTCACTCGCCATATTGGGACAAACCACGTAAGCGGAGTAAAAATAAGAAATGAAAAAGTTTAAAAGCATCCAAAAATATATAAAGTAAGGAGTATTACACTTTATATGAAAAAGCGCGACACATCATATTTCTTGCATTCCAGCACTTTGGAATAATTGCATTACGAGGTTTCGCTCAACCGCCCCCACCAAAGAGACGCCGAAACTACTTATTCACTCACTTGCTATCGCTTGTTTTTGTATTCGTCGGACTTAATAGGGCTTGACGTTTCTTGCCCGTTCTGTCGTCATCCGACCTCGTAATATGATTTGTGGATAAATTTCTAATTGCTGTTACTTCTTCATTCATTAATCTTAAATTTTCTTCTGTCCTAACTCTAACTTCAATATGTCCGTTAGCTTTCACTAAAATTTTATCTCCTGCTTTTATCTTATGTTCCTCTATCCATTCTTTTGGCAATGTCATTATAAGAGATGAACCAGATAAGGTTACTCTTCTTTCTTCAATAACAGGCATTTTTATCAACTCATTTTTAAATTCCATGTCCGTATTATGATTTTTGAAGTTTTTAAATATATCGCTGGCTATATCTTATCTTATTTTCACTATATCAAAACCGAAAATCTAAAATTTTACAGAAATTTAAGCGCCGCTAACTTAACAGCTCATTAAATAGTTAAATTTATTAATAGATAGTGATTTTATGAAACAGGAGGTGTTAAATGTGCGATTGTAAATGGACGGAGATTGTTTTGGGCGTTATAATCTTGGTGTTTGCCTTATGGGAAACAGCATGGTCGATGTGGATAATAGCGATTGCTGCTATCTTACTCATATTGCATGCGTTGGTCTGCAAGAACTGTGGTAAATGCAAGAACATGGGTAGTATGAAATCTGCTAAAAAGTCTATCAAGAAGAAGAAAAGGTAGGCTTAGTTAATTTTATAAATTTTGATTTTTTAATAAAAGGATGGATAAAAATTGGGTGGCTGTGATGATTGTAGGTTTTCTTGGATTGGCTTTAGTGGGTAACTTCTTTTATTCTACTGTTGCTTATTCGGGATTGTTATTGGAGCCTCCATCTAATGCTCAAAATTTTAGTTTGTTGATGTTATTGTTTGGAATATTTATGGTTGCAGTATTTTTGATAGGTGTTTTTTTTGAAAGGGATTGGGAGAAGGAGCATCATAAGAAAAATAGAAAGAAGAAGAGGATAAGGTAATCTTTATTGAGCATATGAATTCTTAAATAGCTGGCTGGTTTTTCATCATTATGGCAAAGATAGGCTCTGGAAGTTATGATATCAACAAATGGTTGTATGGAGGTTACGAGAGAGATGTTATAACCTGTTTTTATGGGGGGCCCGGGACAGGAAAGACTAATTTTTGTCTATTGGCTGCTGTTTCACAAGCCAAGAAAGGGAATAAAGTGATTTATATTGATACTGAAGGTGGTTTTAGCAGTGATAGGACTAAACAGTTAATTAATAATGGGAATGGGAAAGGTTTGGATTCTGATGGCGTTCTAAGAAATATTTTGATTTTGAGGGCGACTAACTTTAAGGAGCAGAAGAAAGCGTTTGATGATTTATTGAAAAATTTGAAGAAAGAAGTTTCGCTAATAGTGGTAGATGGGATGACTATGCTTTACCGGTTAGAGTTGGGAGATGCTCGGGATAAGGAAAAAGGAGAGATACAAAAAGTTAATTCTGAGCTTGCTAGACAGATGAGAGTTTTAGCAGAAATAGCCAGGAAGCAAGGGATTCCTGTTTTGGTGACTAATCAAGTTTATAGTTGGGACGGAAAAATTGGAATGGTTGGAGGTGATATATTGAAGTATTGGAGTAAATGTTTGATTGAATTGGAAAATGATAAAGGTAGAAGATTTGCATATCTGAGGAAACATAGAAGTTTGGGTGAGAAGAGTCTTGGATTTCAAATTTGGAATGGAGGCGTTAGGAAAAGGGGTTGGTTGTAAAGAATTATATAGGTATTTGTTTTTAGCAATTCATGTTATATAATGAGTTTGTGAAGGTTTATGATGCTCTTGCTGGAACTACTAGGAAACTTGAAAAAGCAGATATTCTTGCCGGGTTTCTTAAGAAGTTGAAGGAGAGTAAATGGATTTATCTTTTAAGAGGGAGAGTAACAGCCGATTATGATGAAGGGGTTTTTGGTATTTCGAATCAGCTTGTTATCAAGGCTATTTCAAGATCTTCAGGGGAAAGTGAAAAATATGTTACTGGAAGATTTAGGAAAATTGGCGATTTGGGAGAGGTTGCTGAAGAATTGATGGGAAAGAAAAGGCAGAGTACCTTATTTTCAGGCAAGTTGCAGACTACGAAAGTGTTTAGCAATTTGCAGAAGTTAATGATTATTGAGGGAAAAGGGAGTGTTGATAAGAAGCTTGCACTGATAGCGGAATTGTTAAGTAATGCTTCTGGGAAAGAGGCGAAGTATATTATAAGAACTTTATTGAACGATTTAAGAGTTGGTGTTGCAGATGCTATTTTGAGAGATGGGATTGTTGGCGCTTTCTTTAAGAAAGATGATTGGAAAGAGATGAAGGAGATTGTTGAGGAGGCGTATGATAAGATAAATGATTTTGCAGAAATTTATGATATTGCGAGTAAGGGAAAGAAAGCGTTGACGAAATTAGAAGTAAAGCCAGGGAGACCGATAAAAGTTATGTTACCAGTTAAAGTGAATGAGTTGGAAGAGGCGTTTAGGATTTGCGGGAAGCCGATGGCTGTTGAGCACAAGTATGATGGTTTTAGGGTTATAATCAGCAATGATGGAAAGAAGATAACATTGTTTACTAGGAGATTAGATAATGTTACAAAGCAGTTTCCAGATGTTGTTGAAACTGTTAAGAAATATGTTAAGGGAAAGAATTATGTTTTAGATAGTGAGGTAGTAGGGTATGATTTTAAAACAGGAAAAGCAAGACCATTTGAAGCAATTAGCCAAAGAATTAAGAGGAAGTATGAGGTTGATAGACTGATAAAAGAGCTTCCTGTTGAGATAAATGTGTTTGATATTATATATTATAACGGAAAGAGTGTTTTATTGGATTCGTTTAGGAAGAGGAGGAAGTTATTGGAGAAAATTGTGAAACCTACTAAAAATAAAATTAGATTAAGTAAACAGTTTGTTTCTGATAATAAAAAGAAGATAGAGAAGTTTTACAAGGATGCCTTGAAACAGGGAGAAGAAGGGATAATGCTGAAGAATTTGAATGCGGTTTATAGGCCAGGAAGGAGGGTAGGATATATTGTTAAAATGAAGCCTGTTGTTAATGATTTAGATTTGGTTATTACTGGAGCAGAATACGGCACAGGAAAAAGGGCAGGAGGGTTGACGAGCTATTATGTTGCTTGTAAGAAAAATGGAGAGTTTGTTGAAATTGGGAGAGTCAGTTCTGGATTGAAAGAAAAAGAAGGAATGGGAACGACATATAAGGAGATGGATAAATTGTTGAGACCTTTGATTGTTAAAACAGATGGAAGAAAAGTAAGGGTTAAACCCAAGATTGTTGTAAGCGTTACTTATCAGAATATTCAGAAAAGTCCGGGCTATAGCTCAGGATACGCTATGAGATTTCCAAGGATAACTCATTATAGACCTGACAGAAATACAGAAGATATTGCAGATTTAAAAGATATAAAGATGGTATCAAGAGATAAGTAATTTTATAAATCTAGATTTGTTTTGTTTATGATGGAAAAGAGGGTAAGAAATCTAGCCATCTTGGGCGGTGTATTAGTCATTTTAGTATATTCAGTTTTTTTTATGTGGGCTTTAAGGCCTGTGTCTGTTAGTGTAGAAAGAGAAACAGTGTTTTTTGAACCACCTGAAAATTCTGCTGGAACTTGTAGTGATGGCGATTATGGTGTTTGGCCGTCTACCGCTTCGTCTGTTAACTCAAACCATTATAATTTCGGTCAAGATTTAGGCATCAGTGATTCTTGTTTTAATACCACTAGAGTAATTGAATATAGTTGCTTACTAGAAAAAAATATGATTTATAGGTATCAAGAATATGATTGCATTAATGGTTGTGATAGCAATGCCTGTGCTTCCATATCTGAATCTCATGTGTTAAGATTTACGAATTTTGTCAGAGATTTCAATAATGGGATAGATTATGTGGATGTTGAAGAGTTGTATGGTGGAGGATGGCATGAAGTTGCAACAGATAGAAAGACTGGAGATTTAGTTTATGTAGGAGATATAATCTTAACGTTGAATTCTGTCGGATTTGCTCCCAAGATTGTTGATTTGAGTTGGGGAAACTTAGGCAATCCATGGGTTAGGATGTATGATGCTCGTGATAATATATTGGAAAGGTTGCCTGTATTGGATGATGTTTTGGGTCAGACGGAGTATACGTTTAACATATTAGATAGGGATGGGGCATGGTATCCCGGACAGGGTCCAATTCAAGAAGTCACAGCTTACTGGCAGAATGGAGAATTAAAACTTAATTATAATGAATTGTCTCCAGGCAAGCAGCACGATTTTACTTTTGAAGTAGTTGATAATTATTTACAAATTAAGGTGCCTATGGCTGAAGGAAATGTTGTAGTTCCAGTTTTATATGGCGATGGTAATCAATTTACTGGAATTGGGAAGGATTCAGAGAATAAATTTGCGGCGGCTTTGGGAAATGATTTGATTTATGATTCTACAGCAGGGGACAAGATGTTTGTTGTCTCTAGAGGGAGTGCTACAGTAACTAACGGAGGAGAGATTCAGTGCGAGTCTGATGTTGTTGCTTTTGCGACAGAATGCCTTGAAAGTGAAAGTAGAGATATATATTATCTTGCGAGTGATGATTGTATAAGCAGTTTGCCTGCAAATTGGACTTATGAGGGGTGTGATTATAATGGGAATGGAATAATAGGGTTTGAAGAGGATATTGATGTTGATTATGATTTAACAATTTATGAGAATGGGGCGTTGTTTGATGATTCCATCATATTAAGAGGGAACGTGGACATTGAGTTTGTTGAAGATTCTGATACCAGGGTTGATTTTGAATTTAATTTCTCTGAGTCTGAACTGGACTTCACTAAAATATTTATGAGAAAGCAAAATGACGGGGATGATTACGGTTATTTGATTGTTAATGGGATTAATGCAGGTAAAACTTTTTATGTAGATTCGGTGAGTAATAGTTCGGATTCGGTTTGTGTAAAAGAGGCGGAGATAGATGATATAGATGATATTTCTTCAAGTTGTCTTAGGGGAAATGAAGTTATAGTTAAATGTAATGGCACGAATGTTGAAGGGTATACTTGTACTAAAAAGGGTGGAGATTATGTGGTTACGGGACTTAATGATTCCGCAGTCAGGGAGTTTGAGGAAATAGTACGGAATGATGATCCAGGTGATTGTACGCCTGATTGGAGTTGTACACTTTGGGGTTCATGTTCTTCTGGAACTCAGGAAAGAGTGTGTACTGATTTGAATGGATGTGGGGTAAGTACAGGGAAGCCAGAGGAATCTAAGACCTGTCAGACTACCGGAACAGGCTCGAAGTCATGTAATCAATTAGGGGGGGATATTTGTGGAACTGGAGAAGTCTGTGATGTTAACACTGTTGATGCTACAGATGGCGATTGTTGTATCAGTTCTTGCGTAGAAGAAGGAACATCTCCTGCTTACTTCTGGGTTATTTTTTCGGTTTTGATATTGGCAATAATTGTTGTAGTTGTTATGATTATTCTTTCTATGAAAAATTCTAGGGGTATTAAAAAATTCTAGCTTTCTAGATAAAGCTTTAGTAAAGCTTTACAAAAGCATATTTAAAAGGAAAATATTTTTGATTGAATCATGATAAACAGAGCTGAAAGGAGATATAATGAAATGGAAAGCAAAATGGTTAAAGTAAGTGCATTATTTGCAGTTGCTTTGCTTTTAGCCGGAATCGTTGTTCCTTTTGCTAGTGCTCAACTGGGAGAAGAGAATAGGGTGGCAAGGCAGAGATATGTACAGGCAAAGAGCGATTTTGTTCAACTTAGAAACCAATACCAGGAAGCTAGACAAGATTTTCTTCGGGCTAAGAATCAGCATGGATTGAGGCATAAGGCTACGGTCGCTGCTGCCAGCAATTTTCTTGATAAGGCTATGAGTGCTATAGTATCTCATTTGGAAAAAATTAAGGCATTTGTGGAATCTGATTGGGCTTTGTCCGATTCAGACAAATCAAGAATCGTTAATAAGATAAATACAGAAGTGAGCTGGATTGAAGCTAGACAAGCAGAACTTGAAGGTGCCTCAAGAACAGATCTTGTTGAAATCGGAAAGGAAGTTCAGAATAGGTGGCAGAACATCATCAGAGCTAACTTGAAGGAATATACAGGAGAAGTTCTTAGTGCTAGGGCTGATTGGTTGATTGGCGAAGCTGATAAGGTTGAAGGCATTCTTCAGGACGAAATTGACAAGGCTTCTGCTGCAGGAAAGGATGTAACTGAAGCACAGCAATTGCTTGATGATTTCAAGACTAAAGTTGATTTGGCTGAGGCTGAATATGACAAAGCGAAAAATAGTTTTGAAAACACAGGTGATTTGGATGATGTAGATGGATTGTTCAGAGAAGGTTATAACTTTATTAAGGCAGGAAATAGGTATCTTTTAGATGTTTATAATGACGCTCAAAGAATAAATTCTTCGTTGCGTGGTTAATTTTTCACGCAACTTTTTTATTTTTTATTTTTTATTTTTGGAAAGGTTTATAAAAGGATTTCTTTTTTAAATGCCATAGTTATTTACGATGGTGAAATCAAATTTGAAAGTTCAGAACATTGTTGCTACTTCTTCCTTAGGAAAGCCGGTTTCGTTGACAAAACTTGCGAGAAGCAATAGCAGTACAGAGTATAATCCCGAACAGTTCCCAGGTTTAGTTCTGAGAGTTCAGAAACCTAAGTCTGCTGTTTTAGTGTTTTCTTCGGGGAATCTTGTGTGTACAGGTACGAAATCGGTTGCACAGGTTAAAGAGGTGATTACGCAGGTGATAAAGACGCTTGCGAAAATAGGGGTTAAGATCACCGACAAACCAAAGATAACTGTTCAGAACATTGTGGCTTCTGGCAGTATCGATGTAGATCTTAACCTTAATATTCTTGCATTGGAATTGGGGAATACGGAGTATGAGCCTGAACAGTTCCCAGGTTTAGTTTACAAATTGGATGAACCCACAACTACTTTCTTGTTGTTTAGCAATGGTAAATTGGTTTGTACAGGTACAAAAAGTAGAAAAGAATTGGAAGCTGCAATGACTCAATTGAGTAGGAATATTAAGGAAGTTCTGAGAAGGATTAATGCTAAGAAGAAAAAGAAGCGTTAGATTACATTATAATTAATTTTTTAAATTAGTTTGATATTGAGGGACATGAATACCTTATTTGTTTGTTATGGAAATATAGCAAGAAGCCAGTTCGCAAAGGCATTTTATGTCAAGGTTTCTTGAGCATCCAAAAGTTCAAACAAACCCCGCACTTTAATAGGATAAGACACAAGAACTTTTTGATATTCATTTTAATGGGGAAGGAAATGTAAAAAGTGTACGTACAGATGCCAAAGATTATGTCGGAAGAGAGTTGGGCAATTATGCTACATCTACTGTTTCTTGTATGAGGGAATTAGGGATGGACATTTCACATAATCAAGCAAAACATCTAACTCCTGAAATGGTTGACTGAGCTAATAGGATTTTAGTTATTACAGATAGGGAAAGCTGGCCTGATTTCCTTGATGACAAGGTTGAATATTGGCTTGTTTCTGATCCCGGTGAAACAAGAACTTATGAAGCACATGTGTCTGCTAGGGACAATATTAAGAAAAGAATCGAGGATTTAATCAAAAGAACTGGTTAAGTCTGGTTTGTTTTTTGTAATTATTTAGGAGCCAGGACCTTTTAGTGAAATTGTCTATATGTATCTTTAGACGGGATTGTATTTTTTGCAAGGCTTCTTGAAGTGTAGGAAATTTTTCAGGATTTTTGAATGCTGCTCTAGATGCTTCTCTTAATATTCCTACTCCGCAAGGGGCATAGTATTCAGGCCTGATTTCCCTGATGACCAGGCAGGATGCTTGTCTTTTCACTTTTTCCAAGTATTCTGTTAATGCAAGTCTATTAGCATAATAAGCTCCTGTAACATTGTCTGCATATTTTTTTCTTGAGAAGAATGTTTCATAATCTTGCCAAATTTGAAATTTGTTTAATGAAATTTCCAAAACTTCGAAAGAATATTTATCAGGTAACAGCAGGAATTCATAGTGGTTGCCGAGATAAGTGGAATGAAAGACCTGATATTCAAAGATTTCTGGCATCAACTTTATTTTTTTGAGTTTGTCTTTGGATATTGTATCATCTGTTGCTGTTATAGACCATCTCGTTGGCACAAGTTTTCTATTCTTTTTTAATCCTAAGAGGCCTGCAGAAAGGATTTTGATGATGTTTGATATTTGAATTTTGGATTTGTGGAGTTCTAATATTGCTGGCGCTGATTTTATATCTGTATCGTTTACCAAGTAGTCAACTTTCTTTTTGATTTTTGTGTTTTCTTCCAATCTTGCTTTTTGTAAGGGTGCTGTTTTTGCTATTAATGGAACCCGGGTATCAGGGTGTTTTGTAAATGAAGTTGGTTTTTTTAGAAAAAACTGGGTTGCTACAGATTTATGAGCCATTGCTATTTCATTAAAGATTTGTTTGAATTTTGATTCCTGTTTTTTGATGTTTGATTGCTTTCTAGAGTAAATTAATTGGTTTCTGAGTTGCATTATTTTTTCTATTGATAGCTTATTTTTATACCAGCTTTTAGGAGATGACATGATTTCGTTTTTGCCATATGTTTCTGGAGATAAAATACCTGTGTAAACTTCGGGATAATTCCAGCGCCCTACAAATATCTCTGGAGGGGAAGAGCCAGAGAATTCTGTTTTCTTTGTTCCAGGTAGTAAAAATGAGTGTTGTTTGCAATTTTCTTGGCCACATATTTTACATAAGGACATCCCCTCTGGAAAAGGAATTGCTATATTAATCTATGTCATCACCACCTAGTTTTTAGAATTCTTGCCTTGTTTGCGTGATGGTGTGTTAAACCAACTATTAAAAATATTATTCCGACTGCTATTCCAGAGTATCCTATAGACACTAGTTCAGGAATTGCCGAGCCAAATTGTAGAATTCCAAATCCAAATATTAATGTAGCCATAGATGTTCTTATGTATGATAGAAAAGTTCTTTCATTTGAAAGAAGTGTCTGTTCCCTTATGAGCTTCTGGTTTGACACCTTCTTGTTTTTCATGAATGATTGAAGAACTTATGTATTATAAATCTTTTTTATCCTTTCAAATCAGAGATTCCAAGCAAGATAAATAACACTCCAATCATCACGATAAACCAGAAAACTCCTCCCTTGAGGAATTCCCATGCGGCATATCTGAAGTCCCAAAAGCCTTCCCACCAAACCGGGGAATACCATGCAATCAATATTGGAATTATCACAAGGATAAGTCCAAGCAAGATTTCTGCCCATTTATTCATAGTATTCTGATAGAAAGTCGATTTATAAATATTGTTGTTTATTATTATATCGTTACACTTAAATAGATTATGAATGAAGTTAAGTCATGATTAGCAGGAAGGAGATATCGGAAATTAAGGACCATCTTGAAAGAGCTCAGAATCCCATATTCTTTTATGACAATGATGCAGACGGTTTATGCAGTTATGTTTTGTTGAGAAGATTTTTGGGAAGGGGAAGAGGTGTTGCCATAAGGACGCATCCGGATATAGATATTGGATATGTGCGAAAAGTTCAAGAATTAAAGGCAGATTATGTCTTCGTATTAGATAAGCCCGTTTTGGGTGAGAGTTTCGTAAATGAAATTAAAGGGCTTGGAATCCCAATTGTTTGGCTTGACCACCACGATGTTGGGGAAAAATACGAAGGAGTCTTTTCATATAATTCTTCAAGAAATTTGAAGAGGGACCAAATGGCTGAACCTGTTACCTGTATTTGTTACGAGGTGACTGGAAGAAGCGAGGATATGTGGTTGGGTATTATGGGATGTATAGCAGATAATTTTTTGCCTAAATTTGCAGATAAATTCTCGGTTGAATACAAACCGTTTTGGGGAACCAAGAAAGAAATTAAGTTGCCCTTTGATGCTTATTATAAAACAGGGATTGGTTTGTTAGCAAGATCGATTGGATTTGGATTAAAAGATTCTATAACTAATGTTATAAGGTTACAGAATTTATTGATTAAGTCAAAATCTCCAGATGAGTTAATGGGAGAACTTGATTCAGGCAATTCTTTTGGGAAAAAGTACAGGGAAATTAAAACTAAATATCAGAAGCTGGTTGAGAAGGCTAAGAAAAATGTTTCTGGCAAACTTTTGTTTTTTGTTTACTCAGGAGATTTAAGTATTAGTTCTGAGATTTCTAACGAGTTATGTTATTTGTATCCTAATAAAATAGTGGTTGTTGCATTTGATAATGGTGGTATTGCCAATCTTTCTTTAAGAGGAAGTAATGTTAAGGGTTTAATAGACAAACTGCTCCCTGAATTTGAGGGTGCTTCTGGTGGAGGACATCCTGATGCTGTAGGAGCGAGAATAAGAAGCAAGGACTTGGACAGATTTAAACAGGTTATTTTATCTGAAATTAAATAATGGAAATTTTTTGGCATGCAAAAGGTTTTAAACTGTTGAAAAATTGCAAAATGTATGATGAAAAAATTTGTGCCTAATCATGTGGCAATAATACCGGATGGAAATAGGAGATGGGCTAAAAAGAAAGGCATGATTAGCTTTAAGGGTGTGGAATATGGGGGCAGTTATGAACACCTCAAGGAATTGTTTGAAGGTTTGAAAGATTCAGGAGTAAAACATGTTTCAGTATGGGGGTTTTCCACAGAGAATTGGAAAAGGCCAAAAAAAGAGATAGAGTCTGTTTTTAAGTTGATTGAAAAAAGTATTGACAAGTTTAGGAAAGATGCGTTTGAGAATAAGATTAGATTTAGACATTTTGGGAGAAAAGATAGGATTCCAAGGAAGATTGTAGAGCTATTAGATAATTTGGAAAGCGATACGAAGGAATTTACCGATTTTAATGTTCAGTTATGTCTTGATTACGGGGGGAGGGACGAAATTGTGAGAGCTGTTAATAAAATTATCTTAGAAGGTTTAAAGAATATAGATGAAGAATCATTTTCCAAATACCTGGACGATTCCGAGATACCAGACGTGGATTTTATTATAAGGACTTCTGGAGAGAAGAGAACCTCTGGTTTGATGCCTTTTCAGAGCGATTATGCAGAATTTTATTTCATAGACAAATATTTTCCAGACTTGAATTCGAATGATTTGAGAGAGGCGATTGAGGAATTTGAGAGGCGGAAGAGAAACTTCGGAAAATAAATGTAGGGTAACTTTTTATAGGAAG
>Ga0210044_10000591_pt1 | contig 54813 bp, 38 predicted proteins | sample CryGey13umfilter_2_FD_183959 | JGI IMG/M metagenome (GOLD analysis project Ga0210044, IMG submission 183959) | Groundwater microbial communities from aquifer in Utah, USA - Crystal Geyser 4/9/14 3 um filter (SPAdes) (version 2) | ecosystem: Environmental > Aquatic > Deep subsurface >...
CCTGAAAACCTTTCAAAGTTTTATATCTACAGAACATGTCCTTTATGGTACGAGCCATAACATGATGAATTCCAGGTACACCGTTGGCAGATGGTGGCCCTTCATAAAACACAAATGATGGTTTTCCATCTCTGTTTGAAATGGATTTATCAAAAATATTATTGTCCTCCCACGCCTTTTGGACCTCATCCGCAAGTTCTGGAAGATTAAGAGAATTGTAAGTATTATATTTCTGTTTCATTTAGAAGATAAAATAATATATAAGTGCATAAAGACATGAGCCATGGCTTTTTTCATGAATCGGCAAAAATATGAAAAATTAGTATAGAAAATTTAAGCTGAAATAATTTTGAATACCGAGCATTGAATTAATGGATTAATAAAAAATCATCTTTTTAGATTCATGAAAACTTTATTTTATAAATTTGGCATCTTAATCAGAAGAATTTAAGCACAAATAATAATATTTTTATGGAAAAAAGCGATCATATTTGGCAGTTTTCTCGTGTAGGAGGAGTCAACAGAGTGAATTTGGAATCGGGAGATGATTTAATTTATCTGGGAGATTTAGATCAAAAATTGTGGACCGCATTGAGTTGCCCAGTGCATGGACTTGAAATTGACTCAAAAACCTTGGAATATATCGACAGCGACAAAGATGACAGAATAAGAGCTCCAGAAATTCTTGAAGCAATACGCTGGATTACTTCAGTAATAAATAATGCCGATGATCTATTGAAGCAAAACGCAAGTTTGCCATTATCAGCAATTAACGAAGATAGTACAGAAGGCAAAAAGTTGATAGCTTCTGCAAAACAAATCCTTACTAATTTAGGGAAAAGCGAATCCATAGAAATATCTGTAGAGGAAACCTCCGATACAGAAAAAATATTTCGTAATACGCAGTTCAATGGTGACGGCATAGTTACAGAAGAATCGACCAATGATGCTGATTTGAAGCAACTTATAAACGAAATTATTTCTACTATTGGCTCGGCGATGGATCGCAGCGGTAAAGCAGGAATTTCGACAGAGATAGTTGAAGATTTTTTTAAAAATTGCGAAGATTATTCAGCTTGGCAGGCTACTGCAGAAACCAATCATAAGAAAATTTTACCTTTTGGTGATTCCACGGAAGATGCATTTAAAGCTTTTAATTTGGTAAAATCAAAAGTTGAGGACTATTTTGTAAGATGCCAATTGTCAGAATTTGATTCCAAATCGACGGATATTTTAAATCTTCTAACAGCTCAAGTAGAAGCAATAAGCCAGAAAGATCTCACGGCAAATATGGAGGAAATTGCAAGTTTTCCACTCTCGAAAATTGAGGCAAATAAACCTTTGTCGCTCGCAAAAGGAATAAATCCAGCATGGCAAAAAAGGATATCTAAATTCAAACGATTGGCAATTGCTACAGATGAAGCTTCAAAAGAAGCATTGACGGAAGAAGAATGGAATGTTCTTAAAGAGAAATTTGAAAATTATTCAAATTGGAAAGCCGAAAAGGGGGGTGAGTTAGTAGAAATTCTGGGTCTGGAAGAAGTAAGTAAAATCTTGCAAGAAAATAAAAAGGAAGATTTATTCGCATTAATATCAAGTGATAAAGCCCTTGAAAATGAAGCAAATAACATTTTTTTGGTAGATAAATTGGCAAGGTATTACCGCGATTTATTTACTCTATTAAACAATTTTGTTACGTTCTCAGATTTTTATTCGCCTCAATCGAAAGCTATTTTTCAAGTTGGCACACTTTATATAGACCAGCGAAGCTGCGACCTTTGCATCAAAGTAAGTGATATGGCTAAGCATAGCAGTATGGCAGGCAGCAGCGGAATTTGTTTGATATATTTAGATTGTTTTTCGAAGGTGAAAAAAGAGAAAATGATTATTGCAGTAGCTTTGACCGATGGTGATATTGATAATATTTCCTTAGGACGAAATGCTATTTTTTATGATAGGAAAGGTTTGGACTGGGATGCAACAATTATAAAAATTATTGAAAATCCAATAAGTATCAGAAAGGCATTTTGGATGCCATATAAAAGGGTTGCCAAATTTATTTCTACACAGATAGAAAAGTTTGCTTCCGCCAAAGATAAGGAGGTGAATACAATTGCTACTTCTGGAATCGAAAAAACCACTACAAAAGTAGATGCTGGAGTAACAAATTCTTTACAATCAACAGCAGCGCCAGTACCACCAGCTACACCATTACCACCTTTCGACATAGGTAAATTTGCTGGAATCTTTGCTGCTATTGGTTTGGCTTTTGGCGCTATTGGTTCTGTGCTTACAGCTTTTCTTGGAGGATTTTTTGGTTTAGTTTGGTGGAAAATGCCTTTGGCAATTATAGGTCTAATATTATCAATTTCGGGTCCTTCAATGATTTTGGCATGGCTCAAATTAAGAAAAAGAAATCTCGCACCAGTTTTAGATTCTAATGGTTGGGCTATAAATGCTAAAGCCACTATTAACATACAGTTTGGCAATACGCTGACTCATATTGCTAATCTGCCAAAAAATTCAAAACAGAATTTAGTGGATCCGTTTTCCAAAAAGAAAAATCCATTTTGGAAAATAATGATTATATTAATAATATTGCTTGCTATATGCTTTTATTATCTGTGGCATTTTGGCTTTTTAAAATCTTATGGGATATTTTAAAAATATTTGCAATTAGGCAATTCAGTATTTAGTTTCTGGAATTTTGCCACATATTTTCCTGATTTTTTCATCGATTGAGGATATCGAATTGTACTTTATCGATATTTTAAGAAATCAAAACTTATAAAAATATTTGAAGCCAAAGGTTTTTAAAAATTTCCTTTTAAAGTATTATTTAACTGATGTTTATATATTGATTTATCCGAGATGAATCTTTGCCCAGTTTGGCTTTGGAATAAAGAATTACCCAGACTGCACTCATCTTTATGAGCCATACAAAAACAGAGAAAATAATAAATGGAATTTTTTTGCGAAGCTTTATTTATATTTTTGAGCAAAAGAGAATTAAAATTTATAAGTAAATCCTAAAGTCCAGTAAGTGCTTGGTTTATATGAGAATAATGTTTGATTTCTGGAGACCATTCCGTTATCAGTGCCATCAGCCAATATCTGATGATATGAGATTTTTTGTCTAAAAACCACAGTTTCAGCCAATAAATCCTGAATGCCGCCTTTAATTTCAATTTTTTTGCCGAAAGATTTTTTTATAGTCAAGTCAATAACATTTCGCGAGGTTTCATAAGTATCAGGATTTCCTGAATACGGATCGCCGACATAGATAATACGTTCACCAATAACATTATAATTTAAGCTTATCATAAGTCCCAAGCTATCATTATTATAATAAATTCCAGCGTTAACAATATATGGTGATTGACCTTGAAGAGGTCTGTTTGTCTGCAAATCTCCGTATTGAAATTTCACCATACTTTTGATATAAGTTGCATTAAAAATGAAGTTGAAATTGCGCAAAGTTGCGAGCAAAGTGTTGAAATTTTTTAGAAAGTCTAAAGATTTTTTCAATTCGATTTCAGCGCCATAATCGTAAGCATTATTGGCATTGGCGAAAGAATAATCTAATCCCGAACCTGCTGGTATCACCTTATTTTCGATAGGATTTATAAATTTTTTGTAAAACACACCTACCGAAAATATTTCAAACAATGTTGGATAAAATTCATATCGTAAATCGTAATTGTGGATATAGCAATTTTTTAAATCTGGATTTCCGCGTATACCAGCTTTTTTCTCAAAATCATAAAATAATAGAGGTGCAATTTCTCTAAATTCTGGTCTGTTTATAGTTTTGCCATAGGCAAGTCTGAATAAACTTCGCTCACCGGTATTATAGGAAAGGTTAAAAGAAGGATAGAAATTTATTGTGTCGATATTTATATTAACAGGAGCATCAGTTTTGTCGATTTGAAAGCTATTTAACTCTTGACGATTTTTTTCGATTCTTAATCCTGCATATAAGTTTAATGAAGATCCAATAGGAATTTTAAATGCCAAATAGGCGGAATTCAATTGGTTGCTTGCATTATAACTATCAGAGGCATTGGTTTTTTCATCAATTTTAATTCCAGTAGTTGAGTTAATATTATCATTTGCAAAAATACTTTCGATAGGCAAATAGGGCAAATTCCAATCAAATTGTGAAGTCTTAGCGATTCTGTAGCCCAATAGTCGAGTATTGAATTGACGATTTTTTTTCTCAATATAAACTCCAGCCTTGATTTCGTATTTAAAGTTTTTAAAATTAAGTTTCTGCGAATAATTTGTTGCAAAATTGAAGATATTTTCAAACATATCAGTGTATATTCTGCCGGTAAGTTCGGGGTTTGCAGCTGTAGAAAATTGCATAGCATATTGACCATAATGTGAGTCGCTGGGGTCTGCTTCACTTAATACTGAAGTCAATCTTTTTTGGTCTGGTTCTTTTTTGTTAGCATAAGAATATCCTAAAGTCCAATTAATTAAGGTTTTATCTCCCGAATATTTATGTTCACCTTCAAGTTGGCCAGAATAAATCGAGCGGCTCATAAATCTGTATTCATAAGCTTTTATCGTTATACCCCCATAATTGTCGCGGCCATCGCGCAGAGTAGTTCTGGTAAATCCAATCTGATTGAATAAATTTCGGAATTCCAATTTGAAATGTTTGTTGACATTAAAAGACCAGTTGTTTATGGCACCAATTTTTGCAGTGGAAGTAAATTGTTTATCGAAAAAATAATAAGAAGTGTCGCTCACGTCATGGACTGTGTCAAAAGTCAAGTAATCAGCTCTAAAAATGTTGTTTGTTTGTTTTGTAAACGAATAATTTAATGAAGTTACGTTGGTAAAAGAAAGTTTTTTTAGTTGTTTGCTGTGAGTGAATGCAGCTGAAAACCTTAAATCGGGAGATGCTTTTGATGCAGATGCTATCCAATTTTTATTCATTTCATGCCCCCATTGTGTTATTAGTTGTTTATCTGCCTCATTAGCTGAGTTTTCTTTCTGAATCATTTCTGAGTAATTGGGGAAATTTTTTGGCAAAGCTCTTGCTCCATCATCAAATCCGAGCCAATCAGTTTTGCTACCCTTGTACATATAAAAATCTTTAAAAGTGCTTCCCCGGCGGTAGGAGCTTGAGAATGAAATTTCTAAGGCGTTTTTCAATGGATTATTTTTTGTGAAAATCTGCACAGCTCCACCAGCAAAATCACTTGGTAATTCTGGAGCTGGAGTTTTATAAATCATTATTCTTTCAAGCATTGAGCTTGGAATATTATCGAAAGAGAATGCTTTTACATCAGATTCAGAACTGGGAGTGGCAACATTATTGAGCCATACAACATTGTAACGTTCCGAAAGACCTCTTACAACAATAAATCTATTATCGATAATATTTACACCAGGTACTCTTTTAATAACTTCCGAAGCATCTCTATCCTGAGTTCTGTTAATTTGTTGGCTCGATATACCACTTACAACAAGTTGGCTGGATTTTATCATCGACATCACAGAAATTTCTGAATCAACACGCCTTTTAGCGGTGATTGAAACTTCCTTTAAAACGGTGGTAATATCTTCTAATTTCAAATTAATATTAGTGATTTTATTTTTTTCAACATGTACATTTGGTATTATGATAGTTTTATACGAAATATATGAGATTGTCAAGGAATAAGTACCAGAATCTATCTTTTCTATCAGGAATTTTCCGTCCAGATCGGTTGAAGCGCCAGTGTGAGTTCCAGTAATTAAAACATTTGCCCCAATAATTGATTCAGCAGTTTTTGCATCTAAAACAAGGCCGCTTATTGCACCATATTGCGATTTAGCAAATATACTCGAAGATAATATTAATATCAGAAATACCAATTTATAAAAGACTTCCATATAATTTAATTTGCGGCAAAAGTATGCAGGGGTAATTAATTTAATGTTAGCTGTATATTAATTCAAGATAAAATCTGTATGCATTTTAATCTTTCAAAAAACGCTAAAAATCGAATCAATAAATTCTTCAAAAAAAAAGCGACTCTTTTGAAGCCGCTCTTAGTGAGAATGAGAAATACACTACTTAACAACTAACCTATTTATTTTTGATTCGTTACCAACAATTACATTTATCAAATAGATTCCTGATTTCAAATTGCTAATATCAAATTGGCTTTTATAATTTCCTTTTGCGGAGTTTTCTTCAGCGATAACAGCTATCAAATTACCCACGATATCGTATAATTTGATGCTAAGATGTGATGATGACGTATTTTTAATTTCGATATTTACCTTAGCTGATGCAGGATTTGGGTAGATATTAAAATTTTCAATATTACTTTTAGTTGTATTTATTCCATCAACCCACCAAATTGAACCTTTTAGCAAAGGGGAATTTACCAAAGGCATAAAATTAGGATTAGTAAGATTGAAAGGATCATTGAGCATCATGTCAGAATTATTTGGCAATGTATCATTTGAACGAATTGGGTTTAAATACCAAGTTCTTTCTTCATTTGCTGATGTCCATGTGCCAGAAGAAGGTAATTTAAAAAACGTAATCATGCCAGCCAATACGCTATTATTTATGTTAAGACTTCCCGAGATTGCATTATTTTGAGTCAAAGTGCCGTCCAAGTAAAGACCAGTTGGCCAGCCAGCAAATACAGAATTATAAATATTTAAAGCGCTATTTCGGCGAATATGCATTGCGCGTTTAAAATTTGAATTTATAGTTGTGTTAGGAGTGGCTAATGGTCCAAATAAACTTGCATTGCAAAATGTAGCTTTTGTTTGGGGATTATTTGTGCTGCCAGAGGCGTCATTATCCGATTCAAAACCATTTGAGCCGGAAATGTCGGCAATATTTGGGTCGCGCAATCCAACGAAAAATTGAATCTTACCAGAGAATCCATTGTCGGTATCAAATTCATCATCAAAACCACGAAAGGAGATAAGATGTTTTGCGTTAACAGAACCTCCAAACCATTCGTAAGAATCGTCGCCACAGTATGAAACTTGAATATAATCAATCTGAGTTCCGTTGCCAACACCGCCAAAAGTCAATCCATTGATTTCCTGATTTGGCTGAAGTGGTATTCCAGCAAATTCTATTCTCAAATATTTTAAACTTCCCGAGTTATCGCTATTATCAGGATTTGCGCCTCCGCCATAATATGCCAAAGGACCTCCTTCAATTAATGAAGTGTCGCCTGGAATATTTATCTGTGCTTTTCCGCAAAGAATTATGCCTCCCCAATCACCATAATCTCTTGAAGCAGGGGCAAAATTAGATGTAAAAATAATTGGATTATTTTGAGTTCCTTCGGCTATTAATTTGCCTCCTTTTTGAACTATCAAAGTCCCTTTAGTTGTTTTGTCGCCACGAATAATTGTACCAGGCATAATTGTTAGAGTTACTCCTGATTTCACATAAACGAAACCGCTAAGTAAGTAAACGTTTGTTGACGTCCAAGTTGTGTTGGTTGCGATATCACCAGAAATTGTTGCAGTGGTGACAGGATAATTAGAGTTTTGTGGATTCCAATTTGCCCAGCCCGATGTCCAATCTACATTGCCAAAAGCGCCTCTATAGGTTACATGTTCAAAAAATGGATCTGAGATTTGACCAATTGCTGGAAAGTTTCCCAATCCAATGAAAAGCATAAATAAGAGTAATGAATTTTTCATAATATTTAATTGTTTAATTTATTCGGCAAAAGTATTTCTACTTATTTTTTTTAGTGTTATGACAACAATAATTGATTTTTAAATTGCCATTAAAGTTATGTTAACTACTCTTTATATAAAATTCATATTCAATTATTTTAGAAGTTTTTTTGTGTAGGAAGATTATCTGGATTAATTATCGCGTATGACTGAATTTAGTTTTTATTGAAAATAATTAGGCTAAGATTAGATTTATTAATCAACTACAAGATAGTTGAAAAAGCGCCATATTATCAATTGAGATTATTCGGAAAATTTTCTTTCCATAGTGAGTTTGCCATCTGAATCCCACATATACCAAGTCTTATCTTTTTCACCATTGCTAAAATGCATTTCGTATCTTTTGGTTCCATTGTCATCCCAAATATACCAATAGCCATTTTTTTTATCTAATGTGTATCTTGCCTCAGCAGTTTTAATTCCTTGATTGTTCCATATAATCCAAACTCCATCTTTTAAACCTTCTTTGTAAGATTGCTGTTCTTTAATTTTTCCATCTTCAAAGTAAAACACAGCAATGCTGTCGAGAATCCCATTTTTAATTCTAAGAATTGATTTAATAGTAGAAGTACTATCAAAATACTCTTTATAAACTCCAGAATATAATGCGCCTTTTTTATAGTAAAGCCCATTTTGCAGTTCAACTTGCTGAGCTTCAATATTTACATTGCAGAAAATAAATAAAAATACTATGACAATCTTTCCCATAATTATTGGATAAATAAATTGCAAATTTATAAATATGCAATTACTTTTTGTTTTTTTTTGATTTGCTCAAAAATATTAATTGCTTTTAGGCATTAATTTCACTTCAATATTTTTATTAGAAATGTTGGTCAAAGGGAAATTTTCAATAAGACTATTTTTATAAGATATGTAAGTAACAATTATAGAATAACTTCCAGATTTTAGATTTTTGAATTCAAATTTTCCATCCAAATCTGTATAGGAAACTAAGTCAAGCCCCTCAATTTTTACTTCAGCACCGGCCAATGATTCACCAGAATTCAGGTCAACAACTTTGCCACTAACAGATAAACTTGAGGTTTCAGTATTTTCGGCAACTGTAGGATTGTTTTTAGAAATATTGCCAGCGTAAACACTTGATAATGAAAGAAAAAATACTAAGACAACAGTTAAGCTTTTCATAATAAATATGGTTTAATAATTATGCAGCAAAAGTATAGCAGCTTAGAAATCTTTCATTAAATTAAACTTATTTGTATGTTAAATCAATGTTAATTATATCCTTTATCAGCTTATGGATTATATGAGATATTTGTTTGTGATTGGTATCAAGAGAGCAAATTCTTTGTGTTAATTTTGAAGCTTCTCCCTGACTTAGTAATTTTTGAGAACTATTATATAGCTTTTGTATTCAGAAATAATTAAAATTTTCAACCATGAGAAGTCTTGAATCAAACAAGTTCACGAATTGACCCCAAAATTTTGGAATCAATTCGTTTTCTTGTAACTTTTACTGCATAGTTTCCATTGGCATAAGCATTATAAACTGCAGTATTGGTATTTGGAATTCCAACGCCATCTTTAATCCATTTGTATGTATTTCCCAAACCTGTAGGAGCTCCCATGCTAACATATCCACCAGGACAGATTGTCCCAGAACCGTAAACGGTAACTATGGCTTGTGGTAATGGATGTACTACAACAGTTAAATACGATGTATCTACACATCCGAAACTGAAAATTGATGAATTAGTAGCTGTGAGCTTAATTTTATAAGTGCCTGCTGCTGCAAAAAGAAATGATGTGTCGCCTAAAGAGCTAAACTCATTAACGCCATTATTATCCATATCCCATTGATAATTAATATACTGGTCGGTACCAGAAGTATTATTTGTCAATTGAATTGTGTCTCCAAGACAGATAGATTGTAAACCAGAAAAACTTGCTGAAGGAGTGTTGCAACCTAAAACTCTGAAAGTATCGGTTAATGCAATACTCCATACATTTATGCTGTCCATCACTCTTATAGAAAGAAAATGAAAACCAGAATCTAAGCTGGTCATTGAGGCGTTTAATATTTGATTTATTGTGTCTGATTGGTTTATAGAAAATGGAGTTCCATTGCCCACACCAGGGTCCGTATCAAAAAAGTATTCTATTCTCTTTACTTTTGGAGTTGAGCTTACCAAGTTAAGGAGGGGTAATTTATAAAATATTTTAGTTTGAATTTGACTCCAAACGCCAACAGAATCTTTTACCCTGAAGGAAATTCTATTAAATCCTTGAGCCAAGGAATTTACAGGCACACCAAAAACCTGATTTAGCGTATCTCCCTAGTTTATTGAAATTTGAATAGCATTTCCCACGCCAGGATCATTGCCAAAGAAATATTCGGTAGATTTCAATTTTTGCCCTTGCATGGCAAGAAAGCCAAAACAAAGTGCAAATAATATGTATAATTTCTTCATGATTTCAGTATTTAAAGTTTAAAAAAATAAAAAACCTATTGGTTATTTAGTTGTTTTATAAGCTTTTACTGAAAAATTTAATGTGCCATTTGCAGGCACTGAAGAATTTTGAATTATTAAATCTCTAACTACTGGTATTACGGGAGTAACGCAATGTACATAACTTGCCTAAACGCTCTTGGGAAATGGATATTGGCCACCAAAAATCCCAATATCTGTTCCATCAGTACCAGCATTTTTACCAGGTGAACTTGCTTGTAGATTATAATTATCTAAGTCATTATAAGAATTTCCTGTATATTTATTAACAAATTTTGGATCTGCAGTCATATTGCCTCCTCCAGTATTTGTTCCTTGTACAAAAGTTGTGGATATCCCAAAACCAATATTGTTACTAAAATTAGAATATTCTATTCCAGAAATATTGGGATAATAGAAAATATTGTTTGTAATTGTGCTACTCGAAAAACCACTAAATGTACTTGCATTTACAAAAATATTATTTGAAATAATAGTTATAGTTTGTATTTGAATTGCAAATATATGTATATTTAATTATATATATCAAAAATATAATATAACATATAACATAAGAATCTTACAAAAAAAATGGCGGCGGGCTTTAGCCCGCCGCCATCACAATTCAAATGGTTTTAAATAATTTTTATAACCTAATTTTTAATAATTTTTATAACCTTGTTTTCGTTTCCAATATAGATTTTGAGGGTATAAAATCCTTTGGCAAAAGTACTTGCATCAATCACTATGTTATTAGCTTCATCAGCAAGGTTTTCAGTTTTGGAATATACTAATCTACCGTCAATTGAAAACAATTTTATTTCAGCCTTGCTTTTGCCATTGGAATTAATGCCAACAACAAAATTATTAGTGAATGGATTTGGGTTTACATTAATAGAAGTTTTATTTATGCATGTGCGAATAATCGTCTTTAAAATGTTAAAATTTCCATCCAAATCTACTTGAGTTAACCTATAGTAAACCACATCATTAGATAATGAATTATCAAATATTGAATAATAGCTTAAAGTATTTGAATTACCCGCAGCTTTTACAATTTCTAATTTCTGAAAGTTTATTAAGTCGAAGCTTTTTTCAATAATAAAATAATCAATATTGCTTTCGCTGGCAGTTTCCCATTCAATTTTACTTCTGCTATTTTCGCATGCGGAGGCAAATGAAATAAGTTGAATAGGAAGTGGATTTGTTTGATTATTTGATGTACCAATAGTAAATGCATAATTACTAAATGATGATGGTCCAGAGGAAGATGTTACAAAATCTACATCGTAAGCACTCATTCCCAAATCTTCCCATAATGCGCCAGTCCAATGTGCAACTCTTAGTAAAGTAGGGTCGGTAATTCCACTCTCCGACTGACCATCGAAATATAATTTAGCAGATGTAATAGTGCCAGAGCTTATAGGTTGCAAATCCCAATATTCTATCTGACTTACTTTAGTTAAGTTTCCCGAGAGAGTGGAATTGCTATTAGCGTTTGGAGAATTGAAGTATTGGGCAGTAAAACCAGTGCCAGTCGCACCAGCAATACCAATGCGTGCGTATTTTGTAATATTTCCAATAGGAAATGTAAAATCGCTTGTTCCTAATTTTGTCATTGGGCCATCTACAAAACTTGCTGAACTACCACCGCTTACAGTCCCAGCACTTGCTAAATTTAACTCATTACCTGTAGAAGTAATTATATTATTGTTGGTAAGAGTTAATACATTATCCACAGATATTGGAGTATTTAAAATTACTGTGCCACCTGTAAAAGTATTGTTCATTATGAAATTATGAAAGCTTGGAGAGTTTCCACTAATATACTGGTCGCCTTCTAATCCTGTCATTGAAACAGTACCATTGTTATGAGTTATCGCTGCAGTTCCATTAATTTCCAGATTACCTCTGATAGGTAAATTAGTTGCTGGCAACGTTTTGGTTCCTGAACCGCTTAAGATTAAATTGTAATATGCATCGTCGGGAGTAAATATTGTTTGTGAACTACCATTATATTCTACAGTTGAATTATAAACTCCAGCATACCATTTACCAGTACCGCTGCCAGTCTTAGAAATACTATTTGATACCTGAACTATACTTCCTAATTGATTTGTAACGTCAGCTCCATCAGCTATTTGCATATTATAGAAACGAGATGTGCCAGACAAGGAAGTATTAGGATATGTAAAAGTTACAGTACTTGTTCCAGGGTCATTGCCCAATGGATTTTGATCTTCCCATCCACCACTGAAACTATTCTGAATTACCAAAATGTTGTTTCCCATGGTAAATACTCCTCCATTTTCAATACTTAAAGTGTTAATTGTAGTGGTTCCAGACGGCAAAACAGGGTCGTATGCTGTTGTTCCAGCATCGGGAATTACTACATGGCTTGTATTTGTAGGCACAGAGTTGCCTCCTTGTGATAGATCCCAATTTGCTGCTGAATTCCAGTCAGAAGAAGTTGAGCCATTCCATGTTACATAATTAGAACTATAATCACGCAAAGTAAAAATTGTTCGCCATTCATGGGTTGTTGGTATTTGAATAAAGTAAGAAATAGGCACCCCAGAAAGCCCAATATAATTATTGGTATAATCATAGTTTGCTCTACCATGCTCATCTGAATATGTGGCTCCATGATTATTTATATCTATATCATAATCCATAGTTGTCAAATATGACTCAGTATTTGTATATGAGCTGAGAGTACTTGCTAATTCGGAATGTAAATAATGGAAATTTGCAGTTACATAGCTGCCACTTCCGCCAGTTGGCACTATCTCATAAGTTCTATTTATGGCGTCTCTTATAATGTCATCGCTTGGAGTTGATGTTCCAGGTGTATTTCCAATGGTAATAGAAACTTCCAAAGCTGTAGGCATAGTACCTGTGGAAAGGGAAAGTGTAGTGTATTTATTTCCAAAAGTATATGGAGTATTAGCAACAATGGTTGCTCTTTTTACTTTCCCTGTAACATCGCCAATTCCTATGGTGGTTGCAGTTGCTCCCATATTTAAAATATTGGAGTTAAGATAATTTGTGATTAATGTACCAGGGTAATCAGTATAACTTATAGTCATTTCCAAGGAGCCTTTTGTGGCAGATGGGTTTTCGGAAGCAAGATTTAAAATGCCATTTATTGTTAAATCGTTAGAAGATGTTACCCCTCCAGCGCCAGAAATGGTTAAATTATTAAATGTGGTTGTGCCGCTAATTGTTTGTGCTGGAGCACCATCAAAAGTAAAAGTTCCTGTACCTGCATTAAAGGTTCCACCATTGTTAAAATTTCCTCCAACTTTAGTTTCAAATGAAGAAGCGTTATAGGTAGTTCCACTTGAAAGTGTAAGATTTCCTAACACGGTAATGTTGTCATAAGCATTCACAGTGGCAGTGCCGTTAATTTCCATATTTCCATAAATTGCCAAAGGGAATGAAGGTAATGTTTTGGCTCCACTTCCACTTAAGATAAGGTTATAATATCCTGTAGTTGCAGCATTTGGTAAAACAACTGTTTGAGCTGTGCCATTATATTCCACTGTGTTTTGGCTTCCAGCAGCGTTTAAAATACCTGTTGTAGAAAGCGAAAGTACACCAGCAATTCTCATTGTGTTATTAGTTGTAAGATTCAATGTTGCACCATCAGCAATGGTTACATTATAAAAACTTGTTGGGTCGGACATGGTGGCGGCAGCATTTGTAAATATTATTGTGCTTGTACCACAATTAAAACCATTAGTGCCTTCAAGATTATCCCATGCACTTGTTGCCCCTTGAATGGAAAGTGAAGTTCCAGTTCCACCGTTTAAAATACCGCCAGACTGAATTTTCAAAGTATTAATTGTAGTGGTAGCTGGCAAAATTGGGTCGTTAGCGGTAGTAGAAGCATCAGGAATTATAACATTATCTGTAGCAGTTGGTACAGAATTTCCACTCCAATTTGTGGCTACTGTCCAATCTGTTGAAGTTGCCCCAACCCAAGTTTTACCACTTAATGTTGATTTTCCTAAAGACCAATATCTACTGGTAAAATCGCTAATAGTTGGCGCAAGGTATGTAAGGATTTCATTACTCAAACTTACCCATTTATAAGTAGTGTTATAATTTGAATTTCCATGATCTTCTCCAACAGAGCCATCACGATCAAAAACATTTAAATCTCCTTCATTAGAAGTTCCATAGAGTTCATCAGTCAAATAATGTAAGTTTATTGTTACTAAAGTTCCACTTGTTCCTCCAGTTTGAACAAAACTATATTGCCTTTTAATTCCATTGGTCATCCATGAAAGCGCAGAAGAAGTTAATTCAATTTTGGCACTTAGCGAAGAAGGTAAACTTCCTCCCGCAGACATATTTAATGTAGTATATTGGTTGCCAAAACTGTATGGAGTGTTTGCTATGAAAGAGTTGCGTGTTACAATTCCAGTAACATCGCCAGTGCCCGAAGTAGTTGCATTGGAGCCCATTATCAGTTCATAAGGATCGGCCATTTTTAGACATCCTTGAGTGGTGGAAGCATTGGCGCTTTGCAAATTAAGTACGCCATTAACAGTTTGACTTGCATTGGCTGTTACGCCATTGCTATTATTAATTGTTAGATTATTGAAAGTATTTGCTCCTGTGATGGCTTGTGCAGAAGTGCCATTAAAAGTTATGGTTCCATTGCTTGTGGTAAAAGTTCCATTATTGGATAAATCGCCTCCGATATTTAAACTGGCTGCCGTTCCGATATCTAAAATGCCAGAAGTTATTGTAAGATTTTTAGTATTTAATGTCGTTGTACTTCCACCGCAGCTTAATGTTTTTGATGATTTTGCCACAGAGAGATTATTAAATGTTTGGCTCGAAGCTGTGCCTTTAATAGATTGTGCAATGCTGGTATTATTAAAGTTTACAGAAGAAGTTCCAGAAGTAAAAGTTGCACCATCATTGGTCCAATCACCTAAAACATTTATTGCTGAAGCATTTGCTGTCAAAGTTCCTGATGATAACAAAACATTTCCTGAAATGTTTACAGTAGTTACAGCAGAGGCGGTTCCTCCATTTAAAGTAAAATCGTTTATAACATCGAGGGTTGTAGGGAAAGTGGTTGTTCCAGAGCTATTTATAATTAAATTATAATATCCTGATGACGAAGGCCCTACCGGATTTTCAATGCTTTGCGAAGCCCCATTATATTCCACTGTGTTAATGTTAGATTGCAGGTCAACTTTGCATCCAGAAGAACTCGTAGCTGCACCAGAAATCTTTATATGACTATTAGTGGCAAATTTCACGTAAGTATTTGCACTCATTGAAATATTATAGAAATCAGTTGTTCCGGCAATGGAAACAATATTAGTTACCACTCCATTGGTAAAATTTACAGTGCCTGTTCCAGGGCTAAATGTCCCATAGTTACTCCAAGCAGCTCCACTTCCATTTACAGTTATATTATATGTGCCAGAAGTAAGAGAGGCTCCAGATTCCATCTCAAAAGTTTTAACTTCAACATTTGCTGCTAAAACTGGATAAGAAGCTTTACCAGATGGAATTAAAACTTCTTCGGAACTCAGAGGAGCGTGTCCAGAAGACCAATTTCCGACAGCAGTCCAATCAGTAGAACTTCCAGCCCAAGTGTTTTTCGCAGCAGCATAATTTGCTAATGTCCATTTTAAATCATCCAGCGCAGTTGTTGGAGCCAAATAAGTTATTGCTGTTCCATATAATTCTACCCAATTATTTGTAACATCATTATTAGATTTTCCATGTTCTTCCACTCCATTATTGTCATCCCAATGAACAATCTTGGTTTCATCATTTGAATTAAGCTCGCTATCGAGATATCTGAAACTTGCAGCAATTTGATCTGCTGTGCCGACGATATCACTTTTTGCAAAAGTATATTCTCTTTTAACGGCAGCACTTTTCCATGAAGGTGCATTTCCGATGCTTATTTTACAACTAATCCATGTCGGTTTGTTAGAAGATGCAATACCTAAGAAGGTTATAGTTGTATATTGGCTTCCAAAACTATATTGAACATTATTATCAAAAGTATGGTTGCGTTTAACAATTCCAGTAACATCGCCAGAGCCAGAAGTGGTGGCAGAGACTCCCATATTCAAAGTGAAAGTGCTCATACTTAGGCAGCCTTGTGTGGCTGAAGCATTGGCACTACTTAGGTTTAATATTCCATCGACTGTAATATCAGCATCAGCTGTTTTTGAATTAGTTCCACTACCACTTATTGTGAGATTACTATAAGAAATTCCTTTTATGGTTTGTGTGGTGGTGGCAGCATATTCCACAGTTGTGCCAGCGGTAATGTTGATGGTAGAAAAAGTTGGGAAAGTGGTAGCTGAGGCAGCAAGCCCCAATTTATATGTACCAGAAGTAAGGTTTAATGTGCCTGTTGCAGTTAACTGATAACCGCCATCGTTGAAAATACTATTACTAATTGTACCACCAATAGTTAATGGGTTTGCTCCTATGCTTTTTGCAGAGCCTAAAGTAACTCCATTTGCATTTTCTATTTTTATACCGCCAGAACCAGACCAAGTTGCTGGAAATTCTACACCAGTAGTTTGAGCAGCGCTACCTTGATATTGCAAACAAGCTGCTGCACCATAAGTTGGAACCGCAGAAACTGTGGCTGTTCCCTCTCTTGATAAAGTGCCATTTACTGTAACTGAGGAAATGATTTTTGTGCCAGAACCTGAAAGTGTAAGATTGTAATAAGTTGTACCTTTGGCTGTTTGAACACCGCCATAATAATTTACTGTATTTCCTGAAGTGCTTGCAGCAAGATTAGTAACAGAAATAGTTCCGCCAATGTTTAAAACTCCTGTAGCTCCATTTGTTAATGTTCCTGAACCATAAAGTGTATTTGCTACCGTAAATGTTCCACTATTGTTGATTGTGCCAGTAATTGAAACTTTAGGAATTGATGTAGAATAAGTTCCAGATATAGTTTTTGATGAACCACTAAAAGTATGTACGCCTGTTAAAACCGTAAATGTTGATGCATTATTAGTAAAGTTACCGGCAATAGTGTAATTATTGACAACACTATTGGCTCCAGCATTTGTTTCATCCCAAATTGCTCCGCTATTGAGGGTTACACTTCCACTAAATTTGATTGCACGAATGGTTGTACTCGTTGATCCGAAATTTATTCTTCCTGAAATGGAAGTTGCTCCACTTACAGTAAAAGCTCTTTTAATAGTAAGAATGGCGCCAGAATTAATGGTTAAGGTTGCGCAATACGAACTTTTTGAGGTAAACACAGAGTTTAATCCAGTGGTGGCAATAACTACATAGTCGCTTGAAGATGGCACAACACCTCCAACCCAAGTGCTTCCATTCTTCCAATTTCCACCTGTTGCATTGCTGGTTATGGTCGTTGCTTCATACTCTTCATCTGCTAATAACTCAAATTTAATTGAGAACATTAATAAAATAATGATTAATATTTTAATGATAAAACTTGCGCTGGAAATTTGATTTTTCTTTATATTTAACTGGTTCTTCTCTTTACCAAAAGTAGAATGTTTTTTTGTGTAATTTTTTTTCATAGTGCGAATATTAACTGTTCTAAGATATAAGTACTGATAAGTCGCAAATATAATGATAGTCAATATCTAATGTCAATATCTAATGCAATTATTTTAAAATAAATTGTAAGATACAGATTTATATAATATTATATGTAGAAAGATAGGATAGAAAATATTCCAAAAATCACGCTTGCTATTCCATTCATGGTAAAAAAGGCAAGATTAACTTTAGATAAATCATCAATCTTTACAAGGTGGTGTTGATTAATTAAAAGAGTAATAAAGACAGCTGTGCCAACAAAATACCAAGCAGATACTGCCATCATAAAACCAGTTATTAATATCAATAAAGCAGAAATAAAATGGAGAATTCTTGATAATAGCAATGCTTTTTGGCGTCCAAGTTTTTGTGGAATAGAATTCAATTTATTTGCTGTATCGAATTCATCATCTTGAAGGGCATAAATAATATCGAAACCAGCAGTCCATAATAGCACAGCTAAAGAAATTATTATTGGGAGTATGCTATTAAACGAAGCTGTAACAGCTACATAAGCTCCTATTGGACTTAGTGAAAGTCCCAAACCCAGAACTAAATGACATAATGCGGTAAATTTTTTAGTGATACTGTAGCCAAGAATTACTGCAAGGGCTATTGGCGAGAGCCATAGACAAAGTGTGTTGATAAAATAAGTTGTTGCAATGAATAGTAAGGAATTAATAATCACAAATATAAGTGCTGATTTTTGATTAATTATTCCTGCTGGTATTTCTCGGTTTTTTGTCCTTGGATTATTTTTATCAATATTTCTGTCGATATATCTATTGAAACCCATGGCAGAATTTCTTGCAAAAATCATTGCCAAAATAATATAGATAAGTTTAGTGAAGTCGAAAGTTAAATTATTAATATTCAATGCCATAAAAAACCCAAGTAGGGCAAAAGGCATGGCAAAAATGCTATGAGCAAATTTTATAAAAGACAGATAATTTTTTATTTTAGACATAAATGCATCAGGCTTTAATCTGGGAATTAATTATTTGCACCATAATGTCTCCATTTGTTCATTAGTTCACTCATATCACTTGGCAATTCAGAGTCAAAAAATATTGCCTTGTTAGTCTTTGGGTGAATAAAGCCTAATGACTTGGCGTGTAGCCCTTGGCGAGGTAATATCTTAAAACAATTTTGCACAAATTGCTTATATTTAGTGAAGGTAGTTCCTTTTAAAATTTGATCGCCGCCATAGTTAGCATCATTAAAAAGTGGATGACCAATATATTTCATGTGAGCACGAATCTGATGTGTTCTTCCTGTTTCAAGTTGACATTCTATGGCAGTAATATATCCAAATCTTTCAATAACTTTCCAATGTGTGATGGCATGTTTTCCAAAATCGCCCTCAGGGAAAACACTCATTACCTTTCTATTTTTGAGGCTTCTACCAATATTTCCCTCAATAGTGCCTTCATCTTCAGTAAAATCGCCCCATACAATGGCAATATATTTTCGCTGTATGCTATGGTCAAAAAATTGCTTGGCTAATTTTGCTTGCGCCATTTCACTTTTTCCAATCAGCAGAACTCCAGAAGTATCTTTATCTATTCGATGGGCTAAAAGTGGTGCAATATCAGGGTTTTTAGCCATTTCATATTGTAAATGAAATTTAAGTCCGTTGAGTAAGGTGCCAGTAAAATTTCCATGGGCAGGATGCACAACCATTCCAGCGGCTTTATTTATCATTATAATATCGGCATCTTCATAAATTATGTTGAGCGGAATATCCTCGGCAACTACATCAGTAATTCGCGGAGGTGTTGTCATTACTATCGAAATAACGTCATTAGGTTTCACTCTGTAATTTTGTTTTACCACCACGCCATTTACGAGAATATTTCCCGCTTTTGCAGCATTCTGTAATCTATTTCTTGAAACATTTTCTATGCGGCTCATCAAGAATTTATCGACCCTTATTTGCGCTTGTCCTTTGTCGGCAACAATTCTAAAGTGCTCGTAGAGTTCTTTATCATCAAGTATTATAGAGTCTAAATCTTCTTCTTTCATACTATTGAATTATAAGTTTTTTGGATTTATTAATTCTAAGATCATCAGAAGATATTTTTACTAAATAGATCCCTTTTTTCAAATTATCAGTTCTAATTATGGGGCTATACTGTTCAGAATAAATAAGTTGTCCGTTGATATTATAAATCTGAGTGTTTAATTTCAATTTTTCACTTTGACTGAGATTTTGAATTTCGATATTCAGAATACTCGTTGAGCAAGGATTGGGATAGATAATTAGGTCGGCAAGGTTTTGCTTTGAAGATACAATACCAGTATAAGCAACTTTTTCTGAGCCCAATATTGGTCTAATCATCAGTGTACCAGCAAAAGAACTATTTAGCCAAGTGCCAGTGGAATTATAGAAAATTTTATTGTGGTTGTCTTTATTCATATCAAATCCAAGATTCATATTATCATAAGTATTTTGGCGCCAGCCGACATAAAAAGTGCCTGTAAGATATATTCCTTTGTCAAGTTTATAAGTATAATATTTAAATAAATCACTCTGATATTCAGGTCTTTTACCTGCTTTTTCGTAAATAACATTTCCTGGTTGTCCGTTGTTGTCGTCCCACACAGTGAGGTAAAAATATTGCTGACTTGAATTGCCCAAAGTCTGATTGAAATACATTTCTATCGCCTGTAAAGAATCGCCTTTGTTCAAAGTAAATTTGTATGCCAAACGCGCCGAAGCATTTGAAAGGCCATACCCTGCCTCAGGGATTCCATCATCATAGGCATAATAATTATAAAACCTTTGGTAAAATCTCATGGTATCATTAGTTCTTATGCTTTCGGCAGGTGGCGTATTTGTTAATACTCTATACATTACTTCAAAATCGGCATATTTTGGACTGCTACTTTGAAATGTATAACCTCCATAACTTGGTAAATAATTTACTTGCATTCCAGAAGTCATGTTGAAAGAACTCGGGTAAGGCGTTGCTTTGTAAAAACTTTTATCATATAAATCCTCTATGCTGAAAAACTGATTCACGTTTTTTACAGTGGGGCTTAAATCCATATTTCTAAATTTTACTGAAATTGTATTATCAATTTCGGCAGCCGCAGCAACTTTATATTGCTCCCAAGGCATTGAAACATAATTTTTTAGAAGAGTATTTTTGCTTTCCATAAAAGCAAGGTCGCTTATAGAATTATCGCCATAATTTCTATCTTTATTCAAATATACATAATCCAAATTCCAATGGTCGTATAAACCCGAACGCCAAGAAGGAATGGTATTATTTGGAATACTGACTTTATTTAAGAATCTAAACCTGAAATATTTGGAGAAATATGCTGGATTCACAATCGGAATTGACACCATTTTAAAATCTACTCCGTACATATTTCTAAAACTATCGAGAGACATTCCTTCATGCTGCCAGATGTTTGTCCACAAATTTGCCAGTGGATTGAAAAATTGCAAAATCAAAGAATCTTCTTTTTCTGGCGGATTTCCTATGCCTTGTGGCTGAAAATAGAAACTTAGATAAATAGAGTCTGCTGGAGAGAGAAGTTGATTTAATGAGCCGATGGTAGAATCAAGTCTAACGTAATTGGAGGTGAGGCTATCAGCAATAAAGGGGAATGAAGAAGCATAAGAATAAATGCCTCCAGTGTCGTTTACTGCATCAAAAGTAGCAACTCCTATAGTTACGGGATTCACACCAAAACTATTGTTAATAAACACATATTTATTGCTCCAAAGTCTATCATCTGGTGATAATCTGTTATAACTAAAATCGTCAATAAAGGGTAATTTCAAAAATATCGCCGATGAACCTTTGGTGGTAGATTTTTCTTGTAAATTATTATATTTCAATAAAGTAGGATATGAAGAAAGCGGACTTATAAATTCCTGAGCAGATGCATAGAATCCTCCTAAAAGGATGGTGAAAATGAATATTAAAAATCTTTTTAAAGTGGTCATTGTAAATTAATTCGTAAATAATTTCTTAGAGTGTGTCAAGAGCAATTTTCTCTAAATATTCATCGAAGTTGAAATTTTTATCGGATTTATACCAAAGTTCAACTTTGCTTCCATAAATTGCTGAGCTGTTTTTACTATAAATTGGCGACTGTCTATAAATTCTAACAGATGTGGTATCATCACCCTCATCGAAATGTTCTAAACCCACTACCAGAGCCGATTGTTGAAGTAGTACAAAAGCTTCTGAATGTGTGAGCCCTATGAGTACAGGCACTGGCACAAGTCCTTTTTGCTCGCCCAATCCAAGAACCAAATCTATCACAGTCCCAATTCTTACAAGCTGGCCAGCAGGTACAATTTCTCCTCTATATTTCTGTTGAAGCACGGCATTAGTGGCTATATCGGGTATATAAGAGATATTTCCCACTTTCAAACCATAAGTTTCAAGAACTGAGCTTGCAGAACGTAAGCTAAGGTCTTTCAGTTCAGGCATTATCACTTGCTTTGGATTTCTTCCTACAATAGTAAGATATATTACTCGGCCTTCTTTTACAAGTGCCGAGGGTTTTGGGTCTTGCGATAAAATAGTGCCTTTCTCTTTGCTGAGGTCATAAACTGAATCAGCAATGGTAAATGTAAAATTTTGATATTCAGTATTGCCTTCTATCTCATTTAAAAATTGACCAGTTAAATCTGGTACCGAAATCGCTTGCCCATGCCTTGTAAACTTTTCTAAGGATTTAAGAGTTCCCCAAATAATTATCAATATCAGCAGCATAACAAGGCTTAAGTTGATAATAAATTTCTTCTCTTTTAAAATAGATAACATAAACTCAATTTGTTAGAAATTGTTTAACAATTAGAAACTTCAAAAATACAAGAATATTGCTTATGGAATTTTAGATTTTTAGACTAAAAAAATAATTGCCGTTTCTCGCTTTATATCTGCTGCTTTATAAATATAGTTTTGTATGCTACTGAAAAATTTTATTTACTAAAAAAACATTATTTACTTCAATTGGCGAAGCATATTTGCCAGCTTACTGTGATTCTCTGCCAAATACTTTGATTGCAATGCATGAATATTTATGCTTTCTTTATTGAATATGCAAATCCCTATAGCCAAAGGCAAAAATCTTATTTTTTTATCAATTTATCTTCAAAGAAAAATAAACTTTTATCTCATCAGAATATCGAAAAATTACTATTAATTTCTTCGTTGAATTCGGTAGATTTGTAGTTTAATGTAAATTTTTCTCGAAAGGATGACATAGATTTTAGAGTTTTTCAATTGCACAATTTAGTACTTTAGCCAAATAATATTTAAGTCTGAAATCAATGTCGGTAATTGCAATAGAAGGGATGGAATTTTTTTCATACCATGGTCATTTTGAAGAGGAAAAAGTAATAGGAACACGTTTTGTAATTGATTTATACATCGAAACTTCAACAGAAAAAGCCGAGGAAAGCGATAATCTTAAAGATACTATAAACTATCAAGAAGTTTATCTTCTCGTTAAAGAAGAGATGAAAACTCCTTCGCATCTATTGGAACATATTGCTCGCAGAATTTTAACAGCTATACGAAAAAGATTTGCTAAAATAGAATCTATAGACATCAAACTTCATAAGATGAACCCACCGCTTGGTGGTCAAATTGAAAGTGTAAGCATCACTTTATCAGAATAATAAAGCTTAAAATATTACAAGCCTTAAAGTGTTTTGGGCGAAATATTTAAAAGCAATAGTTATTTTCTTCGATAATTTTATCTGCCAAAAATCTGTGGGATTCACGAATATTTACTGGTTTAAAATCAGTAAGCATGTCGATTGTTGCCAAAATAGATTTCAGTTCGTCGTCTTTCAGAAAAGAATTTGCTGCGTCATAAGCATGCTTTCTCATCTTGAAAGTTACATCATACATATAAAGTTCGGCAATAATTTTAGCATATTTTGCTGCATTAGCTCCATTAATTTGCTCAATTTTTTCGCTGCGAAGCATGGCTGACTCAGCTGTGTAAACACAAATCAAAATGTCTGACAATGCTGACATAATCTCTTGTTCTGCAATAAATCCGTTAGGAATTTTTTCCAGAAATGAGCCAATAATAAGAAGAGCAAGTTTTTTGAAATTTGATAAATAATATTTGAGCTCTTCAAAAAAATCATCGCCTGAATATTTATTTAAATCCTTGTTTTCGATTTCTGCAGATATTTTCTCATACTGTTCTTTAAAATTGATTCCAACTTTTGGTCCTTTTTTGATGAGAGTTTCTGAAATAAGTAGCCTGTTAATTTCATTCGTTCCTTCAAAAATTCTGTTAATACGAGAGTCGCGATAAGACCTGTCAACGGGCATTTCGGCCGAAAATCCCATTCCACCAAAAATCTGAACTCCTTCATCTACCACGTAATCAAGGGTTTCAGAACCAAAAACTTTCATGGCAGCATCTTCAACAGCGTACTGAGCAATAGCCTCCATAATGGCATCTTCCTTTCTCATGCCCGAATTCATAAGCTCATCTTTCAATCTGTCAATATTTTCGGCAATTCGATAAACTGCTGATTCGGTTACCCAAGTTCTTATTGCTTGTTGAGCCAATTTATATTTAATAGCTGCAAAACTGGAAATTTCAATTCCAAATTGTTTTCTTTCGTTGGCATAATTAACAGACTGAGTTATAGTGCGTTTGGCAGAACCAAGAACTGCCGCGCCGAGTTTTATTCTTCCTAAATGCAAAATATTTAAAGCTATTCTGAAACCTTGTCCACGTTTTGCTAAAAGGTTTTCCACAGGAACTTTCACATCATTAAAAAATAGCTGAACAGTAGACGAGCCTTTGATACCCATTTTCTTTTCTTCCGTATTTATTACAACGCCATTCCAATTGCTTTCAACCAAAAAAGCCGAATAAACTCGGTCATTGTCGATTTTTGCAAAAACTGTAAATAAATCTGCAAAACCACCATTAGTAATCCACATTTTCTGGCCATTGAGAATATAATGCTTTCCATCTTCAGTCAAGTTAGCGTGTGTCTTTCCTGAATTAGCATCTGAGCCAGCGTTTGGTTCTGTTAGGCAATATGCTGCAGCCCATTCGCCTGTAGCAAGCTTCGAGAGGTATTTTTGCTTCTGTTCTTGAGTGCCATAATATGCCAATGGTAAGCTTCCAATGCCTGTATGAGCCGAATAAGCAACAGAAAAGGAATGCCCAGCGCCCATAGCTTCAGAGGCAAGCATGGAGGTTACAAAGTTTTGCCCAAAACCATCGTAATCTTCAGATATTGAGATTCCTAACAAACCAAGCTCTCCGGCTTTGGAAATCAAATCACGCATTAATCCAGGTTCTTGTTTATCGATACGATTAAGTATTGGAAAAACTTCTGCTTCAAGAAAATCTTCACAGGTTTGAACAATCATTTTCTGTTCCTCATCAAAAAGTTCTGGTATAAATACATTTTCAGCAGCAATGTTTTTAACGAGGAATTCGCTACCTCTTAAGATTTTATTATTTTCCATAAGTAAAAGTTTCTGTTAGTTAATTCACGCGCAAAAATAATTAAATTGTTATATTAACAGCATAATTATCGAGTTTTCTAAATTGATTGATTCAATAAAATTTTCATAAAAAGTTAAGTCAGTTAATTTCTTTTTAATTTTTATAAATCTCATTTCCTAAATATATGAGTTTATTTTTCGTGAAATTTTGAAAGTATTAAACTTTAAGGATTCTTGTTAAAATAGAATTCTTAAAAGAATTGTGAAAATGCATTCATAATTAAAATATTTTTGTAATACTTAAGTTATTACATCTCTGTAAATAAAGCATTAATTATTTTTAAAATTAAATTGCTGAAAAACAGATATTTAATTCTATTTATTTAATATATTATTACAAATCAATATTGAAAAGGCTTTATAAATTCAGTTTTATTATTTGGACAGTAGTTATCCTATTGGTTTTTGGGAGCTGTTCTACCAAGAAAAATACGTGGACACGGCGCAACTTTCATAATATCACAGCTCATTATAATGCATATTTTAATGGTCAAATGGCCATTGAAGATGCTCGAAAATCAATAGCATCTGAACATAAAGATAACTATTCAGAAATTCTTGATGTTTTTCCTTTGGGAACAGATGATGGTGTGAAAAATGCTGCCCTTAATCTGGATAGAGCTATTAAGAAAGCTTCTATAGTAATTCATCAACATTCAATGGTTTTTAATGGTTCCGAAAAAGTTAAATGGGTGTATTACAGCTATATGATGATGGGAATTTCAAGATTTTACGGCCATGATTATGGTTTGGCTAAACAAACATTTAAATATGTAGCAAGCAAATATGATAAAGAAATTGTTAAATTTGATGCATTATTGTGGATTGCCAGAGTACAAGTTATTCAAGGCGATTACGATGAGGCAAGAGGAAATTTAGGCAATATTCAAAATAAAATGCAGCAAGGCATGGTAAGCGACGAGGTAAAACGTTTGTTTCCAATGGTATATGCTGATTTATATTTGAAACAAAAAAATTATGAGGCTGCAATCCCATATCTCAATCAATCGATAAATTCTAACAAAAGAAAATCTGATAAGGCGCGACTTTATTTTATACTTGGACAAGTGCAGCAAAAGAGATTGCAATTTTATGATGCCATTGCTTCTTACCAAAAAGTACTTAAAAATAACGCAGCCTATGAAATGGATTTCAATGCCAGAATTAACATGGCAAAATGTTATGACGGCACCAATGGAAACGCTAAAGACATTGTAAATCAGCTGCTTAAAATGTTAAAAGATGAAAAGAATAAAGATTATTTGGACCAATTATATTTTGCTCTTGCTGAAGTAGAATTAAAAAATAAAAATATTCCTAAAGCCATTGAATATCTGAAACTTTCAGTGGAAAAGAGCACCACAAATAATCTTCAAAAAGCATTCTCTTCACTTAAACTTGCCGACATTTATTTCGACAAGCCAGAATATCAGAAGGCTCAAGCATATTACGATAGCACAATTCTGTTTCTCCCTAAAACATACACCGATTATGCAATGCTAAAAGAGCGCAAAGATGTTCTTACCGAATTGGTTACCAATCTTTTGGTGGTGGAAAGAGAAGATAGCCTACAGGCTCTTGCAGCCATGTCGGACTCAAAACGAAATAATGTTATCGATGGAATTATAAAGTCTGAAATTGATCTTGAGCAAAAGAAAGCTCAGGATGAAATTGATCGCCAACAAAGCCTTCAATTTTTGGAAGAAAATAGAGCTACCACAACTTCAGTAACTCAGGCGAGCACTCAGAAATTTTATTTCTATAATCCGCAGACTTTGAGCTTTGGATTTGCAGAATTTCAGAAAAAATGGGGACCACGAAAATTAGCAGATAATTGGAGAATTAGCTCCAAAGAATCTTTAGAAATTGGCAATGAGGAAGAGTTTTCTGAATTGGAGAAAGAAAAAAATGATAGTATCTTAAAGCTAAAAAACGACCGCAAAAGCCGTTCTTATTATCTTCAAAATGTGCCTATGACAAAGGAAATGATGGATACTTCAAACATCAAAGTCGCTCAAGCGCTCTATAATTTAGGTTTTATTTACAAGGAGAAACTTTTGAATTATAATAAATCGATTGAATCTTTCGACAAATTGCTCAAGCGCTATCCAAAAGGTGAAAATACTCCAGCAGCTTATTACTTCTTGTTTCAAATTTATGTTCAAAATAACAATGAATCTGATGCAAAATACTACAAAAAAACTTTACTCAACGAATACCCAAATACTGATTATGCAAAGATTTTAAGCGATCCAGAATATTATACGAAACTTCAGGTAAAAACTGAAATGGCGAAGAGTCTATACAAAGAGGCTTACACTTTTTACAATCAAGGAAATTATAATAAGACCTTGGAATTAAGTGAAGAAGCATTGAAAGGCAATGCTTTGGAGAAGGTCTTGTTGTCGAAATTTTCATTGCTTAAAGCTCTTGCTATTGGCAAAACTTCCGACACAAGCAACTTTGTAATTGCTCTAAATATTGTGATTTCATCATATCCTGAAACTGATGCTGCATTGCTGGCCGCTCAGATTATTGAACAGATGAAAAAAGGAAATTCCATTAATAAAAGCTCCTCTGATCAGTCTTCAAAGTCTAAACAACAAGAAATTGAAGATAAGTCGATATATTCATACAATGAAAATGAAACTCATATTTTTGTGGTGGTGGTGGATAGAAATAAAATTCCTGCTACCGAAGTGCAAATGAAACTAACTAACCATAATGACACATATTTTGCTTCAGACCAACTTACGGTCTCTGCTATTCCTATTAACAATAGTTTGGTGATAGTTGGTGTGAGTAATTTTAAAAACAAAACCGACGCTTTTACTTATTATAAAACGCTTAATCGCAACTCAATAATTGCAGATGTACTAACTAAAGTTGATGGTAATTTTTTTATAATTTCTCAAGAAAATTACACTGAATTATATAAATCTAAAGATATAGATGCCTATAAAAAATTCTACTCAAAATATTATTCTGAGTAAAATATTTTATCAGTTTTTCAGAAAATTAAATAACTTTGTTCCTTCATTACCGAAATTAAATAACATTGGAAAAGCGTTTAGTAATAATACCAACATATAACGAAAAAGATAATATTGAAGCCATAATACGCAAGGTATTTACTTTGGAACCAGCCTTTGATATTCTTATTGTGGAAGATAATTCGCCTGATGGTACAGCTCTGATTATCAGAAATATAATGAATGAATTTGATGGCAGGCTTTTTATGGAAGAACGGAAAGGCAAGTTGGGTTTAGGAACTGCTTATATTCATGGATTTAAATGGGCATTGGAAAGAGATTATGGATATATTTTTGAAATGGATGCCGATTTTTCTCATAATCCTGAAGATTTGGTAAGGCTATTTCATGCTACTTCCCAAGAAGGTTTTGATGTAGCTATTGGTTCGCGATATATCACTGGAGTAAATGTTGTCAACTGGCCTATAGGGCGCGTTCTTATGTCGTATTATGCTTCGGCTTATGTTCGTTTAATTACTGGCATTTCTATTCGAGATACAACCGCTGGTTTTATGTGTTATACAGCAAAGGTACTGAAAACCATTAATTTAGATAAAATTAAATTTACAGGTTATGCCTTTCAAATTGAAATGAAATTCACCACTTTTAAATTTGGTTTTAAGATAAAAGAAGTGCCGATAATTTTTACCGACAGAACTTTAGGCGAATCTAAAATGTCTAAAGGAATTTTTAAAGAAGCTATTTTTGGAGTCATAAGATTAAAATGGCAAAGCTTTTTTAGAAAATACTAAATGATATTTTTGAAAATTAATAAGTCTTTTCTCTCTATGCTGTTCTAAATTGTTAATATTTAGATTCAATTTATCAGCTATTTTTATCTTGTCGAAATTTCCAAAATTATGATTAAAATTATAGAGACACCAAGGGATGCAATGCAAGGAATTGCAGAATTTATACCCACAAAAAAGAAAATCGAATATATTAATTCGCTTTTCAAAATTGGTTTTAGCATTATTGATATCGGAAGTTTCGTATCGCCAAAAGCTATACCTCAACTTGCCGATACCGAGGAAGTTTTACATTCGCTTGACAAATCAGACAGCACAACAAAAACAATGGTAACCATTGGAAATCTGCGTGGAGCGCAAAAAGCAATGGAGTTTGATACAATTGATTTTGTTGCTTATCCTTATTCTGTTTCGGATACTTTTTTGAAGCTGAATATCAATACAAGCAAGCAAAAAGCCATCGAAAGCATTGAAAATATTGTTGAACTTTGTGATAAATTTGGTAAGGAATTGATACTGTATAATGCCATGGCTTTTGGCAATGCGTATGGAGATGAATGGAATCTGGAGATTATTTATAAAAATACTTTAGAACTGAAAAAACTCGGCGTAAAATGCGTGGTTTTGAGCGATACTATTGCCCTTGCAAATAAGTCATTAATTGAAGCAACTTTTGATGCAGTTATTTCTGATTTTCCAAATATTGAATTTGGTGCTCACTTGCACACAAGCGAGCAAAATTGGAGGGAAAATGTGCAAGCTGCCTGGGATAGTGGTTGTCGCAGATTTGATGCAGTAATCAATGGTAGAGGCGGTTGCCCTATGTCGAAACATGTGATGGTTGGAAATTTACCTACCACAAATTTAATTAGCTTTCTTAATGAAATTGGTCAACAGCCGCTTCTTGATATGGCAGCATTTAGCCAGTCATTAACTTTAGCAAATGGCATATTTCCAGAGGCTTAAAGTTCATTTAATACCATCTGAATTGTGCTTCTACTTCTTTGTTCGAGAAGAATTTCTCTTTTGCCTACCAATTTGTCAATTATCTCACTGCTATAATGTCTAATAGTAAGTAGTTCAAGGTTTCCGTTGTATCTCACTTTATAATGATTATTTATACTTTCAATAAATTTCTCTACTCTGCCATTGGTTTTATCTACACAAATAGAAAAGCTTATTGCCGAATTTTGCATCATATTTACTTTTAAATGAAAACCAGCCAAAGCAGAAAAAATTATTGCAAAATTTTCCTCTTCCATAAATGAATAATCTCGTGGCGAGATGCTTATCAAAACTTGATTTCTTTTGAATATATATGATGAAAATTTATCATCGAAACTCATGTCTGTATGAATTCGAGTGCCATCATTTTCTGGATCTAAGAACGACTTAACGAACAAAGGAATTCCTTTGTTTTGGAGTGGTTTTATGGTTTTTGGATGTATTATAGTTGCGCCATAATATGCAAGTTCAACTGTTTCGCCATAAGAAAGCACATCAATTTTTTTGGTGTCAGCAAAATATTTAGGGTCAGCATTTTGCAATCCCTGAACATCTTTCCAAATTGTTAGGCTTTCGGCATTGGTAGCAAAGGCAAAAATTGCTCCTGTAAAGTCGGAGCCTTCTCTGCCAAGAGTTGTGGTTGCTCCAATGGTACTCGATGCTATAAACCCTTGAGTTAGAAAAATATCATAATTATTAAAAATATCATTAGTTTTAGCTTTGATATTTTTTTCACTTAAATTCCAATTTACTTTAGCTTCGCGGTGCAAATCATTGGTAATTATAAACTTACGCACATCATCACTGAAAATATTAAAGCCCATTTTCTTTAAGTACAAATGAACAATTTTGGAGGAGAGTAATTCGCCGTAGCAAACAATTTTGTCGTAATAAAAGTCGTAATCACCAGTAATTTTATCTTCTAAATCTTTCTCTAAATTGTTAAAAATGAGATTTAACGACGCCTCAATTTCTTTGACTTCTCCTTGAAAAAGCATCTTTGCAATATCAAGATGAAAATCTTTAACTTTATTAAAAGCATCTGATAAACCAACTTTCTGGTAGAAATAGTTATCCAAAACAATCTCCAAATCATTGGTGGTTTTGCCCATGGCAGAAAGTATTATAATAAGTTTTCGGTTTTTTGGGATGCTTATTATTTTAGCTATATTCTGCACAGCAACAGCATTTTTGACAGAGGCACCTCCAAATTTATAGACTTTAATTTCCAACAGATTTCAATTTAGTTTAGGTTTGTAAAAATAAATAAATTCATAGGCAAAATATATCAAAATAGAAAAATGCTTTAAAATTTCGAGATTATTTATGCTCCTGTGTTTGTTGTCTCATTAATTTATGTGAGTGATTTTCAAAATTAATTATAAATTTGCCAACTGTTGTAGGAACAATATTTTGTTATTCTTTCTAATTTCTAAAATGTTTTTTCATTTCCATTTAAAATTGATGAAAAGAAGGATTATGAGTTTTTTACTTTTATTTATACTGCTTGCACCAGTTTTTGTGAGTTATTTCTGGCTTCAATACCAGAAGTCGATGGTAAAGCATGAAGTGAAATGGCGCATTATTGATGGCATTGATAAGGACAAACTTGTTGTTTTAAAATTTTCAAAGTCAGAATTTCAAAAAAACCTTCACTGGAAACATACTAAAGAATTTGAGTATAATTTCAAAATGTATGATATTGTTGAATCAATGATAATTAAGGATTCCGTTTATTATTATTGCTGGTACGACAATGAAGAAACCAAGTTGAATCATCAACTTACCGAACTGGTATCAAAAGCTTACAATTCTAATCCTTTGAAGAATGAAAGCCAAAAAAAGATTTATTCATTTTTTAAAAACCTCTATTTCTCAAATGCTTTCGATTGGAAAATGATGCCTCAAAAAACTGAAAAAAGGACAAAATCTATTTTTTTAGTTTCTTTCACTTCAATAAATTTCCCCCCGCCAACACCTCCACCACAATTTAGCTAAATACTTTATTTTTATTTTATTTTAGGATTAAAATGCTCAGAAAAGCATTTGTCAATTCCACCTATTTATTATTAATTTAAACATTTAGCAATGAAGAAAATACTATTATTTGTGTTATTGCTTTTGATATCGCGCATTGCATATTCGCAAACTGTAACCATTAAAAATCAAGAGACAAAGCAACCGATAGAATATGTAAGCTTGATTAGCAAAATACCAGCTGTATTTGTTACTTCGAATGCAGAAGGGCAAGTAGATATTTCAAGCTTTAAGGGCTTGGATAAAATTGAAATACACAAATTTGGTTATAAAACATCCATAAAAAGTTATTCTGAAATTCAGAATGTTTCTTTTGAGATATTTCTTGAAGTTTCAAATTTCAATCTTGATGAAGTTGTAATCTCTGGCACTCGGTGGGGACAAGAATCGAGCACAGTCCCATCAAAAATCATTACTATATCACCTAAGGAGGTAGCTATACAAAATTCGCAAACCGCCGCCGATCTCTTGGGAATTTCGGGTAAAGTATTTATTCAAAAAAGCCAGCAAGGTGGTGGAAGCCCGATGATTAGAGGTTTTGCTACCAATAGGTTGCTCTATACTGTTGATGGTGTTAGAATGAATACTGCAATTTTTCGCTCTGGAAATATACAAAATGTTATAAATCTTGATCCATTTGCCACCGAAAACGCTGAAGTGCTTTTTGGCCCAGGCTCAGTGATTTATGGTAGCGATGCCATTGGCGGCGTGATGAGTTTTCAAACTTTGACGCCTCAAATGTCATTAACTGATAAAACCTTGATAAGTGGCAAACTTGTGAGCAGAATTGAGTCTTCCAACAACGAAAAAACAGCTCATTTTGACGTAAATATTGGTTGGAAAAAATGGGCGGCTTTAACAAGTTTTAGCTCTTGGAATTTTGATGATTTGAGACAAGGGAGCATTGGACCAAAAGAATATATCAAACCATATTATGTTCAACGTCAGGATAGTGTGGACAAGATTATTACTCAAGAAGATCCATTGTTACAAATCCCATCAGCTTATTCACAAATAAATTTGATGCAAAAAATTCGCTTTAAGCCAAATAAGAAATGGGACTTCCAATATGGATTTCACTACTCAGAAACTTCACCTTATGGCCGCTACGATAGAAATACAAGAGTCAAAAATGGTATTGCACGATATGCAGAATGGAACTATGGACCGCAAAAATGGATGATGAATAATTTGATTATCACTAACATTGGAAATAATGCCTTATTTGATAAGATGACTTTGCGATTGGCTCAGCAAACTTTTGACGAGAGCCGTATCGACAGAACTTTAAATAAGATACAACGCAACACTCAAACTGAAAATGTAAATGCATATTCAATAAATCTTGATTTCAATAAAGCTATTGGTAAAAAGAATTCCTTCTTCTATGGTGCTGAATATGTGTTCAATGATGTAAAATCTTTCGGATTGTTGACTGATATTTCTAATGAAGAAAACACAATTGGACCATCACGATATCCTAAATCAACTTGGACTTCCATAGGGGTTTATCTAAATGATGAATTTGCTTTATCAGAAAAAATAAATTTACAAACTGGAATTCGTTATAATCAGTTCACTCTAAATTCAAAATTCGACACTACTTTCTACCCATTTCCATTTACCACTGCCAACATCAATAATGGAGCTCTCACAGGAAGTATTGGTGCAGTTTATCGGCCATCAAATTCATTGGTTTTAACAACTAATTTCAGTACAGCTTTCCGCTCGCCAAATTTGGATGATGTGGGTAAAGTTTTTGACTCTCAACCTGGCGCTGTAACAGTTCCAAATCCAGATGTGAAAGCTGAATATGCTTATAATATTGATTTTGGTGTAGCTAAAATTTTTTATGATATTGTGAAATTGGATGTTACTGCCTATTATACAATTTTGCAAAATGCTCTTGTGAGAAGAAATTTTCAACTCAATGGTCAAGATAGTATAATATATGATGGCGAAATGAGTCGTGTTCAAGCTATACAAAATGCTGCCGCAGCCAAAGTTTACGGTTTACAAGCTGCATTAGAAGTTATACTTCCAGTAAAATTCAGTTTTTCTTCCGATATAAATTACCAAGTAGGAGAAGAAGAATTAGATGATGGCACAAGCAGCACTCTGCGTGGTACAGCTCCACTTTTTGGTGTATCTCGATTAAAATATAACGCTAATAAATTGAATTTACAGTTTTATGTTTTCTATCAAGCTGAAAGGAAGTATGAAAATCTGCCATTTGATGAGAAATCTAAAACAGAAATTTATGCTGCTGACGCAAATGGGAATCCTTATTCACCAGCATGGTACACTCTCAATATCAAAGCTATGTACCAGTTGACAGATATTTTTAGTCTAAGTACGGGTATCGAAAATCTAACTGACAATCGTTATAGACCTTACAGTTCTGGGATTTCTGCAGCTGGAAGAAATTTTGTGCTTTCGCTGACGGCAACATTCTAAGTGTGAATCAAAGAAAAGCTGTTATCCAAATATTTTGGGTAACAGCTTTTGTTATAAATTACTATATTTTGGAATTTTATAAGTTAAGATGATAGCCGTTAAATTTTTTTCAAAGTAAAACCAAAAGTGGTGCCAACACCCAAGGTTGACCTTGCAATAATAGTCTGATTATGTGAATCAATAATGTGTTTTACAATAGCCAGACCAAGGCCTGTTCCACCAGTTTGCCGCGAACGGTCTTTGTCAACTCTGAAAAATCTTTCAAATAATCGCGGCAAATATTTCTCAGGAATACCGCCTCCATTGTCGGTTACTTCCACCAGAATATTTTCATCCATATCGAAAAAGCTAATTTTTATGTGTGGCTTAGCTCTTTCAATCATGTATTTTATTGCGTTATCTATCAAATTTATAAGCACTTGTCTGATTTTATCTTTATCGGCATAAACTTTTATCTGAGAACCAATATTTTTGCTTAAAGTTAACTTAATATTTCGAGCCTCTGCCTTAAGTTCAAAAAATTCGAGAACCTCTTCTGTTAACTCATCAATATTAAATTCAACAAATTTCATTTCAAGATTACCCGACTCAAGTTTAGAAATTATATCCAAATCATCAATCATAGCAATAATTCTATCTACACTTTTTGCAGATCTTTCCAAGTATTTTTGGTTAATTTTTTTGTCGTATAAGCCGCCATCCAAAAGTGTAAGGATATAACCTTGAATATTAAAAATTGGTGTCCTTAATTCATGGGATAAATTTCCAATAAATTCTCGACGAAATTTGGCATTTGTCTTTAGGGCAGAAATCTCCTTATTTTGATTATCAGCCCATTCCATCACATCTTTGTTTACCGATTCTATGACATCATTTTTGTCAATAATTTTTGACATCGACTGATTTCCAAGCTTCAGATTATGGATATTTTTATAGATAATTTTAATTTTTTTATAAATAAATCTTTCAATAATCTCAAATGAAATAAAGTATATGGAGATGAAAATTATAGCAGAAAATATAATTATTGACCAAGAGTTTATTTGTGGGAAAACTTGCCACCACAGCAATCCTAAAGCCAAAATCAAAATAGTGATAAGAATAGAAATTAGAAGTGAAAGACTTTTTGGATTTCCTGAGTAAAACATTAGAATTCGATTTTATAGCCGATACCTTTAACTGTACCGATCTCTGTTAAGTTCAATTTTTCACGAAGTTTTCGTATGTGCACATCAATAGTTCTGTCGTTAACAACCACATCATCGCCCCAAACTTTAAACAAAATTTCGTCACGTTTGAAAACTCTTCCTGGACTTGATGCCAAAAGTGAGAGGAGTTCAAACTCTTTTCGTGGCAAGAAAATATCTTTGTTGTCCCTAACAACTAAAAATTTTTCCATATTAATAAATAAATTGGGCAGGCTAATATTTTGATTTGATGAGTCGAAAGGATCATCTTTTTTGCGACGCAATAGGGCTTTAATTCTACTTAAAAGCACTTTTGGTTTTATGGGTTTTGTAACATAATCGTCGGCACCGCTTTCAAAACCAGCAATTTGTGAGTAATCTTCGTTGCGCGCCGTAAGAAAAATCTTGATGCTATTCTTCAGTTTAGATATCTCGTTCATCCTTTGGCAAGTCTCTATTCCGTCTATTCCTGGCATCATCACGTCAAGAATTATTAAGTCAGGAATTTTATCTTTGGCAATTTCTATAGCTTTTATACCATCATTGCATTTATAAACTTTAAAGCCTTCCTTTGTTAGGTTATACGATAGAATTTCAAGAATATCGTCATCGTCATCTACTATTAGAATACTGGATTTTTTGTCTTTCATAAGATATTTTCTTTTATAATCTTATTGATAATTGATGAGCTGCTATACCCATCAAGAAAATTTATTGTCTCAACAATTCCTCCAGAAGCAATTACTAAATTGGCTCCAACAATTTCATTTAAAGCATAATCACTTCCCTTGACCAGCACATTTGGAAGCAATTTGGAGATAATATTATACGGGGTATCTTCGTCGAAAAGAATTACTGCATCTACAAAACCAAATGCCGCAAGAATAAAAGCTCGCGAGTTTTCATCTTGTATGGGTCTGGATTTGCCTTTTATCCTTTTTACAGATTCATCGGAATTTAAACCTATGATAAGTTTGTCACCCAAATCACGTGCTTTTGAAAGGTAGTCTATATGACCAAGATGTAAAATGTCGAAGCATCCGTTTGTGAAGACAATCTTTAAACCGATGCTTTTCCATTGATTTTCAATCGTCAGAAAATCATCGATTTTAAATATTTTGGATTTTATTTGGCTGTTAAATCCCATTATATTTTAGATTTAAGTGAAACTAAAATTAGCGATATTCCTCCTAAAATAATTATCATCAGTGTTTGTGCCGACCATGTAATCCAACCCATTGCCATGCCGATACCAGAATTTTGAGTGATTCCATAAAGCACTAAAGTTTCCGACACAATTACTGGATAAAGTCCAATGCCTCCAGGAGTTACCATGATTCCAACAGTGCCAAGAACAAGTATTGAAAGCCCAGTCATTATACCTAAATGGCTTGTTTGTGGAAGTGCAAAAAGGGTAATATATACCATCAGAAAATAAAATATCCAAATCAAAATCGAATAAATAATGAAAAGATATGGTTTTTCTATCTTAGAAATTGATTGTAATCCTTCCCAAATACCGCGAAAAATATTTATAAGCTTTTTATACGAATTGGATTTTTTGATTTTTTTTCTGAAAATGAGATATAGAATAATTGTAAGAAAAAATATCAGCAAGAACAACTTTGCAAAAAGATGATTTGTAGAAATAAATGAAAATTTATCGCCGATTTTTGTATAAATATGGGTTTTAACATAATTGTCTATTCTGCTGTATTCAATAGCTAAAGTAATGAAAAACAGGCTAAAAAATATTAGCATATCAACAGCTCTTTCGAGGATTACTGTGCCAAAAGATTTATCTACTGGAATTTGTTCTTCTCTTTTTAAGATAGAACAACGTGCAATTTCTCCAGAACGTGGTATTCCTAAATTTGCAAAATACCCAATCATCACAGCTAAGAAAGAATTGTAAGCAGATGGATTATAACCCATTGGCTTTAGTAATATTTTCCATCTTAAAGCCCTTATAAAATGCGAGAAAACTCCAATAATCATTGCAAAAACTACCCAAGAATAATCGGCGATAGAAAAACTATGGATAATATTAGATTTTTCTTCAGCGGTAAGATGCCGAAGTGAAAGCCATATAATCAAAATTCCCAACCCTAAAGCGGCAGTGATTTTAATTATATTGACGATATTTTTTTTCAATTCTAAACTTTATTAGTTTCGTCGGGAAACACAATAGAAGGCTTAAAGGTTTTGGCAAACTCAAAATCCATGGATGCATAAGAAACAATAATTAGCAAATCTCCAACTTGAACTCTTCGAGCAGCAGCGCCGTTTACACCAATTACTCTACTGCCTCTTTTCCCTTTAATTACGTAAGTATCAAAGCGTTCGCCATTATTAATATTATAAATATTAACGCGTTCGTTTTCAATTATATTTGCTGCGTCCATCAAATCTTCATCTATAGTGATGCTTCCAATATAGCGCAAATCGGCTTCGGTAACAACAACCCTGTGAATTTTGGATTTTAAAACTTCTATATTCATAACACAAAATTACTAAAATATTTTAATATTATCGATAAGACGTACATTGCCCAAAAGTACGACAATAAAACCCATGATAGTTTCTTTTCTTTCAAGTGAAGAAATAATCTTTAGGCTATTTGCATCAGCAAGCTCGAAATATTCAAGTTGCATTTCTTTATTTGAATTAATGCTTTTTTCTACAAAAATCTTGAGTTCTTTGATGGTAGAATTTTGAGCTATTTCTTTCATTTTCAACATTGTCTGCCGAATAAAAGGTGCTGCTACTCTTTGTTCTTTGTTTAATCTCGAATTTCTGGAACTCATTGCCAACCCATCTGCTTCTCTAACTATTTCGCAGCCAACAATTTCTATATCAATATTTTTCTGTTCAACCATTGATTTTATAATCAAGAGTTGCTGATAATCTTTTTTGCCAAAATATGCTTTGTCTGCTGGCACATATTTTAAAAGCTTATAAACAATAGTGGCCACACCATCAAAATGTCCAGGTCTGTTTTTCCCCTCCATACCTTCTGTAAGATGCCCAAAATCGAAATGAACTTTTTCGTCATCAGGCTTATACATTTCTCTTGCCTCTGGTGCAAAAACAAAATCGCAGTCCAAAGACTTTAACATTTCTATATCAGATTCCAAATTTGAAGGATAATTTACCAAATCTTCTTGATTATTGAACTGTGTAGGGTTAACAAATATCGATACTACCGCTATATCATTCTCCAATTTTGCTTTTTTTACAAGCGAAAGATGACCTTGATGCAATGCCCCCATAGTAGGAACAAAACCAATGGTTTCTCCCTCAGCCTTTAGCTTCATAATAAAGTCATTGAGGTAATCTCTATTTGTTACAATATTCATAATTACTTCTTATCTATAAGAATTGGGACGGCAAAAATATATGATTAAGTCTTATGAATGACAATTTTTAGTACTTTTGCAAATCGAATTAAATTAAAGCAGATATTTATGGCTAAACCTAAGATTTTATATGTGTGTGAAGAGATATATCCTTATATACATAAAACACATATTAGTGAAATTGGCAGAAATCTACCACAATATGTTCAGGAACATCAAAAAGAAATAAGAGTTTTTCTTCCACGATTTGGAAATATAAATGAAAGACGAAACCAACTTCATGAAGTCATAAGACTTTCTGGTATGAATCTAATAATCAATGATATAGATCATCCTTTAATTATTAAAGTGGCCTCAATTCAACTTGCCAGAATGCAAGTTTATTTTATCGATAATGAAGATTATTTTCAGAGAAAGTTTGAATTTAGAAACAAAGAAGATGTCTTCTTTGACGACAACGACGAAAGGGCAATATTTTATGCAAGAGGCGTAATTGAAACAGTAAAAAAACTTCGATGGGCGCCAGATATTGTTCATGTACATGGATGGTTTGGCAGCTTAGTTCCGATGTATATAAGAAAAGTATTCCGTGATAATCCACTTCTGAACGATTGTAAAATTGTAATTTCCTTGTATAATGATGAATTTACAGAAAAATTGTCAAAGAAATTTTTGAATAATTTAGTCTTTGAAGGCTTAAAAAAAGAAGATCTTGGACACTATAATACAAATAACTTCGTTGGCATGATGAAATCGGCAATTGATTATAGCGATGCAATAATTTTTGGGGAAGATGAAATAAATTCTGAAATTAAAGAATATGCACTTTCCACAAAAAAACCTCTTTTGAAATACAAAAACAAAGAGGAATATGCAAGCGCCTACAATGATTTTTATGATAAATTGCTGAAAAATTAATTAGTAAACTCTTAAAGTGAAAACATTGAAAATCTTTTTTAAACTTATTGCTGTCGCAGTTATACTTATTCCTTTTTCGGCATGCCAAAAGCCTGGAGATTTAGGTGCTGATATAGTTGAGAATTCTGTCAATCAACTGAATATGACCTTTACAGATACTATTAGTATTGATGCTTACAGTACACCTGTTGATTCAGTATCCACCAGCAAATTGAAGTATAACTTATTAGGCAGCTATTATGACGATGTTTTTGGAACCACCACTGCCAGCATTTATACTCAGTTAAGATTATCAGAAAATAATGTCAATTTCGGAATTAATGCAGTTTGTGATTCAGTAATATTAACCCTCGATTATTATGGCTTCTATGGCGATACTGCCTCTGAACAGAATCTTAGAGTATTCGAAGTTTCTGACGATTTATATCCAGATTCAATTTACTTTTCAAGTGTTTCTAAAAATCTGATTCCTAGTGAAATAGGTATTCAGAAAGTGGTTTTTAATCCCAAAGATTCTGTTTCGTACAGCGGAGTTAAAGTTAAACCTCATTTGAAATTATTTCTCAATAATAGCTTTGGCGAAAAAATTATGGCAAAATCAGGTCAGACTGAACTCTCTGATAATACTAATTTTCAAAAGTTTATGAAAGGAATTTATATCACTGCCGATAAAGCAATAAGTAAAGGTGGATTTGCATATTTCGACCTTATGTCGCCACTTTCTTTTATGAGCGTTTATTATCATAATACTACAGATACATCTGTTTACAAATTTGCTATAAATGAATATTGTAGCTATTTCAGTAAATTTGAGCATTATAATTATATGGATGCCTCTGCTGATTTTAAAGCTCAAGTTATTGCCGGAAATAAATCTTTAGGCAACCAAAAACTTTATGTTCAATCCTTAGGTGGTGTTAAAACTGTTTTAAAATTCCCGCATTTGGATGAATTAACTAAAGGAGGATCTATTGCTGTTCAAAATGCTCAGCTTCTTATAAATATTGGTTCGGGTACAGATGTCAATAATGTTCCCATTTATGGCTTGGCCATTGTAAAATTGGACTCATTACTTACACCACAATTTATAGATGATTATTATGAAGGTTCGTCATATTTTGGTGGCGATTATGTAACAATTGATAAAAATTATAAATTTAATATAAATAGATATTTGCAAAGCTTAGTGAATGGAGAAGCTAAGCAATACGGTTTGGAAATAATTGCCAAGGGTGCTTCTATTTATGGAAATAGAATTATCTTTGACGGCGCAAAATCTACGGATAGAAAACTAAGGTTAAAATTAACCTATACTAAAATAAAGAATTAATTAACGGATAATAATATAATATTATGTGTGGAATTGTAGCTTATCTTGGTGAAAAGCAAGCATATCCAATATTAATAGCTGGTCTGCATAGATTAGAATATAGAGGATACGATAGTGCGGGAATTGCCATAATTAACGGTAATCTAAATTATTATAAGAGAAAAGGTAAAGTTGCCGATCTTGAAAAATTCATCAATGGTCGCGATGTTAAAGGCACCATTGGTATTGCACATACTCGTTGGGCTACTCATGGCGAACCCACCGATGAGAATGCTCATCCACACTTCTCACAATCTGGCAATCTTTCTATAATTCATAATGGAATAATTGAAAATTATAGAACTCTAAAGGAAGAATTAGTTAGAAGAGGCTATATTTTTACAAGCCAAACAGATACTGAAGTATTAATTCACCTTATTGATGATATAAAGAAAAATGAAAAAGTTGATTTGGTTGAAGCTGTGCGCATTGCTTTAAACCAGGTTGTTGGGGCTTATGCTATTGCAGTTATCTCCAGAGAAAATAAAGATTTGATGATTGCCGCTAAAAAAGGTAGCCCTTTGGTAATAGGAATTGGCGAAAATGAATTTATTGTTGCTTCTGATGCAACTCCAATTGTAGAGCATACTAATAAAGTTATTTATTTAGAAGATGAAGAAATGGCAATACTTCGTCGCGGAGAAGAAATTGAAATAAAAACCATCAAAAATATTCAAAAAACAGCTTATATTCAAGAGTTGGAAATAAGCCTTGATGCTTTAGAAAAAGGTGGTTTTGACCATTTTATGCTCAAAGAAATTTATGAACAGCCACATTCTGTAAATGAATGTATGAGAGGAAGACTTTATCCTAAAAAAGGCATCGTAACCCTTGGCGGAATTCTAAACCATGAGCAGAAAATTTTAAATGCCAGAAGAATAATAATGGTTGCTTGTGGTACATCTTGGCATGCTGCACTCGTTGGCGAATATTTGATTGAAGAATTGTTGCGCATTCCTGTAGAAGTTGAATACGCTTCAGAATTTCGCTATCGCAAACCAATAATTTATGAAGATGATGTGGTAATTGCAATTTCTCAAAGTGGAGAAACTGCTGATACACTGGCAGCATTAAAATTAGCCAAAAGCAAAGGAGCTACTATTCTTGGTATTTGCAATGTAGTTGGTTCAACAATCGCGCGCGAAACTGATGCAGGAATTTATACTCACGCTGGCCCAGAAATTGGCGTGGCTTCTACAAAAGCTTTTACTGCCCAAGTTACAATATTGACAATGATCGCTATTAGACTTGCATTCAAGAAAGGTAGAATTACTCAATCACAACATCAACTTTACCTTGAGGGTTTAGAAAGCATTCCTTCAAAAATTGAAGAAGTTCTGAAATCAAACGACTTGATTCGTAAAATTGCTTACGAATATAAAGATGCGCGCAATGCATTATATTTAGGACGTGGAATTAATTTTCCAGTAGCACTTGAAGGCGCTCTTAAACTTAAGGAAATCAGCTATATACATGCCGAGGGCTATCCTGCTGCCGAAATGAAGCATGGCCCGATTGCTCTTATTGATGCCGAAATGCCAGTGGTTGTGATAGCTCCATTAAAGGGTATTTACGAAAAAGTTGTTAGCAATATTGAAGAAGTGAAAGCGCGCAAGGGAAATATTATTGCAATTGTTACTAAAGGCGATACTCAAGTTAGAGCTCTTGCAAATCATGTAATTGAAATTCCAGATGTTGACGAAATTTTTACTCCACTAATTGCTACAATTCCACTACAACTTTTAGCTTATCATATTGCAGTTATGCGAAACTGCAACGTGGATCAACCAAGAAATCTTGCTAAATCTGTTACAGTAGAATAAGCTTAATTTTGATGATTAAAGACGACTCCAGACCTGATATATTTATAAAACTGAAAGAACGTGAAACACGAAAGTGGCACGTTCTTTATGTTAGAAGCCGTCATGAAAAAGTTGTTAATGAGGAACTTAAGGAAAGCGGATTCATCACTTATCTGCCAATGGTGAAAGTTCTTAAGCAATGGAGCCAAAGAAAAAAATGGATAGAGGAGGCAGTATTTAAATCTTATATATTTATTAAATCAAAAAGATCGGAATTGTATGATGCTCTTCGCAACCCCAATGCTATAAGTTATATAAAATTTGCTGGAGAACCAGCAATTGTTTCCGAAAAAACTCTTGAATTAATTCAACAAATGATTGAGTCGAAAACTTCCTTCGAAGTAGAAAGTGGTCAAATAGCAATAGGAAAAAAAATAACTCTGAAAGTGGGAATTTTTAAAGGTCAAGAAGGAAAGGTCGTTCAGCTCAGAGGTAAAAAAAAATTAGTCATCAGGATAGATTCCATAAACAGCAATATTGTAATTAATTTAGATGATATAATGCCTCCGGAAAAATTATAATTTTTTGTTGATGGCTTTTAGTGCCGTATTATAAATGTTGTCCAGAGAATTTAATGTTTTATAATATGCATTTTCGCCGTAAATATCAGAGGCTATTTGTGCTTTAAGGCTAATTTTAATTTCATTAAAAGTTTTGTTGGATAAAGGCTTTTTAAATTTGATTTTAGCCGCTGCTGCATTTGCAAAAAGTCGCGACGTCATTTCCTTGGATACAATAAATCTATTAATAAAGTCATCCTCTTTTGGATATTTCTTCATAATGGCATTTCTATTTTTATCAATATAATAAAATGCGAAATCGTAGAATACTCCTGTATTTCTCAAATCATTAAAGTAAGAATAATCTCCGGAAGTATCTATAGGCACAAAAATATCTGGTGTAATTCCACCGCCTCCATAAACTATTTTACCAGCCTTTGTTTTAAAAATTTCTTTACTGCTAAAATTAGCCGAGTCAGAGTTTGTAAGTTCACCTTTGGAATATCTGTTAGCAATTTCTTGGTAATAAGATGATGCACCATGCGAATATGATTTCTGAATACATCTTCCTGATGGTGTGTAATATCTTGCAATAGTGAGTCTTATGGCAGAATTATCGGGCAAATCTACTTGTTCCTGAACGAGTCCCTTGCCAAAAGTGCGTCTTCCAACAATAATTCCACGGTCGTTATCTTGTATAGCACCTGCAAATATTTCACTTGCCGATGCCGACATTTCATTGGTAAGAATATAGAGTTTTTTGCCTTTTAGAGATTCATGCTCAGTGGCATAAGAGCTTTCTTGTTGCCTGTTTCTGCCCTTTGTATATACAATCAAAGCACCTTTTGGCAAAAAATCGTCGGTAATTTGAATTGCTGTGCTAAGAAATCCACCACCATTATTTTCAATATCTACAATAACTGTATTAAAATTTTTCAAGCCTAAATCAATCAAAGCCGTACTGAATTCTTGATATGTAGTGGCAGCAAATCTATCAATTTTAATATAAGCGATGGAATCTTTTATTAGATAACTTGCTAAAATAGAAGCGTAAGGAATTGCATCTCTTTTAATTTCCACAACTCTAAGTTTCTTGTCTACAAGGTTATATACAGATATTTTAACCGTTGTACCTTTTGGTCCTTTTAAAAGGAGCATTATACTATCATTCGACATTCCTCTGGTAAGGTCTATGCCATCGGCTTTCACAAGTCTTTCCCCAGCTTTTATGCCTCCCAGCATCGATGGTCCGTCATCAATTACCTTTATAACAACTACGCTATCATTCCAAACACGAAATTGTATTCCTATTCCAAAAAAATTGCCTTGCATACTTTCTTTAATAGCAACCAAATCTTGCGCTGGAATATATGCTGAATGAGGATCAAGGTTGCTTAAAAGTGCCGTAATTGTGTTTTCGGTTACTTGGTTTCTACCAATGCTATCAACATAATCATTTAGTATTAAATTGATTACATCATTTATTTTATCTTTGTTCGAATAGTTGACACTAAAAAGACTGCCAATGCCGCCGCTATTCGACATGCGGCTTCCAACAAAGATTCCAATTGTTAGTGTTAGAGCAAAAATAATTGGCAAAAATATTTTGAAATTAGCTTTATTCATAGTACAAATAAATAATAAAATTAGCTTTACAAATCAAAGAATATACAGAAAATTAGAGTGGCAAATATAAGCTTCTTACAATTTATAGGAATTATTATAGTTAAAAAAATTCATAATAATTGTGATTGAATTTCTAAGAGTGTTTTATATGTTCAAATAATAAATTTGCTGAATAGCAGAGCAATAAATTATAAAACATGCATATATGTTTATATAACTAATATTTAATTATTTTTGCCGCAAATAATATATATAATATGACACAAAAATTAGATATAAACAGATTGGAGGAGGCAGCCTCTAAATTGAGAGCAATTGCACATCCAATACGCATCGCCATCATTGAACTTTTGGATATTAATAAGAATATGAATGTTACTCAGATATACGAATCTATTGGAATAGAGCAAGCTACGGCGTCTCATCACTTAAATATTTTAAAAAATAAAGGAGTTTTAAGCTCAAAGCGCGATGGTAAGAACACAATATATTCAATAAGGCCAAATTCTGTTTTGCAGATTATTGATTGCCTTAATAGGTGCGAATCAAATCAATAGAAGAAGGAATCAAATTGGGATTTTAGCATCAAAAGTTTTTAGGTGATAAATATTTATCGATGTAATAATTGCTGTCAAACCCCAAAAAGGCACAGCGGCTTTATCAGTGTCGAGAAAATTATTAAAAATGGCATGGAATAGATATGTAAAAATTCCAAGCATAACAATCATATTGAGCAATCTAATTTTGCTATTTTTCACATTTTTATTGTTTTTAACAGCTGTGATAATAATTAAGATAAAAATTGAAATCAAGCAAATGCCACCAAGCAGCCCTTCTTCAGAAAGTACAAGAAGATATTCGCTGTGAGCGGTGCCTCTGTTACCAGCATTTGTACTTATTACAGTTTTCTCATAAGAGTGTTGAAAAGGCGCATAGATAAATTGGTAAGTGCCAGGGCCATAGCCAAAAACAGGTCTTTTTTTAAACATTCCTATGGCCGAACTCCATCTATTAATTCGCTCAAGGTTGGAGGCATCAGTAGCCACATTGGAAACCGATTCCACATGTTGAACAAGTCCGCCTTTGGCATCTTGTTTATTCCTTTCAAGTTTTTGAATTATTTCGCCTTTATAAGCAAAACCTATAAAAAAAACAATAGCAGCAATGGAAAATATCCACCTAAATTTGATTTTAAAATATATTAAAAACCAAATACCAAAAGCAGCCAAAACCGAAGCCCAAGCGGCTCGGCTTATTGAAAATATTATAGCTACAACAAAAATTATTAATAATGTAAATATTAAAAATTTTTTGCTGCTTGAATAATCTTTGATAAATAAAAATCCACTTAAAATAGGAATAAACATCGCCAACATGGCGCCATAAGAAGTATGATCGTTGTAAAATGGAGTCATTACCCAGTGAGCAGCTTCGCTCGAAAAGGCATTAATTGCGTGGTTTATAAGTGTATAAAATATCACTATTAAAAAGCCAAAAATATATGCATAAATAAAATACCACATATTTTGCTCTTTTCTAAAGGCCTGTATGCCAAAGAAATAAAGTGGAATAATAAACCATAGTTTGGCAATAAAAGCTTTGAGAGAGACTATTGGAAACTCGCTGGTAAAAGTGCATAAAAGCATCCATATTAAATACAAATAAATGACTATGCTAATGGGATGAATAAGAATACGTTTGTCAAATTCGCGGTCGTACAAAATCTTGGCAATAATTAAAACTAACAATGCTGCAAGCAAAGGTTCAGTCGGTATCGACACTCCAATATCCAAATCGAAGCTCGATAAATTTACGGCAAGAGGTGTTAAAAATGATATTAATATAAGCACTAAATCGGCTCTTGTAAAGTACAATAAGCCTACGAACAAAAGGGCTGGGAATATGCTTAGAAAAAAAAATTCTGAAGCAATGAAAATTGAATTTAAAATTACAAATGCCATCGAAATTGCAATAGCAATCCATTGATTTTTTGTAAAATTGGTTTCCAATATTTTCATCTCTTTTTGTTCTTCACTGCAATTTTCTATTCGTGGATTTTTATTGATTTGAAATTATCAATAATTATGGTGAGGAAAATCATTAGAAGCAAAGATCCAAATGTTGAAATTACCACTATTAACCATCGCACAGGATATGATTTTTTTTCAGCAGGATATGCAGAATCTACTTTAAAAGTCTGCGGCAATTCTTCTTCAGCATCAATTTTTGCTTCATCATATTTAGCCTTAATTTCGGTAAGATGTTTTTTTTCATATTCCAACCCATCACGAATGGAAACATAAGGGCCCCCATAAATGGCAAGCGTATCAAGCATCAATTTCAAAGATTTTACTGCTAATGAGTTAGGATTTCTTGCTATTTCTATTGCCATCTGCCGGTTGATCATCTCAGCCTGTGTTTCATAATCATGTATTCCATGCTTTCTCAAAACCGTAAGAGAATCTTCTTTGGCTTGCATATCTGCTAATAATTCGGTGTATTCAGCTTGCACAATTTTAAATCCTTTTAAAGCTCTTTCTTTCTGCATAAAGATTTTTACTGAATCCAAAAGTGCTGAAATATCATTACAAATCAATGCCGAAGTATCTGGATCTATGTCCATTACAGTTATTTCCACAGCCATATTTTCTGTGCGCCTATAATGGATGTTGCTTTCATATTCTTTGATTAGTAAAGTCTGCGGATATTTGGCATTTTTATCTATATCATAATGACGTTTTAAATTATATTTTTGAATTATTCTATCACGTATCTTGCTGGAATTCAATACTTGAAGCAATTGTTCGGCATCTTCTTCTTCGCCAAATTGAAGTACATCTTGCTTGAGAGTTTGGGTTTGGCTTAAAAGTGCTTTTGAAATTGAATTGGTGGAAGTTGGGAATAGCACTACCTGAGATTGAAATTTTGGCGGGATAAAAAAAGGTGCCGAAAAAATCATTGATGCAATTGCTGCAATAAGTGTTACTATCAAAATAGGTTTCTTATGTGACCAAAGAAAAATAATCAAATTAACTGATTTAAAAGCATTTGAATCCGTTTGTTGTTCATTCATAAAACAAGAATTAATTTGTTTGTTGCATTGTCAAAAATATAAATAATAAACCAATGAACGCAAACAATGAAATAATATTTAGTTTTGCAATTATTCGAAATTTTATGACATACTCAAAAATCTTTTTCCGGCAGTTGGCTTTACTCAAACTTGAATCGGTGTTTATATGTATATTATTCATTTTAAGAATTATAGAACTTGTAGGTTTAAAATTCATAATAGGAATTGAGTATTCAATATATTTTTTGATTTTCCGAGGGTTTCTGATGGATGTTTTATATTTATTAGCATTGAGTTTATTTTTTATGTTGCTCAATTCTTATTCCGATAAATTTAGTCAAACATTTACCCGAATTTATAAAGTATTTGTAATCAGTATTATATTTCTATATTTTTTGAATATTTTATATTTTATTTTTACTGGAACACCACTGGATCAGTCGATTTTTATTCACAGTTTTAGCGACATTTCGATGGCAATTTCAAAAAGCTTAAATCATCCACTTTTATTATTTATGTTTTCATTGATAATATTTATAAGTTTGATATATAGTTTATTATGGCTTTTTAAAAGAGTTGAAATATCTTTTTTATTAAAAAAAATAATTTTTTGGATTTCCATTGCTTCTCCATTGGCAATAGTTGTTGCTAAGCCTCAACAAGTTAATTTTTCGAGAGAAATTGAATATCAAATTGTTGAAAACAAGCTTGTTGATTTTTTACATTCATCTTACGACTATTGGATTAATAATTTAATATATTCAAAAAATGAGTTCGACAATTTGGATATTAAAGCCTTTCAAAATGATATTGGTAATTGGGAATTTGTAGATAACGATTTCCCACTGTTACATATTGATAATGAACAAGATGTGATTGGAAAATATTTTCAAACTGATGGGGTAAAACCCAATTATGTTTTTATTATTTGCGAAAGTCTTTCGAGAGCTTTTAGTGGAGAAGATTCATATTTTGGTTCGTTTACTCCTTTTCTCGATTCCCTCGAAAAGAATGGTCTTTATTGGGAAAATTGTCTTAGCTCAACAGAAAGAACTTTTGGAGCAATACCTGCAATTATTGGCTCACTCCCTTATGCAAAAACGGGTTTTGCTGGAATGGCTGGCGATTACCCAAAGCATCTGACGTTGATGTCGTTAATGAAAAGGAACGGTTATTTTACATCTTATTTTCATGGTGGACCTTTGGGTTTTGATAATTTATATGACTTTATAAAATTTCAGCAACCAAATTTTATTTACAATGAATCAACAGCAAATCCGATTGCCGATAATGCTGATAATAAAGATGTTAGCTGGGGAATGTATGATGATGAATTGTTCCGACAAAGCATAAAAACCATGCTTGTTCAAAATACTAAAAAACCCAGATTTGATTTATTTTTAACACTTACAACCCATGAACCTTTTAACATACCAGACCGTAAATATTGGGAGGCGCAATTCGATAAGCGATTGGAATTTCTTAATTTAAATAGCCAGCAGAAACAATTGGCAAAAGCTCAAAAATTGAGACTTTCGTCATTTATGTACCTCGATAATTCTATCCGTCAATTTATGCTCGACTACAAAAAGAACTTTGACTTTAAGCATACAATTTTTGTAATTACTGGCGATCATCGTATGGGGACAATAACTCGAAATGATTTGGAAAAATATCATGTTCCTTTAATAATTTATTCTCCAATGATTGTTAAACCTCAGAAATTCAAAGCGGTAGCATCTCATTTGGCAATAGCTCCAACAATTAATTCTTTTATGAAGCACAATTATGAATATAAATCACCCGATACAGTAAGTTGGTTTTCTCATTCGCTCGATACCTATCCCAAATTCCGCAATACTTTTTCATTCCCAACCATGAGAAATTCACGAGAGATTGAAGAATATATTTATCAGAACTATTATCTTTATAAAGACAAACTTTTCAAAATTGAAGAAAATCTTGATATTAAGCAAATTGTGAATGATAATTTGAAAAATTTGATAGTTAGTAAGATGAAAAGATATATGAAATATAACTATTATATGTGTTATAATGATAGAATTTTCCCTTATAATATATTACCACAAAATATTATAAACCAGCTACTTATTAATAATTCTTGGAAGGAATTGTTGAAAGTTAATTCAGAAAAAGAATATACATCAATATGCGATAAATATGCCTTTGAAAAAAGTAAATACAAAAATATTATGTTTCAAATGGAATTTGATTTCATGTCGAGAAAACATTCTGGCGATAGCTTACCATTGGTTGTGATGACGTTAGAGAATAAGGCTGGCGAAAATATAATCTGGAAAGCATTTAATTTGACCAATATCGATGGAAGCAATATTGTGAAGACCAAAAATGTTCATATAAATATTGAGTATAATATTGATTTAAATAGATATAAAATCGAGGATAAGACCTATTTGAAAGTCTATTATTGGAACAATAAAAAAGTTGAGTATCAAGTTGAAAATTTTAATTTTAAATTATTTGGCATTAAATAATTTTGTTTATCAAAATATTATAACTTAGCGTGTTCTTAAACTTATGAAATAATGAGTCCGCAATCTAAATTATTAAGTAACATTTTATCACTATTGTTTATAGTTGGCTTCTTTAGCGTAAACGCTCAGCAAACAAAAGTTGATAGTTTAGAGAATATTACAAAAGCATCGAACGACCCACGAAAAATATCCAAGACCTTTGTAGAATTATCGAAAATATTTGAAGCAAAATCCGCAGAGAAAGCTTTAATATATTTATATGAAGCCGAAAAAGTAGCAATTTCATATAAACTCGATAGCCTTTTAGGATATATTTATTACAAAAGTGCTGTAATAGAGGCAAAATTGGGAGAGAATGAATCAGCCATCTCACATTATAAAAAATCAATAGAAAGCAACCAAAAATCGAAATATTTTCAAACTCAAGCAAGTAGTTTTAATAATCTGGGAAGATTATATCTGATAAACAATAATTTTGATAGCGCAGAAGTCTATTTAAAGAGAGCTATTTCTTATAAGAAAATGTTGGCCAAAAAGAAACCCAATGATAAAATATTGCTTCAATCCATTGGCAAAGGTTATATGAATTTGGGTTCAATGTATTTGAATAAAAGCGATTACAAATCAGCCATAGCAGCACTTTATGAAGCCTTAAAGATATCTGAGCAGCAAAAAGACAGTAGTTATTTGGCATCAATTCATTCAAATATTGGAGTCATATATTACTTTTACAAAGATTTCAGAAACGCGAAAAAGGAATTTAAGCAAGCCTATATAATTAGCGTTGCCACCAAAAATATTCCATCTATTGCTTCTGCACTGACAAATTTAGGAGGTATCGCCAAGGAAAATGGTGAGCTAAAGAAAGCAGACTCAATATATTCGGCTGCATTAAAAATTAGACTTAAAATTGGTCCACCAGCCTCAATAGCTGGATTATATGAGAATTTGGGGCTGATAGCCCAACAGATGAAACTGGATAATAAAGCTCTTGAGTACTATGCTAAGTCGTTGAAGATAAGAAATAGTACTGATAATAATTCGGGGCTTGCTTCTTCTTACGCAAACATAGGAGCTTTATATTTAAAGAAAAAAAATTACCCTGTCGCCGAAAATATGCTTCTTAGAGCTTTACAACATTCAACATCTTGTGAAAGTCCAGAAAAGTCATTAGAGATTTATATCAATTTAGCAAGGCTTTATGAGGAAACAAAAGATTTTCAAAAATCTTTGAAATATTATAAAGAATTTAAAATTATTGACGACTCTATTCATTCCTTAAAATCGGAAACTACAATAAATCTTTTTAAGGAAAAGTATGAAACTGCCCAAAAAGACAGAACAATCTTTACGTATAAGCAAAAGCAAAAAGTGGATAAATTGATTCAAGAGAAGCAAGCCTTAAACAATAATTTTCTGGTGGTTGCTATATTGCTATTATTTAGCATTTCATTTCTTGTATTTATATTTCTTATAAAAAGGAGAAATTCCGAAAAAGTAATTTTTGAAAAAAATCAGGAAATTGACCGACAGAAAATGTTGGAATTGGTAAAAGGTCAGGAAATGACGTCCATAAATTCTTTCATTAGCGGGCAAGAGAAAGAAAGAGCTCGCATTGCTTCCGACCTTCACGATAAGCTTGGTAGCTTGTTATCAACAGTAAAGCTCCATTTTAGTTCACTCGAAACAGTTTTCGATGACGATGATGAACTCAAAACAAATTTTGAATTTGCTATTTCACTTCTCGACCAATCTGTGTCGGAAGTTCGGTCGGTTTCTCACAGTTTGGCAAAAGAAATATTAACCGAATTTGGAATTATTGGAGCAATAGAAAACCTTAGAGATGCTATTAATTCTGCAGATACTTTGAAAATGATTTTTGTAAATTCGGGCTATAAAACAAGGCTGACTTACGAATTTGAAATAGAAATTTACCGAATAATTCAAGAACTTGTTACCAATGCTATTAAACATGCAAAAGCTCAAGAAATTGTAATTCAATTTATTACCGACGGAGATAATTTAAATATTACTGTTGAAGATGATGGCGTTGGATTCGACCCAGCAAAAATAAAATCTAATGGATTGGGACTTGCAAATATCTATGAAAGAACTAAAAAGTTAAATGGAAGATTCTCCATAGATTCTGCCATTGGCAATGGAACAACAATTATTTTCGATATTCCTTTAATAAAAAATGCAAATTGAAATTTCATCTTTAAAAATAAACTATAATTTATTCAACTATGCTTTCAATTTCAAATGCAGCTGTTTCCTAAATTTCTTATTTTTACCGAATAAATTATCGAAATGAAATTTTTATCCACATTTGTTTTTTTGTTAGCTATTTTTTCAAATATTTATGCTCAAGAAATTGATGCTTATGATAGCTTATCAATCAACCAAATAGATACTAATTACGCTCACAATTTTGGCTTTACCATTGGAGGTGGTGTCTCTTTTCCAGTAATAAATCCAATTTTTACAGATACATTTTCTAATTGGAGAACAGAACCTGGTTCTTTGATATCCATTGGAATGCTATATAATTCAAATCTGAATAAGCAATTATCGCTTCAGTGTGGATTGATTCTAAATTTTACAAAAATTCCAATTTTCTTTACTATTAATAATAATTTGAATATAAAAAAAATTACAAATTATTCAAGTTTAGCAATTCCTTTTTTTGCCTCCTACAAATTAAACCAAAAGAAAAAGGGTTTATTCTTCACTTTTGGTGCACAAGCTGAATTGGATATAAGCAAAAAAATTGATAAAGACAACAGAATGTTTCCTTTAAAAGCTTTTGTTCCTGAACTTTACAGCGCCGTTGGATACAAATTTAACAATATTTTCTCCATTTATGAACTTCGTATGTTCTGGCAAATAATTCCTATAAACATATTGAAATTAGATAATGAAATTTATAGCCACGCATTGGCATCTTTAATAATTTGGAGAACAGGAATCCTATTTACAATTAGGTAAATTTTTTTTATAAATAGATTTTTTTATCATGAATAAAATTAATAAAATCCCCAAAAAAGCTAAATCCGAAAACCAATTTAAGACGAGCAAAAAATTTATGAGACTGCTGTCGGAAAAATTTCCAAATATTCGTTCTGCAAAATCTGAAATCATAAACCTCGAAGCAATACTGAATTTACCAAAAGGAACAGAGCACTTTCTATCTGATATTCATGGCGAATATGAGACTTTTAAACATGTGCTTAGCAATGGTTCGGGCGTTATAAGAAGGCGAATTGATGATATTTTTGGCGATAAAATTACTGAAATTGAGAAAGATAAACTCGCTATGCTTATTTATTATCCCGTAGCCAAATTGGATAAACTGGAATTAGAAAACTCTCTCTCTGATGATTGGTATAGGCAAAATCTCACTTATCTTGTTGAGATTGCTGCATATATAAGTTCAAAATACACGCGTTCTAAAATTAGAAAATCTTTGCCCAAAGATATGGGGTATATTATTGATGAGCTTTTAAATATCAATAAAAATCTTAGAAACAAGGAGACATATTTCTCTTCCATAATTGAATCAATAATTCATAACCAAGCTTCTAACGATTTTATCTACGAAATTACTCATCTAATTCAACGGCTTTCTATCGACAGGCTTCATATCGTAGGCGATATTTTCGACCGTGGTCCATCTCCCGACAAAGTAATGGACGAAATAATGAAAACTCCCACCGTAGATATTCAATGGGGAAATCATGATGTTGTTTGGATGGGAGCTGCCGCTGGCATCGAAGTTTATATTGCTTTAGTTATTAGAATATCAGCAAGATACAATAATATGGCAATACTTGAAGATTCTTAC
>Ga0210044_10000598_pt1 | contig 54457 bp, 37 predicted proteins | sample CryGey13umfilter_2_FD_183959 | JGI IMG/M metagenome (GOLD analysis project Ga0210044, IMG submission 183959) | Groundwater microbial communities from aquifer in Utah, USA - Crystal Geyser 4/9/14 3 um filter (SPAdes) (version 2) | ecosystem: Environmental > Aquatic > Deep subsurface >...
GGAGCTGTGGTCATGGCCAGTTGTCCAAGCGGCTGTGGGCAAGCCCGTCAAGCCGTAGCACTCTCGGCTCAAAGGTCCACGGCTTGTCCAAGGAGGCCGTGGGCAACACTGAGTGCAGGTGCTTCATCCACGCCGATTCTCGCTCAAAACCTGACGGCAGCTGTGCTCAGTTTGTCCATGGTCGACGCCAGCCGCGCCACGTCCACAGCCGTCCCACCGGCATTGCGAGGGGGGGGGTCAGTTTGGGCCGCGCAGGGGGGGGCATTTCTATGGTGAGCGCCCAAGCGCAGCTCACCCTTCGCCAGTCAAATCGCCCACAGATCTGCCAGGGGAGCCGGAAATGTGAGTTCATGGGAAAGTCTGCTTTGTTGATCGGGTACGGAGCAGGCAGCGTCCCAGATGACGACTACCAGAACGAGTGGCTGCGCGAGAAGTGCCAACCCACGGTCCCCGAGTCCCTCTTCCCGCGCCATAATGGCTGGCCCGCCCGCACTCCCACCTGTCTCTGGACGGCAGAAGGCGAGCTCCACTGTTTCGACTTCGACGAGCAGCGGGTCGACGGCGAGGCGCGGGTAACCCAGCTCTTCGGAGCGGAGGGCGCGCCGCTGGGACCCATTCTCGAGGTGTCCATGGGCCGCTTCACCTCTGCGTCCTAGGCGCAGACCACCACGCGCGCTGCATGGGCCGCAACGACCATGGCGAGCAGGGCTAAGGGACGGCCGACGACCAACTTCACGTCGAGCCGGTCGAGGTCGCGATTCTCCACGAGTCGCCGGTCGAGTTCATTCGCACCCATGGGCGACGCACGTGCGCCCTACACGCCGACGACGAGGTGACCTGCTGGGGCAGCCTCGGCGAGGACGCGTTCACTGGGCCGACCTTGGTGCCCTTCGAGACCATGGAGCGAGTTCCTGGGGAGTTCTTGGAGCAGTAGGTGGAGGCTGCGGGCGCGACCGGCCCGACCACCGCCGCAGCGAACACGGCCCCGCGCGCCCCAGCTCCCAGGACAAAAACCGAGCCCTAGTCGCCCTTGAAACGCTCGATCAGCTGCACATGCTCACACGCCTCGGCCAGCGCGCGGGCATCGCGGCCGTGCCCGTCCCGCAGGCTCGGGTCTGCCCCCAGCTTGAGCAGGAGCTCGACCAGCGCGTCGTCGCCGGCCTCTACCGCCCAGAGGAGCAAGGTGCGCTCGCCGTCAATCAGGGTGTCCACAGGGACGCCGTCGGAGATCAGCCGGCGCAGCCAGGAGGGCGAGCTGAGCTCGGCCAGCATGAGCAGGATGGCGCCAGCCGGGGACGGGGCGCCGTCGACGGCGAGGGCGAAGCGGAGGCGATCGGCGTCGCGGGAGCCGAGAGCGACCCCGAGGAGCTCGGAGACGTCGAGCGGAGTGACCTCATCGGCGGCGCTGACGAGACAGTCCGCCAACCTCAGCTCGGTTTCGTCGCTGACGCTTCCGAACTCCAGTTCTTTGGGGAGAACGCAGCGCTCCAGCCGCACGTCGCTGTCGTCGAGGTTCATCAGGGGCGAGTGGGCGCCCAGCACGCAGCCGACCCAGCTCACGTTGACGCCGCCGTTGGCCTCCAGCGCGCTGCCGCCGTTGGACTCGATTTGGCAGTGGGAGAGCGAGCCCTGCGACTGCTCGCGCAGGTGGAGCGCCGCGGCTTTGGAATGCGAGAGGTGGCAGCGAGTGAGCGAAAAGTCGCTGGCGTCGAGGGCCAGGAGGTGGCTGCCACCGTTGTCTTCGAAGCGGCAGTCGGTGGCGCCCAGGTGGGCCTTCTCGTTGAGGACCACGCCTTCTTGTCCGTTGCCTGCGATGCGGCAGTCGTGCAGCTCGAGCTCGGCGCAGCGCATGCGGATGCCCACGTGTCCGCTGCCCACGACCTCGCAGCTCACGGCGCGCGCCTCGCCGTGGTCGCTGATTTGGGCGGCCGTCAGCGAATTTTGCAGGTGGCAGGAGTCGAGCACCGCTTTGCCTTGGGTGCGGACGACCAAGCCGGTGTCGGCGGCGCCCTCGATGCGGCAGTGGCTGAGGTTGAGGACGGCTTCGTTTTGCACGACGACGCTGACGCCGGCGCCGCCTTCGAAGTGGCAGTCGTCGGCGACCACGTCGCTGTTCTCGGTTGTGACGAAGAGGTTGGCGATGCGGTTGTTGCGCAGGGTGCAACCAGAGAGGCGGGCCGTGCCGCCGTCGAAGACGTAGAGGCCCGCGTCGCCGCCGTCGCGAACGAGGCAATCCTTCATGAGGAGGCGAGACTGACTGGTCAGGGCCACAGAGGCCGTGCGGTGCTCCCACACTTCGCTGTCACGGACGTCGAGCTGAGCGCGCTCGTAGCCTTTGATGGCGTCAGCGCGGCTGGTCTGGAATTGACAGGCACGGACCTCGACCTTGCCGTCGGCGTGGACCAAGAGCGCGGGCGAGTAGTGGTTGCGCCAGGTGCAGTCCTCGAAGCGCGCCGCGCTCCCGACCTCAAAGACCTCGACGCCCGCGGACAGACCGTCACGGAAATGGCAGCGCCTCAGCTCGGCTTGGGCGCCGCTGCGTACGACGAGGTTGGTGAGGCGATTGCGTTCGACGGTGCAATCCTCGAAGCGCGCCTGACCGCCCTTGTAGATGCTGACGCCTTCCTTGACGCCATAGTCGATGGTGCAGCACCGAACCAGGGCGGTCGCGCCCTCGGCGATGGCCAGGCCGATGGAGCCACAGCGCGTGAGCGTGCAGTCTTCGATGCGCGCGTCGCTGCCGCCGCGGACGAAAATGCCGTTGGTCTTGCCGTCCTCGAACCGACACTTGATGACCTGCACGTGGCTCTGCTCGTTGGCGACCAAGCCGGGGTTCGTGTTGCCCCGTATTAGGCACTCTTCGAACACGGCGCTGGCGCCTTGCCGCACGAAGACGCCTGCGTCCGAACCTCCCTCGACGTGGCACTCGACGAGACGAGCTTCGGCCTTTGCCCCTTCGATCTGCACGCAAATGCCGCTCTGCGAGGTGACTCGGCACTCGCGCAGGACCACGCCAGCTCCTTGCAGGAGCACGGTCGGACCGGCCTCGGGGTCACCCGACGAGAAGGAGAGGCCGGTGATTTCGACGTCCGCGCCGGTGACGCGCAGAGACGGCCCCTTGCTCGCCCGAATCGCGACCTCGCCTTCGCCTTGCAGGTCGACTGAGCGCTCAACGAGGACGGACTCCGTGTAGAGCCCCTCGGCGAGGACGATGACGTCCCCTTCCTCCGCCGACTCTAGCGCGGCGGCGATGGAGTGGAAGTCCTCCGGCGCCTTCGAGACTCTCTTCACGGGTTTCAGCGATGCCATCGGCCCCTCACTCGAACCAGAGCCAGAAAATTAGCCGGTGAGCGAGGCACTGACGCACGGCCTCGACGAGCTCGTTGACAAAGTCCCGGTCCATCGACGGCACCTCCGCCATCCCGCGCTGCAGCGTCTGCAACCCCATCCTCGAGCCCATGGTGTAGCAGGGAGTAGTGAGCTCCGGCAGCGTCACCGTCTGGCCTTTGGGGTGCAGGTAGGCGGGGAAACAGAAGTCGGGATCGAAGCCCTTGGGGATGGCCGAATACGGGAGCTCTCCGCCGAGCTTGCGGGTGGCGGCGATGATGGGCAAGCCCTCCTCGGGAGGCATCCAGCGAGCCGTCACTTTGCCGTCGAAACGAAACTCGGCGGCCTCGTCCTCGATGATCTCGATGAAGAGCTGGCTCAGCCCCAGCTCGCCGACCTTCTGGAGGTAGTTGAACTTGCGCTCTTTGCTCGGCGAGCGGGCGCCTTTCTTCTTCGGTGGAGCGGCCTGTCCTGCGCGGAAGCGGGCGGAGCCAACCATCGGTTGTTCCTCAACTACGAACATCTCAGGTGGCAAAATGTTGAGCAACCCAGCTCCGAACTTCACCTTCATTTCTCGCTCCCCTTTTTCGTCGTCGAACGTGCGACTCTATAGCACCGCTCGACTCTCGGCGCGAGGAGATCTTATCGGTGTCCAGCAACGGCCCTGACAATTCGCTCTATGGCGTCACTCTTTTTACCGACATCTATGGCGAGCTCCAGTTGTCCGCGCGCCCGCAGCAAGTTGTGCTCGCCGCGCGTCGGCGCCACCGACGCATCCCAGCCGAAGTAGCTCTCCTCGAGGGCGTCGGCGGCAAACCTGGCGGCGAGCTCCAAGCAGATGCGCTCGGGCGCTCGCACGAATGAGGCGAACTCGGAGCGGGCGAGCCAGGCGCCGCCGTGCTCGGCGTAGCCCTCGAGGGTCGCCTGGCAGAGGTCCAGGTCGAACGTCGGCGAGCCGCCGCTCTCGTCCTGCCGATTGCACCACGAGCGCAGCGCATCGCCCATCTCCACATCGAGCCCTGACCGCGAGAACGTGTCCAAATCCAGGACGCCGACGACGGCGTCGTGCTCGTCGAAGAGGAAGTTGCTGATCTTCGGGTCGCCGTGGGTGATGCGCCGAGGCAGAGCGGGGATGTCGCCCCAGTCCTCCCAACGAGCCATAATGGCCTGCGCCAGCGCTTCGACCTCGGCGAAGAGGCGGTGTTCGACGTGCTTTTCGAGGGCCAGAACCATCTTCGCCATGTGGGCCGGCGTGTCGTGCACGCCGAGCCGCGAGAACGCGAAGTCGTGCTCGAGCTCGAGCAGCGCACCATGGATGCGAGCCAGCATGGCCCCCAGATGGCGCGCCTGCGCCGGCCGCTCCACACGGTCCAGCGTACGGCCCTCGAGCCGGGTCATCAGCCGCCAGATACCCGCCTTCGGGCCCTCGGCGACTTCTACGAAGAGCGCGCCATTGGCGGTCTCGAGGAGGCGCGGTACGGGCACGCTGGCGGCCCGCAGCACCTCGGTCAGCGCCGCGATGTCCTGGTTCACCTCGGCCCCAAAGATGGGGTGAAGCCGCTGCAGAACGTGGTGCTCGCCGACCTGAAACGTCTCGTTGATCAGCCCGGTGCCGATAGGAACTACGGGGCTTGGGTCTTGCAGCTCAGGGAACCGAGACAGAATCTGACCAAAATCATCGTTCAGCATCGGGTCTCCTCAGACCTGCACCAAGCCGTCGCCGTAACCGTTCAGATAGGCGAGCAGTCCGTCGGGAAGGGGGTCTCCGCCGACCTTGACCGCGACGCGGTCAGGTCGGCGGTTTTGCAGCATGGCCAGGTGCGAGAGCGCGCGGTCGTACTCCAACCCGCGCCCCCGCTCAAAGGCTACGAGCGGCTCGTAGTCGGCGATCGCCTCGTCACCCCAGGTGTCTTCGACGAGGCCGAGGTTCCAGTGGTCGACGTCCTCGGGATAGGGCGTATAGAGGTCGAAGAACGACGTGTCGTCGCCGTCGAGCCAGTTGAGTACGGCCGAGGCGACCAAGTCGTGATCGACGGCTTCGCTGGAAGCCAAGGCGAGGATGCCGTCGAAGTCATAGTTGGAGCCAAAGTCGGGGCCGATGTTGAGCAGCGCAGCGTCGCCGAGGGTCAGGTGGACGCGCAGCTTGTCGCGCAGCGGCTGGAAGTGGTGGATCTCGGCCATCTTCTCGAAGAACGTCGCGGCCTTTTGATGCAGCACTTTGCGGCTGTCGTCGCGCAGCCAACCCACGCCGTTCTTGACCGCGCAGGTATAGCCGGCCAAGGAGTGCGTGCCGAGGCGAGGCAAGTTGATGACGTGCTGGACGCGGTTGAGGACCTCGGGGAGGAAGAGCGTTGCGCCGCCTTCCCAATGGTCTCCCGCGAAGTCGGCCTGGGCGGCGAAGCTGCTGTTCCAGCCTTGGTCGTCGAAGGCGTGAAACTCGGCGCCGGACTCCTCGATGGCGGCGAGCAGGCCGTTCTCGGCCATGGTCTCGCGGGTCGAGGAGACGCGGCCCTCGGAGGTCAGCCGGACGTGCTCGACGCCGGCTTGGTCGCCGACGAGCACGGCGCCAGCGCCGCGGTCCTCGAGGACCGCGACGATGGCGCGCACAGCGTCGGGGGAGGTGACGGCGGGGTGTTCGCTGGGGGAATTGCAGGCGACCTTGACGAAGACCGTGTCGCCACGGCTCAGCCAGCTGCTCGTGTCGGTCACGGCGTCGAGGGCTTGCTCGCAGGCGGCGCGCCAGTCTTTGGTGGCGTGTCGGGCGAGGTGGACAGAGCCGGTCGGGCCCTTGGGGAGCGCCAGGTAGGATGGGTTGGGGTCGGTGCGTACAGGGCCCGCGCAGGCGCCGCTCAGCAGGGCGGCGGTGCCGAGACTGGTTCGAGCAAGGAAGCGGCGACGACTCAGTGTCATAGGGACTCCATGCGCGTCTGAAACGACCGCGAAGCAGTCAAGACCGCGCGCGGCGGGCGGACTATGGCGGAAGGTGACTCGCCGAGCAAATGACGACTTCCCGAAACCCTGGGAATCGTGCCCGACACCGATGTCGAGATTTGTCCGAGTCTTGCCGCTACGCCCACACAACCCGGCGAAGAGCAAGACGACAACGAGCCTCGCGACTGCTGGCACGAATGCTGCTGAGGCTTCCGCCGACGCATTTCACTTCACGTTGTACTTGGGGGACTCGAAACGAAACTCTCTCGCTCCACTTTCGCGCACGCCTGGATGATGGCGCTGGCGGTCGTTCATCAACAACGACTACCACCCGGACGTGCTGGCTCGCTGGCGCAGTGAGGGCTGTTACGACGAGATCGGCGCTCGCTTGGGTTACCGACTGTCCCTGACCGAGGCCCAGTTGCCCACCGAGGTGCGTCCTGGCGGCAACTTCACCTTCTCCATCTCCCTGGAGAACACAGGCTGGGCCGCGCCTTTCGGGCAGCGTCCGGTGCTGTTGGTTCTCGAAGGCGAGGGAACGACTGCCTCGGTGCAGCTGCAGAGCGACCCGCGCCGCTGGCTACCAGGTACGCCCGTCGTCCTGGAGGGCCGCGTCGAGCTGCCAGCAACCCTCGCCGAAGGACAGTACCGTTTGGCGTTGGCCCTGCCAGACCGTGCCCCCTCGTTGAAAGCCCGACCGGAGTTCGCCATTCGACTCGCCAACAGCGGGGTGTGGAGCTCGGTAGACGGCAGCAACACCTTGGCAACCTTGAGCGTCTCGGCCACGGCACCTGGGGGCACAAACCCCGCGGCGAGCGGATTTCGGCTCGAGTGATGAGGTGATCTCGAGCACGGCACCAGCGGCTAAACCTTCGAAACCTCTTCGAGGAGAATCACATCTGTGAGGTCCTTTGGGCGGGCCGTTGCGCGCTTGTTCGCGATGAGGTCGGCGAGGCCGATGATGTTGACTCTCAAGTCTTCGAGGGGGATCTCGAGCCGTCCGCGCCACGCATCGTCGAAACTGACGCCGTCTATCGCAGTGAGCAAGTCTATGCGACACGGAACGACACCAATTTGAAAGACGATTCCTGGTGTTGACAGGTCGTCTGTAGTCAGACCGTGCAGCGCCGCTCCAAACACTTGCAATGCCGACATGACGCAAGAGGCGTTCGACGCACTAGGCCTGACCCAAAATGTCCAGATCACCCGTCGCCCTCGGCACCCCATGAGCCGCCATCGCGTGCGCCCCGACGATCAGAAAGTCGGCTCTCGCTTCGGATAACGCAGCTAACATCTCGACGAAGTCGCGGTTCATTCCAGACCCCATCTTTGAATAGCCAAGTCTGCACGGTGAGCTGCCAAACCATCTGTACCCGCTCAGATACGCTCATCGCGGCGACGACTACCTCTGGCCCTTCCTCGCCGAGGCGTGTGATCCGGATTTGGCGGTTGGGGTCGGACATGTGGCCTCCGCAAAGCTGCAGTTTCATCTTCGCCGAGCATGGCAGTCGGTGCAAGCTCCGTTGCAGCCTTCAGAACCGGAGCGCAAGGCCGTTCGTGCGTTTGTCACCTCAACTCAGCCAGCAACATGTTACTGCAAGGGCGACGAGCGCCGCGAGATGGTGTAGCGGACTACGTGAAGCTCAGCCGACTTGGCGGCAACGATGAACCATGACCCAGGAGGAACAAATATGAGCGATAGCGAGGGCCGCGCACGCTTGAAGATCTTATTGCTCGGCGCTGGCGGAACCATCGGCAGCACACTGGGGGCGCTGCTCGAGGCCCGGCACGAGGTCATCAAGGTTGGACACGGCCACGAAGAGGTGACCGTCGACATGGCGACCCCCGAATCCCTTCAGAAACTGTTCGCCGAGATCGGCCCTGTTGATGCGGTGATCAGCGCCCCAAATGTCGTCAGACTGAGCAAGATTGAGGAGCTCCTGAAGGAGGACTTCGCAGCGAGCCTCAACAACCGACTCCTGGGCCAAATGAACCTCGTGCGCTACGGTCGAACCTATCTCCGCGAAGGGGGGTCGTTCACGCTGACCAGCGCCATCCTTCCGGATTACGACCACCCCGCCAACACCATCCTGTCGGCGGTGAACGCCAGCCTGCACAGGTTCGTCAGCTCCGCCGCTCTGAAACTCCCGCCAGGTCAACGGGTCAACGCCGTCTGCCCTCCGATGCTCCGCGAGACCGTCGAGAGGTTTGGATTGGGCACGGGCGGGACTCCCGTTGCGCAAGTCATCCCGCTCTATGTCCACGCGCTCGAAGGCGACGAGACCGGCCAGGTCATCACCATGGGCAGCATCGGCCACTAGCTTCTTCGAGGAGGAGCAATCACGCAGGATACATGAGCCCATCGTTGTGACGAAGAGAACTTGCAGGCAGGCTGGGTTCGAATTCACCACGAAGGTCACGAAGGACACGAAGAAGAGGAGAGAAAAAAGGCTCTTCGTGCTCTTCGTGTTCTTCGTGGTAAAAACGAGCCCAAGGGAACGACGAGGGCCTGAGCTCTGCTGTGAAGCCCAGTGGGGTGAGCCGCAGCGCCTACCCCCAAGCCCCAGCTAGGCCTCGGCCACGGGCTCGGCGGCCGCCGCGCGCTGCTGAATCCAGCTCCGCACGGCCCAGGGCGTGGCGATGATGAACGAGGCGATGACTCCGTACGTGGCGGGCACGGCCGGGTTGAGGAGGCCGAGCTGGTACATTCCGGTGTCGAAGAGGTGCTGCAGCGGGCCCCAGCCGGACACGATTTCGACCAAATTCGCCTGGTTGCGCATGGCCCAATCGCCCCACAAGAAGAGGCTGATGTAGATCGACAGCGAGGCGACGGACGCGCTGAAGATGACGGCCTTCGGCATGCGCACGACGAAGATGCCAAAGAAGATGGGCGCAGCGCTGGCTGCAGCGATGCCGAAGACGCCGATCTGCCCGAAGATGCTCAAGAGCTCCGGCGGGTAAAGGCTGATGACCAGGGTCGTGATGCCCAGCAGGATGAGGATGATTTGGCTGGCGCGGTGGGCCAGCTTGCCCTTCTCTTCTGGGGTCTTGGTCTTGAGGAGGTTGTTCTCGGTAATGTTGAGGAAGAGGTCGTTGGCCGTGATCGAGGAGAGCGCCACCAGGATGCCATCCAGCGTGCTCATGCCCGCGGCCATCAAGGCGACGGCGATGACAGAGCGCATGACTGGGCTGAAGGTCTCGGCGATGTAGACGGTGACCACGGCGTCGGCTTTGGGGAAGCCGGTGACGGGGTCGAGGAAGGCGGCGGGCGGGATGTCGGCGACGTGGGCGTAGAGGCCGACCAGCAAGAGGCCCGTGAAGACCAAGGAGACCGCGGTGCTGACCAGGAGATATTGCAGCACCGCCTTGTCGGTCTTGACGTAGAGCGCCTTGGTCAAAATGTGCGGCTGGCAGACCAGCGCAAAGCCAATGACGAAGCCGGCGATCCAGACCGAGAAGAGGCTGCCGTAGAGGGGGCTCTGCGGGTTGATGGTCGCGACCAAGTTGGGGTTCACCGCCGCGATCTTGTCGAAGAAGGCGCCAAACCCTTCGGCCAGAAGGGGGAAACCGCTGGCGACGATGATGCCGGCGATGACCACCATGATGATGCCTTGCAGCGTGTTGGTGTAAGCGTGCGCGTAGGTGCCGCCCATGAAGATGTAGCTGAAGACGAAGCCGATGATGAGCACGACGCTCTCGGTGTTGGTCAGCCCCAGCGTGAACTGCATCACGATGGAGAGACCGGCGACGATGAGCACCATGAAGGTGATGGAGAAGAGGTTCACGCCAGCGAAGAAGATGGCCATGGCCTTGGAGCCGTAGCGCTGGCCGACCCACTGGGGCAGCGTGATGGCCTTGGTCTTCTGGCCCAAGCGCCGAAAGCCGAAGCTCAGCGTGAAGAGGCCGACGATGACACCCAATGCCGCGGCGCCACCCAGGTGAACCAAGGCCGAGACGCCGAAGACGTAGACCAGACCCGGGTTGAGCACGAAGGTCGCCGCCGAAGCGACGGACGCCGCCAGCGTGATGCCGACGATGACCGGGTGCATGTCCCCCTTGCCGACGGCGAAGCTGGTGATGTCGGTGGTCTTGCGGTGTCCCAAGTAGGCCAAGAAGCTGGTGCCGACGAGGTAGACGCCGAACAGGGCCCAGATCAGGGGGTTCTCGACAATGAGATGGATGTATCGCATGGGAGGTCGGTGTGCTTGGGGGCCTAGGGCTAGGCCGCGGTGGTCTTGGGCACAAACTCGGGAATCTGAGGCTGCTCGAGGGAGGGCGCAGCACGCTGCGCCCCTACGACCCGACGATGACGAGGGACTAGGAAATACGTGGGTTTGGGGCTCGAGTCGAGGTTGAGTTTGAGAGAGCGCCGGCAACAACCGGCGAGGTGTGCTGAACCTAGAAAAATACTCTCCAGCATCGAGTTCGACTCGAGACCCAAGACCCACGGACAAAAGCAGTCTTGGGGTGAGAGCCCAGTCCGATTCGCGGGGAAATTCGCGCGAACGTCCCCACGAGCCGGTGCCCTCTGGGCTCTCGGTGACCGACCTCGGCCACGCTTGGCGGGAGGGCGCCCGCAATATGGCTAGGCTTGCCCGTCCAGCGCCGCTTTCTCCACTGGCGTGACGGACTTTTCTTCACTCTCCACGGGCTTGGCCGCAGAGCGGCTCGATTTGGGCGTCGCTTCCTTTTTTGGCGCTGTTTTCTTGGCGGCCGTTTTCGCGACGACTTTCTTGGCCGGCGCCTTCTTCTGGGCCCCCTTCGGCCTGGTGGATTTCTCCGCGCCCTCGCCCGAGGCGAGCTTCGCCGCCTCGCTCGCCGGCTCATCGACAGCGGGAGCAACCCCCACGGCCTCCGCGCTGACCACCGGCTCTGCGACCGCGCTCTGCACGGCCTCCTTGCTCACTGAGGGCTTCGGCAGCCGCGAGACGAACCACTCGATGAGCGCTGGATAGGTGACTTGTTTGGCCTTGCTGCCCACGACGACGCCGACGTGTCCGCCTGGGATCACCATCACTTGCTCGTCGTCGGAGCTGCACATCCGATTGAGTCCGTCGGCCGCCGGCTGCGGACAGATATTATCTTTGCTGGCGCAGATCGTCAGCACCGGGCAGGTGATCGCCCCCAGATCGGCGTGGCGTCCGCCGACCCAATGCTGACCCGACATGAGAGTGTTCTTTTGGTAGAGCTCTTCGATGTAGGTGACGTAGGCCTCGCCTGGGAACGGGATGTTGTCGCCAGCCCAAGCCTCGAGCGCCTTGAAGGAGTCGCGGAACTCGGGGTCGAAAGCCTTGTCGAGGAGGCCGACCCACTTCGAGATTTGGGCGGTGGGGCGCAGCGAGATGAAGCCGTCTTGCATCTGCTTGGGCGAGATGTTGCCGGGCGCGGTGAGCGCCCGCGGGTCGAACCAGCGCGCGTCGACCATCTCGGCCAGCATGCCGGCCTGAGCGAAGTCGAAGGGGCCGACCAGGTTGACGAGGCCGGCGATGTCCTCTGGGTGCAATGCGGTGTGGATGCCGGCCAAGGTGCCGCCCATGCAGTAGCCCAGCAGACCAATCTTCTTCGCATCTGCAAAACGCTTGGTGGCGCGCACGAAGCGATGGAGCCTGGCGAGGACGTCGTCCCAAGTGAGGTAACGGTCCTCGTCGTTGGGGATGCCCCAATCGAGGAGGTAGGTGTCGAGCCCAGCCGCCACGAAGGCCTCGACGAGACTGGCCCCTTCGCGCAGGTCGAGAACGTACCAGCGGTTGATCATCGAGGGGACGAGCAGCACAGGGGCTCGGTCGACCAGCTGCCGTTGCGGGCGAAAGCGATAGAGGCTCGCCGTGCCGTCGGTGAACAGCGTGTCGCGTGGAGTGGGAGCGAGGTTCATGCTCGAGTCCTTTCGGGGGTGGAAGTTTGGGGGGAGGGTTCGGCCCTCACCCCTTCCCTTCCCCTCTCCCACTGCGTGGGCGAGGGGAGCGTCTGTCACGATTCTAGGATGTTGTGATTCCGTTCGCGCGACGATCATAAGATCCCGTCGCAAACTCGTTGATCTCCAACGGAAGTCGGACTCCCCCTCGCCCACGAAGTGGGAGAGGGGGTCGGGGGGTGAGGGCGAAGAGCCCACCGCAAACCCTCCAACTCCTCCTCTCCCGTTTCGGGCCCGTTTCGGGGGAGGGGGCCGGGGGGAGGGGGGGGTAGTTAGTTAGCGCCCTTAACGTAGTCCTGCGCCTTCTCAGTGGCCTCGACGGCCATCTTGCGCCACTCGGACTGCAGCTGGCTGAAATAGTTGAGCTGGCCCTTCCAGAGGTTGGCCATCTCGTCGATGCCCTGGGTGATGCGCTCCATGCCCTTGGCCTCTTGCTTGGTGAACTCGGCGAAGGCCGCGTCCATGCGGGCCTGGTGGTCTTCCATCATCTTCTGGAAAGGAGCGATGAAGGGGTTGTTGACGGTGGCGTCGACGGTCTTAGTGGACTTGGGGTTGGTGTTCTGGGTGGTCATGGGAACTCCTCTTGGGTGGTTTTCGGCTCGACGTGAGCCGAGTGTGTTGTCCGTGATGGGAGGGAGAATATTCACGGCCCCCGAGGGAGTCAACCCCTTTTTGCTGCACCGCACAAGAAAACTTATTTCGACTTATCTTTCATCAACTTAACTGCATCTACTAGGGCCTCTTTCAGGGCCTCTACTTCGCGCCGCAACGTATCCACGTCGGATTCTGGTGGCTCTTCCTCGTCGAAGGGCTCGTCCTCGGATGGAGGACGGTACCCAGGCGGCGGCTGGACGTAAGGGGGCGCTTGGGGCGGATAGGCCGGGTACATGGGCGCTTGCGGCTGAGGATGCCCCCAATATTGAGGCGGCTGCTGCGGTTGACCGTAGCCACTCAGGTTCATCTGCATGAGCTGGAAGGGGCTCAAGGCCGCCAAGCTGCGCACGCTCTGCCGCGCTTGCGTAAAAACCTGCAGCGCCCAGCTCAGGGTCGTGCCCATGAACTCCGTCAGCATGGAGTCGTCCATGCGGATCATCTGCAGCAGCAGCGGGATAGGCAGCAGCCGCCCCGCTTTGCGGCTCTCGAGGATGATGTGTGCCAGCGTCGACTGCGTCAGGTCCTCGCCGGTCTTGGCGTCGACGACCTTGGGCGAGGCCCCTTTTTTGATCTTGTCGGCGAGCTCTTCGTGGGTGATGTAGCGGCTCTCTTTGGTGTCGTAGAGGCGGCGGTTGCTGTATTTTTTGATAAGCATCGTAAGCTCCTGGGCGGCCCTGCGAACCGTGACTGGCCAGGGCGGCCGCCGGCCGCCCCTACGAAGATGGCTTTGCATGGCGCGGCGGCGCCCATACAACGATATTGCAGTGCGTAAGATAGTCTACTGCAGCCCCACACGCAAGACCCGACTTCGGGTCGGCTTGCTCACAAGAATGCAGCGCAGAAAGGGACCTTGAGCGAATTTGTTGCGATGCAATAAACCACTTGACAGCGACGAGCGACCGCGGCTAGTTTCACCCCGAAATTGAGACCACCGCCTCGACGCCCTGGAGGCTCCATGAATCGTCCCATCTCGCGACCTCTCAGAAACATCGTCGATACCCTCCTCGCGCTCGCCCTCGTCCTGGCGGCCAACCTAAGCGGCTGCGCCTCCGGCGATGGCCTGAACAACAAGAACGACACCCACCAGAGCGACGTCGCCGACGAGACGTCCACCCAAACCGACGCCGACGAGGACGCAGTCGAGGACGTTCTCTCCGACGCAGACCTCGCGCTCGACGACCAGCTTGACGGGACCGACGACGCGACCCAAGTCGACGGCGACACGGCCCCGGACACCTCGAACACTTGCATCCCCAACCACGACGGCACCATCACCCGCGCCGAGATGCCCATCCAGACCGGGCTGCGCGGCACCTTCAAGGTCGCCCAGGACGCCTCCGTCGACATGGTCGGCAGCACGGATGACGCCGGTCTCCGCAGCTGGGACCTGAGCGGCGCCCTGGCCGGCGATCACCTCGTCCTCAGCGAGCTGCGCGTCCCTGACGGTTTCTGGTTCGCCAACGACTTCCCCAACGCCACCTACGTCAGCCCCTTGAGCGACACCTCCCCGCTGCTCGGCATCTTCCAGGCCACCGACGGCGCCCTCCTCCTCCTCGGCGTCGCCTCGCCCGAAGACAGCTTCACCGCCACAAAGGTCACCTACGACCCAGGCGTCACCTTGCTCTCCTTCCCCTTGACGGCCAACAAGACCTGGACCACCGACACCAGCATCAGCGGCACCTACAACGGCGTCTTCACGATGTACAACGAGACCTACGTCTCCAAGGTCGACACCTCAGGCACGCTGCGCACGCCCTTCGGCGAGTTCGACGTGCTGCGGGTCGCAGTCACTCTGGACAAGACCGTCGGCTTCATCACGACCACGACCCGCTCGCTGCTCTTCGTCACCGAGTGCTTTGGCACGGTCGCCAACGTGACCTCTCAGGCCGACGAGACCGCCGTCGAGTTCACCGACGCCGCCGAAGTCAGGAGACTCTCCCCTTGAAAACCACACTCATCGCCGCGCTCGCCCTGGCGACGCTGCTCTCCGGCTGCCTCGCCCATCACAGCGGCGCCATGCCTGGGGAGCCCAAAGACGCCACCTACGTCGAGCTCGAGGGCACCCGCGTGCGCTACCTCGACGAGGGCTCCGGCCCGCCCGTCATCCTCATCCACGGCTTCGCCTCGGCCATCGAGGCCTGGACCACTGTCATCCCGGCCCTGAGCAAAGACCACCGAGTCATCGCCCTCGATCTCAAGGGTTTTGGCTGGACCGACCGCCCCGAAGGCGACTACTCGCCCGCCGCCCAAGCCAAGCTCGTCTTCGCCCTCATGGACCACCTCGGCGTCGAGAAGGCCGCGTTCGTGGCGCACTCTTGGGGTTGCTCCATCGCGCTGCGCGCCGCCATGCAGAGCCCCGAGCGCGTCTCGCGCCTGGTCCTCTACGACGCCTGGGTCTACTTCGACCAACTCCCCACCTTCTTCCTCCTGGCCCGCGCCGACGGCATCGGCGAGGCCCTCATGTGGCTCTTCTACGAGGAGCGACCCGCCGAGAAGATGTCCATGGCGTTCTACGACCCTTCCATCGTACCGGCCGCCCTCTTCGACGAGGTCGAGCGCGTCATGGGCCGACCGGGTACCATGGCTGGGGCCCTCGCCGCCATCCGCGGCCAGCGCTTCGAGGACCTCGAAGAGCACTACGGCGACGTCAAGCAGCCTGTGCTGCTGCTCTGGGGCCGCGAGGACCGCGTCACTCGGCTGCGCTTCGGCGAACGGCTGCTCAAGCAGTTGCCCGACGCGCGGCTCGAGGTCTACCCGCTGACTGGGCACTTCCCCATGCTCGAGGCCGCCGGTGCCTCGACCCACGCCCTGCAGGCCTTCCTCGCCGGTGAGCTAACTCCGGAAGCGGCCGAGCCTGCTGCGGTTTCGGATCTTGTGGGCTCTGAGGTCCCGCCGACTTCGGACGCTGCCGCGCCACTCACGCACGAACCCGTCGAGGTCACCCACGAGCCCGTCGAGGTGATCGGTCCGGACTTCAAAGAAGAGGAGGAGGTCCAATGAGCCGCCTCCAGACCATTGCTCTCCTCGTTATTGCCTTGCTTGCAGCGCTTCCCACGACGGCCGCAGCGGAAGGCTTTCGCAGCGTCGGCGACGAGCTGGCGACGGCCGAGGACACTCTTTTCGACTTCGCCGCCGACCTGCGTCTGCGCAGCGAGCTGCTCTTCAACTTCGACCTGGATCGCGGCATCACGCCGTCGGGCGACTTGTTCTTTCCCTTGCCCGTGGCCGATCCCACGAGCCAGGTGCTGACCCACAACGATATGCGCTTCCGCACCGATCTGACGCTCTTTGCGCCGACGGGCGGCATCGCCCTGAAGACGCGCATCGATGTGCTCGACAACCTGGTGCTGGGCAGCACGCCCAAGGGCCCGGCCGTGGGGACCAGCACGCAGCTGGCTCCAGTGGACGCCTTCCGCGTCAAGCGGGTCTGGGGCGAGGTCTTGACGCCCATCGGCCTGCTGGCCGCAGGCCGCATGGGCAATGACTGGGGCTTGGGCATGTTGGCCAACGGCGGCAACTGCGCCGACGGCGACAGCGGCGACGCCGCCGACCGCATCGCCTTCCTGACGCCGCTCTTCGGACACATCTGGGCCGTGGCCTACGACTTCTCCGCGACGGGAAAGGGCACGATGCGGCCCAACCGCTCGCGTGCTGTCGACCTCGAGCCGACGGACGACGTCACGACCTTGAACTTCGCGTTCCTCAAGTGGGACGACGAGGCCGCCACGACCCGCAGCCGACGTGCGGACCGGATGTCGTTCAACTACGGCGCCTACGTCTCCTATCGCTGGCAGCAGAACGATATTCGGGAGACGGCCGACAGCACCTCGCTCCTGCGACCCGAAGACGTGCTGCGGCGCGACTACGGCGCGCTGGCCTCGGACCTCTGGGTGCGGCTCCTGCTGCCGAAGTTCCGGATGGAGCTCGAGGCGGCCTACTTGTGGGGCAGCATCGACCAGGTCTCGTTGATTCCTGGCGTCGAGATGACCAAAGGCATCACCACCAACGCCTACGGTTTGGCGCTCGAGACCGACATCGGCGACCCCGACGGCGCCTGGCTCGGCGGCTTGGATCTCGGGCTCGCCAGTGGCGACGACGCCCCGGGCTTCGGCGCCAACCCGGACAAGGCGACGCGGCGGGCCGAGCTCGGCGACATGGATGGCGCCCAGGCCTACCCGCCCGACGACATGACGGCGGACAACTTCGTCTTTCACTCGGACTACCGCGTCGACCGCATCCTCTTCCACGAGCTCATCGGGACCGTGACCGACGCCTTCTACCTGCGTGGCCATGTGCGCTGGCACGCCCTGGAGCTCGGCCCCACCACGCTGACCGTCTCTCTGGCCACCATCGCCTCGTTCGCCATGGAGCCCAACTCGGCGCCGGGACAGGAGCAGCCCTTGGGCGTCGAGCTCGACCCGACGGTCGAAATCACCACGACGGACGGCTTCGGCGCCGCCCTCGAGTACGCCGTGCTCTTCCCCTTGGCTGGCCTCGACAACGTCCTTCTCCACTACGAAGCCCAACCCGCCCACCTCCTGCGTGCGCGGTTGAGCTTCGCCTACTGAGCAGACCATGAACCGGATCGCTTCCCATCTCATGATTCCGCTCGCGCTGCTCGCCTTCTCCTGCGACGACGGCGTCGGCACCGGCGTTCCCGCCGATGTCGATGGCTTCGGCGGCGACACGATGGAGACCGACGTCTTCATCCCGCCTTGCACGCCCAACCTCGACGGCGTGCTCACGGCCGACGAGATGTTTCCTGCATTGGGCGTCCCGGCCTCCTACACCATCGCTCAGAACCTGGATGTCGACGTGGTCGGCACGGACAAGGGCGATGGCACGAGAGCCTGGGACTGGTCTTGGTCGAGTGCGTCGGAGCAGAAGAGGCAGCTTTGGGGCGAGCCGATCGCGGGGAAATGGTACGCGTCCGAGTTCTCCGAGGGCGCCTTCGTCGTGCCCTTCGATCTGGCCGGAAAGATCGACAGCATCTACTCCTACGGCAACGATGGACTGAATCTGCTCGGTTTGGCCTCGACGGAAGAGAACCCAACGAGCGGCAAGATCCTGATGCACTATTCAACCGTTGTGCAGCTCTTCAAGTTCCCCATGCAGAAGGGCGACAGCTGGATCTCCAAGGGCACGGTCCGCAACTCGACCTTCGCGGGGCTCCCCTACGCCGGTCAGGACACCTATCAGGTCGACGTGGACGAGCTCGGCGAGCTGTCGCTGCCCGACTTCACGTTCAAGAAAGTGCTGCGGGTGCGCACTCATGTAACGGTGCAGCCGACCGTCGGCGCCAGCACCTCGCGCCAACAAATATCCTATGTTTTCGAATGCTTCGGCGAGGTCGCGAGGGCGACCAGCCAGGCCGGAGAGCTCGACCCCAACTTCACGAACGCAGCCGAAGTGCGGCGCTTGGGGTTGTGAGAGCCCACAAGAAACCAGTCCATCCCTCACGAAGGAGTCATGATGAATTTGAATGTTTGGGAACAATGGAAGAAGGGCTACTACACCTGGGAAGCCGCCACCGCCCAGCTCATCGAGCAGTGGATCCGCTCGCCGCTCGTTCTGGGGCCGTCGGGCGCCATGCTCTCGGCGATGATGAAGGTGAAGGCCAAGCGCAACGAGAAGCTGGCCGAGACCTGGGGCAATTTGGGTCTGCCCACCAAGCGGGACCAAGAGCGCTCCTTGCACCTGCTCAATCAGCTGCACAGCCGCATCTCCGACCTCGAAGAGCGCATCGAGAGCCTTCAGAAGTAGACGACGCAGGGGCGCGTTGGCGTGGGGGCGCAGCGCGCTGCGCCCAATGCTGCTGCGTCCCTACGCGATCACAGGAAAGAAAATGGACGTGACATCCTATCTCGAACTCAAGATCGCGCCCCGGGCCATCTTCGACACGCTTGCGGCGCGCGGCTCTCGGGTCCGTTACATGCTCCCCGAGGTCGCGGGCGGCTGGCGCTCGGTGACCTGGGCGCAGCACGCGGAGCACATTCGCTGCGTGGCGCTGTTCCTCAACGCCCACGGCTTCCAGTCGGGTGAGCGGGCGGCGGTCTTCGCGCCCAATCGCTTGGAGTGGATCGAGGCCGCGCTGGCCATTCAGGCGGCCGGCGGCGTGATGGTCCCGGTCTACCCCAACAGCACCGCCGAGCAGGCCGCCTACATCATCGAGCACTCCGACGCGACCGCCCTCTTCGTCGACACGCCGGAGCTCCTCGGGCGAGTCCTCGAGGTCTGGAGCGAGCTGAAGAACCTGCGCCGCATCGTTCTTTTGGACGACAGCGTCGACGTGCCCAGAGTCCTGGCCTCGCTGCGCAAAGAGCGCAAGGACGTCCCGTCCTACGTCGAGGTCGAGCGCAAGCTCTACACCTGGACTCGGGCCAGCGTCGTGGGCAAGGCCGTGCACGCCGAGCTTCCTGAGGCGTTCGGGCGTCTGCTGGACAGCGTCTCTCTCGAGCAGCCGGGCCTGATGCTCTACACCAGCGGCACGACTGGACAGCCCAAGGGTGTGCCGCTGACGCACCGCAACGTGGCCATCAACGGCCGCGACTGGCTGACCTGCAACGGTCCCCTGGTGGAGGAAGGCGACGTAGACCTCCTCTGGCTGCCCATGAGCCACATCTTCGGTTTCGGCGAGGCCTGCTTGGGCAACACGCTCGGCTTCACGACCTACCTCTGCGACCCCTACACCGTCCTGGGGTGTCTCCCCGAGGTGCGTCCGCACGTCTTCATGAGCGTGCCGCGCTACTGGGAAAAGCTGGCCTCGGCGGCCATGGGCGAGGGGACCGCCGACGACCGACGCCGCCGGCTGGCGGAGGTGACCGGCGGGAATTTGCGCTTCTGCTTGTCCGGCGGCGCCGGACTGAAGCAAGAGGTCAAGGAGCTCTTCTACGCCTGCGGCCTGCTGATCATCGAGGGCTATGGCCTGACCGAAGCCAGCCCGACGCTGACGCTGAACCGCCCCAACGACTTCCGCTTCGACTCCGTGGGCAAGCCCCTGCCCTCTCTCGAGCTGGTGCTGGCCGAGGACGGCGAGATTTTGGCCAAGGGTGGGAGCGTCTTTGGCGGCTACCACAAGGACCCGGAGGCGACGGCGGCGACCTTCACCGAGGATGGCTGGCTCAAAACCGGCGACATCGGCCGCTTCACGGACGACGGCTTCTTGCAGATCATCGACCGCAAGAAAGAGATCCTGGTGTCCTCGGCGGGCAAGAACATCCCGCCCTCGAACCTCGAGGTGCGCTTTGCCGACGACCCGTGCTTTGCTCACGTCGTGGTCTATGGTGACGCGAAGTCCTATCTGGTCGCGGGGATCTGGCTCTTGGAAGACGAGCTGCGACGCCGCCTGAAGATGACGCCGGCCAGTCCGGAGTGGTCCGAGGCGGTCGAGGGTTTGGTCAAAAGCCGCGTCGAGTCCGTCAACGCCGAGCTCGCCCGTTACGAGACCATCAAAAAATGGGCGATCATGGACAAGCCGCTGACGGTCGAGAACGAGCTGTTGACGGCGACGCTGAAGATCCGGCGCAAGAAGATCTACGCCGAGTTCAAAGAGCAGTTCGAGGCAATGTACACTTAGTTTCTTTTGGAACTGACATCGCGATGGGAACAGGCTCGAGCTCACCACAGAGAGCACAGAGAACACAGAGAGTTTCTCTTTCTTTCCTCTCTGTGTTCTCTGTGGTGAGCCTGAGTCCCGGAATTCACCACGAAGTGCACGAAGGCCACGAAGGGTATTTTTGTTCACCTCCTTCGTGTTCTTCGTGTCCTTCGTGGTGAACCTGAGCGAAGGCCACGAAGAGCAATTGATAGAAGAGGGTTCCGAATGGTGAAGCGCGTCCTCAACCTATTCAAGCGCGTCGGCAAGAAGCCCGCCGTCGGCCTGACGCCAGCGGACGTGGTCTACCGCGAGAACAAGTGGCGACTGCTGCGCTACCGCCCGAGCAATCCCATGCATCCGCGGCTGGACTCGCCGATCTTGCTGGTCCCGAGCTTGATCAACCGGCACTACGTTCTAGACCTCATGCCCGGCAAGAGTCTTGTCGAGTACCTGCTCGCCTTGGGTTACGAGGTCCTGATCATCGACTGGGGCACGCCCACCGCTGAGGATCGTTTCCTGACCTTCGACGACGTCTGCGACAAGGCGTTGGGGCGCGCGGTGCGCAAGGCGGCGTCGTACGGAAAGAGCGGCAAAGTGCACTTGCTGGGCTACTGCCTGGGCGGGACGCTGACGACGATCTACACGGCCGTGCGGCCGCAGTACGTGGCCTCGATGGTGGCGTTGGCGGCCCCCATCGACTTCCACGACGACGGCGTGCTGGCCGTCTGGATGCAGAACCCGAAGTTCAACGTGGACGCCATCGTCAACGGCTACGGCAACGTCCCGTGGCAGCTCATGCAGTCGGCTTTCCAGATGATGCGGCCGACGCTGAACCTGAGTAAGGCCATCGGCGTCCTCGACAAGGCGTGGGACGACCCCTTCCTCGATGGTTTCTTCGCGCTGGAGACCTGGGGCAACGACAATGTGTCGTTCCCGGGCGAGTGTTTCCGCCGCTACATCAAGGAGCTGTACCAGCAGAATCAGCTGGTGAAGGGGGAGTTCCGGTTGTCTGGTCGGCCGGCTCGGCTGGCAGACATTCAGTGTCCGGTTTTGGCCGTCACGTTCCAGCACGACAACATCGTGCCCCATGTGAGCGCGGGTGCGCTGGTGCCGCGGGTGGGTTCGGCGGACAAGCAGCAGTGGGATTTGCCCGGTGGGCACGTGGGTGCCGTGGTCTCGCGCAAGGCGTCGGAAGGTTTATGGCCGGCGTTGGCGGAGTGGTGGCGGCAGCGGGACGAGGTGGCTCGCGCGCAGTAATGAGCTGCACGCTGGACTCTAGGCTAGTGCCCGTCCGGAAATACCCCATCTGCGGCGTCGCCTTCCTCCCTCGCTCCTCGGCGTACCGGTGCGTGGCCTGCGTCGCTCGGTCGTCGGCTCCTTGCACCTTGGGCATTTGCGAACGGGCACTCACAAGATGTCCTTTGGGAAGAGTTCGGAATTCGGTCGCATTTTCCACCGATCTCAGCAAAACACGCAATTTCAAGATGGGCTCTAGGCTTAGGCTAGGGCGGCGCCGAAAACGCTCGACGAGCGACTCGTGCAGAGAGCCAGGCATGCGTGCCTCCTCGCAGGAAGGGCTTGCCCAGTTATCGGCAGTGGGGCCGAGATCGTTGCGCCTTTTTGTGGGCTTGTCGGGTTGGGGTCCGACGGGAGGCGTCGTTCACCCAGGTTCGGACGGGGTCCGAGCAAGCCCAAGGCCCCGAAGCCAATGTCGCCAATGTCCCAGTCGTTGTTTCCGCTGCCTCGACGCGCTACGCTTCCAAACACACTTCAACCTCACCCAGTGGGATGAACACCTTGCTCTCGCCGCATCTGCGTACGCTCCCAATTCTTGTCGGTCTGCTCGTGATGGCGGGGATGGCGGCGAGTTGCTCCTTTGATTCCAGCGCGTTGGACAGGCTCGTTTGTACCGATGACGCGGGGTGTGACGCGGGATTCGTTTGCGTCGGTGGATTCTGCCGGCTCGAGGAGATGTCGGATGTGGGGGACGGGGTCTGTGCGGGCTGCGAGCCAAATGCCTGCTGTGATGGGGAGTGTATCGAGCTCGCGAGCGCTCGAGACCACTGTGGGGCCTGTGGGGTCGTCTGTGATGCGGGTGAGGCCTGCGTCGCAGGAGCCTGCACCTGCGGAGAGACCGCTGCGGTTGGAGTGGAGGCCTGCACGGCTCCGAAAGCCTGCTGCTCACAGCAGTGTGTGAACCTCGACTTGAGCTCGGCCAACTGCGGGGCTTGCGGCGTGGCCTGTGCCCCGGGTGAGGTCTGTCAGTATGGCGCTTGCACCTGTCCGGCCGGTCAGATGCCGTGTGGGGAGGGCACGTGCGTCGACATCACCTTCAACGATGCGCACTGCGGAGCGTGTGGGACGGTGTGTCCGGTTGGAACCTCCTGCACGGCCGGGACCTGCACCTGTGGGGGGGCGGACTGCCAAGCGGAGCATCTCTGCTGTTTGGTCGCGGGCGATCCGACCTGTCTCGACGTTACTTCGAGCACGTCCAACTGCAACGCCTGTGGAGCGGCGTGCCGGCTCGGCGAGCTCTGCGTGAGCGGTGTGTGTACCTGTGGCCAGAATACTTGCGGGGGTGAAGATCTCTGCTGTCCGGACCAAACCTGTGCGTTGAGCTGCAACTGCGGCGACGGCGGGCCCTGTGACGTCGGGCTGGCGTGTTGCGGGGCCTCCTGCGTCGATACGGCCAACAACTCGGCTCACTGCGGGCAGTGCGGCCTGGCGTGCTCCAGCGACCGAACCTGCGTCGAAGGCACCTGCAAGTGCGGCGCGGGCCTCACGGATTGCGGCGGCGCCTGTGTCAACCTGTCGGACGATGCGCAGAACTGCGGCGTGTGCGGGCAGAGCTGTGGCGGAGCCTCCTGCTGTGGGGGCGCCTGTGTCGACACGAGCTCTGCCCCCCTGCACTGCGGCCGCTGCGACTTTTCTGCGGGAATTGCACCAACGGTCTGTGTCCCTGCAACTCCGACAATGACTGCGCCACGGACAACTGTTACCAGGGGCACTGCGAGGGAAATGGTGAGGGCGCACGGTGCACCACCGATGGCGACTGTTCGTCGGGCAACTGCTGGGGGACCGTCTGCTACGGGCACGCGGTTGGCGATCGTTGTGACAGCGACAACGACTGCGACTCGCACCACTGCTTCTTGGCGTTCTGTACCTCAAAGGAGGTGGGCAGCCCCTGCGATTCCGACTCGGACTGTGACTCGGATGCGTGCGTTTCCTACGCTTGCCGCAGCCGTGCACTCGGCGAGCGCTGTGACAGCGATGGCGACTGCGACTCAGGGCGCTGCTACCTGTACGTGTGTGAAGGCCGCGACGTCGGCGCGCGGTGTTCCAGTGGGAACGACTGCGATTCCAAGAACTGCTTTGGGACGAGCTGTTGGGGGGACACTCCGGGCTCCCCTTGCGCGACCGATGAAGGATGTGCGAGCGGCGTCTGTGCTTACTCTCGGTGCCAGTCCAAAGAGGTGGGCGCGCGCTGCACCTTCGATGCGCAGTGCTCGAGCAACAACTGCGTGGGGACCGTTTGCCAATCTCGGACCGACGGTTCCCCATGCGATGACAACGACGACTGCGACTCGGATAGCTGCGTCTCGTATGCGTGCTCGGCCCCATCGACGACCCCCTGCAACAACAGCGCGGCCTGTGGTGGGGAGCTCTGCTGGCGCGGAAACTGCCAAGATGGGACCGTGGGCTCACGCTGTGATGCGGACAATCAATGCGCGACCAACAACTGCCTCGGCAACCTCTGCCAGAGCCGCGCGAATGACTCCCCCTGCGACGGCAACAACGATTGCGACAGCGACCTGTGTGTGAGCTCGACCTGCCAGTCCAAGGGACTCGGTGCTTCCTGCTATTCGGATAACAACTGCAACACCGCGAACTGCTACGGGGGAACTTGTCAGGCACAGACGCCTGGACATCCTTGCGACGAATCCAACGATTGCGTGCCGGCGAACTGTGTGTGGACCCGATGTTGGGCGATGCAGCCGGGCAGTTTCTGCGACGGAGATGCCGACTGCGGCGGCAAGCTTTGCTACGGCTACACCTGCCAGAGCGGCGAGGTCGGCGCGCGCTGCTACGGCGATCAGAACTGTCTTTCGCAGAACTGCGGCGGAACGGTCTGTCGGCCACGCACCAAAGACTCGCCCTGCGATGGCGACAACGACTGCGACTCAGGGCATTGCGGCGCCTACCGTTGCCTGTGAGCTTGCGGTGCTCCAATCACTGCGACGAAAAACTTGGAGATCTTGAGGTATGTCACTGATATTGCTTCGATCTTATCGCAGAGCTGATGGGGTCCGTGCCGAGCCTTTTCCCATGTGAGAAACCTCGAGGTTTGCGGTGGGCTAAGCTTCGATCTTTGACGCAGAGACGCAGAGACGCAGAGAGTTTCTTGGAGTGGACTTCATCGTTGGTTCCTGGGACTGACCACGGTACTGGCCCCGGCAACAGCTCGCGGACTGTTCGAGGGATTTGTTTCTTAGGAGACGCAGCGACGCCGAGAGGCGCAGAGCGCTTGAGCAAATGAGCCGCTTCGTCGTGAGCTATTGGGGGCCGTGTTGAGTGGGATTCCAGACCCACGAAGGCCCAAGCAGCGCTAGAACCCTGCACACGTCGCGCTCGACCCCGACCGCACCCGGGCGACGCGCAGCGTGGTGCTCCCTGAGCCGTCGAACCAGGACCAGAGGACGTCGCCGTTGCTGTGCTGGCGGAAGGGATCGTCGCGACGGCCCCACTTTGCGGTGGCGGTGACGTTGATGGGCCCCTCGAGGAGAGCGCCCCCCTCGCTCACTCGCGCCAACTTGTAGGCGCCTTGCTCGTTCCAGCCCACCAGAAGCTCGACCCCACTGCCGCCCTCTGGCTCCCAGCGAGCGACCGATGAGTCGGCCTCGTCGAGGTTCGGGGTGTCGGTGAGCCAAACGACTGCGCCGCTCGAATACGACGCGGAGACCGAGGCGAGGCCTATGTCTTGATTCATGGTCGAGAAATTGTACGAGGCCTGGCCCAAGGTCATGGGGGCTTGGTGGCCATTGAAGCTCAGGCTCCACCCCGTGGGCAGAGGTGCGGCGCTGCCCAGCTCGCCAGCGACGCTGCCGTTGCAGCCGCCGTCGAGATCCATCACGTGACCGGCGCTGTGGTTGACGTAGATGCCTCCTTGGCTCTCGGTGATGAAGTCGGCCGAGCCCGGGGTGCCCGGGAAGCAGTCGGTGACGCAGGCCGGCATGAACGTCGAGTCCGCCTCGCTGTAGCTCAAGACGACACTCATGGAGTGCGAGCAGCCCCACGACCAGCCGGTCGACTCGGCGCCGGCCGTGGTCACCCATTTCAAGGTGTCGCCTTCGTGCCCCGAATCGGAGTGGGTGTGGTAGTAGGCCCCGTAGCGCCCGCCGCCGTAGGTGAGGCGACTGTCGCCGATGTTGAAGTCGTCCGGATGGTTGTCGGCGTTGAGGAGCTCGGTGGCCCAGACCTCGGCGCCGTCGAAACTGTAGCGCTTGACCCAGATGCGCCCACTGGATTGTTCCCACAGCAGCGCCGCGAAGTGCCCATCGGGCTCAGCGGCGAGCCCGCGCAGCTCGTGCCCGGCGTCGAGGGCGAAGACCTCGACGAGGGCGTCGTTGGCGTCGAGCTTGGCGACGCGCGCGCTCTTGCCGCCGGCGTTCGCGCTGTAGCCCACCAGGGTGCCGCAGTTGGCCATCGGCATGGTGAACACGGGCGCCACGTCGAGCGAGCCCTGGCCCCAGATTCGCCACACGGAGACGCCCGAGGCGACCCCATCGGCGACGGTCACATTGGTCACGTCGAGGCGGTCGGCGAGGGGGGTCGACGGGGGTACGAAAACGTCCACTGGGTTGGTGTCTTGCGTCGTGGTGTCCTGAGCCGTGGTGGTGTCCTGAGCCGTGGTGGTGTCCTGAGCCGTGGTGGTGTCCTGAGCCGTGACGTCCTGAGTCGTTACGTCCCGAGTCGTGCTGGAGTCCTGTGCGTTGGTGTCCGACGGCATCGAGGTGTCGCTCAGTGTATCGGGTTCGCTCGCGTCGGTCGTCGTGGCGTCGTTGGCGGTCGAAACCTCGGGCGTGTCCTCTTCATCAGGCTGGGCGCCGAGCTTGAAGCGGCCGCTGCAGCCTAGGAGCGTTAAGATTGCGAGTCGGTCGGACTCTCTCACAGGGAAGCAACCCGCGGCGCTCGGATCGCCATCTGGATAGACCCAGCGTGTTTCAGACTCTGAACTAATATACTCGCGCTTCTTCCGACCTCCTGGATAGAGCAAGGCCAAATACTCTTCAACGACATGGGGGACACCGCCCTCATCTCGAACTTTCACTCGGTATCGCCAGCTATCTGGACCGGCTGCCCATTTCAATTCCAGTTGGAAGTAAGGTTCTATAGCGCGCAGGTTGATGAGGTCACCTGTGCCGAAGTAACGGTCCGATGCCTCACGGGCGTCGCGGCGAATGGTTGTATCAAGCCACTGAAGCGCTTCGAGGAGCGTGCTTTTTCCGCTCCCATTGCGACCAATGATCACATTGAAAGACCTCAGGCGAATCGGCTTTGGCTGGAATGCCGCCTTGAACCGCTTGAGGCTCACCTCGGTCAGCATGAAAGACACTTCAGGGGTGGGCTCTGTCATGACGCACCTTTGAATCGGACACCGTTGAACTCTGAAGACTAGGCCAGGACTGGGTGTCGATGGGGCCGCGAACCGAGACACAGTAGAACCAACAGCAGAGGGGAGCAACCGCCACCCCAACCTCAGCGCTCGGCCTCTTCGAGCACCACCTCGACGGCCGGCGACCTCGAGTTGTAGCTCGAGCTCATCACGCGCCCATACGCTCCAGCCGTGGCGATGCAGATGACGTCCCCCTCTCGAGCCCGCGCGAGGCTGCGTCCATAACCCAGCGTGTCGCCCGTCTCGCAGATGGGTCCTACGATGTTGGCGATCTGGTCGCGCGGCGCGTCCAGGCGGCTGAGGTTCACGATCTCGTGGTACGCCCCATACAACGCCGGCCGAATCAAGCTGTTCATGCCGGCGTCGATCCCCACGTACTCGACCTCACCTTTCACCTTTGTTTGCGTCACCTTAGCCAGCAATACTCCGGCCTCGGCGACGAGGTAACGGCCAGGTTCCATCCACAGCTCGAACTTGGGATTGGCTTCCCGGAAACGCTCCAGCTGGTGGTCGACCTCCACCAGGTCCAACGCGACCTGGCTGGGCTTGTAAGGGATCCCGATGCCACCGCCCAGATCGAGCACCCGCACCGCGGGAAATAGGGTGGCGACCTCGGCCAAGAAGAGGGCGACCTCCGCCCACTGGTCCGCGTTCAAGATGCCACTGCCCGCGTGGGCATGCAGTCCAACGACCTTGGGGCCGCCGGACTCTCTAACCAGCTCGGACAGCCGCACGACCTCCTCCGGCGCGACTCCGAACTTCGACTGCTTACCTGCCGTCCGCACGTGGGAGTGATGGCCGCGCCCCTTGCCTGGGTCAATACGGACAAATATCGATCGGCCACGAAAGACCTCCGGCCAGGCCTCCAACACGTAGAGATTGTCCACCGTCACGGGGACGCCCCGCTCGAAAGCCTGCTCGTACTCCTGGCGATGGGCGAAGTTGGGCGTGAAGAGGACGCGCTCAACAGGGAGCTCGGGGAAGAGCCCGAAGACCAAGTCGAGCTCGCCCGGCGAGACGCACTCGAACCCCACACCCAAGCGATGCAAAGTGGTCAGGACACCGGCGTTGGCGTTGGCCTTGACGGCGTAGAGTACGCGGTCGAGGGACTTCATCTCGAGCAAGCCCGTCGCCGCGGCGGCGATGCTCCGCAAATCGTAGACGTAAGCTGGGCTTTGAGTTTGGGCTAGGCGGATGAGCGCCTCGCGTTGGGCCTCCCACCAGCGCTGAGGCCGCTCTTCCTCGTCCTCCGATTTGGGCTGACCCAAGGAGAGCCAGCTGGGTCCCAGCAGATCGCCGCGTCCGCCGGACTCGAAGAGCAGCCAGTGCAGCTCGCGCACCAAGCGCTGCGCCTGCGCCTGCTCCACGACGAAGGTCAGGTTCAGGTCGCTGGCGGCTTGCGACATCAGATGCACGCGCTGCTCCTCGAAGACGCCCAGGATCGGCCCCAACTCGTGCAGCGTGCGCCGAATGTGTCGCCCCACCAAGCTGATGGCCGCGCAGTGAGAGACGATGCGCGCTCGGCAGCGCTTCCCCAGGTCGACCACCAGCGCGTCGAGCGTCAGGGGCTCCAACGCGTTGGCCGACGGGTCCAGGCTCACCGTAACGTTGGTCTCCGACGTGGACACCAGGTCGATGGACAGCCCGTGCTTCTTGAAAACCTGGAACGAGTCCGCCAGGAACCCCACCTCCTGCCACATCCCCAGAGTATCCATGGAGACGAGGGTGACGTTGTTCTTGACCGAGATCGCCTTGACCTGAGCCGCCTGCTCGGCCGTGGCCAAGCTGATGACGGTGCCCCTCAAGTCTGGCTGCGGAGTGCTGCGGATGTGCAGCGGGATGCTCGCCTCGCGCAGTGGGGCGATGCAGCGCGGGTGCAACACTTTGGCCCCGGTGGTCGCGATCTCCTGGGCCTCGTCGTAACCCAGCGCGCGCAGCAGACGCGCGGCCGGGACTTGGTGCGGGTTCGCGGTGAACATCCCCGCCACGTCGGTCCAGATTTCACAGCGCTCGGCCTCGACGATGCAGGACATATACGCCGCCGACGTGTCCGAGCCGCCGCGCCCGAGGAGCACCGTCTCGTCGCGGGAATTGCGGGCGATGAATCCCTGCGTGAGGATCGGGCCTTGGGCGCCCAGGGAGTCGGCCAGCGGGCGGTCGGCACCGTGGTGGCAGGGAACCGAAAGGTAACGGCGCTCGTCCGTGTCGTCGGAGCGAGCCGACGAGCGCAGGATCGTCCGCGCGTCCGTCCAGCGCACGCTCAGCCCCTGCGCGTTCAGGAAAGCGGCCCCGAGGCGAGTCGACATCAGCTCACCTTGCGCCATGACCTTGGCCCGCACCCGTGGGCTCGCCTCTGCGACGAGGGAGATGCCCAGCAAGACGCGCTCCAGGACGCGGATCGCGTCGTCCACCAGCGCCGGTGCGAGGTCGAGGTCTTCGGCCATGGCGCGATGTTTGGCCGCCAGCTCCTCGAGCGGCTCGGTATGGGCGTCATCCAGGGCCAGCTCGAGCAGCTCCTCGAGCGTGTTGGAGACTCCCGAAAAGGCCGAGCACACGATCAACGGGAGAAGCCCGTCATCCAGCCGTTGGCGAACGATGTTGGCGATGATCCCCCAGTTTGTCCGCGACGAGACCGAGGTCCCACCGAACTTCAACACGACCCAACGGGGGCGGCTCTTCTCTTCAGTCATTTGGTTTCTCGTTTCGCGGGAGCAGAAGCATGGGAGTCTTCTGGGTTGGGGGAAGCCACGGGCTATACGAATTACGGCCGGCGCGGAGCTCTCGCCGGCCGCTGAGCACGCGCCCTGTGAAAATTCGCCTGGTCACCCATGCTCACCAGGTTAACCAAAGCCGCACGCTGCCTCCGCCCTCGACGGGCACAAACCCGAGCTGCGGCGAGGGCTCCTCCTCTCCAAGGAAGTCCAGGAGCAACAGGGTCCCGCCGACCACCAGCCCCGTGGCGCCGACACCAACCAGGATGCGGTTGACGAGCTGCTCGGTGTCGACGGCGCCCTGCAGGTCGCGGTACTGCGCGCGGTCGCCGCGCCGCGCTGCGGCCTCGTAGGCGTCGACGTCGGGAGCGATGACCCAGAGCTCGACGCTCAACGCGACTAAGAGTGCGATGCCGCCCGTCCCCCCGAGCATCAGACCCCATTCCTGCAAGGTGAACAGTGGCTCGGGCTCGGGGAGCCCCTCGGGCGGCTCGACTTTGACGGCCTCGGGCGGGACCTCGATGGTGAGGCGCAGCGGGGTGTCTTGCAGCCCGACGACGGTCGTCGTCTGACTGACAGCGAGCGCTCCGACGCGGCCTTCGACGCGGTGCTCCCCAGACCCCAGGGCGAGGGGCTCGGCACGACACGGGAAGGGCTCGTCGTCGTCGATGCGCACGCTCATGTCGGCGGGCGCACAGAAGAGCGTGAGGGTGCCCTCGCATTGTTGGGCGAGCTCGCGGCGGTAGCGTTCGAGGATGGCGTAGAGCTCGTGGGGAGGCGGGTCTGGGACGTGCGGTGCCGTGGCGACCTGGTCGTAGGACTCCACCGCATGGACGCAGTCGCCAGAGAGGGCGAAGGCGCGGCCGAGGTTGAGGTAGGTGATGTTGGCCGCGCCGATGGCGAGTGAGGTCTGGAAGCGCTTGATGGCCTCGTCGTAGTCCTTCTCGATGAGGGAGGTGACGCCACCGTCGTTGAGGTCGAGCTGCTCGGCGGTGAGCTCCACACGCAGCGCGTCGTCCTGGCCAGGAGCGGGCGCAGCGATGCAGAGCGCAACAACGGCGAGGAGCAGAGCGACGACGGTTCGCAAGTGAGCCATGACTCTGGGGAGCCAGCCCTCTCGTGGTCCTCGACACTGGGTCAAGCGACCATCAGGGAGCGACCAGCGGGCGTTTGTGGGTGTCTTCTTCTTTGACGTCGACAACATCGGGTTTCGGATCTTGTTTGGTCCGGTCGGTCTTGGGGCGTTCACGGCGCTCGAGCGTCACCTGGAGGTCTTCCCCAGCGTTGGGCTGCACCGTTATGGTAGCGGATTGGTATCCTTCGCGCACGACGCTGACCTCGAAGGGATCTGTGTCGGCGAGCTCGAGCTCGAAGGGGGTGATCCCGAGGAGGGCGCTGCCTCGCATGACCTGTGCTTGGGGCGGGTCGCTGACGACCTTGACGACGAATTTGGACGGCAGCGGCTCTGTCGCCTCGGGCAGTTCTTGGACGTCCTCCCCGGAAGGCTCGTCGCCGCGCTGGTCAGTCACGTCCTCGCCGTTGGTGTGCGCAAGTGGTGTTATCGAGGTGGTGTCGACGGCGTCGGCCAGCACGGCCACTGGGTCGACGGTGGTGCTGCCGATGTGAACGTCGGCATCGACGGACCTCTCAGCCGGTTTGCCGCCGCCGAACAGGTAGAGGGCGAGCGCTAGGGTCGAGCCAAAGAGGAGCAAGACCCCAAGGATGGTGAAGGTCCGGATTGGCTTTCCCAGCGCGGGCGGAGCTTCGGGCAAGTCGCCGACGGTATCGCCCTGGCCAGTCTGCGAGGCTGCCCGCACCACATCCTCGTGAGAGATGCGCATGGCGCTGATCCGCGTGGGCGTGCCGATAGGGTTCGAGAGGGCGATGAGCGAGTCGGGGTCGACAGCGTCGAGGGCGGCCTTGAGCTCTAGGGCGCTCTGGTAGCGCTCGTCGACCTCGACGGCCGTCGCCTTCATGATGACGGCGCCGATGGGAGACTCCAAGATCGCCGGTGGGATGTCGAGATCCCCCTTGCAGTGCGCCATCAAGCAGTCGTAGGGGTTGACGTGGTTGACCGCCGGGATCCCAGTGAGCATCTCGGCCAGGATGAGGCCGATCTGGTAGACGTCTATGGCCGGAGTGACGAGCTGCTCGCGAATCCATTCGGGAGCCAGGTACTGGGGCGTCCCAAAGAGCTGACCCGTCTCAGTGAGCCGGTGGCTCTTGTCGTGGATGTAGGCGATGCCGAAGTCTAGGAGCACCAACGTTTCGCGCTTACCGTCGGGGTTCTTGATAAAGATATTCGGCGGCTTGAGGTCGCGGTGCGTGATTCCCTTTTCATGCGCCTCGCCCAAAGCATCGAGAGCTCCGGAGAGGAGCCGAAGGCACCGACTGGGCTCGAGCGGACCGTTCTCGTCGAGCTCGACCTCGAGGTCATGTCCCTGCAACAGCTCCATCACGATGTAAGGTCGGGGTTGAAAGCTGAAGTCGTGGATCGTGACGATGTTGGGGTGGTCGAGGGTCGAGATGGCGCGCGCTTCGCGCCGGAAACGCTCTTCGAAGACGGTCTGCTGGTCGTCATCGGCCTTGAAGTCGAGGAGCTTGATGGCGACCTGACGGCCCAGCTGGAGGTGGAGCGCCTTGTAGACGACGGCGGCGCCGCCAGAGCCGAGCTTCGAGAGGAGCTTATAGCGCTCGTCGATGACCGCCCCAACGCCCACCGACCAGATGCTGTCGTTGTCTTCCGGCATTGTGAAGTGCTGTCGGATTCCGAGGATGGCCGCCGCGCATCGAGAACCCCCACCGACTCGAAATTGGCGAGCGGACGATCGATTTCGGGCTGCAATCCGTTGGAATAACTCTAAAATCTGTCGTGAGCAGGCGAGGCAATGAACCCCAAATCGAATCGAGGTTCCGAACGTTGCCCGCGGATTGTCCGTGCAAAGCCCCAATTTGGCAAGGACACCCAGCCGCCGACCACTCGCTCGGGATGCCATCACCGAGTACATTGTCGTGGCTGTAGGGACGGCACCTCAGCCTAGAACGGCTCGAAGCGTGGTCAGTGATGGGACTCGAAACTCTGTGCAAAAGTGGCCTGTTTGCCCTCAACTGCCTCGTGCTCGTGCTGGCACCGGGCTGTTTGACACTCTCTTACGACTCGGGGGGTGTACAGCTCGAGGACCAGTCCGTGCTCGATGCGCTCGGCGCTCCTTGCCAGACAAACGGTGACTGTAAGTTCGGAACCTGTTGTGGCGGGGAGTGCGTCGATGTGGAGAGCTCGACTGGACATTGCGGGGCCTGTGGAGCGGTCTGCGGGGTTGATGACACGTGTTCGGCGGGTCGCTGCGTCTGTGGAGGCACAGCAAGCAAACGCGGAGAAGGCTCAGCGTGCTTCGAGGAGCAACGTTGCTGCCCGGACAGTGGCTGTGTGCTCACCGCAACGGACCGCATAAACTGTGGTGCTTGTGGGACAACCTGCGAGGAGACCCACACGACGGCCGTGCGCTGTGTCGATGGGGTGTGCGACCCAACCTGCGCCGACCAATACGGGGATTGCGATTCGGACCCCTCCACCGGTTGCGAGACCGATCTGGACACCGCAGAGAACTGCGGCGAGTGTGGTGCGCGTTGCGGCGTCGGCGCGAGCTGCGAAGCCGGAGTGTGTCGCTGCCCCGGCAGCACGCTAGCGACTTGTCCGTACTCGAGCTCGACCCATCTCTCGGCTTCTTGCGTAGGGGCGCGTTGCGAGGTCACGTGCGTCGAGACCGCCAACTTGGGGGACTGCGACCAAGATGGCGGCAATGGTTGCGAAGCTGTGCTCGACGCAGATGTGGCCAATTGTGGTCGGTGTTATGTGGTCTGCGGCGAGACCAACACCGTGTCGACCTCATGCGTCGAAGGGGTCTGTCACTTCGAGTGCGAGCTGGGGTTTGAGCACTGCACGGCGGAGTCGGTCTCCGGGTGTGAGACGAACGTCGACACCTCCGATGCGCACTGCGGCCGCTGCGGGAACAGCTGCTCGCCGGCAACCTGTCAGGGCGGCAGTTGTCTGTGAGGGAGTTGCTCGTTCTGGGTTTTTTTTGCTAGTCTTCGCCATAGCCTCGAGGATCGAGCGATTGGGCGGCAACAGAAAGATTCGGGAGTTCGATGAACGCTATTCTCGCGCTGAGCGCCGACCACATAAAGACGGTGAGGTCCTCTTTCGAGGCGATTGGGATGGCCTACACTGCCGTCGGCGAGTGGCGCGGCGCGGCTGGGCTCCTCGGCGATGAATGCGAGTTTCTTGGGTTGTCTTTGGGCCTGCTGCTCAAAGAGGACCTGAGAACTCAGCTCTTGGCCAGAGGCGTTCTCTCGGAGTACCCAGGGCTCAAGGTTCTGTTCTACTGTGAACACGAGCTCCCCGAGCTGACGAAGCTGCGCAATTTCGTGTCGTTCGACGGCGAGTTCCTAATGCCCGACGACGAAGCATTGGTCGGGCAGTTCTTGAACGAGCTCCTCGTCGACTCTCCGTTGCTCTTTGGCCAGGCCCCTTCTTCACCGATCCGTAGAACTCCGAGCAAGGCCTGGGTCGGCTGGGAAGAAGAGGGCACGTTCGTTGGCTCCACGGGGACTCCGCGGGTCGTCATCACCATGCCCGGGCTGACCCGTGGCTCCCTCAAGCGCATCGCAGTGCCGCGCTTGCTCTACCTCCTGTCCGTGCAGCAACGGTCTGGGGAGCTGATCATCGCCCAAGGCACCTTGGAGTGCTCGGTCGCGTTTTGGAAAGGAGCCCTCATCGACACAGGTCAACTCTACGGAGGCGCCAAGGACATGCAAGCCGCCTTCGCGTGGAGAGATGGAAACTACAAATTCTTGGATGGGGAGAAGGTTACGGGCGAGGAGGTCGACCTCCTGCAGTTCATCGCTGAGGGCTTGCACGAGTTCGTCCCATTCAACGAACTCGCAGGTCGCTTGGCCGAACACTCTGAACACTTTCCGAGCTTCACCACGCTGTTGGAGATGAGTGACGTCGTGCACTCCGTGGAGCTGGCGGCGAAGATGGCACTGACGTGCACCGGCGACAAATCTCTCAAGACCCTCTTCGCCGAGGACCACAGCCCGGTCCATGATGCGCTCGAGTGCTTAGCGCTCATGACGTGTACAGACTCTGTCGTCTTCTTCGAAGCGCCGACGAAAACACCCGTCGGAATCAGCTACGCCCTGCGTGAAGTGTCGACCGAGGATCGCATCGAAATCGACACCTCGTTGGCCCTCCCCAAAGGCCGAGCCAGCCACCGCAGGAGAATGCCCGCGACGACGATGCAGAAGATCGCTAAGCTCGACGAAGAGGGCCAGGCGATCCTGCGCAAGCTCAAACGACTCCGAGACACGTTTGCTCAATCCGACCCTTATGTCGTGCTCGGTTTGACCCCCAACTGTGGGACCAACGAGGTTCACTCGGCCTACTTCAAACACCTCTCGGTCCACCGCTCTGAGGTCTATTCAAAGTACGAACACACCCCGGTAAAAGTCCTGGCAGAGCTCGTCTTGGGGACGATCAAGAACGCGTACCAGCTTGTTCTGAGCCAGGAGTCCGAGCGTCGGGCTCGCAGTACGACACAGAACCTGGTCCGCGACGAAGAGATTTGATCCTTGCTGGCAAAGAATGGATCGCGCGCAGCCACTCATCTCGCTCGCTCCGAGACGGTGCGGTGGAGGGCAGCGCGCTCGGCGATGTTGAGGTCCTTGTGTGTGACCGAGTCCTCCTTCTCCTCCAGATCCTCGCTCTCGCCCTCGCCCTTTGCGCTGCATGCGACGATGCGCCTTCCAAGTCCGATGTTTTTGATGCGTCGGAGCTTGTGGATTCAAGCTGCGACGCCGTCAAGAGCTGCACAGCGGGGTTGGTCTGTCTCGAAGGGGCTTGCGTGTCGGCCTGTTCCCGCGGCTTGGTTCCGTGTGCTGGGCACTGCGTCGATGTGCGCAATGACCAAGACCACTGTGGGGCCTGCGACAGCCCTTGTGAGTCTGGCTTCTTGTGTGATGGCGCAGGCCGCTGTGACCTGAGCTGCCAAGCGGGGCTCATCGAGTGCGCGGGTCGCTGCGTCGATCCAGGGGTTGACCGGCAGAACTGTGGCGGCTGCGGGACGACCTGTGGGCCAGGTTTGGTCTGCGATGGCATCGGCGCCTGTCAGCTCTCCTGCCAAGCAAGCTTGATCAACTGCGGTGGCCGCTGCACGGACACCTTTCTTGACCGCTTCAACTGCGGTGAATGTGGCTCGGTCTGCAGCATCGGCGAACTCTGCTTCGCCGAGAACTGTTCGGTGAGCTGCCCCGCAGGGCTGACGATCTGCGACGGTCGGTGTGCAGACCTGCGCCTCGACCGCGACCACTGCGGGGAGTGCAATCGGTCCTGCGTTGTTGGCGAGGTCTGTGACGGCAGCGCGACCTGTGCGCTGAGCTGCCAAACCGGGTTCGAGCAGTGCGGCGTGCAGTGCGTCGACCCGCAAATCGATCGTCGCCACTGTGGAGGCTGTGCGCAGTCGTGCGGCTCTGGAGAGGTCTGCGTCGAGGGGGCGTGCCTGGTCAGCTGTCAAGTAGGGCTGCAGGATTGTGACGGTTGGTGTGTCGACCTACAGGGCGATCGCCGGCACTGCGGCGGCTGTGGGTCGGCCTGTGACTCAGGAGAGGTCTGCGACGGTGCCGCCCAATGCGCTCTGACCTGCCAGACAGGACTCGAAGAGTGCGATGGGGTCTGCGTGAACACGAGACGCGACGCACGCAACTGCGGAAGGTGCGGGTTGCGCTGCAAACCGGGCGAGCAATGCGATGGCTTTGGAGCCTGCGCACGCAATTGCGCGGAAGACCGGATCGCCTGCGAGGAGGGCTGCATCGACCCGCTCTCGGACGAGCTCCATTGTGGTGCCACCGCGCGTTGCGCCGATCCAGGTCGGAAATGTTCCGAGTCCGAGCAGTGTCTAGATGGACTGTGCCAATTAGTGTGCCCCAATGGCCAAGAGCCCTGCGAGGAAGCCTGCAAGGACTTGCGCGTAGACTCCGTAAATTGCGGGACGTGCGGCGTCGTGTGCCCCCCAGGGCAGCTCTGCAACGGCACGGGAGTTTGCGCTCCCACGTGTCAGGACGACTTCACGGAGTGCTCGGGCGCCTGTCGCGCCTTGTCCAGCGATCCCATGAACTGCGGCACGTGTAGGGCGATGTGCGCTACACAGCACGGCACCGCCTTCTGTAACTCTGGGAACTGTGGCATCGCATGCGATTCCGGTTGGCTCGACTGCGACTCGACACAGCCAGGATGCGAGACCTCCGCCAGCACGGACATGAACTGCGGGCGATGCAATAAGGCCTGCGTCAGCGGCAAGCAGGCGTGTGTCAACCAGTTGTGCACCTGCCTCACCTCCTGCACGGCGAACACTCGGCGGTGCTCGACGTCCCTGGACTCCGTCGAAGAGTGTTTGCTGGACACCGTGTCGGGCTGCACGAATTGGGCTTCGGCGGTGTCGACTCCCGCCGTGTGCGGCGACCACCAATCCTGCGGTGGAGGTTCGACCGCGCACTGCCAGTGCGAGACGACGTTCTGCCCTGCCGTGGGCTCTTTCTGCATGGACACGACGACGAGGGTCACCTGCGAGCTGGATGCCGACGGTTGTCTCTATCCGGCAGCGCAAACGGTGTGTCCTGGAGGACAAACTTGCTCCGCCGCTCACTGTGGGTGCAACACTGGCGCAGAATGTCCTGTGGGCACCAACTGCGACGCGATAACGAGGCTTTGCACGGTCGATCTGAACGCGCCGCGGATCGTGGCCGCGTTTCTGCGGCGCCCCGTGGTCGTTAGGGTTCAATTCAGTGAGGCGATGCGAGCGGGCAACGGGCTCGAGGGGGTCGAGCGGCTCGCCAGCTACTGCATCGAGCCCTTCGACGGCGATCCGAGTGTCTGCACAGCGAGCAGTGAGTTCGTGGTCCTCGCCGTCACGCCAGTCGACGAAATGACGGTCGACCTGTGGCTCTCGAGCGTCCCGACGGCACCCCGTTACACGTTGGTCGTCAGCGAAGTGGTCGACGCCGCAGGCAACCCCCTAAGCGTCCCCTCCTACGCCGACTTCGACACAGGCGGCGACTTGGAGATCGTCGACATGGTCTCGACGGGTCCGAGCAGCTTCGAGGTGAGCTTCAACAGGGCGCTCTGGAATGACGTGGACGGTCCGGGGAGCGCCGCTTGCTCGACCCCCGCCGAGTGCGCCAAGCGCTATCGCTTGGTAGGTCCCACCGACCTTGGCGCCATTGCCTCCGCGTCCATCAGGCCCTTTCCCAACGACCATATCGTTGACCTCGTCCACACCTTACCGCAGGAGGGCCGCGTCTACACGGTGGTCGGGGCGAACGGCCGTGACGGCGACGGGTTCGACGACGTGACCTGGGGCGCAATTGGCTCCGCGGACCAAACCCGCGCTTTGGCACCTAGCCCCAAGGACCGGGAGTGGGGCTTCGGGGAGGGAACGCTGGCGAGCGCATTCGGTGATGGCCCCTTGGGTTGGAACATCTTTGCCGACCAACAGAATACCCCGCAGATATCGGTCACTACGGAAGGGTTCCTGTTTCTCGGCGTCGGCAATCACGGGCGAGGAGCGCTTCGGCTCGACACCAGCAGTCGCACCGCGGATGGACTGACCTTTCGGCTGCCCTCAGACACCAACGCCATAGGGACAACGACCAAGAACGGCAGCCCTTCCCCCTTTGCCTCGATCGGCTTCAGCACGTGCACCGCCGGCACTCCGGCGTGTGGTCCAGACAACGAGAGAGGATACAGCCTCTTCGGACACTCCAGACTGGATGGCGCAGACCTTGTCTTTTTGTCAGGAACGGAGACGAAGGCCTACGCCTATGTGAGCACGGACACCGATGATGTCCTCGACTTTGATTACGTCGATCTCTCCCTGCTTTTCGGTTCTGCGACCCGCTCGGTGACCTCGATTGTCGACCTCAACGAGGTTGCCTATCTCGGCGCGATGGATGGGGGGACTGGCCGTCCTATCCTGATTGGCCTCAACGCGCGCCCACTCTTGCTGTCAAGTGGGCTCGATCCCACGCCAAACGGCGGCTCGTTGTGTGAACCTGCAGTCCACGAGGCCTGCCTGTTGGGCGTTGAGTACATCCCAACAATAGGAGGCGCAGGCACCCCGAGGAACAACGCGAACCCGCTCTCGGTAGACCTCTTCGCTCATCACGGGCTGCTCTACTTCAGCAACAACGGGGGAATCGTTCGTTCGACCACCGCCACACCCGCGGACTACGCGCATGTGCCCTCGGATTGGACCCTGATCACCCCGACCGCCCCCGAGCTGACCGGAACCACCCGTGCCCCCCTCACCGAGTACGATGTGCATCCTCGGGACAAAGGGTGGCCTTTCCTTGTCGAGCACAAAGGTGACCTCTACGCAGCACGCAATACGTTGACTGGACCCCAGCTCTGGCGTTGCCAGCCCGACCTCGTCTCGTCGCCATTTCCTGCCAGCCCCACAGCCTGCGACGCTGGCGACTGGACCTTCGTCGCCGGCAATAGCAGCGGGACGCTCGATCAAACCCAGCTCAACAACCCCAACAACACCGCGATCAGCTTGCTGCAGAGCTCAGGCGGATTCCTGTATCTTGGCTTCGCCAACGCCACGGATGGGGTCTCCCTCTATCGAAGCGCCGCCGCACCAGCGCTCCGCATGAGCGACTTCGAGGGGCTCGGCGGCTGTGTCGGCGGCACGGCCAATTGTGTGGGCCTCGGCGGCAACGGGTTGGGCAACCCCACGGTGAACACCGAGTTCTACACTGCAGTCACCCTCAACCGACCCTCCGGCGACGAGCTCTACGTGATCGCCGGTGGTCCAGGTCAGCAGAGCTCGCTCTACCGACAGACCGACTGACGCCGAATCCAAATGGTTTCACGGTCACCGCCGACTTGTGGCGCGCGAGAAGAGGCGGTATGTCAGTGCCTTCGTTGTGAGGCGCCGCGGTTAGCCGCCTCACGTCAACGCCAGATGGTCCACGAGCGACGGGCGCTCAGGAGCTGACGGCCTCCCCTACGAGAGCGAAAATGTCAGAAGAGACCCTTCAAGGTGAATCCGCCGCCGAGCCCCTTGTCGACCCCACCGCGATAGCAGCCGTCCAGGCCGCTGCGAAAGCAGCCGTCGAGGGCACTGCGAATGCAGCCGTCGAGCCAGAAGTGGTCGACCCCCTCGACAGGCTCTACGGGGCTGTCGTCAACGGAAGATTCGCCGAAGTGACCCGCAACGGGGTGCTCTTCGACATCGGGGACGACCAACAAGCCCTCGTCGACCGACTAGAGTTCGGGGACTTCACCCCCACCAAAGTCGGTGAGACCTACAAGCTCTTGATCGACAGCCGCCGACGCGGCGTTTGGACCGCTTCGCACCACAAGGCCCTCGCCTTGGCGGTTTGGGATCAGTTCCAAGTCCTCGCCAAGAGCGGCGGAACCATTCAAGGCAAGATCATCGCGGCCAATGACGGCGGGCTCGTCGTCGACGTCGGGGCACGCGGCTTCGTGCCTCGCAGCCAGATCGACCTCTACAAGGTCGACGATCTCGACTCCTACGTGGGCCAGACGGATACCTTCCGAGTGCTCAAGTTCGACGCCCGTTCCGGAGACGTCGTGCTCAGTCGACGAGCGCTGCTCGAGGACGCCCTGTCTGTGGTGCGGGCCAAGACCCTCGAGAAGCTCGAGGTCGGCAAGAAGTATGAAGGCACCATTCGTCGAGTGATGCCCTACGGAGCGTTCGTGGACGTAGGCGGCCTCGAAGGTCTCCTCCACCAGTCGAACATGACCTGGGGACGCGAGAGCACGGCGGCGCTGCTCAAGGCCGGACAAACCATCGAGGTCATCGTGCTCGACTGGGACGAGGCGAACAACAAGCTCAGCCTCGGCCGCAAGCAGCTCGAAGAAGATCCTTGGGAGCAATTGAGCGGCAAGTACAAAGAAGGCGATGTGGTCACCGGCAAGGCGGTCAGCGTCGCCAAGTTCGGCGTGTTCGTCGAGCTCGCCCCCGGCATCGAAGGCCTCATCCACAACACCGAGCTCTCCTGGACCGACCGCGGCAACGACACCAAGCGCATCACCAAGGGCCAGGACGTCGAGGTCAAGATCATCGGTATCGAGCTGGAAAATCGTCGCCTGAAGCTCAGCAAGAAACGCCTGGAAGAGAGCCCCTGGGCCGCCTTTGCCGCCGAACACAAGGTCGGCGAAAAGCTGACGGTCAAGATCGCGCGCATCGCCGATTTCGGTCTCTTCTGCGTCCTCACCAACGAACTCGACGGCCTCGTACACGCCAACGACATCTCGTGGACCGAGAAGGTCAACCTCAAAGACACCTTCGTCCCCGAGCAGGATATCGAGGTCCAGATCCTCAGCATTGACGCCGAAGCCGGCCGAGTAGGATTGGGAATCAAGCAGCTCGGCGACGATCCGTGGACCCTCGCCGCCCAGATCGCTTCTCCAGGGAAGACGATCGAAGTCACCGTCGCGCGCATCGCCGATTTCGGGGCGTTCGTGACCGTGGCCCCAGACGTGGAGGGACTGATCCACATCTCGCAGCTCTCCAACGACCGCGTCGAGCGCGTCGAGGACGTCGTCAAGCCAGGCCAGACCCTCGAGGCGACAGTCGTCAGCTTCGACCTCGAACGCCGCCGCATCGGCCTCAGCTTGCGCTCCGACGCCATCGTCGAGAAAGTCGAAGAGGAAGCGATTCCCGTCGAAGACGAGGGGTCTTCCCGAGCGACGCTGGGAGACATCTTGCCCGCGTCCTTGATGAAGGGGGTCAAGCCCGAAGAAGCCAAGGCCAAGCCGGTGAAGGCCAAGAAGGGCAAGAAGGCCAGGGCCATCGAGCCCGAGGCGCCCGCCATCGAGCCCGAGGCGCGGGCCAGCGAGCCCGAGGCGAAGGAAGACGCCCCGGCCGACGAGCCCCAAGTCGGCGCCGCCGAGAGTTCGGCCGACGAGAGCGCCAAAGAATCCGAGTAGCGCATCGAGCCGTTCTCGCTCGCCGGCCATCTAGCTTTCCCTTGCCCGTTCGAGCGAGTCGCGCTCGGACGGGCCAAGCTGTTTTTTCGGGCGAAAGCCCGTGAGGTTCATATGGAGAAAAAAGTCTCCCTCGCAGATGTCGCCATCTTCACCGACCTGACCCCCGCCGAGCTCGCGGCGATCGAGCAGTTCATCGAGTTCACGACTTTCGAGCAGGGAGTCGACATCATCCAAGAAGGCAGCGAAGGGGACGACCTCTACGTTATCCTCTCTGGCCAGGCACAGGTGCGCCGTGGCACCCTCGACCTCTCCACGCTCGAAGCGGGCGGATGTTTCGGCGAGCTCGGCCTCTTGAGCACCCAGGTCAGGGCCGCCTCGGTCACCGCCACTACCCGTCTCGAGGTCGGGCGTCTCTCCAGGCAGGCGCTCGACACCTTGATGGACGAGCAAACCGCGCTCGCCAAGAAGCTCTACCGCAACGTCGGGAAGGTCTTGCGTGACATGGTTACCGACATCACCGACACGGTGGCCTTGCTCCTGGGAAACAATGCGCGACAGCTGCGGACAGAGGTCGAGGTGAGGACCAACGGCGTCGTGAACATCGCCAAGGCCGGCACCAAGCTGCGAGCGCTCCTGCCAGCCACAGTCGACGGTGAGGCCGTCATCGCCGCGACCTTGGACCGCAAGGCGGTCTCTCTGAACCGGAGCATCTACGCCTCCGGCCGGCTGGAGCCGCTGACCCGCACCAGCATGGAAGGCAGCGTGATCTACCGACAGAGCGTCGGGCTGATGCTGGTCGAGGCCGGCCACATGCTCAGCCCACCGGCCATGCTCGGAATCGGACCCTCGCTCGGCTTCGCCTACATCATCGAGGTCATCGACGCTGGAGGTCGCGACCTGAAGACCCTCGCCAGCCAGCTCGCCGCGATGATGAAGCAGCTGGTCGCCGAAGATCGCCCCATTCGACGCGAGCGAAGAACCGTCGAGGAAGCCCGCAGCCAGTTCCTGGACCAAGGCTGGGACATGGCCGCCAGGGTGCTCCACAGCTCGCGCAACAGCTCCGTCACCTTGGTCAGCATGGGGGAGATCTACGCCTTCGAGTTTGGCCCCAAAGCGCCGTCGACCGCGTTGCTCGAGCACTTCGATCTCGACACCCGCTCCGACACCCTGCTCCTGTACTTTCGCGACGAGGAACTGCGCGCCACCGACCCCGTCCAGAGCCAGGTCCCGAATCATCTGGCCCGACAGCACGACAGTTGGCTCAACGCCTTGGGCATCACCAGCGTCGGCAACTACAACGACGCCTGCGTCAGCGGCGAAGTCTCTCAGATCATCCGCGTCGCCGAAGGCTTTCACGAGAAACGCATCAGCCAAATCGCAGACGAGATCGTCTCACGCAGCCCGCTGCCCCGGATCATCTGCATCTCCGGCCCTTCCTCCTCGGGCAAGACCACCTTCATCAAGCGGCTCTCAGTGCAGCTGCGCGTCAATGGGCTCGTCCCCCGCACCCTCTCGCTGGACAACTACTACGTCGACCGCGAAAAGACCGTCAGAGACGAGGACGGGGAGTTCGACTTCGAGGCCTACCAGGCGCTCGACCAAGACCTGATGGCCCGCGACTTCAACGCCCTGGTCGCTGGCCGAGAGATCCGCACCGCTCGCTACGACTTCGCCAGCGGCTTGAGCAACCCCGAAGGCGGACCACTGACGAGCCTGGGACCCAACGAGATCCTCATGCTCGAGGGCATCCACGCCCTCAATCCCGAGCTGCCGGTCGAGCAGGGGCACCGAGTCTTCCGCATCTTCATCAATCCCATGACCTCGCTGCCTCTCGATCCCGTCAACCGCGTCAGCGTCTCCGACATCCGACTCGTGCGCCGAATCGTCAGGGATCGCCATCAACGGTGCATCACCGCGGCGGACAACATCCTGCGCTGGCCCTCCGTGAGCCGCGGCGAGCGACGGCACATCTTCCCCTTCCAGCGACTGGCCGACTCGGTCTTCAACTCGTCGCTGATCTACGAGCTCTCGGTGCTCAAGGTCTACGCCGAGCGCTATCTGCTCGAGGTTCCGCAAGACAATCCGGCCTTCACCACCGCGTTTCGGTTGCGTCGGATGATCGCCCACTTCGTGGCCATCTACCCCAACCACGTCCCGCCGACCTCGCTCTTGCGAGAATTCATTGGCGGCAGCGGCTTCCCTGAGCATTGATCGCGCGTAGGAACGCAGCTGGCTCGCTTCGAGCCAGCTCGGTTCCGAGTAGCGCGCGAACGAAATCGTGTCGAGAGTAGGAGCATCGCCGGCTGGTCGGCGATGTTCCCGTCCCACAAGACGATACTTGGAGGTCGCCCGTGCCCGACTGGTTGGTCATGATGCTCATCGTCGCAGGATACCTCATCCTGCAGACCTATCTGCTGCCCCGTGCGGGCGTCGCTACCTGAATGAGCCCCGCGTGTTCCCCGGTGGGGAACAAAGCCCAAACGCCGACAAAGACCCCTCCGGTCGAGCCAGAGCCAGGTGCCGACTCCGTGGATTAGTGCCGCTCTGTCTGATCCGCGCGTGCGGTGGTGCGCAATGCTTCGAACGACGTGGGCTTGGGCGGGCGGCGAGGCGCAGGCTTCTGGCGACGTGGGTTCTGGTGGTCGGAGACTTCGAGGTGAGGTCCGGAACCTCCAGAGGCGACGTCCGGAGCCTCGTCGCGCTCTTCAGCGGCGTCTTCGGAGCATGACATCCGAACAGAAGGAGTAGAAGCGACAGGATGTGGAGTCTTGATTTCATCACCGCTTGAAGCGTCTACTCCGGCAAAGCCACGAACCCCCGGTTCTCGTTCCCGCCGCGTAGCCCCCGCGGGTGGCGCGACGGGGCGAGGCCGAACACGTCGGTCTGGATGGCAAAAGGTCCAAGGGTGTACACCCCTCGCGGGGTCAAAACCGGATAATCCATGCTGCTGGAGTACCCGCTAAGTGAGTTCATTTCGGGGAGGATGTCTAGGCTCCAGCGTACGGCTGCTGCCTCCGTATCAACAGCAAACACACGCAAGATGTAGTTCTGTGCTTCCGTGTCCCCTTTAAAGGAAGCCCAGACCAACACGCTCCCCCGAGCCCCGGCTACAATTCGAGGGTTGTAGGAGATTCCGCTGAGCGTGGTGCCTACGATGGGGATAGGCACGCTCATGTGTTCGCTCCCATCAAACGAGAAGACGACGATCTCACCGCTTTGATTATTTTCACCCTGTGCAGGTGAGGTTTTGAGGCAGGCAGCCTTTGTCTGACTGAGCAGAACCGGTTGCGGACAGCGGGGCTCTCTGTGTACGACCACGCCATCGCGGACCACGGTGGCGTCAATTCCGTCGACCACCACCATAACATGCTGGTCAACTGTAAGTGGGACCTGTGCAGCCATGATGTTCGTTTCGCTCAGGTGGCCGCAATCATCGATTGCCATGACCTCGTGTTCCCAAGTCACGCCGCACAGAGTGTTGTCTGGACGAGTGAACAGCCCACTAAGCCTCCCGTTCGGCTCAGGGTGGTCAACAAACTCACCAACCCCGAAGCTCCAGAAGGGCTCGCCATCAAGCAGATTGAAGCTTGTCACGCGCCCTTCCCTCGAGACGAGCAGCTGCCCGTCTCTCAGCACAAGCTCGCTCACGTTTGCTTGATCGCCGGTGAAATATCGGACAAAACCACCCGTTCCAGGGCCATCACTCCAGAGGGTGATGCCATCGGACTCCCCGGTGGGTTGCCCTTCAACGGCGCTTATCCCCCCCGAACCGGTTGCGAGGAAGAAGCGCCCCCACTCCGAGACCATGATGGGGACGTCCCCCCATGAGTAGGTCGTAGGGGACTCGTAGCAGAGCAGCGGCTCGCCAGTGTTGGCGTCCGAGAGCACCACGGCGGCAATGGTTGGGCTTATCACTGTCCAAGCGCTTTGTCGGAAGAACAGCGCCACGACCACCTCCCTGAGCTCGCCAGCGACCTCCATCTCCGCGTACGCGGTCCAGCCGCCGGCGAGCAACTCACTGCCGAGCCCAGGACACGCCTCTCCGTCCTTCCACAAGATCCGGGGGATCGGACCTTCGACGAGTGGCTCCCGGCCGGGCCGATAGGGCTCGGCCGGGACTTTGGGCTCGTTGGTGCCACACACGTTGACGATGTCGGCCCACCAGGCGGTGTTGGCATCGACCGCGTCGTCGACGATCTCGGGGGGGGTGTGAGTGTCTTCGACGACCTCTGGGCTTTGGGTGTCTTCGGGCACATCGGGCACATCGGAGCGAGGAGAAGTCGCTTCGTCGCGCTCTTCAGCAGCGTCTTCGGAGCACTGGCATCCGAAGAGAAGGAGTAGGAGCGAGAGGATATGGAGCTTTGTTTTCATCACCACTCACACCATTCTGCATCGCAGCAAGTGATTTCCGGCTCCGCTCCTGGCTGTCCACCTCCTCCCCCGTCGGCCAGCGGGCCACAGGGCCGGTCATCGCCGACTCCGGCCTTCAGCCTTTGGCAGACGCCGCGCCTCATGAGTTCGAAGTCGTTGGCCCCCGTCAGTTCAAAGTCCGGCATTCCATCGGCATAGGGTGTGAACTCCAACCTGGGGCTCGTTGCGGGGTTCCCAGTATTCCAAATGCACGCCCCGTGAAGGTTGTCGTCCTCGGGCACATAGAGCAGATCCATTCCGGTGCCCGCCATGGGCATGAACCATTTGTTGGAGAACATCCCAAAGCGCTCAACCCCACTCCCAAACCTCAATACATCCAGCCACGGCTCGATTGGCGCCGTCACATCGATGCGAGGGAAGACAATCGTCCAATAACCCGCATCTTGGCCAAGATTGAACTTGGTCCAGGCGAAGGATGGTTTTGTCGTTGTCATGTAGTCGTTGTTGTAGGCTGGGAGAAAGCTGTATCCAATGCTGGGGAGCCAATGGCCACTGATTCCGTTGTAGTAGAGGAATTCCAAGTGGTCGTTGGCATCCGTTCGCAGGAGGTAGACGACCCCATTCGGATGGACTGCAAGGGCCGGGTCAACACCGCTGTCCCACTGGCTCCCAGCTTGAACCTCGACGGGTCGGTTCGATGATAACCAGGAGCCATTCTTGGCCATCTTGTTGTACCAGAGCAATCCACTTGAATCCCGCCAAGATACCCAGAGGTCGTTCGGCCCAGCGACAAGTTCCGGATTGCCACCAGCATACAAGCCCTTGAGGAATTGAAAGGTCAGCTGACCCGTCCCCACATTCGGGCTCCCCCGAAAGACATATTGCAGACCGTTGCCGTACCGCACAGCGACGTATACTCGGGTCACGCCGTCGTTCTCCGTGAAGCGCTCGACCGAGAGTGTTTCCGCGGCCCAAGGCATCGAATATTCCTGGGACCACTCACCACAATTCGAGGTGCTCGACGACACACAGGTGCCAGGAAAGTCCATGTGGCGGTATCGAACTGCCTGCCCGGAGCTTGGGTAGAACATATAGAGCCGCGGAACGCCGTCGGTCGTAATTCGCGTGATGCCAGGTGTCCCGGTAGGAATCACTGAGACCTTCGGCTCCTCTGTACTATCGGGCCGATACAACATTTCGCGACCGAACATCGTCGCGCCTTGGTCGCTGCTTGTCGAGGTCACCGGTCCACGAGTCGTTCCTCCTGCACAGGAAGAGATAGTGCCATCGAGGTTCCAATCGACGTTGATTCCTCCTGGCTCAACATCAAAATGCCAAGAGGTGTTCTCTAGGTAGCTCAAATCCTCTTGATTGCCGAAAGGATCTGTTTCACAGAGGGTTGCGGCATTCAGGCTGAGGAATTCTCCTTTGGAAAACCGGGTCTCGACGTTACCGAGACGGCGGATCGAAGCCGGAAGATTCGACAGGGCGTAGTTCATCAGGCTGACATAGTTGGGTTTGGTATTGACCGTATCGGCTCCGCCATGTTGAAGATCAACCAGGTGGCCCTGTTCATGGGCAAACGCGGTCCATGAGTTGCCGGATCCAGTTGCTAATCCTGCGGCTTGCCCGCCCCCTCTTCTGTTGTTGTTGGTGAGACAGTGGTAACGGAAGAACGTCCGCCGGTCTGTTTGCATGCTGTCGAGGTAGCGATCTGGGTAGCCACCCTGATCACATGGCTGAGAGCCACTCGTCATTCCAGAACCACCACCGTCAAAAGTAAAGGCAGGATTGTCGCTGTAACTCAAATCAGGATTCCCATTCGCCTCTAGATCTATGTGAAGCCGCAGGCCATTGGTGTTGTCTGGATTGGCCAGTTCTGTCTTTGTTCCTTCAACATACACCTCGTGCACTTTGTCCGCCCAGGACGGTGTCCCTGCGGGAACATTGGAGGCGAACTCGGCTCGTAGTGGGTTGGGGTTGGGATTAAAAGAAGCATCATGGTCGACCTCGATAAACACATCCTTGTGGATCGGGCTCGCTCCCCAATACCGCAACGCCTGCTTTTTGTACCAGAACACCTCGTCGTAGTCGGAGAGGCCATCGTCATCGGTGTCTGAAGAGTCGTAGTCGTCGCAACTCCAGCCGGTGTTGGTGTAGGTGCTAGGCAGCTCGTTGGGGCAGCTCTTCAAGGCCACCTCGAGGTCATTGCCTAAGCCATCGCCATCAGTGTCGGTGGTTCGATCGTTTCGCATGAGGGTGAGGTTGCCAGGCCCAGTGAGCGAGCCAACAATGTATCTATTGGACTGGTTGTTGCCGCTCTGGTGTTCATAGGACACGGCTTGCTTTCCGATTTGGTCCGCTCGAAATGCCCGTGCCGGAGCTGCACTACTCCCCGACGTGGTCAAGAGTTCGTGGAAATTGGCTTCGCCAGGTTCGTAAGCAAGATGGACCGAGTCTCCGTTGCTCACGCTGCAGGTCGTCAGCTGAACACCTCCAAAGGGCACATGCAACCAAGTCAACAAGGTGAGCCCGTTCTTTCGAAACGCCAGGTTTGCGCTGCCGGCAGAAGATGCAGAGTAGCTGTGCACGAGCAAAAAGTAGCTCCCTTCCTCGGTGGGGCCAGGTGAGAAGCTAATCTTTGATGAAAGAGCCGCTGCGCCACCGTCATCGTCAACAAAGATTTCGTTTATCGACTGAACGAATGTACTGCTGTTGTCGGCCTTCATCAGGCGCATCACAGTGTCGCCTCCCGCCGACAACGCCAGCGTCTCGAATTCGTAGCTGTTTCCCGCCAAAAGGTTGACGCTTTTGATGGAAATGACGCTGTTTGTCGTTGCCGTCTTGATCGCCTCACTCGGGCTGCAGAGCGAATACGCTGACCCGCCCGATCCCAACACCAACGACATCGCCGTAAAGACAAACAGTATCACCGCCATCACGTTCGGCGCGATGGACTTTCTAGAAGTTCGCATGACACTCCTTTCAACTCTGTGGAAATTCAGCGGTTACGCCTCGCCAAGGGCGAGCGAGAACCACGAGATCGGACAGATGACCACGCATCGCCGCGCGAGCCTACAGGCTGCAGTCAGTTGGCGATGCTGACGATTCGAGAGGTCTGTGCGTCCTCAGGGCACGTCGGCGAAGAACCTCTCTTTGAAGAGAGCCCGCTCCACGTCCAGCGCTTCTCGGGTCACGCCAGCACGACGAAGCACGGTCGCCTCCTTGTTCCAAGCAACAAGAAAGTCGTTCTGCTTTTGAATCAAAGCCAGGTCAGCGGGTGGAGCCGCCTTCACTTCCAAGGCGAGGGCGGCCAAGACTTCATCGGCCGGCTTGAGGTGCGCGTATTGCGGCGAGTCCCAGGGCTGCATGAGCTCCGGGATTTCTGCGGAGGTGGGCAATGGCGGCGGAGTGGCAGCGCTCGACAGCGCTTGCTCCGCCGTTTGCAAGGCCTCGACATCCTCGCCGCCGTCGGACTCAGCGCCCTCAGGATCGACGCACCCCACGAGGAGGAACGCGGCCACCAACGGCCAGAGCAAGGGGATCAGGGAGCAAGACTCTCGGCGCTGCGGGCTTGATTTCATCGTACGTGACATGGGTTCGATTGCTCGGACGTAATAGCATCGCAGTCGCCGATTGGTCAATAAACTCGTTGGCATTTTTTTTTTTGGACTAACGTTGTCCATTAGCGGCGTCGCGAAATCACACGTCTGCCCGACCACAGCGGGCCAATCGCAGCGTCCCCCTATTGGCAACCTCACGGGCGGAGGACTGGGCGAGGAGATGACGCCTCAAAGAATAGCGCCCGCCCCCGAGACCACCGCTTCGCAGCCCACTCCCAGGCCCCAAAACGAGGCCCAAAGTTCGTTCGGAAAGGCCCCTGCTGCCCATCGTAGCCGGCGAGGGGGAGTAACAACCCTTCGTCCCGAGGAGCCGGATGTGAAAAGCACAAGTTCGGTTCTGTGAGAGCTGGGGCAGGTAACTGCCCCGGCTACTCGACGAGGAAGGCGACGCCGCAGCTGGGCTCTATGAAGCGCAGTGTTGAAAAAGACGCTGGGTGTCCGTTCGGAAATGCCCCAGCTGCAAGGAGCCGACGAACGAGCGACGCAGGCGTACATTGGTACGCCGAGGAGTGAGCGAGGAAGGCGACGCCGCAGATGGGGTATTTCCGGACGGACACTAGAACTAGAGCGCGTTGGCTGCGGCCAAGTAGTAGCGCGCGAAGAAGGGACGGTTGCCCTCGGCAAAGAGGGTGGTCGCGATGCGGTCCGAGGCCCGCACGATCATCTGCTCTACCGCACACAGCAGGCCGCTCACCTCGTCGACTCGGCCCGTCAACGCCTTGTTGACGCAACCACACCACCACATGCAGCGGTCGACGATGGCGCAACCTTCACAGTCGGCCTTCGGCTGGTCTTTCGGGTCTTTCATGGCGCTGACCCGCGCCACTTGAACTCCCGTGTCCACGTCGCCGATCACGACCTCGTCCTGCGCCGCACCGTCCTCGCCGATCAAGCGATCACACGGGTAAATGCGCCCTGATGGGGCCACCGCGAGCTCCTTGCAGCCGAAGTCGCACTTGTCCCCAGGGGCAAAGCCTCCCTTGAGACGGCTGACGATCTTGGCGTGGAAGGGCTGCACCGTGAAGTCCACCCCGCGGCGGTAGTGCTCGATCACCCGGTCGGCCATGGCCTCGTAGCCACGCTCGAGGTCCTCGAGCTGCTCCTCTTCCCATTTGGCGTCGTAATTGAGGTTGAACGCCATGCGGGTGATGCCGAGGGAAGCCACCAGATCGAAGGATTCGGGCAGGCGAGCCAGATTGCCTGGATGCACGACCGAGATCGTGCGCACCGAGCCCAGGCGCTCCTGGGCGCGCCGAATGCCCTTGACGACGGCGTCGAAGGAGCCCTTGCCGTTGGGCATGACCCGCGCCGAGTTGTGCGCCTCGCGATCCCCATCCAAGCTCACGGTGACGTTGAAGTCGTACTCGTCGAGCAAGTCCAGAGCGCGGTCTTTGAGCTGCGTTCCGTTGGTGGTCAGCCCCAGCCGAGCCAACTTGCCGGTGGCCTTGGCTTTCGCGCGGGTCGCCGCCGAGACGGCCTCGAGGAGCTCGAGCTCGAGCAACGGCTCGCCCCCAAAGAGCAGCACCCTGACCACGTTCGAGGGGTAGGAGAAGGCGAGCTCGAGAGCCTTCTCTGCGACCTCCAGAGGCATACGGCGGTTGAACTTGTCGCCCGCGTAACAGTAGGTGCAGCGCAGGTTGCATCGATGGTTTAGGGAGAGGGTGAGGTTCATCGGTTCTCTTCTTGTCCGTCCGAGCGCTGAAGTCTCGAAAACCCGCTCGGCAGATGCCGAGCGGGTTTTCTTGTCCTTCCAGAAGGTCACCATCTTTTGACGGTTCGCTAGGGATACTGTGGTTCAGCCTGGTCGCCCATCATTGGGTCCAAGACCTCACAGTATTCCACATGCAGCACCAGACCCTCAATAGAAGCGCTGTAGCCGGCTTGAGCTTGGTAGAAGCTGGCGAGCGCGCTCGTCAGGTCCGCCTCGAGGGTGTCGAGCTGCGCGGGGTCCGCGACGGCCTCGCAGGTCGAGGTGGACAGGACGTCTGCGATGACTTGCAGCGCGGCCGCGTTCTCGGCCTCGAAGAAGCTCACGACCGAGAAGTCATAGCTGGTGAACGTCACAAAGAACGACAGATAGTCATTGAGCTGCAAATAGGCTTCTGAAGTGCCGGTCTGCGGCAGCACAACATTGTAGAACTCGGGCTCCACCATCCCTCCGGCCCAAGGCATCTCGTCTTCGATGCTCTGGTCCACTTCCGCGTCCAAAGTGCGCGAGGTGTCGGTCGTGGTCGTGTTGCCCGTGTCGTCGAGGCTGATGGCGTCGGGCTCCTGCGGCAGTTCGGGGCTCGACGAGCAAGCCACCAGCATCCCAGCTCCCAAGGCCATGCCGCCCATCGTCAGCCTTTTCAAGAAGGACCGGCGCCCGGTGAACTCGTTCAAAGTGGGGTAGGTGGCGTCGTAGTTCTCGAGGAGTTTGCGTTTCATGTGTCTTCTCCCTCCCTGTTGGTTCGACGGCAGAGCCTTGAGCAAGTGGTGGGCCAACTTCAGACCGCGGCAATTTCGCCCCTCTTCGCCGCACAAGCCCTGGCGCGGCCACGTCCAGCGGTCTTCGTCACCGCCTGCGAGCCTCTCAGAATTCCGAGACCTCGATGGAAATCCGCGACCCTTCGCCCATCGTCTGTTGAACGCACCCCGTGCACCGGTATCATGTTGAGTCGGTGCACGCTCGCACGCAGCCTCCCACTTCGACCTCGAGGTTCATGAACCGCGCAACCCACCTCCGTCACTTGGCTCTCGTGGGCCTCTTCCTCGCGTTAGGCGCTGCGTTCTTGCCCGACGCGGACGCCCAGGATTGGCCCCAAGCCAACGCGGACGCGGCGCAGACTCGGAGATCCGACGCCCACACTGCTGGCACCTCACTGGTTCCCGTCAGCGAGTTCGCCATCCAAGGACGAGATCGCCGCGGGCCCAGTGGCATCCTGAGGCTCCTCACCAGCGACCTCGACAACGACGGACGCCAAGACGTGCTGTCCTTGTCTGGCGGCCGCCTCGTCGCTCGAAACATCGACGACCAGCTCATCTGGGACACCGCCTCGCTCGACCTGACCTCCATCGTGGCCATCACCGACCTCAACCACGACCAGCGCAAAGAGGTCGTCGCGTTCGCCGAAGAGCCAGGTGCTGTCTACCTCTTCGATGGGCTGTCGGGCCTCGTTCGCTGGCAGCTCGTCGGGTCGCAGAGCCTCCATGTCGTCCGCGCGCAGCCGCTCTCCGCCGGGGCACAACCCTCCGGCTTGCTCATCGCTGGGCTCGCCACCGGCCGCTCGTTCGTCGAGCTCTACGATTTTTCGTCCGCTTCCTCGCTCTCTCCCACCGAGCCCTTCGAGCCGAGCTCCGTGCTTCGCCGCTTCGACATCGACGAGACGCAGCTCCAGGCCCTGTCCGGCTCGCCGTACGGCGACGAGAGCCCGTTCCCCCTCTTTCCCGTCATGGCGAACTTCGACGGCAGCGCCGGCGGTTCGCTCGAAATGGTCATCGATCGCTGGGGCGAGACCTATCTCTGGTCGAGCAGCGGCGGCGCGTTCACCTTCGAGCTTGTCAGCGACCTCGCGGTCGACGACGCCAGCCGTGACGATTCCAAGGCGTGGCGCGAGCTCTTCGTTCGAGATGTCGACGGCGATGGTTCCCTCGAGCTGCTCTCCGTCGGGCTCGGGCCCAATGTCCACCTCGCCGAGCGGCTCGACCTCGACCACAGCGCTGGAACCTGGACGATCACCCGTCGCTGGCGGCACGATTTCTCGCCAAGCCTCACCAACCTCGACGCGACCCTGCTGTTGAGTCGGGACGCCCTCACTGACATCGACGGCGACGGCACCTACGAGCTGCTGGTCTCACGCAGAGGTCAGCCTACCGCCGACCAATGGACTACCTTCGTCTTCGACGTGGAGTCCACTGGCGTCGCGACCATCGAACACCAGTATGACAACCGGGTCTTGCTGGGCACCGCTCAATTTGACGGCGATCCACAGCCCGAGTTGGTCTTGGGTTTTGGAACCGAACCGAGTGAAGTCGGGACCCTCGAGGTCCGTGACCTCGATGACAACGGCAACGGATTGCAAGACACGTTGCTCACCTCGGTCACCTACGCCACGGCGGATTGGCTCGAGCCCAAGTCCTCTGGACTCGACGCTCTGTGGCTCGCCATCTCCCCAATCGCTGCCGTCGACGTCGACGGCGACGGACAAGACGAGCTCTTCGTCGAGCGAGATCCCGATGGCGACGGCGACCCCGACGTCCTACAGGTCATCAAGCCGGCCACTGGAGCGCCGCTGGCCAGCTCCCCTTATGGGGCCGACCTCGCCATGGTCACCACCTCGCTGCTGCCCAACACGCCTGCGCTCCAGCTCTTGCTCAACGGGGAGCGCGGGGACCTCGTCATCGCCGACGGGACCCTCTCGACCCAACGACGCCTCACGGTCCAGGGGCTCGACACCCGGAACACCAAGCTGCTCTTCGTGGACTTGAACCCGACGGACGCGGTGCAAGGCAACCTCCTGCTGGAGACCCCATCGAGCCTGCTCGCCCTGGACTTCCTCGATTTCCCTCGCTCGAGCCCGAGCCCCCGCTTCCAACTCAACAAAGGCGGCAACACCCTCTGCGCCGATCTCATCGGTGACAGCCGGCTTGAGTGCGCGCGGCTCGTC